>Ga0209755_10003849_pt1 | contig 18349 bp, 12 predicted proteins | sample TergutCo191P1_FD_187301 | JGI IMG/M metagenome (GOLD analysis project Ga0209755, IMG submission 187301) | Cornitermes sp. P1 segment gut microbial communities from Petit-Saut dam, French Guiana - Co191P1 (SPAdes) (version 2) | ecosystem: Host-associated > Arthropoda: Insects > Digestive system...
TCCTTGTCGTAATCTTTTCGCATAACTCTGAGAAAATCTCTTTCTATATCAGGCAGTTTTTCATCGCCGCTGGGATTATCAGTCACAGAGCCTAGCTCTTTAAGAAGAGTTTCCGTTTCCGCCGCAGTAAATCGCTCATGATGAAGCCTGCTTAAAAGGGCAAGCTGCTCCGATCTTTCTTCCACTCCAAGAGAAGGTAAATATGTTTCCATATCCCAATGAAGCAGGGAAGTTGTTCTCTGAAGCAAACAACATTCCCTGTCAATTTCATGTAGTTTTTCAAGCAATGAATTTTTATCCATAAGTTTTATAGTATACAAATAAATCTGTTAATTCAAGTCGGAGGGGAAAAGAAGATTTAACCACTAACCACAAGAACAAGAGCGAAGAACAAAGAACAATTAACAAAGAACAATGAACAGAGAACGAAGAACAGAGAACAAAGAGCAAAGAGCATTGTTTGAAGGCTTAGCATGAAGTCCAATCGTAGATTGCGGACTGAACTTTGTTCATTGTTCTCTGTTCTCTGCTCTCTTACCTCAGTGCTACAGCGTTATCTCCGCGGTTCCAGCGGAAAGCAATGTCATAGGGCAGCTCGGACGCAACGTTTTTGATCGTTTTGTTTGCGCCTAACTCTACCAGCAGGTTAATAGTTTCAGGTGTCGCAAGATGCGCCGCCAAATGGAGGATTGTGTTCCCAGAGCTGTCTTTTGCGTTAATGGCTCTTCCCGAGAAAAGCGCCCTGATACAGCCGCTGCCTTTTGTAAAGGAAATTTCTGCGGGATTTTTGTTGTCGACGGCTGTCAGGAAAGGATCGGCTCCCGCGTCGGCTATCAGTTTCGCGGATTCCCATGAACTTAAATCAACGGCTAATCTTAACGGAGTTTTTCCGTTGCTGTCAACGGCGTTAAGTCTTGCGCCTTTTGACAGGATTGTTTTCAAAATATTTTCGCCGGCTCTTTCCTGTAACGCGATATGAAGAGCGGAATTTCCGTTATCATCAGAAGTGTTGATCCTGTCGGCGGTTAAAAGGGTAGAGACCATTGCGGAAGAAATGCTTATTGATATCTGGAACGGAGTTCTGTTCCTCGTATTACGGGCATGAATCGAAGCGCCCATTTTAAGGAGCGTGTTAACAATTTCTGTTTGTTCCGTGCTGACAGCGATATGAAGAGGAGTGTCGCCTCTGATATTTCTGGTTGATATATCCGCTTTGCCGTTTGCGAGTCTTTCGACCGAAGGGATAATACCCGATCTGACAGCTTCCATAAAGGGCGTATTTCCGTCAATATTTCTAGCTTCAAGATTCGCTCCGTTTCTAATTAGAATAGATTCAATATCAGCCATTCTGTGCGTTACCGCGTCATGAAGCGGGGTATTTCCGTTAAGCGAATGAGTGTTAATATCCATTTTGTATGAGATAAGCATTTCAACAGATTCTTTCGAATTCCATCTGACAGCGGTGTGAAGTATCGAATTTCCCTGAGAATCGCGGGCGTTTAAATTAGCGTTATTATCAACTAATACTTTTATTGTCGATGTGCTGTTTGTTTTTACAGCCATGAAAATCGGAGTTTCGCCTGTAGCGTTTGCCTCCTCAACAGAGACCCCATGCCTGATGATAATTGGAATTACATTGTTAAATTTCCATTCAGCCGCGTAGTGAAGCATATTGTTTCCAAGTCCGTCTCTGGCGTTTATCGTTGTAGGGTTTATGATCCACTCGCGGATACCGTTGCTGGTAAACGCGATAAAAAGAGGGCTTTGTCCCGCAGAATTATTTGAAAAAATACTTGCGCCTCTTGAAATTAAAAATTCCGAACTGTCTTTTTGATTCATTCTTACCGCGATATGAAGAGCAGTATCCCCCTCTCTGTTTCGAGCGTCAACTAATGCTCTCGCGTCAAGTATTTTTGCTATCTGAACAGGATTTGCCCTGTTACGCACCGCCGCGTGAAGCATCGTATTGCCCGCGCTGTCCCTCTGAACAACTGTTTCAGGCTGTATCATTAAGTTAAAAGTGCTTTCCTTCGCTTTTACCGCCATATCAAACGGCGTTACTCCCGAATTATCAGCGCCAAAAATTTCAGAGCCGTTTGTCAGCAAAATGGGAATTATTGCTGTTCTATTTTCTTCAACCGCGATATAAAGAGGAGTCTTCCCCTGAATATTTCTGATATGGACATCGCTGCCGCCGTCAATATAAGCTTTGACAACTTCTAAAGGACGATTAAGAATGATCGCGATATGAAGAGGCGTGTCGCCGTGATCATCGCGCAGATTGGGATCGGCGCCCGAAGCAATCAGCATAACGGCAATTGCCCTGTGCGCTTCCGCCGGAATGCCTGTATGAAGGGGAGTGTTGTTATTCGCGTCCCTGGCATTTACGTCCGCGCCTGCTTTTACTAACATATCAACTATTTGATAATTTCCGATTCTTACAGCTTCGTGAAGCGCTGTCGCCCCAGACGTTGTTTTTATATTGATGTCAATTTTTTTATCAAGAAGATATGAGATCAATCCGGTGTGGCTGTACATGACAGCGTAATGAATCGGAGCAAGCCCCTCATTTCGCCTGATGTTAAAATTGGCGCTTCGTACCGCCGGTCCGAAATAATTAAACATCTGGTTTTCAGAGTACGCGCCCGATAAAATCAGAAGTTCAGCGGCTTCCATGTGTTTCGATGAGTCAGGTCTTGAGAACGCGTAATCAAGAGCGTTTTTACCTGCCGTGTCAAATTGATTTATCATGCTTGGATCGGATTTGATTGCCAGAATATCATGAACTGCCTGTACATTTCCCTCAATTGAGGCAAGATGAAGAATCGTTTTTTTACCGGAGTCAACCGAATCAATAGAAGAGGGTGTTAAGATCGCGTTAAAAATAGCGGAAGAACCCTGTAAAGCAAGAATGGCAGCCGACTTATCATCCAGTATCGGGAGATGGATATTCGCGCCGCCCGCTACAATTATATTTGCGACAGAAACATAGCCGTTTTCAACACAAATCCCAAGAGCGCTCTGTCTTGAACTGTCAACAGCGTTAGTATCGGCTCCGATTGAAATAAAAAAACTTGCAAGCTGAGAATCATTCATTTCAGCGGCGTAATGAAGAGGGGTTCTGCCTTTTTCATCACGGGCATTTACATCAATTTCGCCTGTAAAATACCCCTTCGCGCTCGGATCTTTTGAACGTAATAATTCCCAAATGTTTTTGGATGAGCTCGCGCAGCTAATTAAAATCGTAATAAAAATCGCAAATACGCCCATTAGGGCTGTAGATAATATTAATTTCTTCATGCTTATATCATCGGCAGAAAAAGGATTAGCAGTTAGAGTAAGAAGAAAAGAAGAAAACCTGTTATTTCTATTGCAATTCTTATTGCCATAAGAGCTATCTTATGGTAGAATTATTCGAAATAGACCTTATTTTCGATAAATTTATGATTTTTAGTAAAAAAAGTAATAATTCAACTTTATATAATTCAACTTTAAATAAAAAATTATCTTCCAATAATTCCCTGCAAACCCGTTTTGGAATTAATAATATATTCATTATCATAATAATTCTTTCCGTGATGCTTCTGACAAGTACATTAATGATTTTGAGGATCGCTAATTCCGCTTCTGAGGATTACGTTCGTTTTTATACACTGGAAACTGTGGATATATTAGGAGCGCATTTGAATAAGGAGATTTTTTTTATTCAAAATGCCGCTAAAACTTCTGAAATCATAGAATGGTTCGCCGATGAGGAAAATCATGAAAAAAAAATCGCTGCCTATCATGATTTGCTTCTTTATGCCGAAATGCTGCAAATTGAATGTTTGTATTTTGCCGTTAAAAATTCCGGCAATGAATATTTATTTTATAAAAATTTACCCTTTAACGATTTTCAGCCGTTCAATGTTGTTAAACCTGATATTCCGCAGGATAAATGGTTTTTTGACACTGTTAATTCGGACTTTGATTTTATTTTAAATGTTGACGCAAAAAAAAATAATGACAAAAATCCTATATGGATTAATCATAAGATATTAAAAAACGGAGAGATCGTTGGTGTTATCTCTTCCGGTGTACCGCATGAAAAAGTGTTTGAGGAACTGTTCGGAAAATATGATGCTAACATTGTCAGAGGGCTGATCATTGACGATAAGGGACGCATTCAAATGGAAAGTTTTAAAACTGCTCCCGCTGACATTCCGGACGGGGAATCCGGTTACGATCCCAATGAAAAGCGGTATATTCTTGATTTCAAACAGGATTCAGATTTTAATTCAATCATAAATAAATATCTTGGGATGCTTCATATTCAAAATAATGTACGCGCCTATCCTGATGTAACAAAACTTTCAAGTAAAAATTTTCAGTTTATATCCGCGGCAATTGTTCCGAATACCAACTGGCTGGCAATCACGCTTTATAATTCCAGCGGAATAATCAGATTTATGCATTTTCTGCCGCCTGTAATGGCGATTCTTTTTGCTTTTATCTTTTATTTGCTTGCCGGTTTTTTTCTGTTAAAGCGGCTTGTTTTTAATCCTTTAAAACAGCTTACGCTGAGCGTTTCCGAATCAAATCACAACAGCAATAATATTTTCGGGATTGAGCGCAATGACGAGATCGGCGCTCTCGCGCGGGAGACCCGTGACGCGTGGGAACGCCTCTCTGAAAACGCGAAAATCCTCAAAGTATATGCGGCAGAGCAGGACCGGCAAAGGCGGATTCTCCATGCTATCAACGCTATGGCTGCGGCTTTCTTCAGCGCGGAAAACGAGGAAACCTTTACAGTATCATTGCCTGAAGGAATAGAGCAGATGGCAAACTGTATGGAGCTCGATCATGTCTATATCTGGCGTAATGTGATGATTGGAAATTCGCTCCATTTTGTTCTGGCAAATAAATGGATAGGCGAAAAAGGGCAGGGCGGAAAACTGATCAACATAGGAGATGTTTTTTCATATGAAAATGACTCGCCTTCATGGTTTGAAAAATTAAACAATAATGAATCTATCTGCGGGCTTACAAGAGAACAGACAGGCGCGGAAAAATTAATACTGGAAGCTGTCGGCGTAAAATCTGTTTTAGCGATACCTGTTCATTTGCACGGACAGTTCTGGGGATTTATAAGTTATGACAACTGTCACATTGAGCGGATTTTATCGCAGGATAACATTGAACTCCTGTATTCGGGAAGCCTGATAATCGCAAGCGCGATAAACCGCAACTTTCAGACAGCCGCCCTTAAAGAGGCGCATGAATACGCCAAGCTCATGCTTGACGCTACGCCCATGTCCTGCATGCTTTGGAACAGAGAGCAAAAATTATTTGACTGCAATGAAAAAACATTGAAGATTTTCGGACTTGAAAGCAAAGAAGAATGCGGCAGGCGTTTTTACGAACTGTCTCCTGAATATCAGCCGGACGGCAGACACTCTGTGCAGACAATGCTTCTAATGGTAATGGAAGCTGTTGATAAAGGCATGGTCATTTTTGATTGGCTTCATCAACTGCCGTCCGGTGAGCCTCTCCCTGCCGAGATAACGCTTGTCCGTGTCAGTATCGGAAACGATGTGCTTGTAGCCTCTTACATACGCGATCTGCGCGAACAGAAAAGAATGATGAACGAGATTGAACATCGTGATATGCTTTTACACACTGTTAATTACACCGCCTCAATGCTTCTTGATACGGAGATTGCCGAGTTTGAAGATAATCTTTACAAGAGCATGAGCATGATCGCAAGGGCTGTTGATACAGATCGTGTCTATATCTGGAAAAATCATGAATACGACGGCGGGATGTGCGTATCTCAATTATATGAATGGATTGAAGAAAACGCTCCAAAGCAAAACAGCGAATTTACGGAGAACATATCGTATAAAGATAATATTCCTGATTGGTTTGAAACTCTGTCAAAAGGGCAATGTGTCAACGGGAAGGCTAGTGAAATGCATCCTCTGACGAATAATTTTCTCAGCGGAACTCAAGTGTTATCTGTATTTGTGGCGCCGATTTTTGTGCAGGATACTTTCTGGGGATTTGTCGGTTTTGACGACTGCCATAGCGAAAGAATATTTTCTATGAATGAAGCGGCAATTCTTCATTCCAGTTGTCTTTTGATTGGAAACGCGTTTCTAAGGCATAACATGACTCTTGAATTAAAAAATTCAGCCGAAGAAGCGAAAGCGGCGAGCAAATCTAAATCTGTTTTTCTTGCCAACATGAGCCATGAAATACGCACGCCGATGAACAGTATCGTTGGTTTTTCAGAGCTTGCCCTTGACGGATGCGTTGTGCCGAAAACAAAGGACTACCTTGAAAAAATACTTAAGAACTCCGAATGGCTTTTGCAGATTATTAACGATATCCTCGACATTTCAAAAATTGAATCGGGAAAAATGGAACTTGAAAATATTCCTTTTGATCTGCATGAGCTGTTCGCGTCCTGCAGGACTGTTATAATGCCTAAAGCGATTGAAAAAGGACTTACAATGCATTTTTACGCTGAGCCTTCCCTCGGCAAAAAATTGTTCGGCGATCCGACAAGGCTTCGTCAGGTGTTTATAAATCTTCTTTCCAACGCTATTAAATTTACAAATACCGGGCTGATAAAAATGCAGGCTTCTGTAAAAGATACCGGTCCTGACAGCGTTACGATGTTCTTTGAAATAAAAGATTCCGGCATTGGTATCCGTCACGATCAGATAGAAAAGATTTTCGATCCGTTTGTTCAGGCGGAAACCGGAACTACGCGAAAATTCGGCGGCTCCGGTCTTGGGCTTCCGATTTCAAAGAAAATTGTAGAAATGATGGGCGGAAAAATCTATGTAGAAAGCACTCCCGGCGTCGGCAGTAAATTCAGTTTTCAGGTAACATTTGACGCCGTTAACACGGACGCCGGAGATGAATTTTCAGAGCATATCATTTTTGATGATATGGAAAAACCCGCCTTCAAAGGCGAGGTTTTGTTATGTGAAGACAATGAGATGAACCAGCAGGTTATATGCGAACATCTGGCGCGTGTAGGACTTGTAACCGAGGTCGCGTCAAACGGAAAGCTGGGCGTTGAGATGGTCAAAACCCGCTCGCGGAAAGGCAAAAAACAATACGATCTTATTTTAATGGATATTCATATGCCTGTTATGGACGGACTTGAGGCTGCCGCTAAAGTAGTTGAATTTGATCCCGGTATTCCGATAGTAGCTGTAACGGCGAATATAATGTCCAATGATAAGGATATTTACATATCAAGAGGAATGAGCGATTGCATCGGCAAGCCGTTTACTTCAAAAGAATTGTGGCGCTGCCTTATGAAATATTTCAAGCCGGTTAAATGGCAGAAGGAAGACGCCGAATCGCGCAGGCAGTCGAATGATGAATTACAACAGAAACTAATAAACAATTTTGTAAAAAATAACAAAGAAAAATTTGATGAAATAAAAAATGCTATGGATTCAAATGATATAAAACTCGCGCACAGGCTGGTTCATACGCTGAAGAGCAACGCCGGTCAGTTAGGCAAAACAAATTTACAGCAGGCGGCTTTGGAAGTTGAAAGCCGCCTGAAGGACGGAGCGGATAACGCTACGCCTGCGCAGATGGAAACTCTTAAAAATGAATTAAGCAAAACAATGATAGAATTATCGCCGTTGGTTAAAGAAACGGAAACTCCTGCCGCCGCGGATCTTTTTGATACCGAAGCCGCTCTTGATTGTCTTAACAAAGTGGAAATTTTGTTAGGTGACTGCGATACCGAATGTCTGTCATTTACAGATGATCTTAAAAGGATAAACGGAAGCGCGGAATTAATTCAACAAATTGAAAATTTTGATTTTAAGCCGGCGTTAAATACGCTTATCGAACTGAAAAAAGGTATAAACGAAAAATATGGAAAAGAATAAACTGCTTATCGTTGATGACGATATGCCGAATTTAATGGAGTTAACTCATATATTGCAGCCGGAATACAGAATATTTACCGTAAAAGACGGGACAATCGCGGTTGAAAGAGCTGTAAAAACTTTACCTGATCTTATTCTGTTGGATATTATAATGCCCGGTATGAGCGGGTTTGACGTGCTTGCCGAATTAAAAAAGAATGAAAAAACCTGCAAAATTCCGGTAATTTTTATTACGGGAATCAGTGAAAGCAATAATGAAAGCGAAGGCTTGTCTGTCGGCGCTGTTGATTATATCAGAAAACCTTTTGACGCGATGGTTGTAAAATTAAGAGTGCGCCATCAAATTCAAATTGTCAATCTGAAGCGTGATATGGAATATGCAGCAAGTACCGCGGAAATGGCAAGCAAAGCAAAGTCCGTGTTTCTCGCGAATATGAGCCATGAGATTCGCACTCCGATGAACGCGATTTTGGGAGTAACAGAAATACTTTTACAAAATGAAAATATACCCGCGGAAATTGATGAAGGCTTGAGCAGGATTTACAGCTCATGCGATCTCCTTATGGGAATAATAAACGATATTCTTGATTTTTCAAAAATAGAAGCAGGCAAACTGGATATAATGCCCAATGAATATATGGTAGCAAGCCTTATAAACGACTCCGTGCATCTTAACATGATGAGGATTGACAGTAAGCCGATAGAATTCGAGCTTCAAATTGATGAAAATATTCCCGCTAAACTTGTCGGAGATGAACTTCGGATTAAACAAATATTTAACAATCTGCTTTCAAACGCGTTTAAGTATACGGACAGCGGCATGGTAACATTATCGGTGCAGACAAAACCGTATACGCCTTTGCCGCCGCATGATAATGAAAATGACTGGGTACAGCTTGTAATAAGCGTTTGCGATACAGGTCTCGGCATGACAAAAGAACAGTTGTCAAAAATGTTTGATGAGTATTCGCGTTTTCATCATGAAAAAGGAAAAACCATTGAGGGCACAGGGCTGGGGCTTTCGATTACTCAAAATCTTATCAGCGTAATGAACGGAAAAATTACTGTAGAAAGCCAGCCGGGCAAGGGCTCTTTATTTACAGTCTATCTTCCTCAAAAAACGGTTAATTCCAAATTACTGGGAAAGGAAACTGCGGATAATTTAAAACAGTTCCGCAGAAATTATATGAAGCGGTTTAAAAGAGGGCAGTTGGTACGCGATCCAATGCCTTACGGAACCGTTTTAATTGTTGACGATGTGGAAACAAATCTTCATGTCGCGGTTAGCTTAATGAAACTTTACAGATTGAATATTGATTCTGTTATGAGCGGATATAAAGCGATTGATCTTATCAATGAAGGCAAAGTTTATGACATCATCTTTATGGATCATATGATGCCGGGAATGGACGGAATTGAAACTGCAAAAATTATTCACGAGTCAGGTTATACAGCTCCGATTGTAGCGCTTACGGCAAACGCGGTTGCGGGACAGGCTGATATGTTTTTACAAAACGGTTTTGACGGTTTTATTTCCAAGCCGATTGATATAAGGCAGCTTAATGTGCTCCTTAATAAATTTATCCGCGACAAACAGCCGCCTGAAATAATTGAAGCCGCCCGCATCAAGTATGCTGATAATGTTCAAGAACATCCGCACGACAGCGATTCTGAAAGTGTCGGAACGTCTCTGCTTGACTCTTTTATTACAGACGCGAAAAAAGCGGTTTTGCTATTTGAAGAAAAATGTCCTCAGGGCTTTTTAAGCGATACAGGCGATTCCGAAATGTTAAAGAAATTTATCATAACTGTTCACGGCATTAAAAGCGCTCTGTTTAATATACATGAAAAAGATATTTCCGAATTGGCGTTACAGCTTGAAACAGCGGCCCGCGATAATAACTATGATTTTGTCAGAGCGGCAACTCCGTTTTTTTTGTATAGATTAAAAGAACTGATCACAATGCTTGAAATTGAAAAACATGAAAACAGCGGGTATATAAACAGCGAAGAAGAACATTTAGACGCTCTGAATTCAAAATTAAATATTATAAAGCAATACGCCTCCGATTATAACAGAAAAGGCGTTTTAGATACCATAGCGGAAATTAAAAACTTTTCAAAAGAAACAAAAGACGTATTAGACACCATTGCGGAACATGTAATGCACAGCGAATTTGAAGAGGCAGAGCAAATCGCATCCGGTTTTATTAGCAGAATTGAGTTAAAACTTTAATTTTTAATGTAGCGCATTGCGGCTTTACGATGTATACTGGAAAGAGGGGAAGGTGAAATATGTACGTTATCCATGCTGACAATAGCGGTTTTTTTCGCAAGGTTTTAAAAATTTTTCTGGCTGAACTTGGCATAGATTCCGATGGTTTTGATAAAGGAGATGACGTACTTAATGAAGTAGGAAACCGCAAAGTATCATGCGTTATCACAGGGCTTGAACTTGCCGATATGACAGGCGAGGAATTAATAAGGCAGCTTCAATATTCCGGTCACTTGATGACAATAATCGCAGTGACAAGCAGCGTAAACGATGAACGAATAAAAATCCTTGAAGAATTAGGAGTCAAAGCGACCATTCAAAAAGGCGGCAACTGGAAAGAGAAACTGCGCGAGTATTTTTAACCTGCCGCCCTTTATGTTACGGAGCGATATATTTTTCCGCCCTTTCCTTCATGATGACTTCAGCGCCTGATGCCATCCAATCGGCAATACTGGAATTCCAAACACGATCAAAATCCGCTGCAGGAGCAATAATTGCCTGAATGACAAACGCTTTGGACTTATCCTGCAAAGTCTGGTTTAGAGGACCTGCAGTCATTAAAGGAGACAAGGGAATTATTACAGGCGCCGGTTTTGCGTTGTGAAGAGCCGCATGGTACGCTGCCATAACCATTTCCGCCGGCCAAGGATACGCGGAAGCGATTGCCCTGACGCTTTCTTCTTCAGTTTCAAGGAAGAGACCGTTCATTATCGGGGTATAATCAATATTAAGAGCGCTGTTCTGTATCCAGCCGTCTCCGGCAAGCGGGTTAAGTTTCGGCACTCCGTCAACCATTGTGTGAACGATTCCCTCCGGTCCTGTTTGTAAAAAATGATAATTTTCGTATTTCGCAATCCAGTTCAAGTAGCGCATAGCGGCATCCGGGTTTCTTGATGATTTGGGGATAAAGTAAAAAATACCTGCAGGATCGTACGACATCTTTTGAGGAACGCCTTCGGAATTTGTCATGCAATTGACCGCGATCCATTCCGCATCGGGAACATTCTTGCGAAGGTCAGATAAAAGCCTTTCGCTCTCGCGGAAAACCTGATCCCAGTTATGACCGAAAGCCCCTACCACCCCGCTCCTGATTTGGTTATTTAAAATTTCGTCATCGCGGTAAAGAGGGAAGTCCCTGTCAACAAGACCGGCGTTATACATCTTGTTCAAAAAACGAACGCCTTCTTTGTAGTTAGGCAGGAGATTGTAACGTTCCACAACAACATTGACCCAGCGATCCTTTGGTGACATATTAGGATCGATAAACGCTTCAAGAATGTCTCCCGTAGACCAGCGTACATCCTCATTCATTATATACGGGATAATCCTGTTTCTGCCAACGCCGCCCGGATCCCGCTCCTTGAAAGCAACCAAAGTATTGTAAAATTCATCAATAGTTTCAGGAACCGGCATTCCCAATTTATCAAGCCAGTCTTTTCGCATAAAAGTATTAAGACGGGCGATATTCATCCGCTTTCCGGGCATTGAAAAAACCTCCCCTGTCTGGTTGTTCATGTTGCGGCGGATAAAATCCCTTCCCGGCAGCGCCGGATCGGGACCGAGGAATTCTTTTAAGTCTTTAAGCGTTGTGTCAATATAAGGACCTACATCCAGGATGCCTCCCTGCTGTCCCCAGTTATTAATATTGTCGATACTGTAAGTCATCATTAAATCAGGAGGATTTCCCGCCGCCATAAGATTCACCTGGGCTTCTTCTTCTCTTGCTCTCGGCACAGGCTCAAATTCGATAACGATGTTTTCATCTTCCAAAAGTTTTGCTTTTATCCAGTTTGTCCATTGATTGTTGATTGGGCTTGTTCTTCCGCCGTCAGTACCGCGGTCATAAACAACGACTTTGATTCTAACCTGTCCGTCTTTTTTTCCCGAACAGCCGCCGAAGATAACCATCATTGCGCATAACGCAAAGCAAATCACGCTGACAGATAGCATTCTTGTTTTCATTTTTTACTCCTAATTTAAAAATTAAGTTTAACCTTTAACAGATCCTATTGTGACGCCTTTTATAAAATAACGCTGCAGCCATGGGTATACTAATAGAATTGGAGCTGTCGCAAAGATGACAGCCGCAGCTTTTATTCCGTCCGTAGCCGCCGGTACTCCGCCCACAATGCCTTCTTGCGCGGCGATTTCTATTGAAGAGAGATTATTGATAATGTTGTACAGTTTCAACTGAATAGGATGAAAAGCCGGAGCCGAGGTAAGAAACATCAGCGCATCGGAAAAACCGTTCCATCTGCCTACCGCGTAGAACAGCGCCAATGTCGCGAGAACAGGTCCCGATAAAGGAAGATAAATCCTAACCAGAACGGTGAAAGGATTCGCTCCGTCAATTTCCGCCGATTCTCTCAAACTATCAGGCACAGAATAGAAGAAACTCCGCAGAATGATCATATTAAAAACCGAAAGAGCTCCGGGAAGAATCAATACCAAAGGGTTGTTTAATAAACCAAGATCTCTCATCAAAATATAATTAGGAATAATACCGGCGTTGAAATACATGGTGAAAATAATTATTGTGTTGATCACTCCTTTGCCTTTTAAATTATCATAGATTAAAGGAAAAGCGCAAAGAGTGGTTATTAAAAGCGAAACAATCGTACATATAACTGTAAGGATCGCCGTCCAGTACATTGAGCGTGAAAAGGACGGATCTAAAAAAACGTAACTGTAGGAATCAAGCGTAGGATTTACAGGGAGAAATGAAACCTGTCTGTTTACGATTGCCATGGGATCGCTTAACGATCGGGCAAGAATATTCAGCATGGGGAACAGGCAGAGAACAATTATTATGATAAAGAAGCCCGCGACAATCGTATCGCCTTTTCTTTCTGTTGCTGCAGCCATAAAAATCCTCCCTACCAAATCCCTCTCTCACCGGCTTTTTTCGCGATAGCGTTAGCCGCAATGAGGAAGAGAACACATACCACCGACTGGAATAGTCCGATGGCAGCCGTAAGCGAGAACTGACCGGATTTTAAACCGACACGGTAGACCAGAGTGCTTATAACATCCGCTACCTGCAAAACCGTTGGATTTACCAGCGTATAAGGTCTGTCAAACTCGCTGCCCAGAAGCCGCCCCAAATTCAAAATAAGCAATACTACAACGGTAGGACGTATCCCGGGAAGGGTAATGTGCCAAATCTTACGCAGACGCGAAGCGCCGTCAACATCCGCCGCTTCGTAAAGTTCGGGGTTAATTCCGGTAATCGCTGCAAGGTAGATGATTGTGCCCCATCCCATTTCCTTCCATACGCCCAGCCCGATATAAGTGCCGACCCACATTCCCTTATTCATCAGGAAATCTATAGGTCCAATCCCCAATTGACCGAGCATGATATTGATGATACCGCCTGACGGGGCAAAGAGCTGATTTGCCATACCTGCAATAATAATCCACGAAAGAAAGTGGGGAAGGTAGATAATTGTCTGCGTTATTTTTTTGTATCTTGGATATGAAAGTTCGTTCAGTAAAATAGCGAGAATGATCGGAGCCGGAAACCCCATTAGAAGATCCAATACGTTTAAAACAAGAGTATTTCTTAATGCAAAATAAAAATCACGCGACTGAAATGTCTGCTCAAACCATTTAAGCCCAACCCACGGAGATTCCCAGACTCCCCTAAAAAGATTGTAATCCTTAAAAGCGATAACAATGTTAGTCATCGGGATGTACTTAAATATCAGAAGATAGGCTATCGGCAGTATAAGCATAAGATACAGAATCCATGTACGCTGCCAATAATGAACTACCCTCAGAAGACGCGGTGAAGGAACAGGAAAAACACTCATTGCTTAATAATAACAGGATTTTATTCGCTATGTCAACAAAAAACGCTTTCTTTACGGCAATTCTAAAAAAATTGGAAGAATTTTTACCATGAATCACACAAAAATACACGAATTGGGGCTGTTTCCGTGTCCTCTCTGTGGTTTGTTGATTCTTCTCAGACAACCACCACACGAACAGGAGCGAACCGATTGTTTGAGATTGTTGATTAAGCATCTAACGAAAGAGAAAACGGCGGAGCATAAACCCGCAAAGGCGCGTCAGCAGCGACTGGGCTTATGTGTATGCCGGACAATGCGGGGTTTTATACTCTTAATAATATTTCTTCATTTATTTTTTTTGAATTTTTCTTTGGAAATGTTTTTATTTCCAGCCCCATCCCAAGATTATTCAAATATTCAATTAATGTTGATATTCGTATATCTTTTCTTTTTTCTAGCCGTGATATTGATGTCTGACTAAAATTTGCAAATTCATCCTGTTTTACTCCCAGTTTCTCCCTCAATTGACTGAGTTTAATTGTCAATATTTCCTGTTCTGCTATCGCACGAGAACGTATTACAGACTCCGGCTTCATTTTTGATTCCATCATTTTTATTGCATTATGCATCTTTTTCCCCCAATATTTTTGGATTTTTTTCAATAATATCTTCTGCTGATTTTATTAATTTTTTATAAAAATCTTCTTGATTTTTCCCTTTTTTATTACCGCCAATTATTAGCCAACAATTTCTGCTTTTATTGAAACAAAATAATATCCTAATAACATTTTGTTTATTTTTTATTCTTAATTCTTTCAAATTTGGAAATTTTGAGCCATGAATTGTGTCCACATAAGGTCTGCCCAAATTAGGACCAAATTCCGAGAGTACTATTACCTTAGCATTTATTATAATTTTATCATCTTCATCTTGTGATGAAAACCAGTTTTCATATTCTTTAGTATACTCTATTTCCCACATATTTAATAATATGCATTAAACTGCATATAATATCAATAGGTAAATAGTGATTTTAGATGTCAAGTTCGAGTTAGTTCGTGTGGTTAGTGGTAAAAAAATGATTAAAAAAAAGGCTGCCCTGAAGGACAGCCCTTTTAAAAATGCCGTTTATGCGTTACTGCACAAGATGAATTTTAATTGATTTGAATGTGACTTTATAAGCGCCGCCTTCATTGGCAAACGCGGTACCTCTTCCCGCCCGGACTACAACCCATTCCGGGCTGCTTTGTGAATTGGTAATAGTAGCCGCTACATTATGTAATTCTCCAATGCCGGGACGAGCGCCAAGCGAATCGTCAAATTTTCCAAAATTGATATCTGACAATGGTAAATCTTCAACCGTCGTTTGATTCCAGTTGTCCCCCTGACGTATGTTGCCGATTAAAAAATTCCACCAACAAAAGTCAGTATCCCTCGAAGGATCCTCAAACTCATATTCAATTGTCCATCTGAACTTTGTTTCATTTGCAACACTCGCTTGCGCCATTAAAGTTTTCAGTTCGGGAGGCGTTGAAAACCATACAAATACCGGCGCGGCATGAACATTAAAGGAGAAAGTTTTGTCTTCCGCGTTATAAACCCGGTCATTCGCTTGCGGAGTGCGCGCGATAGAACCTGTACCAGTAGGAGTTTGTATACCTTGTGTAGATAAGTCAACCTCAAATGTTTTTGGGTGAAAATTGAGCCCATAAACGGCAGTAATGGAAACATTAGCGGTAATGGGAGTACGATCGGAATAAATCAGACCGTTATTTGTGCCGTCATCTGTCCACCGGAAGAATCTGTAAAATTGGTTTGTATTAGGATCATTCGCGCAAAGCATCTCCTTTGGGAAAGCCTCAGCGTTCCAATCGCTTATGGCATCGCCTTCATATACGGTAATTTTACGGTCGTGGACACCAGGGTTACGGTCTCGATGAGTTGCAGGAACATTAAGCGTTACTGTAAATGATGGTTTTGCGGTCCAAATAGCTGTAACGCTAATGTTTGAGGAAACAGCCGAGTCTTTGGTGAACGGCACGCCGCTAGCGTCTTCCCATCCGTCAAACCTGAAACCTTCTTTTCTGGGAGCTATTGGGAAGCGCGGTCCTATAGATTTACCTGCGACTACATCGATTGTAGTTGTTTCGGGTATACCGCCGTCTGAGGAAAAGGTAACCCTGACAGTTTCGGCAGAGTCGGCAGCTCTCCATTTCGCAGTTAATTTAATATCATTATAAACTACCGTTTCCGCGTCAAATAAATCATAACCGTTAAACCAGCCGATAAATGCATCTGTGCCTTTTTTGGGAGATGGTACATCGCCTAGTTTGTCGCCTTTATTAAGCACTTTGTTAGAAGGTTCGGGAGTTCCTCCGGCTGCGTCAAAGGAAACCGTAACCTCTTCAATTACTTCTGATAAACAAGCCATTGGCAGCACTGCTAATGCCAGAATTGAGATAAGCGCTACAGCAAATTTTATTTTCATTATAATCCTCCTCGTTTAATGTCCGTTCATACGAACAGACTGCTTTAAAATTTTATCCCTGTCCGCAGGTTAAACCATTGTGTTTCCTGCTCTGGCGGGCCGGGCAGTCCGAATTTATTCTCTAACCTGTAATAATACTCGAAGGCAACATACGCGTCCGGAGCAAAATCTACCTGAAGCTTCGGTTTTAATTCTATGTACGAATAATCGGAATTCGGCCATATCTTTTTACCGAAATCATTTGCATACCCAAGCTCTATGCCGGGAGAAAGCAAACCATTGAAAAATTTGTAAGAAAAGCTTGGTTTTACAAAAATAACAGTTCTTGCGTAAGTAGCTTCAAAACCAAAACGCATCTGCGCTGTAAAATTGGAAGGCGCGTATTGAGCAAATACCCAGTTGCTGGTTTTATACGTTTGATCCGGAGCGCTGGAGCCAAGCCCTTCGAAAAAACCCAATGCCCATAACGACAGATCCGGCAACAAACGGCGCAGGGCGTATTCTTCAAACCTGTACACCAGTTTGGTTCCTTCATCTACAGGATCCCCGCCGGTTCTCTCGCCCGTATCAAGCGGGCTGTCAAAACGATATGCGGCTCTGGCCATAAACCACTTGTTTTTGTAAGATGCCCCGACTACGGTTTCTGATAAATAGTCCATTAAAGTCGCATCTTTGTTATCACTGGCGTCTGTATAGCCATCGGTCCCGTTTAAAACAAATCCTACATTAATATCATGACCTTCAAAAAACTTAGGTTTAAACTCAAAACGAATTCCGGCGGCGGCTATAATTTCAAGTTCCCGCCACATTTCAGGACCGCCGGTACCCCAGGGAGACGCTCCGAGTTTTCCCAAAGACATGACAAGCTGATCGTTTAAAAAACTGCCCCAGCCAAAGCCGTAAGTCCAGTTCGGTCCGCTGGTCGGCGGGTTATTAAAATTATCCCAGTTTAATCTGCCTTTAAATCCCATGATCCCGCTTGGGCTTGTATATTCCATGTTGATTCTGAAACGCCCGTCAAAGTCGCCGGCATCATCCTTACTGCCGAAACGCACGGGGGGCTGTTTCTTACTGGTATCGACTTCAGTACCGTTGCGATTTACTACCTCTTCCCATATAACGCCGGTCTTTGCCTCGCCGTTTATTGCAAATGTTCCTTCCTGCGCAAATGACGCGGCAGTAAAAAGCGCAACCATCAATATGATTAAAATTTTTTTCACTTAATAATACTCCTTAGGTATAGGAAAATGCGCCGGACAAATGCCCGGCACGAGTTATTTCTATTCGTTATACAATCTTACAGATAAAATTTGGTTGTTCAATAAGTTTACAAAAGCATTGCCTCTGTCCGCGCTTACACCGACAGTTTCCCATGTAGGCACGACATCGCGGATGCCCGAAGGAGGAGCAACAGAACGCATGGCTTCCGCTCCCCGGATTTTAAAGCCGTTAGGCGTTACCAGTTTCACATTACGCAGTTCAAAGGAATTAGAATCATTTGTACCGGAATTGCCGTCACGCGGGGTGAACATTACATAACTGATATATTCAATATCATTTACATTGCCATCCCATGCTGTCAGGTTCACAGCGAACGGATCGGGCATTGGACGTGAGGTTCCGTAATCCTTGTCCTTTAATTTAACGAAAGCGGAAACTTTAGGCGCCCGCGAATTAGCGTCCGAACCGCCGACATGATTACCGCTTCCGCCCAGATTTGTATAACTTGTAGGATTAAAATTGCCGGAGCTGACAGCAGTTGACGTACCGGCAACTGTATACATATTTCCGCTTGCCGCAACGCTGACATGGTAGGTTTCTTTGGCAAACTTGGCATAGTGCGACATTCCTCTTCCTCTGGGAAGGATCTGTCCCGGGGTCGTGCCGAAGC
>Ga0209755_10003850_pt1 | contig 18346 bp, 14 predicted proteins | sample TergutCo191P1_FD_187301 | JGI IMG/M metagenome (GOLD analysis project Ga0209755, IMG submission 187301) | Cornitermes sp. P1 segment gut microbial communities from Petit-Saut dam, French Guiana - Co191P1 (SPAdes) (version 2) | ecosystem: Host-associated > Arthropoda: Insects > Digestive system...
GCAATCCCGCTGTCGATGCACGGCGTATTTATAGATGAGTCCGGCAAAAAGACAGTGATTAGAATTGGCGAAGAACCCGGCGACCCTGTGTTCACTGTGACAGACCTTCTGCCACACCTTGCAAAAGAACAAATGGAAAAGAAAGCTTCAGCCGCAGTTGAAGGCGAAGACTTGGATATTTTGATAGGCTCACGCCCATACGAAGACAAGGAAGAAAAAGAAAAAGTAAAATTGGGAATACTCGACCTCTTAAATAAAAAGTACGGCATAACGGAAAAAGATTTTACCAGCGCGGAAATTGAATTTGTTCCGGCGTTTAAAGCAAGCGATGTCGGCTTCGACCGCAGTTTAATCGGCGCCTACGGGCACGACGACCGCTGCTGCGCATGGCCTGCGGTTCAAGCGCTTGCCGCTCTGGCGCGCAAAGAAAGCGAGCCGAATAAAACTGTCGTTTTATATTTGTCCGACAAAGAGGAAACAGGTTCCGCAGGTAACACAGGCGCGCGATCTGTAAACTTTGAAAATTTTATCGCCATGTTGTGCGGAGGAACCGAGGCGGACTTGCGTCTTTGTTTCTCACGCTCCTCGATGTTGAGCGCGGATGTTAACGCAGCTTTTGATCCAACTTACGCCAGCGTGTTCGATAAAAAGAACGCAGCATTTATCGGAAAGGGAATCGTGCTTGAAAAATACACAGGCTCAGGCGGCAAGTACGGCGCAAGCGACGCCAACGCCGAGTTTGTCGCGAAGGTGCAATCGATTTTGAATAAGAATAAAGTTCAGTGGCAGACAGGCGAGCTTGGAAAAGTAGACAAGGGCGGCGGCGGAACCATCGCGCTTTATGCCGCAAACCTTGGAATAGAAGTCCTCGACTGCGGCGTACCTGTGCTGTCGATGCATTCGCCTTTTGAAGTTATCAGCAAGATCGATCTTTATACAACATACAAGGGATACATCGCGTTTTTACAGGACGCATGACGCAATCATTTTATCAATTTGCCAAATAAGGAGCGTATTGTTTATCAGTTACGGCAATGTGATTTAAAAGCCATTTTTTTAGAAACCCGGCAAGCCCTGCAGGCGATTCGTTGCCTTTGTTAAAAAGACTAAACTCATTCCAGACCTCAGTCATAAAAGACGCATGCTCTTTTTTATGTTCCGCTAAACTTGGATAATCAGTTTTCTTTATGTATTCTTCCTCGTCATGAAAATGCGTCTGGGCGTACTCACCGGCTTTGCTAAATGCCTTTGCAAAGTACGACTTTGCCTCGTTGCTTCCATTTTCGCTCAACTGGAACAGCTCATTAATCATATCTACCAGTTTTTTATGCTGCTCATCTATTGCGGGAAACCCAACAGAAAAAGCCTCATCCCATACGACAACTTCTGCACTCATAAACAATACTCCTTTTGGAGTATTATACAATTTGTAGGATTATTTATCAATAAATTTTAATCTGAGATATTGCTAGACAACACCGCTTGATTGGATTAAAGAAGAGCTCACACGCTAGATAACGTATGCAAGCCCAAATAAAAGTAATGTTTTCAACTTAATGAAATTGTTAATTTCTTTCCCAATACACAGGCAAAACGTTCAAGTGAATCTATTGATGTATTAAAAGATGGATCTAATATATTATCAATTGCAACCCTTGATGTTTTCATTTTTTTTGCTATTATACTTTTTGTCATATTTTTTTCCTGCATTGCCTGTTGTAATTGATAACTTATTAGCTTTTTTGCAGCTAATTCATTGACTTCTTCATATATACCTTGCTCCTTTAAAAAATCATTAAAATTTTGACCTCTTCCTTTCATAATTTTCCTCCAAAAAATTTATTTCTTTATTTTTTGTAATCTCTTATATTCCTTTATTCTATCCATTGCTACGTCAATTTCTTTTTGCGGTGTTTTTTGTGTCTTTTTAACAATTGCATGAAGTAATATAATTTCATTGTTAATAAAGGTAAAAAACACCCTGCTTATTCCATCTTTAATATCGCTCCGAATTTCCCATAAGTTAGGTTTTAACTTGGTTACTAATGGATATCCGACAGGATAAAAATCTTGTACTATCCTGATGTCTGCTCCAATTGCCTTTTGGTCCTCTTTTGACAACTTAATAATAAATTCCCTTACAGGCTGATTACCATTTTCTGTCTCAAAAAATATGGCTTCGTGAGATTTTGTACTCTTTTTCTGCATAAACCTAGACCTTTTATAATCACCGATATTTTTTGAACCCTGCCTATATTTACATAGGATAATATAAAGGTACATTATATTGTGCATTATGTCAAGTAGAATTCGTTAAATAATACGCTGTCCTCAAGCCAAATTTGTTGAATGGACGTATCCGTATTGACGATTTTTCCTTTATAAATTAGTAATCAAAAGAGGTTAGGCAGGCTGCGGGGGTGTAAAAACATTTTTGGGGTTCATCGCCGGAGGAGACTTGTAATAAAACAACAAACCCCTTCGAGGTAATGATAGTTTGACCACTTAATTTCTCTTAGCTTCTTGATAAGAAAATCCCGGATAAATTAAGTGGGCAGATGGCTCCGTAGGCGAATTCTCCCAACGTTTTTACACCTCGCTGACTGCTAACCTCTTATAACTAGTCATTAAGCATACACTTCAACAACTAATACCGATAAACCCTATACTCTTTCAGCAACCCTAAAAAATCTTTCCTTGCTACCACTTCTCCGCCGAGACTGAGCAAGTGATCTGTTGGAACCTGGCAATCGACAAAACCGACGCCGTGTTCAAACATTATTTTTGCGAGGCTTAGGAACGCGGCTTTGGAAGCGTTTGGTTTTTTTGAGAACATCGACTCGCCGCAAAAACCTCTGCCCAGTAACACGCCGTAACAGCCGCCTGCAAGCTCTCCGTCCTGCCAGCATTCGGCGGAATGCGCCCAGCCAAGGCGATGCAGTTCTGTATATGCTTCGATAATGTCATCAGAAATCCATGTGCCGTTTTGCTTGCGGCGCGGAATTTCTGAGCATCCCCTGATTACTCCTTCAAAGTCTTCGTCATAAGTAATTTTAAATATACCGCTTTTAAAAATTTTCTGCATAGAAGAAGAGATGTGCAATTTGCCGGAGAAAATAACGCAGCGAGGATCGGGCGATTGCCAAATGACAGGGTCGCCGGGATTGTACCAGGGAAAAATGCCTTGCTCATAAGCGGAGAGCAAAAGCCCCGGAGATAAGTTTCCGCCGATGGAAATAATATCATCATCCCAATCTTTTGGATCGGGAAATTTAAAATACATTGAGGGATCAAGCCGCGGAAAGTTTGGGTCAGGACCTGCGCAAAATTGAGGCACTATGCTTCCATACTACGTCAGCAGTGTACACTGTTCAGCTGTGTTGATTCGCTGACATCCATGCAGTAGCCTTCACGCCAGTCCACTGTAGCGTTGCCGCCTGCGCTCAAGCTGCCGAAAAGAACTTCGTCCACAAAGAAACTCTTTATCTTGTCTTCGATTAGTCTGCCTGCATTTCGTGCGCCGAACTCTTTGCTGTAGCCTTCTTCGGCAAGTTTGTTCACGCAGGTTCCTGTTACAGTCAGGGTTACATTCTTTTCCGCAAGCTGCGCCGAGAAAGCGTCCAGCTCTTTTTGTACAATAGAAATCATAATTTCACGGGAGAGATGACCAAAGCGCACAACTGCATCCAAGCGGTTGCGGAACTCAGGCGTAAATATTTTTTCCACTGCATTGTCTACCGCGCTGTCGTCCTGTATACGATCGCCGAAACCAATAAGCCCCTTGCCAATATCTCTTGCTCCGGCATTGCTGGTCATTATTAAAATTACATTGCGGAAGTCCGCCTTGCGTCCCTGACTATCTGTAAGCGTTGCGTAATCCATTATCTGCAAGAGTATATTAAAAATATCGGTGTGTGCTTTTTCAATTTCGTCCAGTAAAAGAACCGCATGAGGCTGTTTGCGGACTGCTTCTGTAAGCTGACCGCCTTCGTCATAACCGACATATCCCGGCGATGAGCCGATAAGGCGCGACACCGTGTACTTCTCCTGATACTCGCTCATGTCGAAGCGGATCATCGAGATACCGAGAATTTCGGCAAGCTGACGCGCAAGCTCTGTCTTTCCAACGCCGGTCGGTCCTGCAAATAAAAAGTTCGCAACAGGTTTACCTTCCGCTCTGAACCCGGCTCTCGATCTTTTAACGGACTTAACAACCGCAGCAATCGCATCGTCCTGTCCAAAGACACGCTGCCTCAGCCGTGTTTCCAATTCTTTAAGTTTGTCTTTCTCGCTTTCACCGACCGATCTCTGAGGAATGCGCGCAATTTTTGAAACAATCGCTTCGATAACGGGGAGACTGATTTCGATTTTTTCGATTTGCGCATCCTGAATGGTAGATGATTCTGTCCTTTCATCCGCGGCAACATTCTCCGCTTCGTTAGCTGTCTTGCTCTGCGTTTGCGCAGCTGCCTTGTACGATTCAATCCGCGCTTTTGCACCGGCTTCATCAATTACATCGATTGCCTTGTCGGGCAGACGGCGCTCTGTGATAAACTGCGCGGAAAGACGCACTGCCGTCTCTACAACTTCATCGCTGTAGTGAACATGATGATAATCTTCGTACCGGGATTTAAGCCCCTTAAGTATATCAATGGCAACTTCCTGAGATGGTTCGTTAATATCGATCTTTTGAAACCTGCGCGAAAGAGCGCGGTCTTTTTCAAAATATTTATTATATTCCTCATGAGTGGTAGAACCAATGCAGCGCAGTTTGCCGGAGGTAAGCGCGGGCTTTAGCATATTGGAAGCATCGAGAGCGCTTCCCGAAACAGAGCCTGCGCCGACAAGCGTATGAATCTCGTCTATAAAAAGAATTGCCTTTTCTTTTTTTAACATTTCCTCGACAACACGCTTAACCCGTTCTTCAAAATCGCCGCGATACTTTGTTCCTGCAACAAGAGAGCCCATGTCCAATGAAAAAATACTGAAGTCTTTTAGGAGCGGAGGAATATTACCTGCGGTAATTCTCTGGGCAAGCCCTTCTGTTATCGCTGTCTTTCCAACGCCAGAATCGCCTACATGGATCGGGTTATTTTTTAATCTGCGGCAAAGCACCTGAACAGTGCGGTCAAGCTCTTCTTCTCTGCCAATGACAGGTTCCAGTTTGTTATCGCGGGCAAGAGCCGTAAGATCTACCGTGTAGCGCTCAAGAGCTGTTTTCTTTTTATCTTTTTTCTGAGTATCAGGATCGGCTTCTTCATCGGCACCTGAAAATTTTCTGTCTCCGAAACTATGAGAAAGTACATGTAAAAGCTCAAGCCGCTTTATCCCCGCTTTGCGAAGATAATAGGCGCTGTAACATCTCTCCTCGTCATAAAGAGAAACGAGGATATCGGCAACATCTATCATTTCTTTTTGCGCCGATATACTTTGAATTACAGCGCGTTCCATAATACTGTGAAAACCTACGGTCTTTGTGGGTTCTGTTCCTGCAGTTGTTACAGTCATCTTTTGCTCAAAGTAGTTTTCCATTCCTGTCTTTAACTGCTGTAAATCGGCGCCGCATGAAAATAAAACACCCTGAACAACATCAAATGCCAGGGCGGCATAGAGTATATGCTCCGGTGTCAAATATTCATGACTGCGGAGTTTTGCCTCGTTATAGGCTGCGTCGATTATTGCCTGAACATGCCCTGATATTCTCATCTGCTTTCCTTAACTATAATAATAACACAATACTGTACAATTCACCACTTAGGCAGGTTCCACAATGCATTTAAGCGGAAATCCGTTGGACTGGGCAGCGGTATGAACCTGCTCAGACTTTGTTACGGCAATGTCCCATGTATAAGAACCTACCACTCCTCTGCCCTTTTGATGAACATCCAGCATTATCCGGTTTGCATCTTCCATTCCCTTATGGAAGATAATCATTAAAACCTCCACTACAAAATCCATAGTAGTATAATGATCATTCAGGAGTATAACCTTGAATTGTTCCGGCTCCTTGATTTTTTCAATATTTTTTACAGCCGGTTTATCCAATATTTTAGAATCCATAATATTATTCTATGTGATTGCAGGGCAGGTTGTAAAGACAAGGGCTATGAGCTATTCTAAACATAGCAGATATGACAACGCAAACCAAAGCATTAATCGTTCAAAGCGACAGAACCCTGCTCCTTGATGTCCACTGTGAAACAGCGGAAGAAGCAAGGCATGCAATACTGCCATTTGCAGAACTTGAAAAATCACCTGAACATATTCACACTTACCGTATCACGCCTCTTTCATTATGGAATGCCGCAAGCGCAGGCTTAACGCCTGAAGGTGTCGTTAAAACACTCAATGAGTACAGCCGATACGATATACCGGACGGAATCACGGAAGGGTTTTCTCTTCTTATGTCGCGCTACGGAAAAATTAAAATGCTTGCGGATATGCAAGATACGCAGCAAGCAGCGTCGCAGCAAGCAGCAGTGCAGCAATTAATTCTGCATGTTGATGATGAAGCAATTCACATGGAAATATACGAGAATAAAACTCTCAGCAAATATCTAACCATATTGGACAAAAAAAGGTTTTCTCTTTCTTTAATTAACCGCGGAACTGTCAAACGGGAGCTAATTCGCATAGGCTGGCCTGTTCAGGACGAAGCACCGCTTTTAAAAGGCGAAGACCTGGCGATAAATTTAAGAGATACCTGTCTTTCGGGAGGAGCCTTTGCACCCAGAGATTACCAGATAACCGCGGCGCATTCTGTTGTAGGCAATGCTTCTGAATGCAAGCCTGGCAGCGGCTACGGAGTTGTGGTACTTCCCTGCGGATCGGGAAAAACAATTGTCGGCATGATGATAATGTCGATGTTAAAAACCAATACATTAATTTTAACAACCAACGTGGCGGCAGTTCATCAGTGGATCGAAGAATTGCTGGATAAAACTGAATTAACCTCTGAACAGATTGCGGAATATTCAGGTGATTCAAAAAAAGTTGCTCCCGTTACAGTCGCCACCTACCAGATAATTTCATGGAGACCGGATAAACAGGGAGAGTTCCCTCACTTTAAATTATTCCGGGAAAGAGCCTGGGGTCTTGTAATTTATGATGAAGTTCATTTGCTCCCGGCGCCGGTGTTCCGCGTAACAGCGGAGCTTCAGGCAATACGAAGACTTGGGCTGACTGCAACTTTAATCCGCGAAGACGGAGAAGAAGACGCGGTCTTTAGTCTGGTCGGTCCCAAACGATACGATGTTCCATGGAAAGACCTGGAAACCAAAGGCTGGATTGCAGAAGCTCTTTGCACAGAAATAAGACTGGACCTGCCTCAGGAATTAAAGATACCTTATGCGACAGCTGCGATACGGGAAAAATACAGAATAGCGGCGGAGAATCCTTTAAAAGAAGATGTTGTTTTGCAGCTGATAGAAAATCACAGAGAAGATCAGATTTTAGTAATTGGTCAATATTTATCGCAGCTTAATTCGCTTGCAAAAATTTTAAACACTCCGCTCATTACAGGAAAAACGCCCAACGCAGAGAGGGAGCGCATCTATACAAGTTTTAAGAAAGGCGAAGTGCGCGTCATTGTTGTTTCCAAGGTGGCGAACTTCGCGATAGACCTTCCTGACGCGAGTATGGCGATACAAGTATCAGGTTCCTTCGGCTCGCGGCAGGAAGAAGCGCAGCGTCTTGGACGCATCTTAAGACCCAAAGCCGGAAGCCGCCGCAATGCTTTATTTTATTCGCTTGTCTCAGGCTATACATCGGAAGAAGAATTCGCGGCAAACCGTCAGAAGTTTTTAACCGAGCAGGGGTACAAGTACACGATTCAAAAGTGGGATAATAAATGAAACCAGATATTTTCCGCCCGATTGCATTTTGGAAATCCGCATGTATATCAATGCCGGACAATTCTTTCTTTGAACTTCTTAGAAGCATATTCGGAAAAATAAAAACGCCGTTTAACAAACAGCAGCTCATGGATGATTTGGAAAAATTTTTACTGAGCAAAGAAATACAAAAAACAATCGCGGCTTACATTGACGAAACTGAAGCCAAAATAATTAAGGCTGTTGCCATCTTCGGCGAACCTGCACAGCAGCAGCTGGAAACTTTTTTCTCAGACGAATTAAGTTATGCCCGTCTTCAGGACTATATCGTTAATATGGAAGAGCGCTTTATTTTATACCGCTTTGAAGAAGAAAAGGTTAATATACATGCGCCTTTAAAAAGCCGCCTTGCGCTGAACCCTGTTTTAAAAAATATACTGCTTCCTATTACCGAAGATTTCTCCGCTCTTTTCCCGGCAAGCGCCGATAAAAAGACTTCATCTGCCGATTCCAATTCTGCAGGAGCGAAGCAGGCAAAAACCGCGATTAACGATCTTACGCTTGCCGCTCTTTTTTCTTTTGTATTAAAACACGAAGTATTTTTCAGACCTGAAAATGTCATCCGCAGAAAAATTATTGAAGAAGCCAAAACGCTTTTCCCCGGTTTGGACATAAAAAATGCCTTCAGCGCTCTTCAAATCCTCGGACTGTTTTTTGCAGACGAAGAAAAATTGTATCCTGATAGAAAGCGTTTCAGCGATTTTGCCTTACTCAGTGCGCGCGAAAGAATGGAATACTATGCGGCGGCTCTAATGATACACGCTTCACTAACCCCTCCTTTTGAAATTCTCCCTCCGCTCTTTCGCTCAAAGATCCGCGAGACAGTTAATTATATTCACGGCTTTCTGGATTCGCTGAACGCTGATTTCCTTTACCCGCGAAAAACCCTTTTAAAAATTTTGGAAGTCATTAAGGCAAGGACAGGCGGTCATATCGAAGCCGATATGCTTTTTGAAACACTGGAAAAAACAGGTTTAATATACATGGAAAGCGGAACAACTCAGCTTATACAGATTGACCATAAAAAAAATACAGAACCTGTTATTGCTTTTGATTCGGCTTCGTCCGTCCTTGTTTACCCGGAAATAGATTTTGCAGATGCAATCAAACTTGCATTTATTTTAAATTTCCGCGAAATAAGCCCGTCCAGTTCGGCGCCGGTCGCACGCTTTGAGCTTGACAAGGAGACCGCAGTCCGCGCTTTTGATAATAATATCCGCGCAGACGAAATTATCGAACTTTTAAAAAATCTTTGCGGCGGAAAAAATCAGACCAAAGGTTTAAACGAAGCCTTTATCTGGAATTTAAAAGACTGGGAAAAACGACACGGCGAAGTTTCTTTAAAAAGAGGACTTGTTCTTCAGCTATCGCAGGAGCATCAATATTTAACGGAGACAAAAGCACTGTCTTCGTTGATTGCCGAAACGCTTGCGCCGGGTGTTTACTTTATTAATGAGAACATGATGGACGGAGCGGCGGAGATTTTACGCAAGGCAGGAATAGATATTATCTCACAGCGAAAGAACGCAGGTAAAGAGATAAATGAAACTGCAGTTACCGGCATCGGTATAAATTATTTTTCTTCGCCTTCATCCCGCGATCTTCCGGCAATGAATGTTGATACGGATTCCGAAGAAAATAAAAACGTGCCGCAAAACGCCGGTGAACTTACTGCCGCCTTTCATTCCATGCTGGAAAAAATGAAACTAAGCGATACAGAAAAGAATGAACTTGGCGCAAGGATCGACAGGCGGCTTGTGCTCTGCGAATCACAGTTAAAAGACGCAGAAGTCCGTTATGAAAAACTGGAAGCCCGCCTTATGGATTACACAGGCAAGCAAAATATCGCAAAGCAGGCAATTTCCCAAAAATCACCGGTACACATTACATGGCAGTTTAAAAACAAGGAAAAAGAAATGTTCGGCATTCCAAAATCATTGGATAAAATAGGAAACGACCTTGTGCTTGTAATTAACGACACTGACGGCGAGCTGCTGAGAATCCCTCTTGCTAAAATAAGTCTTTTGCGCAGAATTAAAAAATCAATATTTGAAAAATAAATTACCGGTAATTACCACGCATTTAAACCGCGTGTCGGCGAAGCTCTTGATATAAAGTTATCAGCAGCGGCTAGAGCTTTATCGTAATTGCTGTGCAAGACATGAGCTGCGATTTCATCCAAAACAAAATAAATATGCTTCGGCCATTCCCTTCTTTCTATAAGTGCTTCCAAAGCATCATGAATTATATCTTTTTCTACTTTTTCACAGGCAGTTTTTACAAGCGTCAATTTTTCACGCAAGAAGGCGGCATCTTCGCTTGTTATTTCATTATCTTCTTCCTGTTTATATTTTGAAACAAGCGATTTTAATCCTTCTATCAGCTTGGGAGTTTCTTTCATTAAAAGATCGATATTATTGTCTTTTCCTGCAAATTCCAATTTTTTTGCAAGAGCAGATAATTCTCTTTCATCAATATTTAAAAAAGCGCTTTTTAAACCGTGAACAGTAATAACAAACAATGTTCTTTCTTCTTCGCTGAGCTCGTTAATTTTTATACGCATGTCGCCAAGAACATTTAAGGCGTTTTCACAGTCTTTTATAACCGCCATAATAAGCCTTTGTTCGGAATCTGTTATAGTGTCTGTTTTTCCTTCGCGCTGCATCTGCCGTGCTTCTTCAACAACTTCAGGCGGTTTTCTGTTTCTGATAAAATCATTTAAGATAAGATTTAATTCACGCGAATCAATGGGCTTGGAAATAAAACCGTTAAAACCGCTGCTCATAAACATTTCCGCGCGACCGATTAAAGCATTCGCCGTAAGCGCAACTATACTCCCTTTGTAATCCATTGCGCGGATAATTTTTACAGCTTCTATGCCATCCATTTTGGGCATCATGTGATCCATAAAAATTATATCGTACACATTGCCTTCTTTAATTTTATCAATTGCCGCAAAACCGCTGCTGACAGCATCAACTTTTAATCCGTAAGGAGCTAACATACCTTTAGAAACAAAAATATTTGATTCCACATCATCAACAACAAGAACGCTTCCATAAGGCATATATTCGCGCAAAAACATCGTCTTATTATTAATTGCTGTACTTTGAAAACTAAAATTCCGCAGTTTAGTTGCTATGTCATCGCCGCAGATTTCATTTCCAATACGTCTTTGCGGTATACTCACCGTAAACACAGTTCCCTTATTCGCCTCGCTTTGAATGTAAATATTCCCCTTCATTAAATCGACAAGGCGTTTTGTAATACTCATGCCAAGACCAGTGCCTGTTATTTCGCGGTTAGCTTCTGCATTAAAGCGTTCATATTCGTCAAAAAGCTTGCCGATTTGTTTATCTGTCATGCCCTGCCCGGTGTCGCTTATTCGGAAATTAATTAATATATCATCTGCATCTGTTCTGGAATTTTGTTCGTATGAAACAGAAAGATCGATGCTTCCTTCATCCGTATATTTAAAAGCGTTGGAAAGTATATTATTTAATACTTGCTTGATTCTAAGCTCATCACCTAATAAATTATAAGGAGTTTTTGGGTCTACGGTTATGGAAAAAACTATCGGCTCATTCTCATAACGCAGACGGTTTAACTGCGCAGTATCATTTATTAAACTCGGCATATCATATCTCATGGGAATAATTTCCATTTTTCCCGCTTCTATTTTAGACAGGTCGAGTATATCATTGATAATATTTAACAGCAGATCTCCCGATTCATATATTTTTCCGAGAGCTTTAACAGTATCAATTGTAAGATTTTTATCCCTCATTTGAATTTCTGTAATGCCAAGAATTGCATTCATAGGCGTTCGCATTTCGTGCGACATATTAGCCAGAAAGTTTGATTTAATTTTATTTTTTCTGTGAGCGTCAAACATTAAAATAAAAGCGACAAGGAAAAGGAAAAATGCCGCAGACACCGAAAGAACAATAACCGCAACTTGAATCATCAGCGTTCTTTCTGCTTCTTCTACAGACCTGATGTTATAACCTATTTCTATGGAAGCAACGATTTTATCATCCTTATCAAACATCGGACCTGCATTACTTATCCATGTTCCGGCGGTATCCTTTACTATGGAAGGATTAAAATTTCCTGTATTGTAAATATATTCAAGGAAGCTGTCTTTATAATCGCCCCAAATATAAAAAAGCCCCCACGCATACTCCAAATCATACATCGAATATACAACACCGCCGCGCTCCATCCAAATGATAAGGTAGACTTGCTTGCCTTCAAAACGCATTTCGGAAAAAACTTTTCTTAAGTATCCGCAAAACTCCAGATATTCTTCATCGTTAAATTGCGAACGCGTATTAAGCGATGTAATTACATCAGAATCTATGGAAGCGGAAATTAACCTTATAATATTTTCGAGTTCATTGTATGTATTTTTTACATATTGATTCTCTATGCTTTTTCTGACAACAGTAAAAAATACCGCCGAGCCGAGAATGATAAAAACGCTCACAATAATAATTTTTTTATATATGGAACTTAATTTTAACTTAGGTAAAAATATCAAGCCTAATCCAAGCAGGGAAATAAATATTATTAAATTGACCATTAAAATAACAAAAACAAACCATCTGAAAAACAAACCGGATTTTGACCATGTATAACTGTCAATATTAAACTCTTCGGCAGACTTTATTAAAAAATCCGTATCATCAGCATTGGTTATTTCATGTAAAAATTCGCCGTAAAGATTAAAATATAATACATTCCTTGCTTTTGTTGTCCATACTATCTGATAATTATCCGCATCAATTTCGCAGCTATATAAATCCCTGAAAGCATTCGGATATCTATAAAAAACCTGCTCATGTTCTTCAGAGGAAAAATTACTGCTCACCCTTTCAAGAACAAAACTATCGCGTTCAACTCTTACAATGTAAAGATAATCTCCAAAGGAAGTTATCGCCCTGATTTTTCCCGTAGTGGTAATAAAATCCATATTTCTATATGAATACGAATAAACATAACCCTGAAAAATACCTGACGGTGAAAATTTTATTACACGCTCAGTATTTTCTTCAAATGCGCCGCCGAAGAATTTGTCATATACATACAGATTATTTTTATTATCAAATTCCACAAACCCTGCAGAAACAAACGAGCTTTTTAAATCTGCATTTAATTTGTAAAGGAATTCGTTTTTATTATTTAAAACAACAACCGTTTCTGCGGAATCTGCGATAATTGCCGTAAGCTTTCCGTTACTGTTTATTCCGCCGATTTTTTCAAGCTTTTGTTCTGTAATCCAGGGCTTTAAAGTAATATCATCTCTTCTAAAAATTAACACAAGAGTAAAAATGAGAAACAGAATAAAACTGCAGTATCTGACTAATCTCAATTTCCGCCTGCCTTCTTTTTACTAAAAATAACGTAAAGCAATCATAATCAGAAAAATTTAAATTTGCCGTGTTTATGCATTTTTCCTTTTGATTTTTCTGAAGCGTCATCCAGCGCCTTAAACATAAAAGCGGCAAAAGCCGTCTCGTTCCCTGCGTCAGATGTAGAAAAACCCATGGTAATATACGGTTCTCTGTAAGCAGCCGTAAGCAAACCCTGAGTCAAAGCGCGGAAAGACGCAAGCGCGGAAGGACCAAGAATTTCTGCAGCGTCATCTCTTACAGAGCTTGCAATATCTGGATACACAAGCGCAAGCGTCCCGCGTCTTTTTGCTTTAAAAACATTGGTTATTTCTTTAACAAGAAAAAACCAGCCTTTTATATGATCGTTTATCATTATTTCTACGGCGGAGAGAGGCAGCTCTCCCGGATTACTGCGAATTGACGGAGGCGAGCAAACAAGGATTGCTTCATCAATATGATCAAGCCGGTTTTCCGCCGCAATTACAACAGTTCTCGCAGAAATCGGACTTGAAGGATTCCAGTCGCAAAGCAAACGCGCGGACTCAGATTCGGAAATTTTCGTGCTTATTAGGTTCTGCGCTTCGGAAAACCTGTTTGGTATCAAAGCGGCGGCAAATTGTTCAACTCTATTTAATGTTTCAGCTTCAATAGCCCTGCTGAGGGCAGATTCGTTCCCAACTATAAAAATACCTCTGGTCATTTTTATAGTTTACATATTAATGCCTTTCATGGCAATATAAATATAATGAAGATAGTTAAAGCTGCAATGATAGGAGACGTAGTAGGCGCCCAGGGTTTGAAAATTCTGGAAGTCAAATTACCTGCATTAATCAAAGAACACAACATTGACTTTGTTACAGTTAACGGCGAAAATGCCGCAGACGGTTTCGGCATGACTCAAGAGGATTTTAAGCGTATTATTGCAGCTGGCGCTGATATTGTTACATCGGGCAATCATGTTTGGGAAAAACGCGAATTCTGGAATATCCTTGAAACAGAGAAGCAAATGCTGCGCCCGGCGAATTATCCTGCCGGTACGCAAACTGTTCCTTTTACTTCCGGATCAGGCTTTTCCAGCACTGTAAAAAACGGCGTTAGCTGGATAGTAATAAATCTTCAGGGACGCGAATTTATGAACGCTATCGATTGTCCCTTTCATTGCGCCGATCGCCTTATAGAAATTTTTTCAGGCAGCATTAAAGATATTCATCCGCTTTTGCAAGAGAGCGGAAGCGCTGTTTCCATGACTTTCCCGATTATATTAATTGACTTTCATGCCGAGTCAAGCCGCGAAAAGGAAGCGCTTGCCCATTATACCGACGGACGCGTTTCATTAATTGCCGGCACTCATACGCATGTACAAACAGCGGATGAAAAAATTCTGCCGAACGGCAGCGCGTATATCACTGACCTTGGAATGACAGGTAACATAGACAGCGTTATCGGCATGGATCCGGCAATCTGTATTGAACGATCCAGAAAGCAGGTGTTATACCACATGGAAACCGCCGACTCTCCTCAGCCGGGAAAAATGCAGGGAGTTATCGCCGAGATTGACACAGAGACAGGAAAAGCGGTCTCGATACAGAGAATTTAATTTATTATTAAAACGACTGGCGGTTAATGGGACTTCCTATATAAATACCTTCGCCGAGATAATCGAGCCTTCTGCCTTCAATCAAAATTTGAACATCCTTAACATTTTGAAACTCTGTAACAGTCCAAACAATCTGGCGAAGCTGCGCGACATAACCTTCAACGCCGAACGTATTAAATAAAAAATCCTCGCTGAAATTAATATAAGCAGTATTACCGCGAACCGCCGCAGAAACCAGTCTTGTCCCTTTCGGAATTAGATTGACTATGCCTTTGGAAAGCTCTGCAGACGAAGGACCTTTGAGCAGTTCGTTAAGGGAATCCTGCATGGGAGAATCCGAAGCAGGGATTTTGCGGGTAACTTTAGATTGAATAATCTGTCCGTCGCTGCCCACATGAGTAAAATAAACATTTCTGTCTCTAGTCTGCACAGGCGCTGCCGCTGGTTTAGTTTCAACAGGTGTTTGCGGTTTGGGCTGCGGCTGCGTTGCCTCCGGCTTCGGCTGCTCAGGCTTTACAGGTTCGGGCAGTTTCTCAGGAGGTTTCTGCGGCGGCGCTGCAGGAGTTTTATCAATTGTAACTGTAACAGGAGGTTCATCATCAATAACGGGCATTTCTCCTTCTTCTGCTGAAGGAGAGCCAGTCAGCTTTGCCAGAAAAAGACCGAAATTTTCCTGAATGGTAGAAGCATTCGCCATAAAAATGCAAATAATCACAATAACAAAAGCAAGCCAGAAAACGACTACAGCGCGGGATCCCTTTGATTTTGTTGTTTTTCTTCTTGCCACAAAAACATGATACCAATTATTGTATTTATTGTATACTGTTCATTACTATGCGAAACAGATTGACAGACGAGCTTGCCGTCTGCGGAATGAACGCAGTACTGGCAGTTGCAGAACATCATCCTCAGACTATCAACAGGCTCTTTCTGCGTGAAGACCGTTTAAAATCTTTTACTCCAATTTGCAAACAGCTTGCAGAGCGCAAGCGTCCGTATAAAATTTGCGAAGACGAAGAACTGGAACGTATCTGTAAAAGCGTTCATCATCAGGGTGTAACAGCGATGATTGAAGAACCCGTCGTAGAACCTCTTAGCCTTGAAGATCTTGAACTATGGGCAGCCGAAAAAAAAACCGGCGTTCTTCTTCATTCAATCGGCAACGATCACAACCTCGGCGCAATCGCCAGAGCTGCCGCATTTTTTGACGTATCATACATCGTTTTAAATGAAAAAGATTCTGCCTTTGAAGGCGAAGCGCATCTCACTACAAGCGCCTATCGTATTGCAGAAGGAGGGTTTGAACATCTGACAGTGCGCAGAATTTCAAGCTCGTCCGCTTTTCTAAAGGATGCGTCAAAACAGCTTATTACAATAGGCACTGACACAAGAGCAAGAATGCGCATAAGCGGCATTGGCAGCATAGCCGGTAAAAGCGGAATTGTCCTTGTACTCGGCAATGAGGAGACGGGGCTTCCCAAAGAAGTAAAAGATCGCTGTTCTCATCTTCTGCGCATTCCCGGAACCGGCAATATTGACAGCCTTAATGTATCGCAGGCAGCCGCTCTTTTCCTTCATGCCATTTATGAATTGTAAAAAAATGAAAATTTATCAAAATTTTACTACTTGATTAGAATAAAAATACTTATATTAGATATATGTCAACAGTAAAAACACTAAATAAAAAATTGAAAAAAGCTTTTAACGGAAGGATTTGTGCAGTACAAAACAATAAGGTCCTTTATTTAACAGGAGAACTTCAAAATTGGGATGATATTGTCCGTGCAGGCCGCATGTCTGTAAGCAAAAAGTACACAGTTGTAAACGATATTTCGTTTTTCGGTGAAAAAACACCTCCAATGAAATTGCCTTTAGTTGCATCAAATTCACTGGAAGGCAAGCGTGTCGATGTATTAATAATAGGCGGAGGCATTACAGGATGCTCTATCGCAAGAGAACTTATGCGGTATGATATCAGCGTCATTCTTGCAGAAAAAGAACACGATGTTGCAATGCAGGCATCCGGTCACAATAATGGAATGATTCATACAGATTTAGACCTGCGTAAAGGTCCGCTTTTAAAAAAATACAATAATGAAGGCAATAAATTATATCCTCAGGTTTGCAAAGAGCTTAACGTTCCTTTCAAACGCACAGGTCAATATCTCTGCTTTACCGATGACTGGATGAAGCCTAATGCAATAGCCTCTATTTTACGATGGAGACGAATGAATATTCCGGCGGAATATGTAAGCAGAAAGCATCTGTTAAATGAAGAGCCGCATCTTGGAGATAAAGTAAAGTTTGCAATATTCTTTCCGAATGCAGGCGTAGTGTGCCCGTATAGTTTAGCAACTGCCTATGCGGAAAATGCAGCCTATAACGGCGCAAAAATTTATCTTGATACTGTAGTGCTGGATATTAATGTTATAAATAAAAGAATATTCAGCGTTAGAACAAACCGCGGCAATATTTATCCAAGACTGGTAATAAACGCAGCAGGAACATTCGCGGAACAAATCGCCCGTCAGGCACAGGACAGATTTTATTCAATACGTCCTGTCCGCGGAACAAATATCGTTTACAGCAAGAAAAATTCATTTTTGGTTAATTCTATCGTATCGTTAAACAGCTCCGAAAGCGGTCATATTATACACACTGTAGACGGAAACCTTGTAATTGGATCAAGCTTATCAGAAACCTATGACAGGGAAGATTTCTCAGCAAGCAAAGACAACGTTAATGATATTTTATCGGAACAAACGCAGTTGGTTCCCGAGCTTTCCAAAGGCAATATCCTTACATACTCGGCAGGCATTTACGCAGCAACGTATGAAGATGATTATGTTGTTACATTCGGAAAATTTACATCAAACATTATTCATGCTGCAGGAATACAATCGCCTGGATTCGCCGCAGCTCCTGCGATTGCTTCAGATGTTGCAAAAATGTCAGCCGAATTTCTGCAGGCAAATTTAAATACGGCATTTAATCCCATAAAGAAAAAGCAGCTTGACGAGGTTGCTCCAAAACAAAAGTTCTGGAATAATCTAATCAAGCTAAAATGAATCTTAACCTTCTTTGATTCTGACAATTTCATCCCTAATCGCCGCCGCCTGTTCAAACTCAAGGTTCTTGGCGTGTTCCAGCATTTCGTTTTCAAGCGCCTTGATAAGCTGCTTGCGCTGCGCCGGTATCAGCACATTGTAAGATTTCTTTAAAACTTCGATTGTTGTGCCTGCCGCTTCATCAGCTTCTTCGATATGGCGCGTAAGTATTTCCGCAATTGCTTTTTTAACAGTCGCAGGCGTAATGCCGTGCTTTTCGTTGTACGCAACCTGTATCTCGCGGCGGCGGTTTGTTTCGGCAATCGCCTTTTCCATTGCGTCGCTCATTTTGTCGGCGTACATAATTACCTTACCGGCAGCGTTACGAGCGGCGCGCCCTATAATCTGCACAAG
>Ga0209755_10003851_pt1 | contig 18340 bp, 29 predicted proteins | sample TergutCo191P1_FD_187301 | JGI IMG/M metagenome (GOLD analysis project Ga0209755, IMG submission 187301) | Cornitermes sp. P1 segment gut microbial communities from Petit-Saut dam, French Guiana - Co191P1 (SPAdes) (version 2) | ecosystem: Host-associated > Arthropoda: Insects > Digestive system...
TAAGGGTATATCGGGGTGTAAATATCCCAATGGAAATTGACGAACGGCTAAAGGCGATTGCCAAGCGGGAACGGAGGAGCGTAACGCGAACCGTGGAAATATTGCTGGAATCGGCCCTGGAACGGGAACTTCCGTCCGAAAGCATTCAGGCAAAAACGGACACGGCGGCTTAGGGGTCGGGAAATGGACATTAATGCGACCTCTTTCTGGAGACACGTAAACGGCTTAATAAAGGCCAGGAAAACCAGGCAGGAAGACGTAGCAAGGGATTGCGGTATAAGCTACCAAACTTTCCGTGGCTGGGTTTCCAGAAAAACCTTTCCTGGGGCTGATGACGCATACCGTATTGCCCAAGCCCTTGGAGCCACGGTTGAGCACCTCGTTTTCGGTAATGATTGCGACGAGAGTGAACAAGCTGCGACCGAGTTGGTATGCGACCTGCAAGTGGGTCTGCGGGACAGGTTCGCAGAACGGGCGATGGCCTCGTTGATACCCTGCATGGACAAAACAATAAACAAACTGGGCATAAAGATACCGGAGGGGATAACCCCGCAAACTCTCGTAGCGAATGCGGCGTACTTATACGCCGATGCAATGATTGCTGCGAGAAGGTCGGCATAGGAACAAGAGGAACGGGTATGCAAAACGGGAAGCTGGTGGAAATGTCGCCTGAGGAGCTTGACGCTGTCAAGGCTATAGAGGGTGCGGTTGAGACGTTGAAAAAGTGCGGCTGGAGGGATTCCATATCATCGCGTGGAGATCCCCTGTACGCCGAAACGCTCATGAGGAAAAACGGGAAAGAGGAGCGCACAAAGCGGTTTATCGGTATCTCCCTCCAGTGGAGCCAGCCGTTGGAGGAGTCCGAGCTATCTTCCGTCGTAATTTAGCGCGAACTGGCCAAAGTGTGATCTGGCTTTTCCGAAATCGTGCTGATTTTTTAGTATACGCTCGGCAATGGTCTTGACCTCGGCCACCTCCTTGCGCAGCGCGGCGTTGTCGGCTGCCAGTTGGTCGATGCGGGCAAGAAGCTCCGCATTTGTGGGCTCGGGTTTTTCGTTCATTTGTCCCTCCTGTGGGAATGTGGTTTGGTTGTGCTTCCATTGTACCACGGGAGGGGCGTTTATAGAGGCCGTCGGCGTAGGGGCGGAAAAGGAGGGGTAGCGCGAGGTGCTATCCGTCCGTGTTTTCGGTGAAGAAATCGCAGGCGGGACACCTCAGCATGGCGGGGACGGGCACCCCACCCTCAAGGCTGGTTGGTCGGTGCCTTTGGAGGGGAACCGACCCCTTCTTGGTGCCTACGCAAACGGGGCAGTAAAGCACCCATTTCCTGTCCCGATAAACGGTCGCATCGCCGATGCGGTGGGGTTTTAGCGACGTTAGTAGTCTTGCCAGCATTTCAATGGCTCCTATGATCGTTGCTTTTGTTTCGTTCATCTGCCCTCCTTTGTGGGGATTTGGGTTTGTGGTTATTTCCATTTTACCACATCGGGGGGCTTTTTAGATATTTCGGGACGGGATGAGGAGGATGTTTTATGTGCGAGAGAAGCGGAAAGGACGCGGACATGTGTCCCTATCAAATGCACTGCCTTAAGCGGTGCATTTCGTGCGGCGATGACGGCGACGCGGTGTGCATGAACCCGCTGCCCCCGTCCGTGGCCCGCGAACAGCCGAGGAGCGGGGAAGAAGGGGGCGAAAATGGGGAAACCTGAAACGCCCAGCAATGCCGGCGGAATCCCGCGATACATCAGCGTGGCCGAGTTCATGGAGCGGACCACGCTTTCAAGGCCGACCGTCAGCCGCAGGATAAAGGCCGGCCTCATACGGCCCGTGGTCAAGGACGGGAGGCGGGTGCTTATCGGCATCGACGCGCTGCATTCCCTTGGGGGCTGCGATGGGAAAGCGTGACGGCGGCCCGGACCGCGCCGAGCGCCTGCTTGGACAGATCAGGCCGGCGGTGCTTGAAATCCTGCGGAACGCCCCCGAGTACGGCAAGTGCGCCTTTGCGGTGACGATCCACGGCGGCGAGGCGACCTTCGTGAAGGAGAAGCGGACGGCGGTGCACAAAATCGAGAACGGGGGGAAGGCATGAACGAACTTGCAAACGCCAACGACAGGCGCATGAAGGTAGGCGAGGTGGCGGAGGCTTTGGGCGTTACCGACGAGGCCATAAAGAAGCACGTCAGGGAAATGTACCCTGAACTTATGCGTAATGGCGTTGCCACCCACCTCAACGAAGAGCAAGTAACCGCAATAAAACAGAAAATGATACCTACAACTCAAGTTGTAGGTGCCATGACCGACCTTGAGGCCGGCATTATGGCGGCAAGGGTCATCGGGCATTACCAAGCCCGCTACGAACAGGAACAGGGGGCGAGAATTGAGGCCGAGGGCAACGTGGCCAGGCTTGAGGCCAAAATCGAGGCGGATCGCCCCAAGCTGGAATTTGCGGAACGCGCCCTGTTGTCCGAGGATGTGCTTTCCCTGGACACCGCTGCCAAATCGTTGAAACTGCCCTACGGGGTGATCAAGTTCGCGGCAAGGCTGCGCGAGATGGCGATTTTGAGGGAATACCCAAAAAACATCCCCTACCAGCAATACGTCAACCAAGGCTACTTCGTGGTTGACAACGTGGTCAAGGACTGCGGCGGGACGGACAGGATTTTCCCGACCACGCGGGTAACGCCCAAGGGCCTGGCGTGGCTAGATCGCATTAAGGACAGGCTGGAGGTCACGGCATGACCGGCTCTTGCCTCTCTTTTCCGGCTTGGGCCGCCGGCCCTTCTTTACGCGGCGGGCAGCTCTACCTGATTTTGCCCGTCTTTTCCATGTGGCGGATGATGAAGTACGCGGAGAAGCATAGTGCCGCAATGGTCAGCGAAATTATGAGTTGGAATAACATATCAACCTCCCGTGATCCAAGCCCTTATTATATCGGCGCTGTTGAGGATGGCAAGGGCTCCGGCTATCAGGACAAACACCTTGAGAATCTTGGTTACCCTGTTTTCCGGCACCGGCATCCGGTCGCGTATATCCGCAAGCGTCCGGTTGATGGCCCCAAGCTCCTCCGCTACCTTATCCACGCCCTAAATGGTAACGGGGAAGGCTGCGCGAGTCAAGCGGAATCCTGCGGGGGCTTGGGGGGTGGCTTTTTGGGGCGGCTCGCCTTCATGTTGCGGAGTTTTTCAGTAATGGATGGATCAATTACTCCAAGTTCTGCGAGTATGTCTAACCCTGGAATACCCGCCTTGCGTTTCCTCTCCAATTCTTCAAAGAAGGCAGATTCATGTTTCAATATCCAGTTTGTAAGAATGTACTCGATCATGTTGCTCCTAGTACGCAAGTCCCTTGCTGCAAGCAGGTCTATCATATCAAGAAGCTCCTCGGGGAGTCTAAAGCTAATTTGTACTGAGGTTTCCACAAATAAAATATCGGAAACTTTAGGAAAAGACTTGACTTTAATATCCCATTGGGATATAATGGGATATATTGGGATGTAAAAATAATCCCAACAGCCCCCGCCGCACCGGGGAAAGGCGAGAGAGCCGTTAAGTGGCCCAAATTCCCGTGCGGGGGAGGCGGGCGACTTAACGGCTTTTTTATTTCATGTAGGAGGAAAGAATGGCGAATTTCACGGGGTGCAAGTGGCACCAAAAGACGAAGGGCATACCGTGCGTGGAGCCGGCGTGCAGGGGCAGGGAGTGCCACCTGTACAGGTACCTCGCGGATGAAAAGAAGGCGGACAAGGCCAAAAACAGGAGGAAAGCATGAGCATCATCTTTGCGACCGAGGAGCAGAAACGCGTCATGCCAAGTCGGCCCAAATACACCCGAAGGGACTTGATCGAATTCTCCCTAATGGCAAGCTCCATGAACGATCTTGCCGAGGTAATGCTTGCCTACAGCCTGGACACAAACAATTGCGACGGAATGCACCGACTGACCGGCGCAATGAACATCATGGCATGGCTTACCGAATCTATTTCGGACTTCGTTGCGGAAGTCGAATCGAAGAACGGGAACATTGGCCTTGTCGATGATGCGAAAGACGAGGGGGAACAATGAAAAAGGAACGCCAGATAGGAATCCGCGTAGGGCTTCCCGCCTTCTTCACTCTGGAGCTTGAGGACGTGTACCGCCACTCGGAGGGGGCGCACCGCGCCCTCGCCTTTCCCGATTTCCTCGGCCTTCTCATCGGCATGGGGCTGGAACAGTACCGCAAGGGGATTGCCGCGCCGGATCGGGAGGAGACCGATGAGGACGACGACATATTCTACAAGTAATCAGGGGGAATGATGGCAAGAACGCGCAAAAAAAAGCGACGCACGCCGGCCGGCCGCGTTGCACCCGAAAGGCAAAACGATGCCGGAGCGGTTGGCAAAAGCCCAAACCGTCTGGATGAACTGAAACGACGGAGGGACGAGCTTTCCGAGATCGAGGAAAGCGAGACCCAATATCTGGCGGCGGAAGTGGAATCCGCCTTCAACGTGTCGCTCACCGAACTTGGCTTAAAAAGGGCAAGGGAGCTTGTCAGGGAACACTCGCTCGTAAAGTGCCTGGACATCGTAAGCGAGCTGTCGGTGGAAAGCATTCCAGAAAAATACGAACGCAACGTCATAGGCTACCTGGGACGTTGCCTGTCAATACAGGACGCCGGGATAAACAGGCCGCACCTGAAAGACACGTTCTACATCAGAAAAATCCTTCTGAACAGGTTTGAACCTAAATGGCACCAAAAAGGCGTTCTGGTAACGGAGATAGAAGAAAGCCTAACGGCAGGTGCCGACAGGTTCTGGCTGATAAGCTGCGCCCAACAGTGCGGTTCCGTCTGGCAGTTTTTGGAATGGATATCGCAGGATTGTTAATATGGCCAAAAAGACCGCGTTTCTGCTGCACTACGACATGCTCGAAAACCTGAAGCTGCTCGGCAACGATGTGGCAGTGGAGGTGCTGACCGCGCTTTCCCTTCATGACCAGGGGCGGGATATTGGAACTCTAAGCCCACATGCGCAGTTTGCCGTAAACTCTTATTTGCCGGCTTTGAACAAGGCAAAAAACCGATGGAAGGCCAGCGTAATAAACGGAGGGGGCGATCTTTTCGACGACCTAGGTGAACCTAGCCATGACCTAGAGGAGGCTAGCCGCGACCTAGGCGAACCTAGCCATAACCTAGAGGAGGCTAGCCGCGACCTAGGCGAACCTAGCCATAACCTAGAGGCCGGTGTCCTTGTCCCTGTTCTTGTCCCTGTCCCTGTTACTGTCCCTGAAGAATTTGGCGGTTCCGAAGAACCGCCCCCTCCCCCCGCCCAATCCGTCAAAGAAACCGGCCTGTTCGAAAACCGGGAAGAAACGGGCGGATCACCCCCCGGGGGTATTTTAGGGCCACAGCCCCTCTCGGAAACGCCCCAGGATGCTCGTAAAGGCACCGCCGTCGCGCCGAAAGCGGCGAAAACGGAGCCGGACACGATCCGGGACGATTCGACGCGGCCACGGGGCGACACGGCGGAAACCGCCCTTGTCCCGGCCCGGTCCCGTTCACCGCCCGCAAAATCCAAAAAGCGGGAACTGAACCCGGAGCAGCTTGCGCTGTTCCGCGTCGCGAAGGCGTGCTTCGAGGCGTGCGAAAAGACCAGGGCGCTCATGTACCAGGACGGGGAAAGCGCCGCCAGGGAAATGAAAAACCTGAAAACGCTGGTCATACGCTGCACGAACATAGCGCCCGGGTTTTCCGCCGACTTCCTGCGAAACGTCCTGGAGCATTTCAGGGTCATGTGCGGCGGCAGGCTCAGGGGCAGGGCGGGTTTTACCCCCCGGTCGCTGACAACATCGTGGATCTGGGAACTGGTCATAGAATCGCTGCCGGAAGCGGAGTCTCCGGAACTGAAGGAGTTTATGAGGGGGTTGTTCAAGTAATGACGGCGACGGTAAAAGGCCTTTTGGATTTTTTCGAAAGCTATTACGGCGAAAAGTATTCGGGCGCGTTTCTGGAGGCGACGGCGGCCTATCTGGACGGCAGCTCCGCCGATTTCTGCAAGGCGGCGGCGGAGGTCATGATAAGGCGGTTTTCAAGAAGCTACGGCAAGTCGCCCTGCCCTGCGGACATCGAAAGGCACATGGACGAAATCGTGGGCGCGATGCCCGGCCCGGCGGCCATACCCGAGCCGGAAGTCCCGGCTACCGCCGAGGAAAAGGCCCGGGGGGCAAGCGTGCTGGAAGAGATCATGCGCCGCCTGCGGGCAAACAGAACCGCCCCCATGGCGGGAACCCTTGAAAGAGCCCTGACGGGGCGGGAGGCGCAGTGAACATAGCAAACGCGGTTTCCGGGCTGCTGCGCGCGGGAAGAAGGCTGTCGGCAAAAATACGGCTTCTTAAGCCGCCGTTAAAGCTTGCGGCAAAGAAAGCGGCGAAACTCCAAGGCGGGCCAAAGGCCGGCGGAAGGGGAATCGCCATATCCAGCGGCCACGGGCTGCTGATCCCCGGCGCAAGGGGGCTGCTGGACGAGGTGCGGGAGGCCCGCCGGATTGTCAGTGCAATCGCGGGGCTCCTGCGGGAAAAGGGCGTGCCGGTCAGCGTGTTCCACGACGACGAAAGCGCGACGCAGGCGGCCAACCTTGACGCGATAGTCGGCTGGCACAACCGGCAGAAGCGCGGCCTGGACGTGTCGATCCACCTCAACGCCTTCTTGCCCACGGAAGGCCCCATGGGAACCGAGACGCTTTACCGAACCGCAGGAAAGGCGGCGAAAAGGCTCTCAAAGGCCGTATCGAGGGCCGGGGGCTTCAGGAACAGGGGGGCAAAGAAACGCGGAAACCTTGCCTTCCTGAACCGCACGAAAAAACCCGCGCTGCTGCTTGAGACGTGCTTCGTGGACTCAGCCGCGGACGTAGGGCTGTACAAGGCGAACTTCGATGCGATATGCCGGGCCATAGCCGAAGAGCTGACAAGGACGGAGTGATTGTGCGCGAAGCGGAAAAGGGCGGAGGATCCCCGGCAGGGCCTTCTTTTCTGCCCCGACCTTGGAGCCTGCCCCTCGTCGTGCCTCCCCGACCAGCTGGAATGGTGCCGCATGCAGCAGGCGTTCATGGACGAGCCCGACGGGAAAAAGCGGGACGCGCTCATCTGGGCCTTCGTCGCGTCCTTCCAGGACTTGATGCGCCACATGGCCATGAAGCGGCTGAAGGGCGGACGGCTCCGCCCCGAGGTCGAGGACGTGGTGTGCCACATGAACCCGCTGCTGTTCAGGCGCTTCAAGAAAGAGGCCGACAAAGGCTCGTACCGCAAAAGGGTAAAGCTGAAGGGCTACATCAACGCGTGCCTGGGCGGGGAGATAATAAGGCTATCCCGAATAAACGGTATCGACTTTTCGCTGGACGAAATGCTGGAGCTCAGGAGGAAACGTGAGGGCTAAGATATGCCGCGAGGCCGGATGCGGCGCGCTGATCCCGGTTTCGCAGGCCTACTGCGACGCGCACAGGAAGCCGGAAAGAAAACCGTTCGAGAAGGCCGTGCGGTACAACGCGGAGTTCTACAACACCGCCAGATGGCGAAACTTGCGCAGGCGCGTCCTGAACGCCGGGCCCCGCTGTTCAAGATGCGGCGTGTCAGGGGAGGAGTCCGCCCTGGAGGTCCACCACGCCGTGCCGCCAAAGGGAAACGAGGAGCTCTTCTTCGACGAGGGGAACCTCGTCCCCGTGTGCAGGCGGTGCCACGGCGCGCTGACGGCGCGGGAGGCCCGCGACCGGTAGCCCCCGCCCGGCGACCGGCGAAAATTCATACATCACGCGGCAACCTCCGTCCTTGTGTACGCCGGCATTTCGCCGCCTGTTTCGCCGCCTGTTTGCCGCCGGCGTTTTTCGCGGACTGCTTCGACCCACAACCGCCCCCCGGCGGCCCTGATTACGGCGACTGTGTCCGGATTCCGCCAATACCGGCCCGGCCTGTAGCCTGGCGCATCAAAACACCCCCGGCCGGCTCAAAAACGGCACCGGCCCCCGCTGCCGGCGGCCCAAGACCGGCTCCCCACGGCGACCGGCCGCCCATATCAGCCGCGCCGGCCCCGGCCCGGCCCGCCCCCGGCCTGCGGGGCAATCGCCAGGCGGCCTGCGGCGGCCCAGAACCAGCCCGGCCCCGCCGCCGCCGGCCCAAAATCGCCGCCAGGCCGGGCCAGATCGCCGCCAATTCGCCGAATTCGGCCCGAATTCGCGGAATTTCGCCCCTCCAGCGGCCATATCCGCCCGGAAAATAACTAATAGGTATGGGACGAGGCGGACAGAACAAAAAAACGCTGGAACAGCACATAAAGGACGGCACGTACAGGGCCGACAGGCACGGACACTACGTGGAATCGGACGAGGCCGCGCTCAAGGAAATGAAGGGCGAGATATACAGGTCGTTCAAGGAGATAACCAAAGAGCTTTGTAGGCTGGACATGGTGGAGGACGCCGGCAAGTACAAGATGCTCAGCGACACGAGAACGGCGCTTGTGAAGGCGTTCCACGCCGTCGCAAAGATGCCCGTGGAGGACAAGAAAGACGAGGCGGGACATGACAAAGACGGCTTCAGGCAATAGGCACCTCGACGAGGTGATGGAATACTGCGCGGATCTCAAGTCCGGGGCGATCCTTTCCGGATCCTACGCGAAAAAGGCAGCCAAGCGCTTCCTTGCCGACCTGAGGCGGCAGAAGGACGAGGACTTTTTGTACAGGCTCAAGCCCGAGCTTGCCGACGACGCGATAGACTTCGCGGAAAGGCTCAGGATCCCGGACCTTGACGGCAGGGAGCTCAGGCTTCTGCCCTGGCACAAGTTCGTCTACTACAACCTTTTCGGATGGGTACACAAGCTCGACCCCGCAAGGCGGCGTTTCCGCTCCGGCTACGTGGAGGTTGCCCGAAAGAACAGCAAGACCACGTCGCTGCTGTTCCCGATAGTCCTGTTCGACTTCAAAAGAACCCCGGCGGCGGAGTCGTTCTTCGTGTCCAAGGATCTGAACCAGTCCACAAAGACGTACCGGGAGCTTACGAACATCTACAAAGCGTCCTTTAAGCCGGACAGGCGGGTAACCATAACGGAGGGCTACGGGATACGCACATCCGACGGACGTTTCCTTCAGTTTTTCAGCAGCGACACGCGGGGGACGGACTCGTACAAAAACTCGTGCTCGGTGGTGGACGAGTTCCACCACTACGACGGCGACAGGATAATCACGTCGTTCCGCTACGGGGGAAGGGCCAGGGCAAACAACCTCGTGCTTGTCATCACCTCCGCCGGCACGAACATAGCCGGCCCGTGCTACGCCGAAAACGAAAAGGCCCGAAAGGTGCTGAACGGGCTTCTGGCCGACGAAACCTATTTCACGGTCGTCTACGCATACGACGACGGCGACGACTGGAAAGACCCGGCAAACTTCATAAAGGCCAACCCCTCGCTCGGGACGATACTGCGGCCCGAGATTCTGGAAAACGACCTGAACGACGCGCTGATTACGCCGAGCCATCAGGCCGACTTCAAGGCCAAGACCTGCGGGATATGGCAGAACGCTACCTCGAACTGGATCCCCGTGCAGAAATGGGACACGGAGACCCGAAACAGGCCCGCCGACCTCGCGGAGTTCGAGGGCCGCCGGTGTTTCGCGGCCCTGGACCTCTCCAGCGTGAGCGATTTTACCGCGTACACCAAATGCTTCGGGCGGGGCGGCGAATTCTACCTGTTCCACAGGTTCTACGTCCCCGCCGAGCAGGTGTCCGAGAAGTACAGGGTCGAAAACATCAACATCCGGGACTGGATAGAGCGGGGAATCGTCGTCGCCACGCCCGGGCCTACCGTGGACTACGACTTCATAATCGAGGACATCAAAAAAGACGGCGGGAGGTTTGAAATCGCCGAGCTGGCCTACGACAAATGGCAAAGCAACCGCCTGATCGACGGCCTGGAGGGCATTCTGCCCAAAACCCTGCTTGTCCAATACGAGCAAAGCCTGCGGCAGATGTCCAACCCCTCCAAGGAGTTCGAAAGGCTTGTCCTGGAGGACAAGATAGTGGACGGCAACCCCGTCATGAAGTGGATGGTGGGGAACGCCGTCATCAGGCCGGACGCGAACGGGAATTTCAAGCCACTGAAGGACGGCAGAAGCTCCACGCGGAAAATAGACGGGGTCGTAACGGCGATCATGGGCATAGACAGGTGCGCGGCAAACGCCGGCGGCGGAAACGGCAGCATAGAGGACATCCTGATGCTGTTCAGGTAGCCAAAATCACTAATATGTAAGGGGCAAACCGGAAGATGGGGATATTGGACAGATTCAGGCGGGGGGAAAAACGGACGGCGAACAGCCTGGGCTCGGCATTCGTCGTTCCCGGCTTCGACTCCGCGTCCGGCAGGGACGCGACATCCCTGGCCGCAATGGGAATGATAGCGGCCTCGATGGGGAACCTAAGCGGCGCGTTCCACGACAGGCGCACGAAGCGGGCCGCTGACGATCATCCGATCAACTGCCTTCTGAACCGCCCGAACGTGGACGAGACCAGGTTCCAGTTTTTCCACGCGAGCGCTATGGACTACTTCAACAGCGGAAACGTCTACTGGTACAAGTGGGACAACGGCGAGGGGGAGACGGTCGCGCTGTACCGCATCGACCCGAACAGGGTTGTGGTGAAACGGGACGCGTTCAACCGGAAGGTTTTCGCCACGGACGGCAGGGAGTTCCGCAGCGACAAGATACTTCACATCCCGTCGCGCCACGGCTACGACGGACTGAAGGGCAGGTCGGTTTTCAGCGAGTACGGACACGTGTTCAGGCTTTCCGCAGAACTCGACGACTACGTGAACAATTCCTTCAACAACGGCGTGGGAAACCGTCTTGTAATCGACATAACCAGACACCTTCCCGACGCGGGCGAAGACGACATACGGCGGATAAAGGAAATGTTCATACAGAACTACGCCGGCATCAAAAACGCCGGGAAACCCGTCATCAAGTCCAACAAAATAGAGTACTCCGCAATCGAGACGAAAACGCCGACAAACCAGGCCAACCAGCTTCTGGAAAACAGGCAGCACCAGGAAAGGGAAATGGCAAAGCTGTTCGGCATTCCGCTGTCCCTGCTGAACGGCACGGAAACGGCGCACGTCGAAAGCCTGTACATCCTTTACATAGAGGGGGCCATACGCCCAATCGCCACGCAGTTCGAGCAGTCGATAAACGGGCTTCTCCCCCGGCACCAGAGGGGCCGGCTGTACTACGAGTTTTCCTACAACTCGCTCATGAAAACCTCCCTGACGACAAGGATAAACAGCTACGCGCGGCAGCTAACCAACGCCGTGCTGTCGCCAAACGAGATACGGCGCAAGGAGAACCTTCCGGAGGTGGAGGGAGGCGACACCCTTTTCCTTCCGTCCAACCTCATGCCTCTGCGTCCGGACGTAATCGACGCGTACATGGCCGGCGCGAAGCTGAAGCTTGCGGAAATGAACACCGACAGTCCCGGCACCGCCGGAAGCCATTCGAACATGGGCGACGACAAGGGGGCATAAAATGGAATTTGTATCGGAGGCTTTGGCGGCGATAGGCGGATTCGTTATAACGATACTCACGTTCGTGTGGAGGACGGCGATGATGGCGGCGAAGATACAAAGGGTCGAGGACACGGCGAAGCTGGCCCACGAAAGAATCGACAAATACTCGGGAAAGAGCGAAAACTCAATCGAGGAGCTACGGCAGCAGATACTGACCGTCATCCAGGTTCAGACCCGAATCGAGGAGAAGGTGAGCTTCCTCATAGAGGCCAGGGCCAAAAACAACTAGGCAAGGGGACGTTAGCAAAATGCTGTTCAGGTTTTTAATGCGAAGGGATTTCACCGACAACTGGGAATCCATAAACCCCGTGCTGAAGCGGGGCGAATTCGGCGTGGAGCTTTGCGACGAAGGGTACAGGCTGAAAATCGGGGACGGCGTATCGGAGTGGAACGGCCTGCCCTACTCCGCGATCACGCCACGGGAATTCGAAGGCCACCTTGCCGACCCCGCCGCCCACGGGATTGACTCCGTCCGGGAGGATATAGCCGGCATCAAAACCGGGGTCGAATCCCTTTTCGGCAGCATCGAGGCCGATATGGGCTCGGTAAAAAACAGGGTCGGCAACCTTGAGCGCGAGAACGGCGAGACGAACGGAAGGCTGGAATCGCTGGCCGGCACCGTGAACCGAAACAGGGAGGAAACGGACGCGGCAATCGCCGGCCTGAACTTCGGCATGAACGGGCTGAGAAACAGGATAAGCAACGTCGAAACCTTTTCTGCAAACAACGCCGAAGAGATCGGCAGGCTCAGCGGCACCGTAAACCAAAACAACAACGCCCTGTCCCTTGCGCTGGGCAGGCTCACGGACAGAACGGCGACGCTGGAGTCCGGCGACGCAAGAAACAGGACGGACATCCTCGCCCTCCAAAACGCGGTGGACGGCATAAGCGGCAGCATCGACGTGGCGGGCTGGCGGGAGCTTGCCGGCAGGGTTGACGGAGTCGAAACCGGCGTGAACGCCCTGCGGCCCAAGGTGGACGCGCTGGAGACAAACGGCGCACAGAGCAGAAACGACATCATAAAGCTGTTCGCCGCCCTGGCGGAGATGGTCGGCAGGATGGGGGCCGTGGAAAACGGCCAGACGGCAACAAACGATACCGTGGCCGATATGGGGGCGCACCTTGCGGGGCGCATCGACGGCATAGACTCGTACGTCGCGTATCTTCACATGGACGTTACAAACATCAAATGGGACATCGCAAACATTTGGAACAACATGGCCGAGGTGCTGGGGGTCGGGGACGACGTGATCAGGGTGAAGCTGAGACTGGACGGGCACGACGCGGACATAGCCGCGCTGAACCTGGCCCTTCAGGCCGAATCCGACACGCGGCAAAACCAGATCGACGGCTTAAGAGGCGTTTTTGACAGCCACGTTTTGGAGACCGAAATCGCCTTTGCGCTCGCGCACGCCGCCATCGCAAACGAGGCCGCCGAAAGGAACCGGCAGATTGTCGAGGCCATGACTTACGAGGCCAACGCCAGACAGTCGCAGATAAACGAAGTAAACAACGCCATGACAAACGGCTTTGCGGAACTTAACGGGCAGATTACCGAGACCAACAGGGTGCTTGACGGCGTAAGAACCACTTCTTTGCACGGGGCATTTTTGACAAGGGTACTTGGAGGCACGACTGCGGTTCCCATAAGCCTTTTCAATTCCTTCAATAACTTCCAGGCCGGAAAAACCCTTGTGTTCGACGAGTCGGGCACGGTCGGCGTTTACATAGGCAATATCGACGGCGCCACGATAAACGTTTTGACGAAATCGATATCGCACATCAGCGGAGACCAGCCTACAATGTTGGGCAGCGTGGAAACCCATGCGGACTTGCCGATACACCAAACGTATGCAGAGGAATTGTTCGCCCGCACAATCAGAATCGACGATTACGTGCACGTTAAGGTTGACGAAACCAATGAAAATCATCGGGTTCTTTGGTACATAACGGAAATTTCGGAAAAGGGTTATTTGGGGTGGGGAAACCCCTTCATCCTTGCAAGGGACGATTTCCAGGCAATGACGGGGGCCGCCGACTCCGGAAAGGTCTTGACGGGCGGCGCCACTCCGGGGACTTTCGGCGAAAGCCTGAACATCGACATCGAGGCGGCGGAGGGGAGCACCAACCTCATAACGAGCGGTGCGGTGTACAACGCGATGCAGCAAATCCGTGAAGAAAACTCTTTCAGCCCCGACGAAACCTACACGGGGCAGAACTGGATCGACGGCAGGCCCATTTTTCGACAGGTTTTGACGGGAAACACCGGAACAAGCTCGCCCACGACCTTCGGTTTCATAGACGGCCTTGGCGGGTTCGTCGATATAAGAGGCCACATAAGAAACCCGTTGTTCATCGACAACATCAATACCGTTGACATAAATTTTGAGACGGGGGAACTGAGAGGGCACTGGCCGGAGCACGGCGTGATTAATGACCCCATATGGAGCTGGTGGAACGTGGGCAGCCCGACGGTAAACTTCGCCGCGAGCGGCTCCCACAATAATATCAACGGGTTTAACGTCGGACGTTTGGGCGGCGCGGCCGGAGGCATAGCGTGGGGCCCTGCCGGGTTTCCCATGGGCGGAAACAGGTTCACACTCGGGGCCGTGTCGCCGTCGGGAACGACGGAAACGACCCCGAGCATGAGGATTGCCGGTGTGTTGGATTTCACAATGCCAACACTTTTAGAAGTGGATTTCGGCGGGGCCTCCGGCACGGGTGCGTTTCAGGTCAGCATCAACAACAATACGATAAGTATGGCGAACAGCGTTCATGGAAATGCAAGCCGCGTGGTAAACCAGACAATGAGCGGATCGGGCACCTTCCAGCACCTTATCGACACAAGGGAATGGACGGCGGGGCGGGGGTTCCTCGACTCGGCGACGGTTACGCTCAGGGGCGAGGGAACGTTGACCATGCAGATTTTCGGCATCCGGTTGTTAAGAAGGACTTCATGGGAGAACAGCGAGTTCAACCTGATATTCGAGTACACCAGAAATAACTAATTAGGCAGGGGGCAGGCATGAAAAAGGAAAAGCGGAAACTGGCGTTCAGGAACGTCGAGGTAAGAACGTTCGACGCGGACGGGAAAAAAATAGTCGAGGGCCTTGTACCCTACGACTCGAGGTCGGTGCCGATATGGGGAACCGTCGAGGTGATAAGCAGGACGGCGTTCAAGAAAACGCTGGCCGACGCAAGCGAGGTGCGCGCGCTGTGGAACCACAACGACACCCACGTCCTTGGCAACACCAAATCCGGCACCCTAACGCTGGAAAACACCGAGGGCGGCCTTGTCTGCCGCTGCGAGCTGCCCAGAACGTCTTACGCAGACGACCTATACGAGATCATCGGCAGGGGCGACGTTACGACCATGAGCTTCGGGTTCACCCCCGTCAAATGGACGCACGACAACGAGGGCGACACGCGGACGCTTAAGGAGGTGCAGCTTCACGAGGTAAGCTTCGGCGTGTGTTTTCCCGCGTACACGGAGACCACCTCGCAGGCGTACATGAGGGGCCTGGAAAAAAGAAACATCGACATCGAAAAGCTTAACGGCGTTTTGGAGAAAGACGAGCTCCTGGACGCGGACAGGCAGATAATACGGCGTACGGTCGAGGCGCTCAGCGGTCTCATCGGCGACGAAGCAGCCAGGGGGGAGCCGGCGGAAGCCACTCCCGGACAAGCGGGCACTTCGGAAACCGGCGACTCCGAGGCGCTCCGGCTGCAGATAGAGGCGGAGCTTGCCGCCTAAAAACCACTAATCAGATAAGGAGCGAAAACATGGAAAACGAACTTTTGGCAGTCAACATAGAGCTGCGAAGCCTTGGCGACAAGGTAGGGGACGGATCGATCAAGGCCGACGAGGCAAAGGCCAAGCTGGACGAGCTCAGGGCCCAAAAAAGGGAGATCGAGCAGCGCATGGCGCAGGCCGCCGCCCCGATCGAAAAGTCGGGCAGGAGCGCATCCGTCGAGGAGGTAAGATCGGCCATGGTCGAAAAGCGGGCCATCACCCTTAACGGCACCGGCGCGATCAGCCAGATCGCCCAGCTGGCGAAGGAGCTTGCCAGGAAGAAGCGGATTCTGGATATGGTGCGGTATTTCTACGGCCAAAACGCCTCCACGAACATACCCGTGCTGAGCCCCTCCCTGGCCGTTCCGGGAGCCTACGCCGAGGGCGCGACGAACATACTTCCCGACGACCAGGCGAGGATAAGCGCGAAAACCATAACGCCGCACGCCTTCGTGTCCATACTGCCCGTGAGCGCCGAGGCGCTGACCCTGGGCAGCGTAAACCTCGAAAGCGAGCTTCCGGCCATATTCGCGGAGGCGTTCGCGGACGGGTTCGCCCAGCAGGTCGTGCAGGGCGACGGCACCGGGCTTAACTTCAACGGCCTTTTCAACAACATCGCGGCCGACAACAGGATACAGTGCGCCACCGCCGGAACCCCGCGCGTCGCGGACTTCGTGAACCTCGCGCTTACGCTGCGGGACTTCACCGACGACGCGATAATCGTCACCCATCCCACGGTCTACGCCGGAGTGCTCGCGGACTCCACCGCCGGGGTCGCCGAGCTGTACAAGGAGGAGCTTATCCGCAACAAGACCATAGAGGGCGTGAGCGTGCTTCTTACCGGCTACGCGCCGAGCAGCATCGCCGCAGGCGCGACCGTCGCGGTTGCGGGCAGGATGCGCGACTACGGTTTCGGACTTGCCAGCGAAATCAGCATCAAGCCCATCAACCGCGTCGGCGACACCAACACGTATTTCCAGGCGACGGTTTTCGGCAACGGCACTAAAATCGTCGACAAAAACTTCTACGGGCTTGCGGCCAGGTAACGGGGGGCAAACGAATGGCGAATTCCAGCGAAAACCAAAACAGCGGCGCCGCCTCCGGGACGGAAGCGGAAGGGAAACCGGAAAAAACCGTAAGGGTCAGGTTCAAAAACGCCTACATGGGCACGCTCGGCAACTACCGCGCGGGGCGCGTCTACGATCTGCCCGTCAAGGTCCACGCGGTCCTGAAGGCGGACTGCGAAGAGGTAAGAAAATGATTGTTTCCGTGGCCGATTTGCAGAAATTCACGCGGGTCATCGAAGACGACGACAGGCAGAAGCTCTACGTGGACTCGGCCACGGAAATAGTCGAAAACTACCTCGGCTACGGCCTTGCCCTCGCGAAATACTCCTCCGTCCTGGACGGAAACGGAACGCGCGAAATACGGCTCAGGGCAAGGCCGATAAGGACGGTCCTGCGGGTCGCCATCGACGGCGCGGCGGCAACGCCCGGCGGCTTCGAGACAAGCGGCGAATTCCTGGTCCGCAAAAACGGCGTTTTCCCGGCGGGAAGCGGCAACGTGCACGCGGTATACTGGGCCGGGTTTTCGCCCCCGGGGGGCGTTGATCTTGGCGGCGGCATCCTGGACGGCGGCAACGCCGGAACGGAAGCCTTTGCCGTCGATCTGGACGGGGGCGGGGCCGCCTTCTCTGAAAGCGCCGAGGCGCTGCCCGAAACGATCAAGGGGACGATCCTGCGCATCGCCGCCCTGCTGCAGACGGAATCGGACGGAAACATAGGCGTTACAGGAAAGTCGTTCGCGGACAGCGGAAGCAGGACGTTCATAAACTTCACCGACTTCAACAAGTTTCTGGCTCCGATAAGCCGGTGGAAGCTCATAAGGATTTGACATGGTAAGCGCGGCGTTGGACTCGGAAAAGTTTGAAAACAAGCTCGCGATATTCTCGGCGGGGCTGGGGAATTTTTACAACGGGCTACTGCAAGACGTGGGCGACAGGATGGCGGACGAGGCAAGGGCGCGGGCCCCGTTCGGGAACAGAAGCGGCAGGCTTGCAGGGGCGATAAACTTCAAGATAGCCAAAAACAAGGGAGCACTTACCACAAGGGAATCGTTTAACGAGTCCAACGTCTTTTATGCGTGGGCAAGGGAACGGGGAGCCTACATCAAGCCCAAAAACAGGCCGTTTATAACATTCAGGATAAACGGGGAATGGAAAAGGATTTCCAAGACCGGCGGCAAAACCGGCAAGACCGGAGTCAGAACCCCAAGGCAGCCTTTTGCCCTGCCCATATGGCGGGACTATTGGAGCGGCAAGAACGCAAAAGGCTACAAGGAGCTGGCCGAGGCCCTGCAAAGAAAAATGGCGGAGGAGCTGGGATAACATGCGCATGGGCTTCAAGGAACAGGTAGGCGCGGTCAGGGAGTTCGTCGAAAAAAACTACCCGGGGTATCTGGACGGGTTCGGCATCGGGGAGCCGTTCGTCACCACGGAGTTCATCGACTTCGACCGCTTCAAAAACGACTTCGTGCTGTTCATGGAGCTCGACGGCATAAGCTTTGGCCCCAGCCCCTATGCGGACGACTGCGGCGGCATACAGCGGATGCTTCTGGACGTTTTTCTCGTCTTCAGAAACGACACCGTGGCAAACCTGGACGCTAAGCTCATGGACGCATCTACCGCGATGTACGAACTGCTCAGGAACGAAAAGCTCCACAGGGAGAAGCTGGACGTTGCGGACAACCTTACCGTGCGGACGCTGGACTTCTTCAAACACGTCGAGGGAAACAGGAATCTTGTTGCGTCCAGGTTTTCCCTGGAGCTCGAGATGGCGTACTGAAAATCACTAATATAGTGCTTTAAGTTAACTTACTTTAACATCGAAGTAGCCATAAATAGCATCCTTGACTGACCGAAATTTCTTTATGCTGCCGCGAAGAAATCTTTTCATATTTGCCCAGGACTTTTCTATGGAA
>Ga0209755_10003852_pt1 | contig 18335 bp, 17 predicted proteins | sample TergutCo191P1_FD_187301 | JGI IMG/M metagenome (GOLD analysis project Ga0209755, IMG submission 187301) | Cornitermes sp. P1 segment gut microbial communities from Petit-Saut dam, French Guiana - Co191P1 (SPAdes) (version 2) | ecosystem: Host-associated > Arthropoda: Insects > Digestive system...
GACAACATCCGCTACGGCCGCCTGAACGCCACGGACGGGGAAATCAGGGAGGCCGCAAAGGCGGCGCAGGCGGATCACTTCGTGCGAACCCTGCCCGACGGCTACCGCATGATGATTAACGAGGAGGCCGACAATATTTCCGCCGGGCAGAAGCAGCTTCTGACGATAGCCCGCACGATTCTGGCCGACCCGGACATCCTGATTCTGGACGAGGCCACCAGCAACGTCGACACTCGCACCGAGGTTCTGATTCAGCGCGCCATGGACAATTTGATGAGGGGCCGTACCTGTTTCGTCATAGCCCACCGGCTTTCCACGATTCGCAGCGCGGATCTGATTCTGGTGATGGCGGACGGGGACATCGTGGAGCAGGGCTCCCACGACGAGCTTTTGGCCCGGGGCGGGGTGTACGCGGGGTTGTACAACAGCCAGTTTGGGGTGGAGGTGTAATAAAGGTTCTCCCGCGCCCTTGTTTCCCGCGCCTTTTCATGCTATTATTTAGCCCATGGCAATTACTCAAACTGTGGAAATTCCAGCCGACCGTCGGTTGTTTATTGAAGTGCCTCGCGAAGTACCTACGGGATCAGTGGTACTTACCTTCACCCCGACGACGGTCGACGATTGCCCCCTTTGCGCCGAGCACCGCGATCCCCAAACTGGCGAACTACGCCTTAACGCCGAGACGATAGCCGCTATAGAGGAAGGCCGCGCCATGATGCGTGGCGAGATTCCCGCAAAGTGGTACGGCTCCCTTGACCAGATGTGGGATGACCTTGAAAAAGAAGAAGACGCCGATTAACCCATGCTGACCCCGACTTTTACCAAGCTTTTCAAAAAAGAATACAAGCTAATGCAAAAACGTGGCATGGAAACCGGCAAACTTAGGGAAGTAATAGATATGCTAATCAGTGAAAAGCCCTTACCACCTGAACGCCGCAATCATCCGCTTCAAGGCAAGTGGAAAGGGGCGCATGACTGTCATATTCAAGGAGACTGGGTTCTCATCTATGAAATCGACAAAGCCGCCGGAAAAATTATTTTCCATCGCACAGGAACCCACTCCGATTTGTTTTAGTTTTCATCTTGGGCGTACAATCTGCAAGCTAAAGCCTCTATAAATAACACAAACTTGGTTTTCGGGTTTGCATTAAGCTACCGCCTCTTGTACTCCGATATTTCTATCGCGTTTTTTATCCTGTTCTTGAAATTTTCCATGGCGTAAGGCTTCGTGATATAGTCAATCGCACCGAATTTCAATGCCCGCTGTATCTCATCTGGGGAGTTTACGGCGGTCAGGAATATTACCGGGACATTCCGCAAGGGGTCCATGGCCTGTATCTTGCCGTAGGTATCAAAACCGTCAAGTTCTGGCATCAATACATCCAGCAATATCAAATTAGGGACGAAGCCCTGGGAAAGGCGTTCGAATGCGTCATTGCCAGACGTAACAGAGACAACCTCATAATCGCTTTTCAGAATGGCCTTGACAAATCCCAGTTGCGCCTCATCATCGTCCACCACGAGGATTCGTTTTTTCTCATCCGTAAGATTAGCCATGTTATCCCGCCTCCGCACGCGGTTCCAGAATTGTAATATCTTTTAAATAGTATGCCGTCATTTCATCTAATTGTCAAGGGGGACTGGTATTCAGCCATGCCTGTGTACTGCCGATAATCATAGTATGATGCGGCGAATACTGCTCAATTTCCTGTTACTTGCCTTACTCGCGGCGTGGCATCCCCTGGCGGCCGCCGCGCAGCAGCGCGACTTCGGCGTACACCCCGAGATAATTCGCGGCGAGGTCTGGGTAGACCTTGAGCCGATTCACGGTGACAGGCCAGACGAGGAATTCCCGCTAAGCCCCCAAACCGCAAGCAGGCGTGCGTTGCAGGAGGCGGCACTGTATTTTTCGGCGATGATCTACGGCTGGTCCTTTCGATACGAGATAGGCGAAAGGGCGAGGGGCATTCCCGAGGACTTCGGCCAGCTTGAACCGATGGGCGAGATTCGCTGGGGTGACCCAAGGCTGGCCGTTACCGATGTTCAAGTCCACGATACCCGCGTGCGCATCTGGGCCGACTATCACATGAGCGGATCCCAGCAAAGACGGATACAGACCTGGCGGATGGGAACCGTTCGCAACGCCCACGCCACGGGCTTTAGCCCCCTGTACGGCCCCTACCTGGATTCCACCTGGCTGGACATACGCTACGCCGCCCTGACGGACGCGGCCAGAATCGCCGTGCGGGAAATGCTCCGCGCCAACGAGCGAAACCGCCCTAGGGAAGCGTCCGGCTTTATAAGCCTTGCCACCTTCCCCAGGTTTTACGTAAGGTCAGGCCAGCTGGTCGCCTCCGCCCGCTTTCGGGTGCAGATAACCGAGGTCGTTCCCTTCGCCGTCCATTGACGTAACCGGCTGGGCCATTTAGATTAAGTCATGGAACTCGTGAATTCGCTCGCAGATTTCTTAAGACGCAGGAAACGCGACGACATAGGATATGTCAGCGATCCGGGCAGAAGGGCCGAGGACTGGTCTGTCGCCGAGATAGAGGCCGAGTTCGCCAGACAGGTCGATCTGGGCTGGCCCGTCGGCCTTTATCTTGACGGCGATTGGTCGTGGATGCCCCGGACGCTGGACGGCATCGGGAAAGTCAAACGCCCTGTCGTGGTTCAGGTCAACACCGGTCCCCCGGCCTCGTTTCGCGGCCCCTTTAAGGTGGATGCCAACCTGTTGCGCCTTGCCGGCGAGGGTAAAATCAGACTGTTTTTCCATCTTCCGTACCTGTTCGACATATGGCTGCCCTTCGACAACAGCCAGATCAAGTGGGAAGGCGAGCTTGTCAGGGTTCCCATGATCAGGGTCTACGTCCAATACCTAAACGACTTCGTCGCGAACCTTCCCGAAGACCTTAACCTGGACATAGGTTTCATCCTTCATGCCGGGTACCCGCGCTGGCCGGGCGGGCTTGGAAAGACTGGCGGCGAGTATGTTCCCCTTAATGAAAGCGTGAAGGACGAGGCCCGTGCGCTTGGGAACAGGTTCCGCAACAACCTGGCCTGGCTGTTCGATCCGTTTTTGGGGGGCCTTTCGCGCAGGGGAGTTCGGGGCAGGATTTTGGTCGAGAACCTTGTCGGCTCGGACAGGCACCCGGTACACATGGCCACGTTCAATAACTGCGGGGTACTGACAAGCGGTCTGGACAAGTCCCGTTACGGCCGGTGCTGGGATCTGCTGCACTCCTGGGCATCTGGCGAGAACCTTTCCCCGTCGGATTTGGAAGGCTCGGATGTCGGCTTGATTCACATGAATGGCGGGCCATCCAATGTCCGCTTCGGTAGTAGGAAGGACCTGCACGGTTACACGGAGTTGCGCGTGGCCGTAAAACGCGGGACGGCGTATCCCTGGCTGGGGGATGCGGCGTTTGGAATTGTCCCAATGGTATTCGAAAGAAAGCTGTACAGCGTCATGTTGAAGGATTCGGCCTGGGTGGCGGAAAAATGGGGGATGGTATGATTCTTATTTCAAATGTGATAGGTGGTGGTTCCAATGTTTAAATTTTGCCCTGGCTGTGCCTCGGAAAAAATCGATTTTCAAAACGGAAAGGCGTTTCGCTGTCCCGACTGCGGGTTCGTATATTACCACAACATAGCCGCCGCCACCGGTTGCATAATCGGCGTGCCGGATGTCGGCGGGGAACGCCTTATGTTCCTTGTCCGGGGCAAGGAGCCGGCGATAGGCAAGCTGGACCTGCCTGGGGGCTTCGTCGATATAGGGGAGGGCGCGATCGAGGGCCTGCACCGGGAATTAAGGGAGGAGATCGGCTGGGTTCCGCCCATCCCGCCGGGTCTTTCCCTTGCCGGGGTATACACCCTGTTTGCATCGTTTTCCAACGTGTATCCCTACAAGGGCATTTCCTACAATACCTGCGACCTTTATTTTTACGTTAAAGCCCCAGGCCTAAGCGAGAAAGACTTGGTTCTGGAACGATCCGAGGTTTCCGCCGTCCGTTTCCTGAAGCCACATGATATCGATTACGACGAGATTGCCTTTGATTCGACGCGCAACGCGGTAAGGGCGTATCTGTCGGGTTTTTAGGGCTTCTCCTCTGGAAGCAGCACCACCTTAACCGGCTTCTCCCGCAAAAGCCGCGCCGCCATGTCCTGTATATCCGCCGGCGTAACCGTGGCGATATACTCCGCCCGCCTGTGCAGACGTGACATCGGCAGATCCAGCACGACTTTGGAGTTGACATAGCTCAACGCGATAAGGGAATTGCTCTGCATCGACACTTCCCACTCCTTGTGCATCGTCTCCAGAACCCCGGCAAAAACGCCATCGATAATGCCCGCCGCCGTTTCGTTAAGAAGGTCGCAAACCGCCTGTGAAAGTTCCCCAACGCGCTGGGGATCACAGGTGAACTGCACCTGTAGCGCAAGATCCTCCTTGGGCCAGGTGGAAGATATGTCGGCATCAATTCCGTAGACACCACCAAGGTTCCCCCGAATCTCGTCGTTCAGCCTGATGTGAAGATATTTATCCAGGGCTTGGCTAACTATGAACTGTTCCTCGCTGTGAACGGCGGGGGCGAACCATCCCATATACACTATGCCCTGCTCCTCCCTCCCCCTGCGGATATTCCGCTCGATACCTCCTGGTCGCGGGATGCCAATGTCCGTCCAGGTGTTCCAGCTTTCCTTTTTTCGGGGAAGCGATGCAAGGTAGGTCTCAACGTAGGGCCTCATCAAGTCGGGCGTAAGATTGCCGGTAAAGACGAAGGTAAAATCGGCGGGGTTAAGACCCCTGCGCAGAAAGGCGAGCGCGGTGTCGATGTCCACACGGTCAAGGTCTGACGGCTTTGTGGGCATGTGGCGGGGGTGATCGCCGTACAATGCACGATCTATCTCATCGGAAAAAATCGTCGCTGGATCCTCGCCCCGCAGGGAAAGCTCCGTTCTGTAGTTGTCCAGCACGGCCCTGGCCGCGTCGGGGTCTATTCGCGGATCGACGAAGCTTAGGTGTATCTGTTCGAAAAGAACCGCGAGATCCTCGACCGTCGAAATTCCCTGGAAACCCCGGGTATAAGAGTCGATCCAGCGCGAAAAGGATACCTGCCTTGAAGCGAGTAGCCGCTGTAGATCCGGGCGGGACCAGGGGCCAAGGCCAGAGGCCTCGATCATTGCGGAGGCTAGGTCTGCGGAAACATCTTCCTTGAGCGGTGCGCAGAAGGTTCCGCCCAGGGCCATCGCTTTCATGGCAATCTCATCGTTCATGTTATGCGTGGATTTAAGCACGACCCGCGTCCCGTTGCCAAGTTCCCAAAGATCGGCCCCGGTCCCCTCGTCAACGGAATGCGAGACGATTGCGCCGCGCTCTGGGGTTTTGGATAGAAGCCTGTTTTCCATGGTCCTGGTCTTCGGTTGCCCGGTACTCGCCATTCCATGATCTGCCGCCAGCAGCCTTATTTGGGCATCGTTCGGCAGGGTCTCCTTTTCGGATTCCGGGGCGAAGATGAAAATTCGCAGGTCGTCATCGGCGAAATAGTTCCTGGCGGCGGCATTGATCTGTTTGGTCCCAATCCCGGAAAGGAAGTGCCGAATTGCGTTCATCTCCCACTCAATGTCGCGCATTCCCGATATACCGGTGTGGTAATCGACCAGGGATGCCAGCATCACGGATTCCTGCTTGTCCCATTCCCGCGCCAGCCCCTGCCTGTCCGAAATTACGGCTTCGCTGGACAGGGCGATCTCCTCGTCGGTAAAGCCGTGGCGTTTGATCGACTGGACGGCGTTTAGAAGTTCCGCCAGCGTTTCCCTGGCCAGGCCCGACTTCGCCACGGCAGACATCACGTAAAACCTGGGCGGCATTCCGAGCTGTGCGGTAAGGCCAGAGTCCATGAAATCCGTTTCAACGCTGATATACGGGGTTTCCGGCTTAGGCATCGCGTCCCCGAACCGATGGTACATCATGTTGGAGATTAGGTAGTCGATCGTCTCTTCCAGTAAGTACGCCAGATCGTATAGCAAGGGTTTCCGCCCGCGCCTGAAGTACAGTTTTACCTCGGTTGCCGTAAGTTCCGGGTCGGTAAGGACCAGGGTTTCCAGGTTCCCGCTTCTTGGAGGTGGAAGGTCGAACCTGGGCTGGGGGGTTGGCGCGGCGGGTTTTTCTATAAGGAAATGCCCTGGCAGCGAGGCCTCCAGTGCGGCCCCGTCGAAGTCGCCCACGAAGACAAGGGTCATGTTGTCCGCCTGGTACCACTTCCTGTAGAAGTTCTCCAGTTGCGCCGGCGTGGTCGCTTTGATTACCTCTGGAAGGCCGATGGGGGTCCGTTCGGCAAGACGGGATCCCCGGAACAGTACCGGCCTCCATTTCCAGCTTATCCGTTCCTCGGCCCCCAGGTACATGCGGTGTTCCTCGATAATGACGAGCCGCTCCGTTTCCAGGGCCTTGGGGTCGAAGGCGACCGATCTGGTCCAGTCGTCGATAATCGCAAGGGCGGTCGGGGGAATGACCCGAATCCCGGTTTCGCCGTCGGTTTCCACCGGGATATCGAAGTAGTACACCGTTTTTTTCAAAGAGGTGAAGGCGTTGCTAGGCGGCATTCCCAGCGAGCGTAGGTATTCGTCTATTGTTCCCTTGCCTGCGAAACGTTCGGTGCCATCGAAGGCCATGTGCTCGACGAAGTGGGCCAGGCCCTGCTCCTGGTCTTCCTCGTGCAGGCAGCCGGCATTCACGATCAGCCTGAGATGTGCGCGGTTTTCGGGCATGGAGTTTTCCAGGATAAAGTAGCGAAGGCCGCTTGGCAGTGTTCCCGTCCGCGCGTCCTGTCTGAAGGGGATCGGGTCGGTCGGGCTGCCCGGGCTGGCGAACAGGTCGGCCCCGTCTGGTTTCGATGGGGGGTTTTTTGGTTCCATAAGGGTAAAGCATACTATGAAAACGGGTGGGTGCTGTAGGGGGGCGGCAAAGCCGACATGTTTTCCCCGCCTGCATCCACGCACTCTGAATTTGGCAATAGTATCATTTTGTAGTATCATTCTACGTGCATGAACGCCAAGCAAAGGAAAACGCTCAGAGATATTTTTCACAAGCCTGTAAAAAGCTCCGTCCAGTGGTCGGACGTGGAAAGCTTGTTCAAAGCGTGTGGCGCGTACACAGAAGACAGAAGAAGGAAGTGGCGCCAAAATTTGTGTGATGCTGAATGGCGTAGTCGCGGTATTTCACAGACCACATCCACGTAAAGAGACTGATAAGGGGGCGTTGAAATCCGTAAGGCGTTTTTTGGAAAATGCGGGGGTAATACATGATGCAGCTGTGGGGAGGCAGGTTTTGGACAAATGGGGGTTTACACAGAAAATAGGACAGGCTCCAACCCCGAGCCTATCTTATCTATTTCACTGACGGCTCTAACTCACTACCACTGCATCAATAAATCCCCGAATCCTATAAGTGCAGTCACTTTCCCTCACACTTTTCTTCTTCCAATCATCGGATAACGGAAAATGTATATGATCCTTAACCGTTGCCCCCATATCCCACATTCCATTTTCGTTTTTATTGCGGTTCAGCCAATCCATTGCAAATTGCAATTTAGGCCTATTCCTTCGGTATCCCGTCATTAACTCCATGGCGGTAAGGTATCGACTTGCCTGTTTTGACATGAAAGCCTCGGGTGGCGTGGACAGGGGATTATCGTACACATAGTAAATGCCGCTTTCATGATTCAATATATAATCAAATACGGCCGCCTCGGTGTGTGCGCCAAGGCAGTCGGCGATAAGCAATACCTGATAAAAATTCACAAAATCAACGAGCCGTCCGCCTTTCGGTTTTATGCCAAACGTATCCTGATATGCCAACTCATAAGCGTCACGGTCATAAACACCGCCGGCAAATGCCGATGTGATAATCGATGCCCATTTATCGGAAACCTTGTTTGCCAAAGCGTTGCCCTTCGTGAAACGGCGAATCCATGTGGCCAGCATTAAGTCGGTAAATATGTCCCAATTATGAACTTTTTCACGACGATCGGGAATTCGCTCTTTTCCAGAAAGGCAATCGTTCATATACCCTACCGCTTTTGCTATACATTCATCATCAATGGTATATCCTAAAATACTCAAACGGCGAAGTGCCTGCTCCGTTGTTATGGGGGTTTTGTTTGGCTCGGATAGGGTGTGAAAATAACCCCACATGCCGTTTGATTTTTGTAACGAGATTATTTCCCTTGCCCATTTACCGGTTTTAAACATTCTGGTGGACATAGACGTGAACAAGCATATATGCTGCATGATCTATAGCAGCGGCCAAGCCAGATAGCGGCACAAATAATCGATTCAGCTGTCGCAAGGTGTCAATCACAAGCACACAAAAAAGCGGAACCTGCCGCCCAGGGTAAACCCTAAACCAGCCTGTTCCGCCTCTTTTAGGATGCAATCGTGCTATAGCCCGAAAGCGTCCATGATTCTATCCGCCGTGGCAATGATGGTCCTTTCGTTAAAATACGAAGGATCGTTGATCCTTTCCCGAAGCTCGGCAATTCGGGCCTCGTCCAGGACTTCCGCCGCCTTTGCCAGCTCGGCAATCTGGTAGGCTTCCGCCTGTGCCATTGCTTCCGCCGAAAGGCTGATAGAATCAGATCTGTCCCCTCCTCTGACCTGATCGTTTCTCCCAATCCTGTTCTCCAACTGGACGGGGTTTAATTGACCTAATCTATCGACCACCATAATAACCTTCCTGCTATAATTATCGGTAACTTAGCCGCTTTTGTTAATCGCAAAGTGAGCCCAAACCCGACCTATTCCCAGCGACAAAGACCGAAAACTCGCCGACAAGCTCCTTTCTGGACGAAAGCTCGGCCAGAACCTCGCCGGCGGTCCCCCGGATATACTCCTCATGGACCTTCGTCATCTCCCTTCCCACACAAGTATACCGTAAATCGTCGATTTCCGCAATATCCTCCATAAGCCTAAGCACCCGAAAAGGCGATTCGTACAAAACAACAGCCGCTTTCATTGAAAGTAATTCCCTAAGACGGGACCGCCGACGACCTGGTTTTGGGGACAGAAAACCTTCGAAAACAAGGGTCTTGTCCATGCCACCGGCGACACTGAGCAGCGCGGCGAAGGCGGAAGGCCCCGGAATGGGTATGACCTCATGCCCCGCCTCGACCGCAAGACGCGCTAGCACCGCGCCGGGATCGCTAAGGGCTGGGGTGCCGGCGTCGCTGGCGTAGGCCACGGTCAACCCCTCGTCAAGGGCGGCAATCACCTTTCTCGCGGCGAATTCCTCGTTCTGGGCGCGACAAGAGAGCATCTTAACCCGAATTCCCAGATGACTAAGAAGTTTTAAGGTACGCCGGGTATCCTCGCAGGCCACCAGCGCAACGGTCTTAAGAACCTCCACTGCCCGGAAGCTTATATCGCCCAGATTCCCTATAGGCGTGCCGATAATGTATAGTATACCCACGAATCAGAGTGTACCCATTATGAAGGATTATTTACAGGTACTGATTTTTATCGTTCCGGGCAAACCGATAACCCTAGACCAAGAAAACGACCCCCTTGAGCAAGAACGTGATAAACAGCTATAATGTACTCATGGGTTTTCTGGCAACGCAGGTTGCCAGAACCACAGCGGAGGGTAGGCCAGGGGTTAAGCCGCCAGTTTTGGGAACTGGCTGTCGGGGGTTCGAATCCCCCCCCTCCGAGTACACAACACGGGTAGCTTACCCGTTGATTTCCGCTTCCCCAGGGGGGAAAAGATAAAGATCGGGTATTTTAATGGTTTCGTACGGGGGTTGCGTGGACAGAAGACCGCTGACCACGGGAACCTTGAAATAGTGCGTCATGGTTTCGTACCTGGGGTCATCCACTTTCAATGAATAGTCGAAAAGACGGTTAATGTCCAGCGCATCGGCAGGGACGGGAGCCGGCCAAAAGGTATAAGTGCCTGGGGTTTTCGAGACCAGGATGAAAGGATTCTGCCAGTTATTGTTTCGCATAGGTACCAGTGCGCCATCGCTCAAAAGCTCTATCTTTACATCGGCAAGAGGTGCGAAGGTTTTCCCATCGAAAAGCCTTCCTATGATGGTTGGCATATCAAAAAGCGGCCCCTTGGAAGCCTTTTTTTCTGGCGTGCTGCTGTCATGGGCCGATGTAGGGCGTTGTTTGTGTTTCACGATACGAAGGCCCTTGTACGCAAGCGTGGCGATGTCGGCCTCCATCTGCTGCTTCCAAGCCCAGTCCTGTTCTATGTGGTTAATACCCCTGCTTGAGACAATATACCGTGGCTCTATGCGGTTAAGGGTGTAACAAATGGTATCCATTTTGCACTGCTCGCAAAGGCACAGATTCTCTGGATTACCTCCCTTTGCGATAGAGTTAAAAATCTTGTTTACTGTCCCAAAAACGATGTCCTCAGAAACGTTGTGAAGTTCCATATTCGCCCCCCGTCAGCCAATTCTTCTTACTGTATAGTATATCATATAATTGCGGCAAAGTCTCTATCTTTTTACAGAAATCGGGATTTAGGAATATCCTGATGGTGTAAAGCGTCTTAACGAAGGGTTCGGCTTTAAAGGCACTTGTGCTGCTGGCAAAGTCGCGCTTCTCGTCAAGCACGAAAAGCCCTGTTTCAAAAGAAATGGGTTCCGGCAGATCTATTATGAGATCCCCAGGGCCTAGAGGTACTCCCCCAGACCTAAATTCCTGCGCAAGTTGCTTTTCGTACAATGAACGCTTGCCGATATCCCTAAGACAGGCATGGTCGGCTTCGTTGTAGGGAATTTCCGCAGCGACGGAAAACAGTCTGCCCTTCCATACCGCGTCTGCCAATGTGCTGCCGGTTTTTTCCCTAAGGAGGGCGAACAGACTTTGATCGTCAAGGCCGTACAGCTCATCGCCCGTCACGCTACCCAGTTCAAGGGCCTCAAGCAGGGCCTTTTTTATCATGGCCGTACAGGCCCGTACCTGCCTATGCCAGTAAACCGTTCGGTACATCAGGTACTTCGCGAACAGGATCGCCTCCACGTTGGGGATCAGCCTGGAATCTATGTCCACGCCCCTTTCGGGATTGGGAACAAGCCGCGAAAGGATAAAATCCACATCCTGTATCCCATAGGGAACCCCGCAGTATCTGGCATCGCGGTTAAGATAGTCCAGCTTGTCGGGATCCAGGCAACTGGAAAGCAGCTTGCGATAAAAAAGCAGCTCGACGGAATCGCTGGCGGCAGACTCCCCGTGGTCGTCCACAATCGCGGCGGCAAGTTCCGGGTCGGCCCCGCATCTGGCGACCAGGCTTTTCATCGGCTCTTTCAGGATTATTTCCCCCGTCAGCGATTCGTGCGGGCGCAGGGGCAGTTCCTTAAGGGAATGGGTGTAGGGAAAATGGCCCAGATCGTGAAGCAGGCAGGCGCACAGAAAGGACATCGCCCCCTGTCTGCTTATCCAGTCCGCGCCGCGTTCCGCAAGGTTCTGCAAAAGCCGTCGCCCCAGATGGTATACCCCAATCGAATGGCTTGCGCGGGTGTGGGTCGCGCCGGGGTAAAGCCTGTAAACCGGGCCAAGCTGCAAAATACGGTGCAGCCGCATGAAAGGGGCGGAATCGGTCAACGCCGAAAGTTCGGGGGTAAAATAGATGTGTCCCCACAGGACATCCCTTACAGGGCAGGTGAAGCCTTCGGCCAGGACGGATTGAATCGAAATACCCATACTCAACGGGATTATAGAATAAAGGCGCGGGATGTTCTATACTGATAGCAAGATGCTGAAACGAAAAATCATGATGGCGATACTGTTGCCGATTGCGGCCAGCGTTCTTTTCGCCCAGGCGGAAACGGAAGGCGCGACGCAGCACGGGTTAATTCCGCAGGAGCTTTTGCGTCCGCGCCGGCAGGAGTCTCCCCGTTACCCCGTGGACATAGTTATAGGGCCGTTGGGCCAGGGCAGGGCTTCCAGGGAGACCTATCTGTTCGCCAGAAGCGTGGCCGATGCACTCTTGGCGGGAAACCCTGACGCTTCGGTGCTTTCCGCCATGAACCGGGTGTTTCTGGAAGACTACATGGCAACCTTGGACATCGTTAATCCCAGGTCCTTTCGCCTGGGCAGCGGGCAGGAAAACCCCGATGGTTCCGTCTCGTTCCTGGTCAGGTTCATAGGCAGGGATCACGGCGTAACTGGCGAGCTTTTTGTCAGGCGCGAGGAACGGCGGCTTGCCCCGCCACCCCCGCCGGTCGATGTGGAACTAGCGGATGCAGACGAGTATGCGGAGGAAGTCGTCGCCCCACCCGCTCCGCCGCCCCCCGTTGAGCTAGTCTGGATCTTTGACGATCTGGTCCTGGAATCCCCCCGCAGTCGCGAGGAGGAAAACCAGGCAAGCCAGCAGCGTTTCGGTTTTTCCGTTTACCACAGGCTGTTTTAAGATCAGGTTCCGATGTTCTTGATAGCGTCGATGTTATCAAGAACAGTCTTGCTTGAAACCAAAAGCGCGTCCGACTCCTCCTGTATCATCATCGCCGACTCTTTCAGTTTGTTCAGTTCGCCCATAGCGTATTGCCCCGACGTGGTCTGAACCTCGACGGTACCCCTTACGCCCATATCGCTTTCGTGTACCTCGCCAACCAAATTCACGATGTGATCGAACTGCGCCACGGCCTCGTTTGACGAGACATGGGAATTATCGATAAGGGTTTTTATGTCCCTAAGCCGTTTGGCTATTTCCCCGGCCTGGCTTGCCGAACTGCTCGCCAATTGGCGAATCTGTCCGGCCACGACCGCAAAGCCCCTGCCCACGCTGTCCCCGGCATGAGCCGCCTGAATCGCGGCGTTCATACCAAGAATGTTAGTCTCGTCCGCCACATTGCTAATAATCTTCGCGACATCGATAAGCGCGTCCGACTGTGCCGAAATGTCGGAAATAAGCCCGTTTATCTGCATCAGTCGTCTTTTCCCCTCGGCGGACGAGGCACTCAAGTTTTCGAGTGCCTTGGTACTTTGCTCCAGCATCTTGTGTATCGAATGCACACCCTTGACTATTTCCTCGGTCGCCGTAAAGGAATTAAGAATCGACACCGTGCTGTTGTCGATATGACCGGACAGCGATGAAATTCCGTCAACGTTTTTGTTTACCTCATCCTGGGTTATCTTGTGGACACGAGTAAGCAAGGCGGCCAGATCTTCCTTGTGCTTCTTTTCCATGATGCGTTTCTGGACTTCAGTATAATGCCTACAGTTTTCGAAACGGCTCAAACCATTGATGCAGGCTATCGCCATCTGATCGCAGGTTTCGTATCCGCAGGCATGGCAGTTCAGAAAATCTTCCTTGGTTTTCTTGTACATCTGAAGATGCAGTTCCCGAATTTTCTCTGCGGTTGGAATCTTGACAAGGCGATCTACAACCCCGGAACGGTTGGTGTACGAGCGGGAGTAAAGCCCATCCACCCAGTAAGCCTTGACGCTTTTTTCGATCTCGGACCGTTTAAACATCTTGACCTTTAACTTGTCGGTTTTTCTTCTGGCGAATTTTTGGGCAGAGGTCCCATGATATTCCCTTGCTGCCTTGTTACGCGCCTCGGTCTTTTCCAGCAAATCATCGGAGTGCGCGCGATGGTTAAGGGTTCCCGGCCCGCCGTTGCAGCCAAGCTCGCAGGAAAGGCAGTCAACCAACGGGTACAAAGGCTTTTTGCCTTTTCTTAAAATGTCCTCAAGATACTCAAGGTAATGATACACCTCGGGAAAACCTTCGACCTTTTTCGTATAGTCGCCGACGTTGCCGTCATACCGCTCGACCGTGCGCATAAGCCCGCCGGGTGACGAAAAGAGAACGGCGCGTTCGGCGGCGGGGCCTTCGTATTCAACATTTTGATAGTTCGATATGCGGTCGCCCGTTAGATCCAGATAGTCCTGTATGGATTTAAACGTGACGTTGTAGTCCCCGTGTCCCGTCACGTCGAATTCCCTGCGCTTGGAAAGGCATGGGGAAATCACCGCAACCTTGCATTTGGCGTATTGCGGAAAAAAACGCCGTATCATCTTTATGGAATGAAGTATCGGGCTGTCCACCGGGGCAAGGTACGGTATAAGATCTGGGTGATACATTTCGATAAAGGAAACAAGCGTGGGACATGGCTGGGCGATGATAACAGTCGGTTTTTTCTTCTTCCTGTACTCAAGATAAGACTTAACGGTAAGCTCCGCCCCGAAACTTACATCGAAAGCGGCCTTAATGCCAAGCTTTTTCAGAAACCCGTTGAACTTAAGATACATTCCGTCGAAACTTGCCGCGATTGCAGGTGTCACGACGGCAATCATACTGGTACCCGCTTTTAAGTCCGTGATAAAGGCCTTAAAGTCGTCAATGCCGTACCGCGCCTTTGGTTCGCACACGGGAATGCATTCACCGCAGCCTATGCACAATTCCCCGTTAAAGGTAACCAAACCCGCCTTTGAAGCGTTGTTGCACATTTTCACAGGGCATTTCATGATGCAACGAAGGCAGCCCGTGCATTTTTCCTCGTCTAGTCCAATAATCGGACGGAGATTCGTTTGATTGCTCATTTTTTCCTCCGATTATTCCAGGTTACAAATAGCTTGTTCATGCGTACCCTCCTTTAAAAGTGGCATATATTAAAGTTGAAAAAGCCCCGTACTCAAGCTAAAATGAAGAATCATTGAAACGGGAGAGGGGCAAAGTGTAAGTGTAGCACACTGTAGGCGTAAATGCTACCCTTTCCCTTGGAATTCGGTTATCGAAATATGGCAAAACGCAACCTATACTTAAGCAATGTACCCGTGGAAGAGGCGCTTTCGCGGTTTATGGTCGCCCTATGGGGTCCCGATACGAAGGGCGAGGGCGGCTTTCGTCACGAGAAAATCCAGTCGGTAGATGCCCTGGACCGCATAACGGCGGGGGCGGTTTACGCCCGTTGCTGCTCCCCGCTTTTCAACGCGGCGGCCATGGATGGAATAGCCGTCGTCGCCGCCGCGACTGCGGGTGCCTCCGAAACGAACCCCGTCAATCTGGATGGGAATTTTAAGCTTGTGAATACTGGCGATCCCATTCATCCACCCTATGACGCGGTGATCATGGCAGAGGACTTGCAGGAAAACGACGATCTTTCCCTGGTCATAAGGCAGGCGGCGGTTGGCTGGCAGCACATACGCCCCATTGGCGAAGATATAGTCACGGGGGAAATGATCATTCCAGGCAGGCACAGAATACGGCCCATCGACATTGGCGTTCTGTTGTCTGCCGGAATTACCTCTCTGGAAGTACTGGCAAAGCCAAGCGTGGCGATCTTCCCGACCGGGGACGAGATTGTCGAACCGGGGCAGCCCCCCAAGGAAGGGGAAATCATAGAGTCCAACACCAGGATGCTTGAGGCCCTGGTAAACGAGGCCGGCGGCCAGGGAAACCGTTTCGCCACCGTCCCCGACGATCCTGCCCTGCTGGAAAAGGCCCTGAAAACCGCGATTGCACGACACGATATGATTCTGGTAAACGCCGGGTCCAGCGCCGGAACCGAGGACCACACTGCCAGTGTTCTTGGAAAGCTGGGGCAGATAATCGTGCATGGTGTCGCGATGAAACCGGGCAAACCAGTGATTCTTGCCCTGGCGGAAGGCAAACCGGTGATTGGCATACCCGGCTACCCCGTGTCGGCATACCTGGCCTACCGCAATTTCGCCGCTCCGATCCTGGCAAGGCTTTCCGGAAGACGCAACCTGGATTCCCCGTCGGTAGAGGCGGTCATGGCGAAGCGTCTGGTGTCCTCGTTAAAGCACAGGGAGTATGTGCGGGTCAAACTAGGCAGCGTTGACGGCAGGCTTGTCGCCTCGCCCTTGGCCAGGGGGGCCGGGGCGGCTATGTCCCTGGTACGTGCCGATGGTTTCTGTGTTATAGCCCAAAACAGCGAGGGCATAGAGGCGGGGCAGACCGCGCGGGTGGAACTGTCCCGTCCCCTGGATGAGCTGGAGCGCACCCTTGTCTCCACTGGCAGCCACGATCTTATCCTGGACCTAATCGCCGACATGATGAGCGTCCGGGGCCATTTCCTGGCCGGAACCCACGTCGGCAGTACCGCCGGGCTTATGGCGCTGAAACGCGGTGAGTGCCATATCGCTCCGATACACCTGTTGGACGAGGATTCAGGGGTCTACAATACCCCCTACCTGAAACGCTTCTTTCCCGACACGCCAATAAGTCTGGTAAAGGGGGTTGGCAGGGTGCAGGGCCTAATCGTGAAAAAGGGGAACCCCCTGGGGCTGCATTCGCTTGAGCAACTGACGGCTTGCCGTTACATCAACCGCCAGCGCGGTTCTGGGACAAGGCTTTTCTTGGACTTCAAGCTAAGGCAGGCTGGCATAACCCTAGACCAGATAAACGGCTATGACCGCGAGGCCCTTACCCACATGGCCGTGGCCGCCGCCGTGGAAAGCGGAAGTGCCGACGCGGGAATGGGCATAGCCTCGGCGGCGGCGGCATTGGGCCTGGACTTCGTGCCACTGGGAACCGAGGAGTACGACTTCGCCCTGTACCCGCGCTCGCTGGAACTGCCCCAGTTCAGGCTGTTCGCGGAAACCCTGAAAAGCGAGGCCTTTCGGCAACGGCTTGGGGAACTGGGGGGGTACACTTGGGAATCCTGCGGGGAGGTACTGGGGGCGATAGGCTAAACGCCTACTGAAGCAGCAAAAAAGTGCCAGTCATCCTCGTGCCACTAGTAGCACGCAACATCTAAAAACTTACAATATTACAGGGTACAATCTTTTCAGCTTAATCCGTGCATCATCGGTGGTGAACTGCCAATCGACCCCTTTCTGAGACTTATTTCGTTGCGTATACCATGCATGGAGTTCCGAATTAAGCTCTTCAATATTAGGGATGCGCCTGTCGCCAAGGCACTGAGCCGCCAATGCGGACAGCTCGCATTCTGCCATATTCAACCAGCTGCCATGTTTCGGTGTATAATGTATCTCCAGCCGCTGCGCAAGTCGGAACGCTTCTTCCGCAGGAAAAGCTTCATACAGAGATGAAGTGTTATGCGTGTTCAAGTTATCCATTACAAGAACGACTTTCTGCGCTTCAGGATATTCCTCATCAAGTATTTTGTCCTGCGGGGCAGGGCCTTGGAATAACGCCAACCCCTAAGCGGTTCGGTGAAAATGAATATGCCGCACGTTCCTTCCCGTTTATATTCGCCGTCAACTTTTTCAAAAGACCCGGGACGCATGGGCAGCGGATCGCGTACATGGTCAAGCCGCTGATACGGTTTTTCATCCATGCACACAACGGGCGCTTGCGGATTGTACGGGCGGGAGTGGACCTCTAAAACATCTTCCATGGCTGCCACAAAGGCGCTGTTCTTTTCAGGCGGAATGCACCAATAGCCTTTCAAGTGAGGTTTAAGCCGCGTTTTTTTAAAAGGCGGTGTATGCTCATGTCGGTTATCGAGTCAATGATTTTCAACTCAACGCTTTTATCCGCCAATAACCGCAGCGTCCATCTCGCGCAGCCTTTGGGAACTTCGCCGCACGCCAGCGCAATTATCTTCGCTTCTACTTCACCGGTTATCTTGGGAGCCACGGGCGGACTCTTTCGTTTCTTTCTCTGTAAAAATGCTTTGACGCTTTCGGCGGCCAAAAAATCCTGTTTAACACAGGTTACTGTTTGACGGCTTACATTGACGCGTTTTACGATTTCTTCCTGCTTCGTTGCTTTTCTGCCTTCTGATGTGTCCAGCTCCAGTATTATTCTTGCTCTTATGAGCAGTTTCACGCTATGCACTCCGGTTTTACAGAATCTTTCTAATTCCTGCCGCTGCTCGGCTGTTAATAGTATCGGGTTTCTTCCCATGTGGCACCACCTCTTCATGATATGATGCCATAAGTATATTATATTTCAGTTGCATTGTAAATTTTTAGATGTTGTATACCACTAGTAGGTTGGAACATCTGATTATTTATAAAAAATCCTCCAAGTGGTATTGTAACAATTGGAGGAGACACCACATGAAAAGAAAATGCGTGAAACTGACGGCAAGGGAACGAGCCGAACTGGAACAATTCAGCACCAAAGGCGTGCGCGACTTAAGACTGGTCAACCGGGCGAAAATCATCCTGACCCTTGACACTTCCGGGGGCAGGGTCGCGGAGCGTCAGCAGGACATAGCCGGGCGTTTGGGAATCAGCCGCCAAACGGTAAATATCGCGCGGCGCGATTTCCTGGCGGTGAAAAGCACGCATGACCATAGGCCGCCTTTTAAAAAAACGCAGCTTAAGCCTCACCTGAAGACATGCTGGATTATCCCGCCGAAACAGGACGGCGCGTTTGTGGCCAAAATGGA
>Ga0209755_10003853_pt1 | contig 18333 bp, 20 predicted proteins | sample TergutCo191P1_FD_187301 | JGI IMG/M metagenome (GOLD analysis project Ga0209755, IMG submission 187301) | Cornitermes sp. P1 segment gut microbial communities from Petit-Saut dam, French Guiana - Co191P1 (SPAdes) (version 2) | ecosystem: Host-associated > Arthropoda: Insects > Digestive system...
ACTAAAAAATTCTCTTATATACAAGGGCGGAATTGCACCCAAAGACAAAGAAGCAAAGGTTAAGCTTTACCGCTCTAACCTACCGTTTTTAATTGGCAGCGACATTATCGCCCCTGACGAAATTTATCATTTTGAATCGTCCATGATGGCTCGCCAAGATTTAACTAAACTGTTGAATGAATTAAAAAAACAAAACAAGGGCTTTAGTGCTACGCAGTTTTCGGCAGATGTTCATGTAACAAATAACCTATGCTTGAACGAAACTCCCAATACCCTATCGCTAAGGTCTTTAGTTTGCGAGTTAAATTTAGAGAGCGAAAGCTTTGACTTTAGCCCAAAAAGGATTAGGGACAATAAAAATGCGGCAATTAGTAGCGAAGAATATTACTCTAAAGCCTTTAGAGAATTTAAGCGGGGCAGCGGCAAGCTAGCGGGAAAAACCATTAGCTTTAGTAAATGCGTAGAAAAATCCGTCCACTTTGAAAACATGTACATCGCCATCTTGCAAGCAGGCGGCAAAGTAGTCTACGAAGTATTAGATAGCGACATATTCATAGTCCTAGACAAATCCGAACTAAAACAGCGAGGCGATGCCAGACTAAGAGCCTACCGCCGCTACAAAAAACAAGAAGTGTTGACTATTGAGGAATTGAGTGAATTTTTGTAAGTGGTTTACTTAAAACTTAAAAATGTCGGTCAAACACTTACATTAAATCACTTGCACACCAAAAAATTAAATGCTACAATTGCCTTGGTTTTAAGAATCACTAAAGCTATTTAAGTTAGTTAAAGTTGTCAAAGTTGATAAAAAATTGTTAAAGCCGTTAAATTTTTAATTAAACCACACCATCAATCAACAATTCGCCTCATTCACCTCATTTCTCATTTGCCTCATTAAAATTTTTGCCCCCAGCAAAAATTTACGCTGCTGTGGCTCAGTCGGTAGAGCACGTCCTTGGTAAGGACGAGGTCACGGGTTCAAATCCCGTCAGTAGCTCCAAAAAGCTATCACTAATTTAGTGATAGCTTTTTATTGTTTGAGTTGATAGCAAAAAAAATATCAAAATCATTTTTAATCTTTTGTACAACAAAACCATGCCACACAATAAAGCTAATTTATCATAAGCAAGCAAAATGTTAAATACAAGTTGTATTTAGTTATATTAAAATAAGCTATATTTACTCTTGATAAAAATTTTCTTTGCCTAGTCCGCATAAAGGGCAAAGAAAATCTTCGGGCACATTATCCCATGTAGTGCCAGCGGCGATACCGTTATCTGGGTCGCCAGCTGTTTCATCGTAAACATATCCGCATACGCATACATATTTCATAAAAAAATCTCTCCTTAAAAGGGTTTTATTTTAACATAGACTTTTTAATGGCATCCGCCATTAGGTCAATTTGTACTAACTGCTGTTCTTGTAAGCTTGATTTTATGCTAAGCGTTTCGTTTAATATATTCATGCTTTTGCATTTTAAGAAATGCTCTTTCATCTTAGTACCGCTTGCACTAACCCAAGAACCGTTTTCTATCAATGCCACTGTGCGGTTTTGAATGTTGTGTGCAACAAGGTCTGCTAAAACCGAATCCATACTAACAAAAATTCCTGCATTATATGTTGCACTTGCAAACACAAGGTGGCTCCATTTAAATGCCGCTGATATAATATCTGATGCATCAGTTACAGACACATCAAACATTTGCGTTTTAATCCCTTTTTCTACAAGCTTTGAGGCTAGTATTTCAGTTGCATTTTCTGTATTACCGTAAATAGACGCATAAGCTAACATTACTCCTGTCTCTTCTGGCTCATACTCACTCCATAGCTTATATTTTGATAATATCTTAGATAAATCTTTTCTCCACACAAATCCATGTAGCGGGCATATTACTTTAATTGGGCGAGTGTCAAACTTATTTAAAAGAGCCTTAACTTGTACACCATACTTACCTACTATATTAGCATAATAACGCCTTGCCTCGTCCATGTAGTCTTTACTAAAATCTACCTCGTCAGCAAATATAGCCCCGTTTAATGCACCAAAACAACCAAAAGCATCGGCCGAAAAAAGTATTTTATCTGTAGAGTCATAAGTAACCATAACTTCTGGCCAATGCACCATAGGTGCCATAATAAAGTTAAGCTTATGCTTACCTGTCACTAAAACATCGTTCTCTTTAACAATATGCACTCTTTCGTCACAATTAAAATCAAAAAATTGTTTTATTATACTCAGCGTTTTTGCATTACAAACAATCTTAGCATTTGGATAAAGGCGTACTATTTCCAATATTGCCGCAGTATGGTCGGGCTCTACATGCTGAATAACAAAGTAATCTAGTGTTCTATTTTTTAACACTGCAGCAATATTTTCTAAAAACCTTGACAACACTGCTTTATCAACAGTGTCAAATAATACGGTTTTTTCGTCAAGTAATAAATATGAGTTATATGCGACCCCTTTAGGCACGCTATATACACCTTCAAACATGGCAAGACGCCTATCATTTGCACCAACCCAAACTAAATCGTTTGCAATTTTTTTAATACAAAACATAAAATCTCCTTTAAACTATCATATCAATTAGCGTAATGCTTTAGCAAGCAAATAGATAATTTTTTTTGCTAACAAACAAACTATTTTACTTGCCGAGATATAGCAGCGGCTACTGCACTGTCTAGTTCTGGCAGACCTGCTATTTCAAATTGGCTAGAATGGATTTTATATTTACTAGCGCCGTCTTTTTCTTGCTTTTGTGGATTGGTAAAATATAGCTCTGTACAGCCTGTAACCGCTACTCCCAAAAAGCTTTGCGTTCTTACACATAAGCATATTTTAGTAAATAGGTCTATTGTCTTTTTGTTAAAAAAGTTTTTGTCTTTTTTGACAATTAAATTTATTCTTACTTCTTGGCGGTTGTCAATTTCATTGTGTAATAACAACGCATGAGAGTCGTCAGAGCATGGCACAAAGTTGAAAATTTCTTCGCCTTTTTCTAGCCCTAAATTTAAAATTTTAATTTGACTAACAGCAGAACCAACAATAATCTTAATAGGCACTGTTACGGTCAAAAATAAAAAATCGTTAAAGTTATCTTTAATTTCTTCTAAACTAACATTTTCTTCCCTTAAATAAAACTTAAAATTCTGCTTTTGCTTTAACTGTTTTGTATAAGAGTTAAAGGTCTCATTCATTAAAAGATAGTCTACAAAATCTACAATGGTATGATTAGATGCCACAAATTGCAAATTTCTAAAAGCGTCTGCCCTTTCGTTTGCGTCTTCACTTTTTTTAGTGTTTATGGCGTTGTTTTTAATAAGCAAAAAATTAAACGCCGCAGATTGTAGCATTACGCCAAGTGCCAACAAGTTGCCTATAATTTGAAATGTTGACTGCTCTATAAAAGTTACTGTAATAAATTGCGACACAGTAAAAATAATAATCGCCGCAGCCGTAAAAACAGCCAACATAATAAAAATAATTTTTTTGTTCATAGCAAGTTTTTAGTGAACAATGAATAATGAATATTGAATAATGTAGGTTGGATTAGAGAGTTTTAATAATTAACAATCATTATTCATTATTAAGTATTCATTATTCATTGTCCAATATATACTCTACTAAATTTTTTGTCTTTAGTCAATGGCAATTTAAAAATTTTTAAGAGTTTTTTATGCAATAAAAGCACATACTATATGCATGAAAACACAAAATAAAAAATCAGGTAAGCACACTAAAAAGATTCTATTAGCCGTTATAGCCCTGTTTACGCTGGCTGTGGCGATTATAATTCCACTTAGCATACAAACTACATTTGCTTTTGCTAGCGACAAAGTAAGCTGGGGCGTTACTCCTAACACTAAAGAATTAACGCCAGAACCACCTAAAAACGGAGCGGCAATGCTACAAGAGTACGGCGGAATGTTTGTTGGCGATACTTCTAAAAAAGAAGTTCTATTCACCTTTGACTTAGGCTATGAAGCAGGCTACACCGAAGCAGTTTTAGACATTTTAAAGCAGCACGACATAAAAGCGATTTTCTTTTTATGCGGAAATTATTTAAAGGAAACCGCCATAATTAACCGCATGCTAAACGAGGGGCATTTAATAGGTAATCACACCGACCGCCACAAAGACTTACCAACAGTGTCGACAGAAGCAATAACAAAAGACATTGTAGACTTTGATATTAAGTATAAAGAGGCATTCCCAACCGCCACCCCACTTACCTACTTTAGACCACCAAAAGGCAACTTTTGCGATAGAACTCTAAAAGCCGCAAAAGAGCAAAACCTAGCCACCATGATGTGGAGTATAGCAATTGTCGACTGGGGAAAAGAGCCAATTGACGGGCAAAAGTCTGCAGATAAAATCACAAGCCGACTGCACAATGGTGCAATAATTCTGCTACACATTACAAACAGTGGCACAGTAGACATGATGGAAAAACTAGTACCAATGATGAAAGATAAGGGATATGTAGCGGCAAAACCTATTTAACAGTGTACAGTTTACAAATTCGGTCAAATTTAAACATAAAAAGTGTACGAGCTTTAAAGCTTGTGCGTAGCTTTCGGGGACTGACGCTTAAAAAAGCGGCATCACAAAAAATCACACAATCGTCACATTGACTTTTTTAAGCGTCTGTCCCCAAAGCGTCACAATCACCAATTAAAACAAAATCCATCAACACCAAAAATGCACAAGCCCTAAAACTTGTGCATTTTTAAATAATCCCCCTCCGTGGGAGGAGTGGCAGGCGAAGCCTGACGGGGTGGGGCGACCTTATAAGAAAATTAACCGTTCGCCACCCTGCAAATAAAAAAAACAGCCCACAGCAATTCATCACTCATAATTCATCATTCATCATTACAAACTCATAATACCCCAATCCATAAGCATTCGGTGGCAACACTGCCCCCTTATCTAAAACCATCGTCCCCACTAATTCGCCATCAGAAGCATACGCATTATACTCCCCGCTTTTTGGCGCAATACTATTTACTAAATAAAGCATAAAACTATTTTTTGCTTTATTGTAAAATTATATTCTTTTACTAGCTTGCTTTTTTTATTTTAGTTGTCTATAATAAACTTAATGTCTTTAGAATTAAAAAATATTCGCCTAGATTTTTCGGGGCTAAAATGGGCAGTCAGAGATATAAGCTTTAGCGTAGCTAATGGCGAAGTTTTTGTTTTAGCTGGCGGCATTGGCAGTGGCAAATCTAGCATTTTAAGAGCCATCGCAGGGCTAGAACAAATTGCAAGTGGCGATATTTTATTAAATAATAACTCAATATTAAACACCCCCATAAAAGAAAAAAACATTTTTTTAATGCAAGAAAACCTTGCCCTGTTTAAGGCAAAAACCGTTTTTAAAAACTTAGCCCACTCATTAAAAATTAAAAAACTTCCAAAAGAAGCAATCGAAACTCAAGTTTTAGAAGTAGCCAAAAAAGTACCGTTAGAGCTTCTATTAAATAAAAAAATAAAGCACCTTTCCCCATTAGAAAAAATTAAAGTTAACCTAGCAAGGCTTAGCTTTCGACAAATAGATTTAATCCTAATAGACGACCCCTTTATTTTTTTAAACGAACAAGACGCTAAAACTGCCTTAGATTTAATAAAAAACCTAGCCAGCGAATATAACTGCCCCCTAGTCTACACTTGCCTAGACCCAAACCACGCCGTCCATCTAAACAGCAAAACCGCCATAATAAAAGAAGGTAAAATCCTACAACTAGACACAATACAAAACATAATAAAAGCCCCCACAAACAATTTTGTAAAAGCTTACATTAACTCACAGACCGCTTTAGGCAATCCATCGGGCGAAATCTGCACAGCAGACCGCGCCGTTTGATTTTTTTGCTAATCAAAATCACACGTTAGGGGGCCTACCCGTTGATTTGACCCAGTCCCCTAGGTCTTTCGACCCCCCTTGGCTACCCACCCCCCTAAAAAAAGTCTAAAAATTATACGATAATCGTCAATTTGCCGATTTTCGTGATAATTTTTGCAGTAAGACTAATTCTGCGTTTGCGACCGCTCGCTGAATCATAAGCTGCATTGCGTATTTATCTTCTGTGCTAGCAATCCACTCTGCGAACTCCCTGTTAGCGACATAGACAATGCTAGTTGTACTATTTAGTTCCATTAGAATCTTATAGAGCAGCTCTAAATCTTGCTTTGGTAAGTCTAGATATAAAAACTCATCTAAGACAAGCACATCAACAACCTTGATTCTGCTATGAGTGATTCTAGCCTGCTGTAAAATGTCTTTATTCTTAAGAACTAAAAATAGTTCATCTAGCTTTAGATATAAAACTTTGTAGCTTTTATCTATAGCGATGTTTGCTAAATGAACAGCTAAAGCAGTTTTTCCGACACTGTGAGATCCACCTATAAGGATATTCTCAGATTTTTTAACCCACTCACACTTTTCTAACTTTTCTACATGATAGGACATCCCTTCGTGAAGTGAATTCTTATCAAATGTGATTTTTGGCAGATTAGATATTTTTCGCATTCGAACAATTGCCCGTTCTTTCCTAACCTCTAATTCTCTCTCGAAAATCCATTGCAGATATTCGAGATTACTCATTTTAAGGTTGTTAAGCTCGAACTTTGCGTTGCCAACTGTATGAATATTTAGTAGCTTTGCTAGCTCTCTAATTCTTGTTTTATTTATCGCCATAACACACCTCCAATACTTTTGCGCGCTTAGTGTAATAATAAATCTTTTCCTTGCTCAAAAACGCTTTGGCAAGTTTTTTGCCATGTTTAAGAATAAGGAACGCCATCATCTCACTAAAGTTGCAGATGTCAAGTTTTATGCAATGTTCAAATGCTTGCCCTAATTGCTCCTTGGTATAATGCCTAAGTGCATGCAAAATGCCAACACACTGCTTTGCAAAATATCGGTTGTTTTGAAGCTTCAATTTATCTAAGAACTTTTCGAATAGTTCATCATCAGGGAAATGCTTTTTAAGAATTTCAGGCTTGACTAGAGTTTGATCCGACTGCTTTTCTACAATCCATCGGGCGAAATCTGCACGGCGGGCCGCACGGTTTGATTTTTTTGCTAATCAAAATCACGCGTTTTGGGGCCCTCCCGTTGATTTGACCCAGTTCCCTAGGTTTTTAGACCCCCCTTGCGACCACCTCCCCCCTGTTAAAATGGGTAAAAATTCTCACTACCCTGCACATTTTTGAACTTTTGTGAGAATTTTTAGACCAACATTCTTTCGCAAGTGGCGATTGTACGGTTTATTATGAGTTCAAGCGTGTATTTGTCGCTTGAGGAGCGAATCCACTCTTTTGGGTCACGATTTGCCACAAAAATTATGCTGGTTGTGGCTGTGAGTGATATGAGAAGGCGGTAGAGGTACTCTAATTCTTCTCTCGGCAAATCAAGATATAGAAAGTCATCAATTACAAGCACATCAGATTTTAATATTCGGCTGAATGTTAACTTTGCTTGAGGAAATTTTTCTTTAGATTCTGACACAAGCAGTAATTCATCAAGTGTAATATAAAATGCCTTATAGCCGTTATCAATAGCAGCATTTGCTAGATGAGTGGCTATTGCAGTTTTATTTTTCATGGGCTTGCCTGTTATAAGAATGTTTTTATTTTCTTGAACCCACTTTAATTCTTTAAGCGAATTAAGTTGATACCTTATTCCTTCGTGTAAAATAGTTTCATCAAGAGTGAGTTGTGGTAAATTAGCGTTTTTGCGATTTCTCTTTATAGCATTTTGACGCCTAATCTCTAATTCTCTCTCAAAGATAAATTGTAAATACTCTAGATTTGACATTTCAAGCCTTTCTTCTAATTCATACTTTTTTCTTGCAACTGTTTGGATATTTAGTTGCTTTGCTAACTCCCTTAATATGGTTTTATTCATCATCGCAACTTACCTCCACTGATTTTGCCACTTTAATGTAATGCTGAAGTTTGATTTTTGATAAAAATGTTTTTGCAATTTCAGTACCATGTTTAGCAATTAAAAACGCCATAATTTGAGTGAAAGTACAAACATCAACTTTTATGCAATGTAAAAATGCCTCGTGAAGCTGGTCTGTTGTATAGTGTTGAGTTGCTTTTAATATCGCCATGCTTTGCTTGGCAAGATATCTTGGCGTTTGTACTTTTAATCGTGCGAAAAATCTTTCAAACAATTCATTATCTTTAAATTTTCGCCTGATTTTATTAACTTGGACCAACTCTTGTTCTGGCTGATTCAATTTCACCACAAATTCGTGTGGGTCAATTGAAACTTTATGACGACAAATTTCATCACCTGTTGTTGTGCAATAGATGATAATATCGCCACTACTCTCCTCAACCTGAACCTGCTTCATAATAAGATTTGTACCAAGCGGCAACTCATATTCCTTACCGCTATATTTGACTGTGTTGTTGCCAAGGTTTGAAAAAATTCTCTGCTTATCTTGAAGCAAATTTCCTGCAACTGGAATGAGATGTTTTTGTTCTTCTTTAAACAGTTCCTTTGGTATTCCTCGCCTCGACCCGCTAACAAACTCGTTCCCAGATGTATCAAGCCACCTTAAAACAGCAATGTTTAGACTTTGAATCCCACAATATTGCATGCCCATAAGTAGATCATATTTAACTTTTTTAATTGAATTTTCGACTACACTCTTTGATTGAGGGTCATATGCATGACAAGTCACAATTTGAAAGCCAATAGACTTTGTATATGCCAAAAATTTTTCAACATAGATAATGTCCCCATAGTTTTCAGCATGAGCAAAAACATTATCAAGGTCATATAAAATTTTATGAGGACGCGAATTGCCGAAGAATTTGAAAGCATAATTGTGAGCAGCAATAGCCGTTTCTGTTGTAAAAGGTTTAGGTTCAAAATGCATGAATCTAAAGTTAGAATAATTTAGCGTCATACAAAAGAAATAAACAGTCACCTTGTTTCCGTACATACTTTTTAAATTCATTTGACCAAAATCTGCTTGAGCTTCTTCGCCCGGAGCCGTGCTGCCTCTTGCAGTTGTCAGTCTCTTTGTAAATTGAGTAAGTCCATGCTTTTCTCGCAAAGCACGGACAAAACGATAAAAAGTTGACTCTGCTACCTTGAAATCTGGGAAGTGGTCTTGTAATTTATAGAGTAGATTTGTTTGCCTAATTTGAGGGCAAATCTTTAGTACATCTAATATAAAAGCCTCATAAGGCTCCATAGAAGGCGTTCTTTTGACCTCTAGCGCAAGAAAGTCACTTTCTGCCCTATGCCACCAATTACGGATGCTTCCTAAAGGGATACCTAGCTTACTGCTAATTTTGTTTTGACTTGTGCCAATCTGTTGTAATTCTTTTATCTTTTTAAATTGATTGTAATTTATCATTTTTTTGTTATCTCCTGTTATTTTGTTAATTTAACATTTTTGTTTTGTTGATTTATTGCCACGCTGTGACAATATTTTTGAGCGGCAAAATAACGGGCACTAAAAAACGACACGATAAAATTTTGTATTCAGTTGTCAATGTACGAAGGATGGCGGCAACAGCGGCACTTAAAAAGGCGAGCCCATGAGGGACTCGCCTTAGATAATTATATCATACTCCATAAATTTTTTGTCGGGTTTTTAGGGGTGGTTTTCTATGCTATCTGGGTTTAATTCTAACTCTCTAAATATTTGCATCCAGCCGCGTTTTTTCTTAGTGCGGGTAATTTTGAAACCATATTTTTCGTAAACGACTTGAGCATCTGCCTCTAAGGGATAATCCGAAGTATAGAGCCTAAAATATTTTTTGCCTAATTCATTTGCTTTTTCTATTGCATATTCTATTAGCATTTTGCCAATGCCTTGCCCTCGCATATCTGGGTCAACGCAATACCAACTCATCCACACAGCCTCTGCCCTATCTTTTCGAGTAAAATATATTCCCGTTGTGCCGCAAATTGAACCATCATCATTAGCAACAACCCACGCTTTAAGCGGTGCTTCATAGCCTGATAATCGCATTAAAAACCTTGCAAAACGCTTGTGCTGTCGTTTATAAATCCAAAAACTCATCCTCTCGTCAAAGCTTTGCTCAGGGAAACATTTTGAAACCAATGCAGCTGCCGCATCAATATTGGAGTTATCTAGCTCCTTTATCGTCATGAATAAGTTTACTCTTTTCGCCTAATCGCCTTAAAATTATTTTAGTTCAAGCTTCTTTATAAAACCAACTATGGGCTTGCTTACTGTAAAGCCTATTGCTTGATGAAACTCTATGCTGTCGGTGTTGTCGGCATAAGCATCGCTGGCAAATTCTTTTGCTCCTTGACCCTTTGACCATTCTTCAAGTAATCCGCACAGTTTGCGGGAAATTCCTTGTTTGCGGTATTCTGGTAATACAAACAGGCTTTCAATGTAACCGACCTTTGCATCTCGATACTGCTCGCTCCCCTCAACATAATCTGTTCTTATAACACCATATACATATGCGATGATTTTATCCCCATCGCACGCAATAAAGAATACGCCTTTCTCTAAAAAGTAGTCATATTCTTCCAGAGCTTCTTGTAATGGCAGATCATCATGCAACAGCGTCATCAAATGCGCCACTTGCTCTTTGTCTTTAATTGTTGATTTTTTAAATGCGATCATATTTTTACCTCACTTTAATGTATCCAAAATCGGATATATTAAAACTCAAAATCCACGCTAACGCTGCTTTCTCTAATTGCGTGCATAATTTTTTTAACAGGATGATGAACAGGATGAGTTTGATAAAAATCTAGGGCATCCCTATCTGTGTGAGTAGTAATTAGTGCTATATCATAGCTTCTCTCACTTGCCAAAAAGTCCTCGCCAACCTCTAAATCAAGCATCCCTTCAATCTTGCCTTTCATAGATTGAAGTGCCTCAATCGCTTTTTGGCGGTCAGTTTGGTCTTTTAGTTTGAATAATACTATGTGTTTAACCATTTTATTGCCTCACTTTATTTGAATTAATATTTACTAAATACGACAATTGCATTTATTTGCTTCACTAATGATACCAATCTTCCTTCCTAAATGATCCGATAGGATAGTCAATATTATCCTCTTCTCCTCTCTTTACAAAAAAATAAAAATCCTCTTCTTGAAAATTTAGATTATTGATAAGTACATATTCCCTTGCTTCAAATGCAGCACTAAACTTTTGGAAATCATATCGTTCCTCAATGTTTTTTCTTGAAACACCATAGTAACTCTTGTTTGCATACTTTTGCCTATTTAACTTTTCAGTATATGATATAAGATGAGAAGCAAAACTTTCTTCATCTTCTAGAATTGCAAGATTTTTATCACTTATTCTAACTTTAGGAGCATCCACAACTTCAAACAAACAACTTATATCAGGTAAACTAATGCTATTTTCCTTTTCAACAGGATAAAACGCTTTGTTATATGTTGTCTGTGTCGCATGCTTTTTAATTGTTTTAATTAAAATACTCTCTAGTAAATTGGAAACAAAATAACCAAAAGCCAAATCCTCGATTCTGTAGAAACGATAGAAAGGGTTATCCATATCCTCGCCATTTGGATCTTTTCCACTCCAATATTTCACAAATTCATCTTTCCCAAATACTAAATGATTTAGAAATCCATTATTCTTTTTCAACGCCCTTTTTACACTATCTTTTTCTGCCAGTCCATCCTCGCTCTCGTAAGCAAACAACCCAACAAAGGGTCTTTGAGTACCATTGTCTTTTGAATATAAAGCCGTCCTATCCTGATAATGGTATCCATACTTCAAAAGAACTCTAGCATTGCTATAAATTGCTTCAAGTGTCTTAGTAAAATTACTTGCTGTAAGTTTCGACTTAACCTCAATAATGCCTAAAACGCTTTCTTTAGGTGCAATGATGAAGTTTTCTTTTTTAAATATCATTGGATACTGACTGTCATAGATAATAATATCAATTTGTTTTGTTGTCTCTTCATAATCTCCAATAATAAAACCAGTTCCTACTTTGACAGTGTCTGGCAAAACACGAACCAGCAAATCAACTAGAATAGCTTCTCTAAACTTTCCAACTTCGCCCCAATGTCTATCTTCAATAAGATTAAACACTCTGTCCTTTACCCCCATTAATTCACGGGTCATTGATTTTTGAAATTCAATATAGTTTGGCATTATTTTTTCTCCTCTAGCTTCCAGCCGTGGTCACCGTTATAAATCATTTGTTTGGTCATGCCGCCGTCAATTACTATATCTTGTCCTGTTATAAAACTTGCTTTATCGCTGCATAAGAACAAAACCATTTCAGCAATGTCCTCTGGTTTTCCGACTCTGCCTGCTGGATGTTGGCTTGCATCCGATCCTTTGTGGGTCGTGCCAGTCGTATCAATCCAACCGGGACTTATTGTATTCACTCTCACTCTGCCTGCCATACTAACTGCAAGTGCGTGAGTTAATGCAGATATCCCACCTTTTGCCGCTGTATAACTTTCGGTGTTAGGCTGACTCATATTTGCACGAGTTGAGGATATATTTATTATTGATGCGCCTTTGGCAAAATATTTATCAATTAACTTTGCCAAATAAAACGGTGCTATCACTCCCTCTCTCAATGCTTTTTCAAACTCCTCATAACTGCAATCACTCAATCCTTTATTTGTAGGCGGAGCGTTGTTTATTAAATAATCCACCTTTCCATGCTCTTTAATTACTTTGTCTGCAAATTTTTCTAGTGTTGTTCTATCGCCAACATCACCTACAAAGTAATCATTAGGAGCGATGTCTATGATGCAAACTTTTGCGCCCTCTCTAGCAAATGCCTCAGCAATCGCCTTGCCAATTCCGCCTGCTCCACCTGTAATAACTGCTACTTTATTTTTCATCGCTTATCTCCTCCCCTAAAATAACCTTGCAGTATTCAGCAAAGAAAATAAGGAGCTTATCAAATATTTTATCTAAATAACCCTCCTGCAAATAAATGAAATCTCCAGCATACATTCCGTTTTCATACACAGTCGCATTATTTCTATCAATATTATCTGGATAGAATTTTTTTAGTTCTTTATAAGCGCTAATCGAATTATGCTTCAAGAAGTTATTCATAGTAAGTAACAAATCAAATGCTTTATACTTTGGAAACTTTTTAATCTTAGCTTCGCTACCCTTTCTAATATTATCACTAAAAGCATAGAATTTGGCTATAGTAAACCTTTCATCTGTATAGCCGCGCTTACAGCAAACAATTAGCATTGCACGCTCTACCTCAACAGCAATCTTTTGAACTTGCTGAAAGAAAAAAGATTTTAATATGTTAGCCATTTTTCTTTGTTCAAAATATTTCGCTCTTCCTTCGTTGAAACTTAAAACTCTACCATTTATGTTTATAGGAATTTTTTCTCCGCTAGGAGTTATACCATAGCCACCCGTTAGTTCACCCATAACATCATAAGGACTGCCATCGCAATCTTCATCAGTATAAACTCTATTGTAAATATCGTACAACTCTGCTGGTGGAATCCTCCAAAATGTTTGAATATGGTCTTTAGGCTCGGGCTCTCTCTTTATTACATGATCGCCTTCTTGTATAAATTTATCGTATCTGCGACCTTGGTTTTTATCAAACTCAATAAAAGGCTTAATATTATTGTACCAATCATTTTTTAGTTTTTCTATGCAGTCCTTAAAAACTTTGAAACTGTTGTCTCTTTTCATGTTACATTCGCCTCCTCATCAAGATACGGCTTCATGATATTATACAACTTCTCATTATCTGCAATATAGCTGCCGTGGTTTTCTTTTGGAATAACCACTAACTTAGCGTCTTTTGCGTTGTCAACAACCGCTTGAGAGTCTGCAAGTTTTACTATATCTTTTTCGCCGTACAGCACTATCGTAGTTGTGGTTATTTTCTTTAAGTCATCGTGCGAAATATTTGGTTGCGTTAGCATCAACCGCATTTTATCACCAAATTTGAATGGAAATGTCAGACAGAACATTACTCTAGTCACAAATCGCCAAAAACCATTGATTCCTTTGGGTGTCAAGTTTATGCCCGCAAGAAATATCTTACCGAGTAAATCAGGGTATTTCATAGCGATTTTTAGGGCAATGATTCCGCCATCACTAAAACCGAAAACGATAGGTTTAACCATATTTTCGTGTTTAATAAGGCTTACAATGTCCTCCGCCATATCGTCATAATTTAATCGCTTTACTTTATCTGACTTGCCATGACTTCTGCTATCTGGCATATAGACTGTATAACCCTTAAACAACTTTGGACAATCCTTAAAAAAATGATTGCTACCCATATTGCCATGCACAAAAATTAGCGGCGGTCCTTCGCCACTTTTTGTGTAGGATATACTTACGCCATTACTGTTAAAACTTAAAGTTTTCTCTCTCAAGCAATATGGCAAATTGCCAGCTACTTTGTGCTTAGTTCGGCAAGGTTCGCAATTGCTATTATTCATGCATTCCTTTTTAGGACAAGAACACTCCGATGTTTTTACTTCCACGCTCTCACCCCTGCAATAAATTTATGCTTGCCGTTGTCCTCGCCTACAAAGTTAAACTCAGTATTAAGACCTTCTGCTTTTGCTTGAACAAATAAATGTGCTGTTGCGATACCTAAGTCGATGTTGCGCATATCGCCAATAATTAAGTCTAGTGGGTTACTCGATTTCTTTAAGTAAAAGTTGTAGGTGTCATTCACTACTTTTTCAATAAGCCAAGGTTGACGATTGACCGCACTTGGAGCAATCCTAACCGCTTCAATAAATTTATCGCTAAGTTCGTCACTCGCAACATCACTTACAATAATATCCGCCACAGCTTTTCTCTTAAAACCATTTGGATATTCTCGCTTCTCATCTTTTGCCTCAATTCCTGCCATCATCGTGATAAAGCATTCTAACCCATCGACTTTCTTAAATTCTTTCTTAGGCTTTTTCATGCCCCACCAACAAGTTGCTATTCCTTGCGATTGCAATATCAAATCTAACTGCTGCCCAATAAAGCCAACATTCTCTAACGCAAGCGGCTTGTCCTCACTATAAAAACCAATACAATATTTAGCCTTTTTGTTTTTAACCTCATGGCTTTCTAAAACCCTAACCGACACCTTAATGTCAGACACGAGTGAAATCAATCCAAAAGCCTCTACTAAATCACCACTGTTTTCTAACAACGGAACAATCTCGTCACTATAACTCCTAGTAGACTTTCTATAATAAATGGCATCCGCCAATTGTTTGTAATCTATTGTCATTATGCTTTATCCTCCATAACTTTAACAAAATATTTGCGTTGCCTTGGTCCATCAAACTCACAAAAACAAATGCCCTGCCATGTGCCAAGTAGCATCTTGCCGCTAGTTACAATAATCGTTTGACTAACACCAACACAGCTGGATTTTAAATGTGCCACTGAATTGCCCTCCGCATGACGAAACTCCGATCTATTAGGAAAAGCCTTTGCCAGTCCAAGTAGCAAATCACCTACAACATCTGGATCAGCATTCTCATTTATGGTTATCCCACCAGTCGTATGCGGACAATAAACAACCACAACGCCTTCTTTGACTCCGCTTGCTTTTACCGTCTCTGCTACTTGTGCAGTGATATTATACAGACCCTCTTTGTCTGTTTTTAATCTAAATTCTTTGAGCATTTTTTAGTAATTAATATATTTAGTCTTACTGGTTTCCTTATGTTTATCTGGCAGTACCATCTGTCTGTTTTAATCTAGCACATGCTCTTCTTTAAAGTTTCTCACCATTTCAAAAACTTTTTCAAGATATTCATCATGAATAGTAGCCTGTGAAAATTGCTCATAAAGCCATTCAATGCCACCGCGCACATATGATGTAAAAAGTTCAAAGTTAGCCTTTGGATTATCATTTTTGAAAGCTCTTGATATTTTTCCATCAGCTGATAACCCTTGAGAATTATCCACTAGCATTACAAGGTTGTAAATAAACTCTAAATTTAGTTTTTCTGTGTTTACTGCACCAGCAAAAATCCTAACTTCGTCAGATGAGGTTTTGTCTTCATTAGCTCTTATACCTCTTTCAAGACCTATTACTGCTGCAACCATATAAACATCTATAACACGCTTAAAAACATCTGCTGGTTTGCGGTTGTCAATTTTTTCTTTCTTTTCGGTTGTAGGTGAAAGAAATTTAGCATAGGTTGCATGCTTGCCTTTTAAGAGAATATCTCCTCCGAATGTTTCTTTTATTGCTTCCATTAGTTAGTCCCTCCTCTTATGCTTGATATAGTTTGGCTATGCTTTTCAATTTCAAAAATCTTGCCTACGCAACCGTCCATTGCGCTTTTAGCAACATTCCAATCTTTTTTCATTATAATAAAAATTACTTGCTCTGCAATCTTTGGCACAACACCTGATATATTTGCTATATGAACATCATCTGTATTAGAAAAAGGAGCATCCATTACTAGCGGATACGGCTCTGTTGTTATCGCAACTTCTTCAGCATCAACAAAATCTTTCTTTTGTGCTTTTTCTCTTGCTAGTGCAACTAACCCTGATATAAAGGCAAAGTTTTTAACTGCCTCTTCCCCCATTGAAGGGTCCAAAACAAATCCACCATGCCCATCATCAATTTTTAGTGTTATACGATAGTTCTCATCAACCTCAACAATACGCCTTCCATGGAACATTTCAGTAAAAATCTCACTAATGCTTTTATTTAATCCATCCTTTACTTCTTTGACATTTTTATCATAGTCTACTTTAAACCAATCGTAAATTGCATAAGCATAATCTAGCGCTTTTTTAATTTTTTTATTCTTTTCGCTGCCTGCCACTAGTCCGTCAATTTGTTTTTCTGCGTTTGCAATTTTATTTTTTTCTTCACCAATTCTTTCTGCATTGCCTCGCAGAATATCTAGGTTGCGTCTTAACGACGCGTCCATCTCTCTGCGTTCATTTTCAATTTTTGCTACATTTACATCACCACTAGAAATTTCCTTGCTTATGTCTATTAGACGCTGTCCTTTTTCTGCCAGCAAATTTTTAGTCATTCTAATACTTTTATATGCCTGCTCGACATCATGTGCATAGCACCCGCAACTCCTAGAAAAATCTTCGCATTGGCGCCTATAAGTGTGTACCAATGTTCCTATGCTCGCTGGTGGCAACAACCCTTTTTCGCGCTCTAATTCTTCGACAGCACCTTGATTGCGTTGCAAATCGGTGCCACAAATGCACTTACCTCTTTTTAGAATATGGTCAATACTTTTTGCATGCATAAAAGGAACGCCTTCTCCGTCGCTTTTAGCATCAGCAATAACTTTAAGCGCTTTAGCATAAAGAGGCATTGCAAAAAACTTGAAATGCCCGCGCATAAAACTGCTAAGAAAATTCTTTTCATCATTTATCAGTCTTTCTTCTAGTGTTTTAATCTCTCGCTCTAGCCTTGCTCTTTCCTCTTGGCGTAATTTTGTTGTTTGATTAGCAGCAATAATAGCATCTTTTTTTTCTATTTCAGTTCGCAAAATTTCTATTTCGCCTTCTAACTGCTTTTTGCGATCCTCAAAATCTGCCAATCTTTTTTGAGCCTGCTCCAAATCTGATTGAAGCCTGCCGCTGCTACTATCTGCTTTAGTATCTAAACTTGCACGCAATTTAGAAATTACAGATCCTTGCTTTTTAGGGTCAAATCTATCCATTCCGTTAGAGATAACTTCTAACCCCATAAGACCCCTAACTGCATCACGCACATTGCCTTTTGAGTTAATTTTATCGATATGCTCACCTGCAAAGAAAAAATAATCGCTTAGTTGTTCTGGCAATATTTGTTCTACAACAGCCGCACAATCCATAAAGTCTACATTTTTAGTTTGACCAAGCTCTGACTCTTTGTAAGATACTGCGAATCTAGCGTCCTCCGTCCTTACCTTGCCGTCTAGCAATCTAACAGATTTCTGAGACCTTCTAACAGTATAAAACCTACCATCATGCTCAAGCTCTACCTCAACAAACATTGCTTGACTTGAGCCCGGTGGAGTATCAATAATAGCATCTTTGTTAATCAACTCTTTTCCACTCTTAAAATTGGTCTTGCCATAAAGACACCAACTAAATGCTTGAATAAGCGTTGTTTTCCCGCTAGTATTTTGCCCAAGAATAACTGTAACATTTTGCTTGTCGCAAACAGAAAATTCAATCACCTGCTTATCTCTAAATTGGCGAAAGTTTTCTAAGGTGATTTTTCTAATTTTCATTATCCACCTCCCGCATTATTTCTTTAATGATATCGTCTACCATTTGATAATCCTTTAGCTTGCGTGTCTTGCTATTAGTACGCTCTTTGCCGAAAATGCGAAACTT
>Ga0209755_10003854_pt1 | contig 18331 bp, 16 predicted proteins | sample TergutCo191P1_FD_187301 | JGI IMG/M metagenome (GOLD analysis project Ga0209755, IMG submission 187301) | Cornitermes sp. P1 segment gut microbial communities from Petit-Saut dam, French Guiana - Co191P1 (SPAdes) (version 2) | ecosystem: Host-associated > Arthropoda: Insects > Digestive system...
GCCGCCTAGGCCGTTTGTTACGTGGCGAAGCTGGCGGTCGTTCATATCAACACAGCGCTTCCAGGTTATGCGGCGGTTGTCTATGCCTAGCTCGTTGCCCTGGAAGATGTGGTTGTCTAGCATGGCCGCTAGTAGGTTGTTGGCCGCGCCTATCGCATGGAAATCTCCCGTAAAGTGTAGGTTAATGTCCTCCATCGGGATAATTTGCGCGTAGCCGCCGCCCGCCGCACCGCCCTTGATTCCGAAAACAGGGCCCAAAGATGGCTCTCTTAGCGCTACTAGGCTGTTTTTGCCTATTTTACGCAAGGCGTCCGCTAGGCCCACTGTTGTTGTGGTTTTGCCCTCGCCGGCTGGGGTTGGGTTAATGGCCGTTACTAGTATTAGTTTGCCTTCTGTTCCTTTTTCATCTTTTTCATCAAGTAAACTGTAGTCAATTTTTGCTTTGTAATTGCCGTACTGCTCAAGATATTTTTCGTCTATACCTGCGGTTTTTGCTATCTCTTTAATATGTTGCATTGGCGTTTCTTGTGCTATTTCTATGTCTGATTTCATTTTTGAATGTCCTCCAATACAGCCGCGTAAATTTTATCTGCCAAAGGTAGCGCCTTCGCTAAAATAGCCTCGCCGTCTTTTTTATATTTTGCGGAAAATTCTTCATCCTTAATACTGCCTACATTTATCACGATATTAAGCCAGGCGCTTTGCACGGCGGCCTTAAGCGCCAGCGCCGCTACGCCTATATCGCTTATCGCGTTAGTGTTTGAGCGCCCTAGGGCTTTTTCTGTCATTTCTAAGGCCGATAGGGAACACTCCATCATTTCAAATGGGACTATTGTGCAGTTTTTAAGCGCTTCTTGCATGGCTTTTGTGCGCTCTTCCCCTTTGGGCATGGCGTATACTGCCGATAGCCCGTTAAAGACCTCGGTATCCTTGTCGATTATTTCGGTTAGTTGGCCGCGGAATTTTGCCGCTTCTGCAAAAATTTCTTCCATTAAAGACTGATGCTCTTCGTATTTCTTCTTGCCCATGGTTAGGGCGGCCACCATCGAAGTTAGAGCTACCCCCAGGGCGCCTATTAAGGCCGCCGCAGAGCCGCCTCCGGGCGCTGGTGCATCTGATGCCAGCAGATTGGCGTAGTCAGTGATCTTCATTTCCTTAAGATTCATTGTTTCACCCTCCTATCTTAGTAAATGGCTTTCTATAACGTGTTCGCTGTATTTAAAATTCTCTATCTGTAAATAATATTCAGCACAGTCAATAAGTGCCTTGGCGGGCGCTAGGCCTATTAGCTCGCTTCCGATGATATTTACGCCCCAGCGCTTGGCCTCGAAGCGCACGGCCTCGGTTATACGATATAGCGGGCAGGCTTCGTAATCGACTATATTCATGGATACCTGGGCGATGTTGCGGCTGTGTAGCATAATGCCTATGGCCTTGCAAGAGGCGTATCCACCGGAAGAACCGCGTATGGCCTTTGCTATCGCATTGGCGATTTGTAAGTTATCGGTATCCAGATTAATGTTATAGGCGACAAGCGGCGGCCTAGCTCCTATAACGCTTATACCGGCCGTTGGGTGTGGCTTTGCTACGTCAAAATCAGGCGTGGCCTCAAGCCCGATACGGCGAATATCGGCAAGGTTTCTACGCTCTGGGCTTGTAGCGGAACGTTCGTACAGGAAAACGGGGATTCCCAGTTCACCTGAAACCCGCTTGGCTAGTTTTATTGAGATTTCGATACATTCTTCCATCGTGGCCTCTTTTATAGGAACAAAGGGGATTACGTCAGTAGCGCCCAGCCGCGGATGCTCACCGCTGTGCTTCGTTAGGTCAATTTTTTCGCTGGCCAGCTTGCATAGCTGGAAGGCGACCTCAAAAATGCCCTCAGGACTGCCCATTAGGGTGAACACGCTACGGTTATGATCGCTGTCTGAGGAATAATTTAACAGCATAACGCCCGGCACAGATTTTGCGGTATCTGCCAGTGCCTCAACGAGCGACTGATCGCGCCCCTCGCTGAAATTTGGTATACATTCGATAATTTTTGTCATAATGTAAAAAATATCATATAATCATACAGAAAGTCAATCGGAGGAACGCCATGAAAAAATTATTAATTCCATTAATTATTATTGTTATCGCCGTTGGCCTGTTGTTAATATCACAAAGGTATTCGCAATTTGCCATGTGGTACGCGGCTTATATTTTTCCGATTTTTCCGCATACTATGGGACGTTTGTTTGGCTTGTTTCCGTTTTCGGTGTTTGAGATATTTTTTGTGCTAACGCCGGTCGCGCTTATTTTTGCCGTGATTAACATAAGGCGTGCGGGCATTTACGTGTTATATGCGGTTTCCGGGCTTGTTTTAACCTTTGTGCTGACGGCGGGCATAAATTATAACCGCGAATCTTACGCCGACCATATAGGAATAACTGTACAGGAATCCCCGGTGGAAGAGCTGGTTAATTTGTATTTAATTCTACTGGAACGTGCGTGGCTACTGCACGACCAGATAGATACGGACGAAAACGGGAATTTTCAGTTGCGGCGTGATGGGCTGTATGACTATGCGATTAGGTCAATGCACGGGCTTCATGAGAGATATGGCGGGCTGGGAACTTTCTTTCCGCGTGCGAAGGCTCCGTTACTTTCCCGGCTGATACTTTCTAATTCTAATATAAGCGGATTTTTTTCGCCTTGGACTATGGAGGCTCATTATAACGGCGATATGCCGGGGCAGAGTATTCCTTTTGTTATTAATCACGAGCTGGCGCATTTTATAGGCCATATGCGCGAGGACGAGGCTAATTTTATAGGATATTTGGCCAGTCGTGATTCAGAAAGCGTATGTTTTCAGTACAGTGCTGTGTATGTAGGGCTTAGCTATACGCTTAACGCTTTGCGCCGCGCTGTAAGTTTAGATTTGTATATGGAGCTTTTTTATATGCTACCGGAACAAGTGAAGCGCGATTTTGCCTTTGCCAGAGATTATTGGCGGCAGTTTGAGGGCCCGGCGGCGGATATGCAAGTAAGGATAAATGATGCTTATTTGCGGATGAACCAGCAAGAGGACGGGGTGCGTAGTTATGGTAGGATGGTGGATTTGTTGCTGGCTTATTATAGGTGAGGGCAGTTGGTGACTGTGAGTCACCAACTGCCCCTACACAAAAAACCTACTTCCTCAACCAACGCCCAAAAACTCTCTTCATAATATCCTGAACCTCAGCCTTTTCAATATCTTCCGGAATAACCAAATCACCCCGGCCAACTTCTTCGCCCTCATGCGAGTAAACAATTTCCCCAGCCTTACTATCCTTAAGCACCGGCGCATTAAGCGAGTCATCAATCCTAACTTCACTATCAATCACAATATTCTTACCCTTAGGCACAAGAACATGCTGTTGATCCTTTATAACAACCTCAGATCTCTCATCCTTACCCTTATATATAGTAATCTCGCCCATAACCGTACCTTCCGGCTCCTGAGCGCTAATGGCATAATGAGCATAACCATAATCAAAAAGCTTCATAGCAGAATCAAATCGTGTAGCCGGGTCTGGCGCCGCCATTACCACCGCAATTAAACCCATTCCGTCTTTCTCGGCGGTAGCAGAAATACAATACATAGCCTGGCTAGTAGAGCCAGTCTTTAAGCCAGTAGCCCCCGGATAACTACGTATAAGCCTATTAGTATTAGTAAGGCCAAACTCTTCCTCGCCTTTTTTGGTTTTGTGTATTATTTTGTCCAATCTTATTTTGGAAAACTCAAATACCTCAGGATATTTTGTAATTAACTCACGGGACATAAGAGCTATGTCGTAAGCGGTAGTAATATGCCCCTCGGCGTCCAAACCGCAGGCATTGTGAAACTGGGTGTTTTCCATGCCCAATTCCTCGGCCTTTTTGTTCATCTGCCGTACAAAAGCCTCTTCGCTGCCGGCCACAAACTCTGCCATAGCCACAGCCGCATCGTTAGCAGAGGCTATTACTATCGCCTTCACCAAATCTCTTACGCTTTGCTGTTCCTCTGGCTCTAAAAATATCTGGGAACCGCCCATAGATGCCGCGTGCGCCGATGTAGTGACGATCTGATCCCAAGCGATACGTTCGTGTTCTAAGGCCTCGTAAATGAGCAACATAGTCATGACCTTGGTTACAGAGGCAGGCGGCAGTTTTTCGTGCGCCTTGTGTTCGTGTAGAATTTTGCCCGTTTCGGCCTCCATTAGCAGGCTAGATTTCGCGTTTATAGAGACCGTTTCGGCATAGACGTCCCTGCCAGTAAAAAGCGCCAGAACCAGGACGCATAAAATAAATACGTTCTTCTTCATATTAAGATAGTCCTCCCTGATACAATTTGTTATTGTAACTAGCTTGGACTTTTTTGTCATTAATATGCATGTTGCACATAAGAAACAAGAGGGTTATAATAGGTTAATTTTACAACAATTGAAAGATAGGGGATGCGTATTATGGAACTAGTTGGACTTAGCGTAGGGGAAAATGATCGTAGAATACTGGCTTTGCCTAGTCATGATGTAAACTTAAACCGGCTTGCGGTACTGGCGCTAAAATATTTGCAATTATACATAGCCAAAGATTTAACTTTTAGTCCGCCCCTGGAAATAGAAGAATATAGATACGAATATCTAGGCCACATAAAAATGATAGAGGAAAATGAAGGAGAGCAAAATTTTACTTTATCTTTATCCGGAAAAGGGATAAGCTTATTGAAACTTGCCAACCCCTTCGTTAGACAAGCCTATACAGAGGTGAACAAGGAGGCAAAAAGCGCGGTCTGCGAGCTACTAAACTGCATAGCGGGTTTGTTTGTATCAGAGCTAAGCGACAAAGGCATAGAATTTGATGTAACAGTACCCAGCTTTTTTGGTGAAGAAAATGTAAAAAGTGAATTTAAATCAAACGGGGCAATATATTGCGTTCCTATACTAATAGACGAGCAAAGGATAGATTTGCTGGTTACTCAAAACGCAAATAATGAGATAGGAGGATAGTGCTATAATGGCAAAGATACTTGTTGTTGACGATTCTATCACATATAGACAAATGATGACAGAGGTACTGGAACAGGGCGGGCATACTGTAGTTGGCGAGGCAGAGGACGGTCTGCAAGCTGTAAAGTTATTTAAGGAACTGCGGCCGGATATTACGACCCTGGATATTACTATGCCTAATATGGATGGCCTAACTGCCTTAAAAGTGATTAAAGAACTTAATAGTAACGCCATAGTTATTGTGGTATCGTCGTCCGCGCAGGCCAGGAAGTTAGCCCAAGCCGCTACATATGGTGCTTCTGACTTTTTGCCTAAGCCTTTTGAGTCTACGAAGATTATTAGTGCTATAGATAGGATGCTAAGCGCGGAAAGCCTTGACACCCTTGATGACGACCGTATTTCTGATGCTTTGGAATCTTTGGATTTGGAGTTTTTGGAGTAGGGGAGAGAAAGAAAAAACGCCTTCCGGCAGAATTCGGGAGGCTATTTTTTTGCAAATTTTCCAGAAAGCTGTCGAAGCCGCCAAATTCAAGTATGAATTTGGCGTTAAGAATTTGTTGCGGAATTGTTAAATGCGTGTTAATATAACCAAGTAAATTATGAATAAACTATGCAAATAGGAGGCATAATGAATGGTTAGACTTTTAAGGATGGGTGCCTACTTCATGGTAGTGCTAATGGGGATAATGGCCGCCCGTCCATTTAACGCAGCGGATACTTTCGCGGCAGAACCAAGGGTACATAGGGTAAGATTAACCGAAGGTACTCGTACAAGAACGCACGAGACAACGGCACGTACAGTGGAAGCATTTTTGGCCGAACAAGAGATAGAGCTACACCCATACGATATATTAAGTCCACAGCTAAGCCGGCGAATAGATAGGGATATAACTGTACGGATAGAGCGAGCGTTCCAGGTGAATTTACTGATCGACGGTCACGAGCTACAAATGAAGGTAAGGCCCGGCACAAAAGCCGGCGAAGTGTTAAACACACTGCAAGCGAACATCGAAACAGCGCTGATATTCGACGGCTACGAAGATTATCTGCTAAGCAGGGATACAGAGCTAGAATTTTCCACCTGGCGAAGCGAGGTCGAAACGGTTGTAGAGGTAATTCCATACTTTAGCAAGTATGTAAGCACGCCAAGCCTTTCCCAGGGAGTAACGTACCTGCGGCAAGAAGGGGTAAACGGGGAACATCGGGTAGAGTACATGGTAATATTTGTGGCCAACGAGGAATACAGCCGCGAGGTTATGGAAGTTTCCATCACAGACCCGATTGTCAGGATAGTTGACCAAGGCATAGGCGGCGGTCTGGGAACCCTAACAGATACAAGTTGCCCATCTTTCCACTATGTAAGGCGAGTAACGATGAATGCATCTGCCTACACTGCGGGTTTTAACTGCACCGGCAAGCACCCCTGCCACCCGCTATACGGCATTACAGCAAGCGGCAGACGGGTAGAACACGGCATAGTGGCCGTAGACCCAAGGGTTATTCCGCTGGGAACCAGGCTGTATGTGGAAGGCTATGGCTTTTCCCTGGCGGCTGATACTGGCTCTGCTATACGGGGGTATAAAATAGACCTGTTTATGTACTGTATTTACGATGCAAGACGCTTTGGTAGAAGGGATATAACTGTGTTTATATTGGAATAGGAGATAAAATAAAAAGGGCTGACAGCCCTTTTTTATTTTATTCAAGGTTTAGCTACTTGACCTCTTAATTTTTCTATAAACGCATCAAGTTGGGGCGCCTCCCCCTGTATTTCTTTTCTGGCATTTTCTAAAATAAATAAAGTATCTGCAAGGTGTTTATTAAACTGATTATCCGTCATTCCCGTTACTTGCTGCATTTCTCCACCCCCTATCTTAAAAATATTTTATATCATTATTTCTGCACTTTCAAGCACCAGCTCCTTAAACAAATCCCCGCGCTGTTCAAAATTATCAAACATATCCCAACTAGCGCAAGCCGGGGACAATAACACGCAATCACCGGCCTCGGCCTCTGCATAAGCCATTTCTACCGCTTCATGCAGACTATCCACCTTACTATAACTTTCAAAACCAAAATTATTACAAGTTTCGATAATCTGCTCAGCCGTTTCCCCCATTAGGATCAGCTTTTTTACTTTCCCATCAAACAACTTTACCCAATCATCAAAGCCAGACTTCTTATCATAACCGCCACCTATAAGCACCACAGGCTTATGCATAGCCTCTAGCCCCTTAACCGCCGAGTCTGTATTCGTAGCCTTAGAATCATTGTAAAACTCAACGCCCTTTACCTCTGCAACAAACTCCATGCGGTGGGTAACGCCTTTAAATTCCAATAAAGCCTCCGCTATAATCTCCGGTGGCACGCCTGCACATAAAGCTAAGGCAGTGGCGGCCAGGGCGTTCTCTGGCAAAATTTTTGTGCGGTACACATCAACTATTGTTATATCCCGGCCAAATAACCTTGCCCGTATCATGCCATCGTCCAGAAATACCCCCACTTCTAGCTTTTCTTTCGCGCTAAAAAAAACTGTATTGCAAGTTGGGCGCATTCCTTTTGTTATTGGGTTATCGTAGCCTAGCACGGCATAATCCTCCGCTTTTTGCTTGGCGAATATTTTTTCCTTCGTATATTGGTATATGTCCATAGTCTTGTGCCTGTCCAAATGGTCTGGCGTCATGTTCAGCACGGCGCTTACCTTAGGCGCAAATTCGTGGGCGGCCTCTAACTGAAAACTGCTGATTTCTGCCACCACCCAGTTATCCGGCTTAAGAGCCATAACATGCTCGCTAAACGGAATGCCGATATTTCCCAGCACTACCGTATTATTATTGTATTTTTGTAAAATTTCGCCCACTATTGTGGTTACTGTGGTTTTTCCGTTTGTTCCTGTAATAGCCACAATCGGGCAAGGGCAAAAGCGATAGGCCAACTCTACCTCAGACCATATTAGCCGCGCTTTTTCCAAAAATGGCAAATTTATTGATAAGCCTGGGCTTATTACCACTAGGTCAAAATTTTCTATTATGTCGTCCGGGTTTTTGCCTAGGTATAGGCTTATGTTCTCGTGTTCTAGCGATATGTCTGTTTTCAGATCTTGCGCCACCACCTTGGCGCCTTGCTTGGCTAATAACATTGCCGCCGCTTGGCCGCTTTTGGCCAATCCGCATACTAAAACTTTTTTGTTTTTAAAATCCATTAGCAATCAGTCCTTTATTGGCATACTATATTCATTAAGGTAAACATGCTCTTTAAAAGCCAGGGAGTATATTTTGGTAGAATATATCTCTTCTTCCAGCATTTGCATAGCTAAACTCGGTAGCTTGGCCTTGCTTAAATTTGTCACCAGCGGCAGAGCGGCGTTTTTTTCCAGTAAGCTAAGAAGGTCAGCCCGCTTCCTGTTAAAGCCCAAAACCCTTATATATTGCGGGCTTTTGTAGGCTTGCAGGTTCTCCTTGCTAATACCCAAAATTATATGAAGCACCGCCCGCTGTAAACGCAGATGCGTATAGCGCTTACACTTCGCGGCCTTTATAATATCGGAAATTAGCCGGTTTTCCTTAGCGCAGTCTATAAAGCGGTTCTCCAGCCCTTCTGAGACGTCCACAAAGTTTTGTAGCTCTTTAGCCGGGCGGCTTCTTAGTATATAATGGAAGATGGGGCTTAAATTGTCATAATCTGCAAGGTTTTCAAGCGCTTGTTGCCTTAAACTTGCGCGTACTTCCGAGGCAGAACCAGGGGAACGCGGCACCGTAAGCGGCTTAATGGCAGAATCCATGGCCATAAGCGCTTTTAAATACTCTATGCCAAGAATATTATTGGGAGTATCCGGCATTTTAACAGAAGCCGCCTGTGCCCTGGCCGCCGGGTACGATAGCCCCTTTTGTAAATTTTTTTTAAAGCAATCCTTAAAAGCACTATCCTCTTTTAGAATCGCTTGGGCACATTCTTTTAGTAAATCTATATCCGCCCACTCGCTACCAAAGCATAGGCTGTTTACTATGCCGGTCTTTTCCAGTAAAGTAACGGCGGCCTTAGCAAAATACTCTGCCCCGGCACAGGCGTAATATAGAGGAAGCTCTATAACTAGATCGACCCCGGCCTCCAATGCCATTTTTGTCCTTTTCCACTTGTCATATATGGCCGGTTCGCCCCTTTGGACAAAATTTCCGCTCATAACCGCAATAATTGCGTCGCAGCCGGAAATTTCCTTTGATAGGCTTAAATGGCTTAAATGACCGCTGTGCAGGGGGTTGTACTCTACTATCACGCCAAGTATATTCATTTTTATTTACCTTCCCTATTGATTTGTTGCGCCAATAGGATTAATATATCATTGAATGAGTAAACTCTCAAATTTTAAGAGCTGGCGGTGGAAACATGAAAGATTTTACAGATGCCGAGTTTAAAAGAATCCGCGACTACATTAAATCACACTACGGTATAAACATGGGTGACGAAAAAAAGTCGCTTATATATTCGCGTTTGCGCGCTACCTTGGTTAGCGAAGGCTATGAAAGCTTTACAGACTATTTTGATTCCTTGCTTGCAGATAAATCTGGCGAGGCAATTATTAACTTTGTTGACCGCATTACAACCAACCACACATTCTTTATGCGAGAGACGGACCACTTCGACTACTTTAAAGAGATTGTTCTGCCGCATATAGAGCAAACTTACAGCAAGCAAAAAGAGGTACTGTTATGGTGCGCGGCCAGTTCATCTGGCGAAGAGCCCGTTACACTGCAAATGATTTTGCACGACTATTTTGAAAACAAAGGCTGGAATACAGAAATATTGGCAACAGATATTTCTTCCAATGTTCTGGACAAAGCGGTGCATGGGGTGTATCCTAACGATAGGATAGCTACCCTGCCTGAACCATGGCGAAAAAAATATTTCAAAAAATTTGACGATGATAATTCTATGGTGGTAGATTCTATCAAGAAGAATATTACATATCGTAGATTTAACTTGATGGAACCGCGCTTCTCATTTAAAAAGAAGATGCATGTTGTTTTTTGCCGAAATGTTATGATATACTTTGATAACGAAACTCGTGACCAGGTGGTACAGCGTTTTTATGATGCAATGGATAACGGCGGCTATATATTTATAGGGCACTCAGAGTCGCTAACTCACACGAAAACTGACTTCAAATATATAAAACCCGCGATTTATAGAAAAATGTAGTTGTTTTTCTTGCTAAAATCGTATAGAATCAGTGCATAGGAAGGTGATACGGGATGAACGATTTTGACAGAGAGGGCATGACCGAGATGTTCGTCTTTGAAATGAGCGGTCTGGTCGATACATTAGAGCAGCAAGTAGTGCAAAGCGAGACGGAGTACAATGATACTCAAATAAACGAGATATTCCGCGTAATGCATACCATCAAGGGCTCGGCGGCTATGATGCAGTTTGACGGAATAGTTTCGGTAACTCACGTATTGGAGGACTTGTTCTACTATCTCCGCGAACAGAATCCAGAAGGCGTAGATTATCAAAGTCTGTCTGACCTTGTACTTGAAGGGGCTGACTTTGTAAAGATAGAATTAGTCAAAATTCAAAATGGCGAAGCAGCCGATGGCGATCCGGAAGTTCTTTCGGAAGCTATCAGGAAGTTTTTATTTAAACTCAAAAATCCTGGAAGCGATGAAGGCGAAATAGGCCCACAAGCGCTTAAAGCCGAGGAAGGAGCCCCCATGTATACTTATAAAGCAAAAGTCACATTCGAGGACGGCTGCGAAATGGAGAATATTCGCGCCTACACCTTAGTCCATAATCTGATGGATTACGCTAAAAATATTCGTCATACCCCGGAAGATGTTATTGACGAAGCGGCTATTGATGTGATTCGTCAAAATGGTTTCTTTGTGGACTTTGTTAGTCCAAAACCTTTCAACGAAATTGAGGCACACCTTGAGGGTACTGTTTATCTTAAATCCCTTGAGTTGGAGGAAGTCGGAGGAGGCGCAGCAGAAGCGCCAGCGCCAGAGATGGCAGATATTCCGGCGCCTGATCTTGCTGCGGAATTTGTTGCGGCAGAAGCCGCGGCGGCACCAGCAGAGGTAGCGCCGGCACTGCCAGTAGCACCAGCAGCGGATTCTCCCGCACCGCCTGTTATTACAGAGACGGTAATGGATGTTAAACCGAAAGCCGCACCAGCACCGATGGCACCTGCTGACGAAGCCAAAGGCAAAGCCGCGGGCCCAGCCCAGCATGTGGTAAGCGTAAACGTTAATAAGTTGGACGCCCTGCTTAACTTGATGGGCGAGCTTGTTATATCTGAAGCTATGGTAACACAAAACTCTGAGCTAGAAGGCTTGCAGTTGGATAGCTTCTTTAAAGAAGCCAGGCAGTTACGCAAAATTATAAATAACCTACAAGAGACTGTTATGGCTATGAGGATGGTACCTCTGTCCGGCACCTTCCTTAAAATGCACCGTATCGTTAGAGATATGTGTCGCCAGCTTAATAAGGAAGTACATCTTGAAATCATTGGCGAAGAGACTGAGGTTGACAAAAACATTATCGAGCATATTTCTGACCCGATTATGCATATTATCCGTAACTCAATAGATCATGGTATCGAAATGCCAGATGTTAGGGATAAACTTGGCAAACCTACCAGAGGTAAGGTTATACTGCAAGCCAAACATTCCGGCAGTGACGTACTTATTATAATCCAAGACGACGGACAAGGTCTTAACAGAGATAAAATTCTGGATAAAGCTAGGGATCACGGCTTGTTACGCAAGGCAGATTCCGAGTACACAGATAAAGAGATACACCAGTTTATCTTTATGGCCGGCTTCTCTACTAATAATGAGATAACCGCATATTCTGGCCGTGGCGTTGGTATGGACGTTGTTACCAATAACCTTGAAATTGTTGGCGGTACAGCCTTAGTAGATTCCACACCGGGCTTGGGTAGCACCTTTACCTTAAAAATACCGCTTACCTTGGCTATTATCGAAGGTATGACTATCCATATGGCCGGCGCTAAATACACTATCCCTATTGCATCTATCAAGCGCTCCTTTAAGCCTAAGATGGAAAATGTCTTTACAGACCCGGACGGCAACGAAATGATTACCGACCGCGGAGAAATATACAATGTTGTTAGGCTGTACGAATTCTTTGGTATAGATGACGCTATTACCGATTTGGAAGAGGGCATACTAATGCAACTCGAAAACGGCGACCAGTTTATATGCTTAATGGTAGACGACCTAATCGGCGAGCAACAGGCTGTTGTACAATCTATGCCTAAATACTTCACTAAAGTGCGCGGCTTAAGCGGCTGTACACTGCTTGGCAACGGTGATATTAGTCTGATTATAGATGTGGCTGGATTCTTTGATAAATAAGATAAAAAATAGGAAGTGAGGCGAATATAATATGGCTGATATGGCTGATGCTCTGCATTTAGAAGAAGAGTTGGAACTTGAAGATACCATGAAGAATATGTACTTCATCTTCGAGATAGACGATGAAGATTATGGTGTTGAAGTAGCTCATGTAAAAGAAATTCTTTCCATGATGAAGATTACTAAAGTGCCTAAAATGCCGGACTTCATTGAAGGCATAATCAATATGCGCGGCGATTTGATTGGTGTTTTAAACGTACGTAAGCGCTTTGGTAAAATGCCGAAAGAATATGACGAGCAAACTTGTATTGTAGTTATTGAATATAACAACTATACCCTGGGGCTTATTGTAGACGGCGTTAAGGCAACACAAACTATTGAACCAGAAATGGTAGCGCCGCCTCCAAACGCTAAGCTTAATAGTTATAACCAATTTATTCGCAACATAGGTAGAGTTGGGAATAGCGTTAAGCTTCTATTAGACCTAGATCGCTTTTTGGAGCAATAATTGCTTAATTTGTGGAAGTGTTAAATCAAGCGTGTTTTCCTATCCCAAGGCTAATGCGCTTTTTTTGCGATTACAGGAGTTGGTAAAATATGGCCTTTACTGTTCTGCAAGATCTGCAAAGTAAGGGAATTTATATTGAGGCGACTTGCGGCGGCGCGGGTACTTGTGGTAAATGCCGGGTGCTGATTGACGGTAAGCCTTGCCTGGCTTGCCAAACCCTTGCCGAAGATGCCGGGGAAGTTATTGTAGAAAAGACTTCTAATGACTTTGAGGTCTTAACTGCAACAAGCAAGGCTACTAATATAAGAGACGGGGCATCTTACGGCTTGGCGGTAGATATAGGTACTACCACCATAGCCTTTGCTTTGGTTGATCTTGAAAAGGGTAGTGTTGCCTTTAGTTATGGCGTGGTAAATAGCCAGCGCAAGTATGGCGCGGATGTTATTTCCCGCATAAAGGCGGCTAACGAAGGCCAGCTTGCCGAGCTTACTGCCTGTGTTGTGAAAGATATTACTGATGGTATTAGGAATATGCCCTGCGGAGATATTAAGGCTATGGTGGTCGCTGGTAATACTACCATGCTTCATATATTGCTGGGGGAATCTTGCGAGACTTTAGGGGTTTTTCCTTTTGACCCGGTTTTTATTGATTTGCAAAGGCGTCCTTTTGAAGAGATATTTGGTGAAAAACTGATAGATTGTGAAGTTACGATTCTACCGGGTATTTCTACTTATGTTGGTGCGGATATTGCGGCCGGGGTCTTGTACGGCTATGCCTTAGAGGGCGGCGTTGAGTGTCTGCTTGTGGATTTAGGCACTAACGGCGAGCTGGCTCGTTTCGCCGGGGGTCATTACGTAGTTGGCACAGCCACCGCCGCGGGCCCTGCTTTCGAGGGCGGTAATATATCTTGCGGTACCGGTAGTATTCCTGGGGCTATCTCAAAAGCTGTTTATAATACCGAGTTGCAAAAATTTGAATATGAAACTATTGGCGGGGTTCTACCGTATGTAGGTGTATGCGGTTCTGGTTTACTGGATATTGCCGCTCAGTTGGTGTTGCACGGCTTTATAGACGAAGCCGGCTCCATCGAAGGTGATTTCATATTAACGCAAAAAGATATTCGCGAGCTACAGCTTGCCAAATCTGCGGTAAGAGCCGGAATAGAAATACTACTTTTAGAACACGAATTAGAATACAATCAGGTAGATAAAATATATTTAGCCGGAGGTTTTGGGCATAGTATTAACTTAGAGAGCGCGTTCATTCTGGGTATTTTACCCAAGGAATGGCGCGGCAAAGTAGAGGCAATAGGCAATAGCTCATTGGCGGGCTGTATACGGGTTTTAATTGACCCGGATTCCTTAAGCGAAATCGTCACACTTACCGAAAACGCCCGCGAAATCAACCTATCTGCCCATCCGAAATTCAACGAAATGTTTATGGATTATATGTTATTCGGAGAATAACTTGATGTTTGAAAATTAGCCCTGTAGGGGAGTATAGATATTAGGGGGTAACATTATGTTATGTGAAAAATGTCATAATAAACCGGCTACTGTCCATATGCAACAGATAGTAAACGGGCAAAAAACTGAAATGCACTTGTGCCAGGATTGTTCTACCCAGATGGATTCGCCCATTTCTATAGAGGCCTTGTTTAATGGCTTGCTCGGCTCGTTTTTATCTATGGCGGTCGAAAAGCAAAGCAATCAAAGGCCAGATGTTCACTACGAACCCTGCCCCACTTGCGGCATGACCTACGACGGCTTTAAAAACGGCGGCGGCAAGCTTGGCTGTGAGGTTTGTTATACCGTGTTCTCGCGGGAGTTGGACGCCATTTTAAAAAATGTCCAAGCCAGCGTCAAACACGAGGGCAAATATCCTCAAAAATTTGGGCGCGGCATGTTCCAAGAGAAAGAGGCGGTTCGCTTGCGCGCTCTTATGCGCCGCGCCATAGAAGAAGAAAACTTTGAAGAAGCCGCACGTCTGCGCGACGAAGTTAAAGACCTAGAATCTGTTATTACGGAGGAATTATAATTATGAATACGGCATGGTATCAAGACCCTAAAATTGACGAAGGCCTTATCATTTCCTCCCGCGTGCGTTTGGCTCGTAACGTCAAAAAATTCCCGTTCCGCTCGAAGCTGGGGGAAGAGCAAGCGCGTGAAATGATTTTAGACACCACCAGCGCGATAGTAGAAAACGCGCAAGATGATTTTAGAGTTATAAACCCGGTAGAAAAAATCGAAGGGCGCATGTTCATAGAAAAGCACTGCATTAGCCGCGAGTTTGTTAAAAGCGAAATGCCCAAGGGTTTACTACTAAAAGACGACCACAATATCAGCATTATGATAAACGAGGAAGATCATATCCGTATACAGACCCTTAGCCCTGGCGATGATATAGATGCATCTTGGGAATTGGCCAATAAAATAGACGACCTGATAGAGGAATATGTCGAGTTTGCCTTCGATAAAGATTACGGCTATCTGACGGCTTGCCCTACAAATGTGGGAACGGGGATGCGGGCTTCCTTCATGATACATTTGCCCGTGCTTGAACGGACCGGCCAGCTTAAAAACATGCTACCGGCTATCGGGAAGTTTGGCATTGCCATTCGTGGCATATACGGCGAGGGCTCAGAGTCTATGGGCGGTATTTTTCAAATTTCTAACCAGGTAACGCTAGGGAAATCTGAGCGGGACATAATCAGAGGCTTGCAAAGCGTTACCAAGAACGTAATCGACAAGGAAAACTGGCTCAGAGAAAAGATGATGGATAAGCATAATTTAGATATTGACAACAATATTTACCGCGCCTACGGTATAATGGCCTACAGCCGCAAAGCCACTGTTAAAGAGGCAATGGACATGCTTTCTGAAATTAGGCTGGGTTACGCTATAGGAATTTTAGATTTACCTAAGCCCAGCAAGACTATCTATCAGATAATGATGGAGATTCAGCCAGGGCATTTACTGCGGGCGTCCGGAAGCGAAGAGCTATCCGACCTAGACCTAGACATAGCAAGGGCAGAATATTTACGTAGCGTATTCAAGTAGAGGAGATTGTTGATGCAAGGACCATTTACAGAAAAGGCAAGACAAGCGATAGAAAACGCCCAACACGCGGCGGTTATGTTAGGCCACGACTATGTTGGCACCGAGCATTTACTGCTAGGACTTTTGCAAGTAGACGATGGCGTGGCGGCAAAGGCGCTTGCCGCACAAGGTTGCTCCCGCCAGGATGTGGAATCGCAAATTGAGGATATGATGGGGCCGCATAACGCCGGTGGCTCTACGGGGCCCAAGGATTTTACCCCGCGTACCAAGCGTATTTTTGAGCTAAGCTACCAGGAAGCCGCCAGAATGGGCGTAAAATACGTAGGCACAGAGCATGTTCTTATAGCGCTTATGCGAGAGCAAGATAGTATTGCCGTGCGTATTCTTAATACGCTTAAGGTCAATATCCAAAAAGTTTACGACGATATTTTAGCTATGCTGGGCGAAGGCGCGTCAAAGCCGGGCATGATTAACCCCATGGGGCCTAAGGGTTTTAATCAGAATCCGCGCACGGCAACGCCGTTCCTGGATAAATTTAGTCGCGATCTCACGCAGATAGCCAATAATTTTGACCCGATAGTAGGGCGTAACAAGGAAATTGAGCGGGTTATCCAAATTTTAAGCCGCCGCACTAAGAATAATCCATGCCTAGTAGGCGACCCCGGTGTGGGTAAGACAGCTATTGCCGAGGGCTTGGCTCAGCGTATTCAAAATGGTGATGTTCCGGAAATTTTAATAGGTAAGCGCCTGGTAGCCCTGGATTTATCTTCTATGGTGGCCGGCAGTAAATATCGCGGCGAGTTTGAAGAGCGCATAAAGAGGGTTCTGCAAGAGGTGACAAGCTCTAATAACAACGTGATTTTATTTATAGACGAGCTTCATACACTGATAGGCGCCGGCGCGGCAGAGGGTGCGCTTGACGCCGCTAATATTCTAAAGCCAGCCCTAGCCAGGGGCGAAATGCAGGTTATAGGCGCCACTACATTAGACGAGTTTCGCAAATATATAGAAAAAGACGCGGCGCTGGAACGGCGTTTTCAGCCAGTTATGGTAGATGAGCCAAGCGAGGAAGAGGCGATCGCGATACTAACAGGTATTCGCGATAAATACGAGGCGCACCACGGCGTTAAAATTACCGAAGATGCGATAGAGGCCTGTGTAAAGCTGGCTGGGCGCTATATTACGGATAGATTCTTCCCGGATAAGGCGATAGATTTGCTGGATGAGGCTTCCTCGAAGGTGCGTTTGCGTCAGTACACCGCCCCGCCGAATATTAAGGAGCTTAACAGCCAAATAATTGATCTTGACGTAGAAAAAGAGGCGGCTATTAAGACCGAGGAATTTGAAAAGGCCGGAATGTTAAAGCAGAAGCAAAACGCCTTAAAGACCCAGCTTGAAGAGGCGCAGTCAGAGTGGAAAAAGCGGAACACCAAGGACGATCTGGTAGTGGACGAGGAAGAAATTGCCGATGTGGTATCTAACTGGACAGGGGTTCCGGTAAAGAAGCTACAATCCGAGGAAAGCCAGCGTCTTATGCAAATGGAAGATACGCTACATGAGCGGATAATAGGGCAAAATCAGGCCGTAACTACGCTGTCGCGAGCTATTCGCAGGGGTAGGGTAGGGCTAAAGGATCCTAAGCGGCCTATCGGCTCGTTTATGTTCCTGGGGCCGACCGGTGTGGGTAAGACCTCGCTATGCCGTGCGCTGGCCGAGATTCTTTTCGGTGACGAAAATGCTGTAATTAGAGTTGATATGTCAGAGTTTATGGAGAAGCACTCTATATCGAGAATGATAGGCTCGCCGCCGGGTTATGTGGGTTATGACGAAGGCGGGCAGTTAAGCGAAAAGGTACGGCGTAAACCCTATTCGGTGGTGCTGTTTGACGAGGTAGAGAAGGCGCATCCGGATGTATTTAATGTGCTGTTGCAAATGCTGGACGACGGGCATATTACCGACGCACAGGGGCGTAAAATAAACTTTAAAAACACGGTTATAATAATGACTTCCAACGCCGGAGCGCGTTCGATTGTATCGCCTAAGAAGCTGGGTTTTGTATCGGAAATTGATGCAGAGCGTTCTTATGAGGATATGAAGAAGCTTGTAATGGACGAGGTAAAGCAGTTGTTTAGGCCGGAGTTTCTTAATAGAATAGATGATATAATCGTGTTCCATCCGCTGGATAAGGACGATGTTAAGCAGATAGCTGTGCTACGCTTGAAGGATACAGCGGCGCGGGTTCTGCATAATGTGGGGATTACCTTGGAATATAGTGACGAGCTTGTGGATCATATTGCCGAGGAGGGTTATGACCCGGTATATGGTGCTAGGCCGTTGTTGAGGGTTATACAGAATCAGATTGAGGATGAATTGGCCGAA
>Ga0209755_10003855_pt1 | contig 18329 bp, 22 predicted proteins | sample TergutCo191P1_FD_187301 | JGI IMG/M metagenome (GOLD analysis project Ga0209755, IMG submission 187301) | Cornitermes sp. P1 segment gut microbial communities from Petit-Saut dam, French Guiana - Co191P1 (SPAdes) (version 2) | ecosystem: Host-associated > Arthropoda: Insects > Digestive system...
TGGCTACATCGGTTAAATAATATTTACCATCATCCGATTGCATTTTCAGTTGTCCCAAATCTTGGGACAACTCACTACCTTCCTCATTTAGCTTTGTTTTTAAAGCATTCCAATATTTTCTTGCTCGAGGGCTATCCGTTAAAACTGCCACTACATCAACAACGGAAAAGAACCATTCTTCCTTTTCCTCATCCCAAACAGAACGAACTCGCTTGTTTTCAAATAACTGGACTTTATTGCTTTCCATTTTTTCTCCATAAAATAGCATTTTTTGTTGCGACAACTTTTTGATATGTGCAAGATAACCGCAAGCAATGAATATAGAAAAATTCAGAGTTACATATAATTTCTATTAGGAGCAACAGTTTTAGAAATCGTCGTATATGGAATTTGCCCATGTTCGGCTTCATAAGCTCTTAATGTTTCTCCGTAAATTTGTGAGAATTTCGATATTCTCGCTTCTTCTTCTTTCGTAGGATACCAAATCCACCCACTAGGACCTGGAATCATAGATATTTTTCCGTTATTTCCATAAATAAAAGGCTCTTTTCCGTCATATTTATCGTATAGTGCTTTGCGGTCAGGAGAAACTGCAGATATAAATGATGTGCTTAATCTCGCTTCTTTCCATTCAAATTCTCTATTCAAATTATAAAGTTCCTTATTAATCATAGAATTACTTTTTCCGGAATTTCCTATTTCTGTCGCTCTCTCGGCGTATTCAAGTGCCAAAGATTTAATGGCATCTTCAAATTCAGTTTCGGACATTGCAGGTTCGCTTTTGGTTGGCATATAAGTCCAGTCTGGAGGTGAGGGTTTGCCACTCAAAGAAAGATTATACGCAGGATTGGCTTGCATAGTTGTTAATGATTTTTCTGCTTGGCTTTTTTCTGCTTTACCTTTTTTATATTTAAATTTTCCCATCAGTTCGTTGATAACATTAAATTCCAGTTTTCCCGTTATTTCTTTTCCAATGTTTTTTCCAATACTATTTCTAGCATTTTTCTCTTTGCTCCTTAGATCGAAACTGCCTTGTACTTTTACAACGTCATTGATGTTCATAAAAAACTCCGTTTTTTTTATCACTCCTACCTATAATATACATTTTTTTACACAAAGAGGTGATTCTGTCTTGCAACTTCTTCTGTTGGGCATTGCTTGGCACAATTTTTGCATATATAATTTTAAACGCTTTAAAATGAGGTTTTTATGAACGTAGAAGGATACCATGCCGCAGGTAATAGCTATAGCTATGAAACAAGAAAAACATTTTCTGCAGACTCTAAACTTTCTACACCTGATGATATTCCAATTCCCGTCTCTACACCTGAAGCTGCCCCTAAGGTTTCTTCTTCTAGCGATTTCCAGAGCGAAACTTATTTACAAGAAGATTATCGCATGAATAGCGCATTTATTCAAGTGAATGAACAGAGAATAGATGAAGCCGATTCCGAAACGGAGAATTTTCTTCAAAAATATGTAAGCGAAGGGGAAGAAGAAGGGGATGAAAAAAGCGACTCTCTTACAGATTATTTGTTGGAAGCCTTAAAGGGCAACGAACAAGAGTTGAATGTTCCCGGCAATTCGTATATGAGTGCTGAAGCTAAATTGAAATATTATGAAACTAATTTCCCGGAATTGTTTCCCCCAGGAACCTTTAATCTTTAATCATATTTCAACTTCTACTACGAAATTTTCTATATTTATAGCGATGTATGTAGCATCAAAAGGAGATATTTTATGATCAATCTCAATTCGCCGATTAGCTCAGTAACCCCATCAAAGGTTAGTACTGTAATAGCACAGAAACAAAACGAAGGTAATTCTGGTGGGAACGCCAGCAGTTCAGGCTCTGCCTCTTTATTTGGTCCATCCGCTCGTATTGATATAAGCGAACAAGCTACACGCATGAAACCAGCCAGGTTTTCTGTAAGCCCGGACAGGAAGTATGATGTTTTAGCGGAAGTGAAAAAGAGCATTGCTGCACGTGAAGGCACGGCCAACAATGCCACGAAGCCGAATGAGGCAACAGAGACGAAAAGCAGCAAACCAGCCAGATTTGTCGTAGATCCGAGCAGGAAGTATGATGTCTTGGAAGAAGTGAAAAAGAGCGTTGCTGCTCGTGAAGCGGCTAACGAAGTCGCAAAGAATGCTGCTGCAGGCGGGTAAGTCGCTATTTAAATTTCAACTGCTTAAATGTGGCGAAAGTTTCTTTTTGAACTTGCGGCTGATTTGCAGTTTATCTTGTTCATCTTCATTGAGTTCGTGTTCGTTTGGGAGTTCATCAAATTCTTTGGATTTTACAAACTCTGTGAATTCATCAAACAACGCCATTTTCAGCTCGGAATCCATTTTAGATTGGAAGGCTCTTGATACATGGAGATTCCTTGCTTCTTCTTTTGTTTTGCACCGCCTAAGTTCACGGCGATGCTCCTCGCGTTCCTGTTCAATTTTCAGAGCTTTTACATATATTTCCGGATTGTGAATTTTTAGGAATTCCATTTCGTCTCTAGTCAATCTTCTTCCAAATCTCATTTTGTTAGTAATGTTCTCCAATGTTGTTGTCTTTTTAATCTCATTGTGTTGTTTTAAAAATTCTGAAAGGCCACTCAGTGCGGCAGGCTCCTCTTTCTTCTCCTGCACTTTCACTCCGAGATGCGTAACTTTAGCATAATCAAATATACGCCCTGTACAACCGAGAATGGTCATATAAATACTCCTTTCTATTGTATATCGGCAGAAAATAGGGAAAGTTTAACGGTTTTAGGTTTGGATGCTTTTTTTGCAGGTTGTTAGTGCTAGTGCGGTTATGGTTGCTGTTAGCAGGAATCGGGTATGTTTTCTCTTTAGGTGTAATGTAGAAAAAAATTAAAAACCTACCCCCTAAGCCTTTAAGAGCTAAACATCTTGATTTTTATTTTCTATATTTATTCCTATGCAAGCAGTAGAATTTGAAACGGAAATTGTCAATGACACCATCTGTATTCCGCAAGAATACAAGGGAAACATACCACATAAAGCCAGAGTAATAATAATGGACAGCATTTTTTCCAACTCATGCATAATTCACACACGAAAAAAAAGAAATGTCACGGAAAGTGATTTCAAAAGCATAAAAATAGATACTCGCAATTTCAAGTTCAATAGAGAAGAAGCTAATGAGCGATAGGGTATTTCTAAAATGCCGTTGTTGAGGAAGTGATAGAATCTTGCAATATTTTTATAGTGAATGTAAAAACAATTCAGCGAGCGGTTTTCCTCAAAAGCCGTTATGGTTATTCTTATTACGACAGCCTAAGATTGGGAATTACCCCAATCCATTTATGCTATTGAAAATACCTTAGTTTTGAAGGCAACGTACGCTAAAAAGAGATAATATCTTATCGCCGTAGTCCAAAAATACGTAATCAACGTTGTAACCCATTTGATAGTATGCAACATAATTATCATCGTCTTCTGATGCACTCAACCATTGTCCGTTGCTACCGATGCCACAGAAACCGAAATTACCATTACGCAAAGAGCAACCATCGCTACCGCCTGGCAATGCAGCGAAGCCGTAAGCATCTTCATTAACAATACCTTCATAATTATCCCAGCCATTTTTTGATTTCAAATACCTACCTGCCTCTGGAATCATATATATATTTTCCGTTAAGGTTCCACCTACGGCAGCCATTAATTCATTCCATTCATTATTATTTGGGAGATGCCAACCTTCCGGGCAAATACTTATAGCTATTGCCCAATTATATAATCGTCCGTATTTGTTGCAGTTGGTAGGGTCATCATTGTAACATTTGCTGCCTGGAACTTCGTAATTCAAGTTCTCGGCCATCCATGTTTGGTTGCCAATTTTCACAGTCTTGTATGCTTGCCCTTGATATACAATCCGGTTAGCGTCATTGGTGCCTTCGTCGCTGCTGCAAGCAGAGAAAGTGAATGTCGTAGCAAGCATAATGCCTACTGTGAGTGAGATTTTTGAGAGGCTGATTTTCATAATGAACTCCTTTTTTCTAATTCTTTACACAACGGACAGATAGCATATCGCTTGTTGAACGTGAATCATAATTAACGATTTCAGAGTCATTGGACATCAATATGTAGCTGGCGTAATTAGGTACAAGCTCCGTATCCGTCCACCAATAACCCTTGTCTCCTATATCGGGGTAAGTATCAAGAGGAATAACTAAAAAAGAATTACAATTATAACAAACATACCCGCCCGGCAGAGCTGCAAAGCCATAACTATCTGTGCCATTGCCGTTGCTATTCCAACCACTCTTTGCTTTTAACTTTGTTCCAGAGTTATTATCATTGACAAATCTTACCAAATTAGTCCATTCTAAAGAACTTGGAAGATGCCAACCACTTGGGCAAGCTGTCCTAGCTGTTGCCCAATTGTATTGTCTGCCGTATATTGTACAATTACTACTTGTGTTATCAGGACATTTGCTGCCGCTACTAGATGGAGTATAATTTAGGTTTTCTGCCATCCATGTTTGTGTGCCAAATTCAACAACTTTATATACTTTGTTATCTCTAGTGTCTGTAAATTTGGAAAATGCAATTCCATCAGTACACTCTTGGGTTGACGGGTTATACTCCTTTCCTCCACATTTGCTGTAAACTGAGTTACTGGAACAGAATTGAGTTGCTGTTGTATATTTATTACTACCGCAACATTGCTCTGTTCCAGGAGAATATGTTAAGGTACCTCCGCATTTATTGTAAACTGAGTTACTGGAACAGAATTGAGTTACTGTTGTATATTTATTACTACCGCAACATTGCTCTGTTCCAGGAGAATATGTTAAGGTACCTCCGCATTTATTGTAAACTGAGTTACTAGAACAGAATTGAGTTGATGGATTATATTCCATGTTGCCGCATTTTGTGTAAACTGCACTGCTGGAGCAAAATTGGGTTGATGGGTTATATCCTAAGTCACCACATTTAGATGAAATCGTATTGTTAGAACATATCTGCGTTACTGGATTATATTCTACATTGCCGCATGTGGGTAAATTACTACCGCCACTGGAACAGGGTCCGCAGTTTATACCATTCTTATAAATATAAATTTCACTGTCATAACAATTACATTTTAAAACATAGTAATCCGTATTACATTGGGAAACCAATTGTCTATTACTTGTTTCGCATTCTCCTTCAGGAAAAACATAAAGTTGTTTTAACTGCTTACATTGATTAATAGTACCGCTTTCTGCATCGTAAATTTGGCATGCTCTTTTATTACTATTATCGTTACTTGAACTGCTTGGACCTTCCCAACCTTGCGGTGAAGAAGGTGATTCGCTTGAGCAAGCGAAGAAGGTTAATGCCATAGCGAAAAACGCTAACGAAAGGGAAATTTTAGTTTTCATAATGGACTCCTATTAAAATGTGTAATTCACGCCGATTTGAGTTTGCATTAAAGTTGGAGTTTCACCACCTATTCCTGTATATTCTCCAAATCCATACGATGAAAAGCTACCTAAACCACGCAGGTCTATGGAAAAATGCTCATTTATGCGAAAACCTAATTCACAAGTAAAACCAATCTCACTTTTAGGGCGATGGCTCTTTAAAGCTCCGTTAACGTTATCTTGCAGATCTAATACTACCCCAAAATACGGACCAATTCCCAGATATATCAAATTTTCTTCTCGGTATCTAAATCTAAAAAATAGTGGAACATCTATTCCGGTTTCTGTTACCGTCAAGCCATTAAAATCATTAATCGTTGTTCTATGCTGTATAGTTATTTCCGGCACAAAATAAATACCCCAAACAGGAATAAGAGCATAGCCTCCCAATCCGTAAGCATAACCTCCTTCTACTGTTGCGGTAGTCTTTCCGCCAAACATATAAGTGGTTTTTATCTCATTTGGATAAATTGATGCTTCCCCTATATTCGCCCTCGCTCCAAAGCGAATTTCTTCCTCTGCAACTGCATTGCCAAAGAAAAACGGACATAAAGCTACAAAACCTGCCGCTATGAGAAATTTTGAAAATGCGACCTTCATGGTGTTACTCCTATTTTCCCATTTGGTTGCCATGCCTAACCCCTAGGGAAGACGGGATTAAGATGCGAAGTTAATCTATCAATGTCATTTGTTGAATAATAAACTTCATTTCTGAATATAGTAAATAAAATTGAGAAAAGCGGGGGGGAACGAAAAAAATCCCTTTTTTGCCCATTTTTTTATTAAATTTATTGAGGATTGTAGTAAATATCATTGATTTTTTGGGGTTTTTATGTTCAATATTGGGAGCTTTTTAGCTAGGACGGGGTACACGCACGAAAGTTTGGCGAAAAAAATGCAGTGTTCACCTGGCTTAATTGGTATGTACGCTTCCCAAAAATCAGTTCCAAGCTATGAAAAAATTGAACAACTTCTAAAATTAGGAATGACGATAGAAGAAATGTTTGGGCAAGAAGCCGCCGAGCAAACACATCTTTTTGTACAAAGCGAAGGGGAGTTGCGAGATGAAGCTAACAGTTTTAAAGATAGAGTTGGCGAAGCTTTTGTAGAATTGTTAAATGGCGGATTTTTCAAATTGAAATCAAAGCCTTCTGCTCCACAAAGTTAATCTGCCACCCCAAGCTCCTTTTAAAATTGGGTTTGAGGCGGCTATAAAGGAGCGGAAAGAGTTGGTGGCTTGTTATTTTGTCGGATGAAATTTTCTATATTTAATTTGGAGACATCTATGAGTGCGACACAGACATATCCACAGGCCTATCGAACGACCTGCATTCCAACGGATAGCAGGCTTGTAACTTCTATTCCTAGTGAATATATCGGGCAAAGACTTGAGATTATAGTTTTTCCTCAATATGAAGAACCGGAATATAATGAAGAGAAGCAACCAAAGGCGGGTTTAACTAAAGCAAGAGGTGGTTTGCGAAAATACGCAAATCCAAATTTAATCCCATTTGAAAAAGAAGCTTGGGAAAAAGCTGCAGTTAAAAAATATGCCAAGCAATAAATTGATTTTTGACGCTAATTCAAAGCAATACGACATTTTTACATTTATTTAATGCTTTCCATTCTTCAACTTGATTTTTAACGAAACAAGTAGAACTGGAACCGCCGTTAGAAACGGCAAAACCTGTTCGCAAGGTTAATCTACCACCCCAAGCTCGGGAAATTTTCTATATTACGCAAACTTTGTTTGAAGCAAGCATTTTATTGTCCCTAAACTGTCCCCAAGCAAAATTTTTGCTTTGTAGAAGTGGTGAAAAGGTGGTTAAAAGCTGCGAATTCAAGCGAAAAGCAAAGAAAGCCCGCATAGCTCAGTTGGATAGAGCAACTGCCTTCTAAGCAGTGGGTCGCACGTTCGAATCGTGCTGTGGGTATAAAATGAGCAGGTCCAATACGGGCATTACAATTGTGAATTTAAGTGTAGCCATAGTACTTTTAGGGGCTTTGGCTTTTATTGTGTTTTATAAATTATCAGATGTGGATGCCAAGGTTAAAGCTACCGAAGTGCTTCAACAAGTCGGGCAATGGAATAAATTGCTGGTCGCTTATGCTATCGAAAACGAAGAACTTGGATCTTTCAAGGAAATAGAGTATGTTCCGCCCGGAAAAGTTGCGCAAGACGGCGAAAGCAGCAAAAGCGATTATTTTAAATACAGCAGCGACTTGACCCGTGGAAAAGGACGGTTTTTAGCCATAAACAGAGTTAGCCTTGACAAATGCGGAAAAGGCGAAGGAGCTTGGTTCGCCTACGGAAACCCGGAACAAATTGTTGGAAACGCTGTTGTCGAACCTCCCGTGGCAAGATGCGCAGCTTTAACGCCTCATTTTGAATTACTGAGAGGGCATTGATGAACGACTTAAAGAAACTTGCGGTTTTCTTTTTGGCTATAGCAATCGCCCTGACATTTGCAATTTCCGGCTTTGCAAAGGCCCCGCCTTTACCCGAAATTAAAGAAGCCGGAGCCTTTGTGCCTCGTGCCGAAACCGTAAAATGGATGTCTTTAGGACACAATTCCACCGCAGCAAGCCTTTTTTGGATAAGCGGTATTATCGCATACAGCGAAACAATGTTTGACGGCAAAACTTTCAAATGGCTCTCGCACCTGGCAGACGCCTCAACAAGGCTAGACAGCCTGTTCAAAACTCCTTATACATTTGTCGTGGCAATAACAGCCAGCAATGAACCGGATACCACAGATTATGTGCTTTTGCGCCGAGGAGTAAAAACCTATCCGGATGACTGGAGACTGGCAATAAGCGTTGCTTTCAGGTTCGCTAACGGCCCCGGCAAAGACTACGCTTACGCAGCGGAAATAATGAGACCTTTTGAAAACGATACGGCAGTGCCACCATATATTCGCGGAACTCACAGAACTTTTGAACTTAGAGCAATGCCCATGGATGTGGCAATAGCGCAAATTATAGACGATAGCTTGAATCCCGATTACAAAGCCTTTCAAAGAGGGTTAGCAATTAAGGCGGCAAGGGTGCTTAATAGCGGAAAAATAGATGAAATAGAAACAATTTTAAGCGACCTGGCAAAACAGAAAATTGAACCGCAAACAGCCTTTGTTCAACTTATGGGAATGAATGTTACTCCCAATAACCCGTAACCAAAAGTTCAGGCGTTGCATTGGGAAAATCTTCGCAAGTAAAAGAAACAATTCTGCGTATGCTCTTTTGATTGTTCTTTGGTGCCTCCAGTTCGGCAACCGATAAATTAACCTTAACCGCAGGCGTTGTTCCGCCCTCTTTCAAGTTTGCAAAATCACGGACATCCAGTTTTACATTTGAAAATTCCGCTTTGAACTCTTTTTGCGATGCAGGCGCAAGCTTGAACTTTAAGGGTTTGCTCTCCGGATTCCAAACATAAAATGTCCAGGTTTTCTTATTGCCTTTCTTGTAAAAACCAAGGTCCAAAATTCTCTCGCTGAACACAATAGGGTTATCAACAGAGCCTCGTACCAAAGCTACCCATGGCTTGCCGCTTGTGTCCACCAAAACAATCTTATGCTCAAAAGGGCCTTCCATATATGCCGTATTCAATGTAAAATTGATCTTGAAATTCTGTCCCGGAGTAATTCTTTGCGGGTAAACAAAATTTTCACCGCCTGTCATCAGATTATGAACGCTTTCAACTTCTATGGTTTGCGAAGATACATTTTTTCCCTTGATCTCAACATCCTTTTTAATGCCCTGTTGCAAAATACCCAGGTCCACAGGTTCAAAAACAAGGGGATTGCCCCAAGCGTTGTTTACTGTCAGGCAAACAAAAAATATCAGCAGATAGCTATACCATACAACGGTAAACGGATAGTTAAAAAATTGTTTCCAACTGCTCTTTTCCGATCTGTTTCTCATTTCTATAGCTTTCAAATTTTTAAAAAAGAACCAGCCGCACAGAATAAATCCTACCAAAGAGAACAATATGAGCATAAAAATCATGATATGAATTTAGAAATTTATACGCTCCAAAACAATCAATGACCTGTGCTGAACGCCGCCGGGTATTGTGTAAAAATGAGACTCAGCTATTTTGTATTCTCCGGATTTCCAGGTTTGCAATTCTTCTCTCACGGCAGGGCCCTTCATAAAATAGGCTTTTCCGCCTTTTTTAAGGCTATTGCCAAGCCGCGGCAAGGTTTCCGCTATGCTGCCGAAAGCCCGGCAAATAACGCCATCAACCTCTTCATTCATGGAAGAACTTGTTACCTTATGCTCAAAAACGCTTATGCCTTGCAAACCCAGTTTCTCTATTGCCATCCTTAAAAAATTCACCCTGTTGGGGCGCGGTTCGCATAAAATCAAGTTTATTTGCGGGTTCACCAGTTTTAAAGGTATGCCGGGAAAACCTGCGCCGGAGCCTATATCCAGCATTTTTCCGGGCCATTTTTTTACAAAGGAATTTATTATTATGCAATCTGCGTAATGGCGTTCAACTATGGTTTCAAAAGCGTTTAAACGGGTTAAATCCTGATCTTTGTTGTGTTCCCGGAGCAGGCCGTGAAATAGCCAGAGTTTGTCCAAAGTTTCTTTTTTAAGCTCAATGCCATGGCGCCGGAGCAAAATATCAAGGCTTTGCCGGCTGGGTTTCAATCTAGTTTTTTCCATGCATGGCCCTCTTGTATTTTTCCCTTATCAACAGCAAATCTCGCTTGTAGGGGTTTTCCTTGAAATCTGCAAAAGCCCATTCCGTAGGTTTAAAATCCCCTTTTGCGTAGGTTAAAATCATATCCAGCCACATACCGCCGCCGGCATAGAGCTTGAACGGCCCGCGTTTTGTTGAGGGCAGCACAATTTTATCGGTGTCCATATAACCTGTGTCTATATTTAATATTCGGCCTCCGTGTTCGTTTTTCAGGCTGTTTTCCAGATCAATGGCTTTATTCTTGTATTCGCCTATGTTTTCCGGTTCCACCAAACCCTCAAAAGAAACCACGCACCTGTACAAATTTTCACCCATCTCGGTTTTGTAGTAATCTGTCTTGCAAAACGGGAAAAAATTGCCGCTGTGCTCCGGTACGCCGAATTTATCAATAAGCGCAGAACGCCAACCATTTTCAAACGAGTTCTGCGGAGCAATTATAAAGGCTATTAGCTTTGCCAAAGGCACGATCTTAAAGTAGAAATTTCTATTTTCATCAAAGCCATGTTCAAAAACATACGCAACATAAATTGGTCTGAGCTTTCCGGCTTGCTTGTCGGTGCTGCTCTTGCCATAATAATATGCGTTGGTGCTATAATGCTTGTGCTGAAACTGGAAGCGGAGGGTATTCTTTGGAAATACGAATATACCCTTTACTGCGATTTGGCTACCGGCCAGGGGCTTGGCAAAGGCACAAAAGTTCAAATAAACGGCGTTAATGTAGGAACCGTGAAAGAAATGTCCCTTGCGGAACATAGCTCTGCGAATGCGGTTAGGTTGGAACTCATAATAGACACCATTTATAAAAAATGGATCACCAATAAATCCGTAGTGTTTGCCACCCGTGATCAGAATATAATTTCCGAGCGAGTTTTGAATATTGATATTTCGCAAAAAGGGGATAGAGTTTTAGAAGACAAGGAGCATTTAATAGCCGGCACTGCGCAGGATATTGAAACCGTTTTGAAAACGGCCAATGAACTTATCGCCAGCATAAGCGAACTTGTTGTGGTTGGAGATTCTCTTTTAAAAATGGCAATAGATACAAATGCTACCATAGGCATGTTGCTTGGGTCTCGCTCTCTATACGACCGTTTGGACGGCGCAGTGAACGGGTTAAACAGTTTGCTCAGAGATATGGGCGGCATTGTAGGCGATGTTGATGGAATAGTTAAAACTATGGGAGACGGCATGCCCAAAGCGTTGGCGTTTGCAGATACTCTTTCCACAAGTGTTATGGACGTGATGGGTAAGGCAAATGTTATGATGGGTTCTCTGGACAGCACTTTGCGCAATGTGGGCGGCATGGTTGATGATTTGGCTCCGGTGGTTGGTTCTGTGGGCAATATACTTACAGACGGCTCGCAAACTCTTAACAAAACCGATGACCTTGTAGGCGGAGTTTCAAAATTCTGGTTTATACGTGGCAAAATTCCGAAAAAAGACACAATTCCGCTTTTGGAGGATGCATGGTGAGAATATTTTTAATTCTGGCTTTAGCTGCCGATATTTTTGCGGCTTCCGGCGGTATCGCTGCTCAGGCTAAAAAATACTATGTGCAAGGGCGTTATGAGGCGGCCTATAATCAATATTCGCTTGCTCTTAAAGAAGCTCGTAAAGAAGCAGACCTTGTAGCTGAGGGAAGAATTTTGATTTCAATGGCAGTTCTTGCAAGCCATGCCATGCAGTATGAAGATGCAAAAAAACTTTTGGATATGGTGCGGGTTAATGTTTTGGACGAAAGAAGCAAGGAGAGTTTTTACGGGGCCTATATGGAATTTTACAATTTACAGGGCAAGTACAGAGATGCTTTTGAAATTGCGAGTAAATATTCGTTTAAAAAACCGTCTGCTGTTTTTTCAGGAGAAGCTGCCATAGCCGCAGCCGGCAGCAGAAAAAGCGGCGAAGCCGATGCTCATTTGAAAAGAATAAACAAAAAAGAATCTCCGGGGCAGCTTGCTTTTTACAATGCAAGAGTTGCGGACTTAAACGGAGAGAAACCAAAAGATCTTTATGAAAATGCTTTGAAAATTTCTACAAATAAAAAACGTTTTTTTGTTTCCGGCATAATTTTGCTAAGACTTGCAGAAATTACCGGCAATAAGGATTACGCCGTAAGGAGTGCGGCTGTTTTCAAAGAACTAGGATTGGCAGAACCATTTCAAAAAGCAGAAGAGGCGGCAAAATGAACTATAAAGACTTATCGCAAACAGCGGAAAAACCACATGAGCCTCTTAGCGTTAGCGAGTTGTTAAGGTTATATGGTGCGGAACTCAAGCTCTCTTTAAAAAACAACGCTCCTGATTCCGAAATAACAAGCGTTGATTTGCACAGGCCCGGTCTTGCTCTCTCGGGTTTTTTCGGAGATTATGCCAGCGAACATATACAGCTTTTGGGGCATACGGAATGGAATTATCTGGAATCAAGCGGTGAAGAAAAGAGAACGGAAATTTTTTCAAGGCTTGTAAAGTATAAGTCTCCGTTATGGATTTTAACGCATGGGTTGGAACCTCACAAGGAATTTGTTGAGATGTGCGATATAGTTGGCTCTCCTCTTGTGGTTACGGAATTGCCTACTGTGGATTTTGCAAGGCCATTGCAGAGGAATTTGGAAAATTATTTTGCACGCAGAATTTTTTTGCACGGAAGCATGATTGATATTTACGGGGTTGGCACTTTGTTCATTGGAGAATCCGGTGTTGGAAAATCCGAATGTATTATGGATTTGGTTGAGCGCGGTCACTGCCTTGTTTCCGATGATGCTATAGATTTGAGGCGTGTAGGAGATTTTATTTTCGGAGCGGGCAAGGAAGGTTTTAACCACTATATTGAAATAAGGGGAATAGGCATTATAGATGTGCGCTCCATGTTCGGAGTAAAGGCGGTTAGAAATGAGAAGCGTTTAGACATTGTTTTGGAGCTTCAAAAATGGGATTCTGCGGAGAGATATAATCGCACCGGGCTTGACACCGTTACAAACAGAGTTCTTGGCCTGGAGGTTCCGCACGTTGTGATTCCTGTTTTGCCGGGTAAAAATATAGCGGTTATATCCGAAGTTGTGGCTATGGATCATTTGTTGAAGAAAGAAGGCGTGAACAGCTCCAAAAACATAAATGATTTTTTACTTTTCCAAATCAAGCAAAAAATGGGAAATAAAACCTGGGAAAGAAAACATGAGCCCGGCTAAAATACATAAAAAAAGCAAGAAAACTCCGCTGTTGTTTTACACAATAGTCTCTTTGGGAATACTTTCTTTGCTCGGTTTATGGTTTTTTTTTCATCCGAACAGTCCCTGGCATTCGCGCCATATTTACAAAGTAGCTTTTGAAGAAGTTGGCAATTTACGGGCTGGCGATCTTGTTAATGTGAGCGGAATGCTCAAAGGCTATGTAAAGGATTTTGAATTGACTGATTCCTGCGTGTGGACTGAGATAGCAGTGCTTGCAGATGTTAAAATACCCAGAGGCTCAAAATTTCGCATAGCAAATGCCGGATTGATGGGGGAGCGTGTAATAGAAATATTATTGGGAGAATCAAAAGAATATTACTCACCCGGTGCACGAATAACAGGCTATTTTGATATTGGAAGCACGGATATAGGCAATCTTGTGCTGGATATTTTGGATGAGGCTAATGCTATCACAAGTATTTTGTCAAAAACGGCAGACACTTTATTTTCGGATGAGAGAATGGACGATTATAAAAGGATTGGAAAAAAAGCTACGCAGCTTGGCAATAGAATTTCCAGAGTTGTGAACACTACGGAAAAGTCGGCTTTGTCTTCTATGGATTCTTTAATTATGGCAAAAAATCTGGTTGCTGAAATTATAGACGGCATGAGTTCGGATTTTGATGGCATGGTAAAAAATGCGGATGAGCTTGAAAAGAATTTTGCAAAGTTGGAAAAATCTCTGGAAACCGTGAAAAACAGTGTGAGCTTAATAGCGCAAAAACTGGAGAGCGGCCACAATACCATATCACTTGCTTTGGATGAAAAGCATAACGGAGAATTGAGAATTCAAATGAAGAAGATTTCCGAAGATGCGGAAAAGTTGATGGAAAAAATAAAAAGACGTGGGCTGGACTTAAATGTGGATATATTTTAGCTGTATTTTAGCATTGTTGCTGGGTTGCACCAAAACTCAGGATGAGGACATTGTTTGGGAGCCAAAGGAGCATCCCGTTATGCTATTTTCAGATACCACGGTGTTGGAGTTATATGAGGGGCCAAATATTTCATGGAAGGTGAAAACTGCTTATTTGGAGAGATGGGGTGGTTCGGACAGCATTTTTGTGAAACCTATTTTTGCAGACATTTACGATTCGCTTGGGAATAAAGCTGCGTTTTTGCGTGCAGATTCTGGCAATCTGAATATGCGCATGACTTTTGTGAGGGCTTACGGCAGGGTTTATGCGCTTTCGCCGAAAGGCGCAGCGGTTAGGGCAGATTCTCTTTTATGGCTAAAAAGAGACGATAAAATTCGCACAGACGGTCCTGTGCGCGTTGTGGGTGAAACCGGCGATGTTTTGCAAGGCATAGGTTTTATCTCAGACTCAAAACTTGAAAACTGGCAAATTCGCTCAAAGGTTACAGGCATTTTCCAAGACGCTGCAAACAGGCTAAGGGAGGAGGACAGCAAGCTGGTCCCTTAACCGTGCCGCTTCTTCAAAATCAAGCCGTGCAGCCGCTTCTTTCATAGCCAATTCCAATTCTTTAACGCTACGCTTATTATCCTTTGGTTCTGCATCCCGTTTTCCTTTTTCCTTCTTCTTGCCTCTAACCTCATCAAGCGGATCCTGAATTTCCAATAGTTCTTCCAGTTTTCTCTGAACGGTCTTTGGTATAATATTGTGCTTGCGATTAAAATCAATTTGCTTTTCTCTGCGGCGTCTTGTTTCGCTAATCGCTTTTTTCATGGAATCGGTTGTTTTGTCTGCATAGAGAACAACTTTGCCTTTTACATTCCGGCTTGCGCGCCCCATTGTTTGAATAAGGCTTTTGTAATTCCTCAAAAATCCTTCTTTGTCTGCATCAAGAATTGCAACAAAGGCAACTTCTGGAATATCCAGCCCTTCACGCAAAAGATTTATTCCAACAAGAACATCGAATTTTCCCATTCTAAGTTCCCGTATAATTCCATGCCTGTCAAGGGTTTTAATATCACTGTGCAAATACCGGGCTTTTATGTTTTTTTCAAGCAGATAGTCAGTTAAATCCTGCGCCATTTTTTTTGTGAGCGTTGTGACCAGAATTCTGTTCCCTTCGGTTATGGTCTCATTTATGCGCTCAAGCAAGTCGCGCATTTGCCCTTCTATGGGTTTAATGTAAATATCAGGGTCCAGCAAACCTGTGGGCCGGTTGATTTGCTCAACTATTTGCCCGCCTGTTTTTTTGAGTTCATATTCTGCTGGCGTTGCGCTTACAAAAAGCACATTTGCCGGAAATTCATATTCAAATTCGGCAAAGTTCATAGGGCGGTTGTCAAGTGCGCACGGCAAGCGCCATCCGTATTCAACAAGCGTTGTTTTGCGAGATTTATCGCCTTCGCACATTCCGTTTACCTGTGGTATGCTTGCGTGAGATTCATCGACAATCAGCAGCCAGTCTTTGCCAAAATAATCCAAAAGCGTGAAGGGGCGTGTACCCGGCATTCGGTTTTCTATTATGCGAGAGTAGTTTTCAATGCCCGGGCAAATTCCTGTTTCTCTGATGAGTTCCAGGTCGTAGCGAACACGGGTATTTAGCCTTGCGGTTTCCAATACTTTTCCTTCTTCTTGCAGTTCAAACAGTCTTCTGCTCAGGTCTCGCTGAATTTGGCCTATTATTCTTTCTCTGCTTTCTTCTCTGGTCACAAAATGTTTGGCAGGTGCTACTATAATTTCTTCGGCATTTCTTATTGTTTCGCCTGAGACCACATTAAACCAGGAGAGTTTTTCTATTGTATCTCCGTAGAGTTCAATGCGCAGTCCAATATCATCATAGCTTGGATAAATATCTATTCTGTCTCCACGCACTCTGAATGTTCCGCGTTCCAGCGCAAAATCGTTGCGTTCATATTGAATGGCAACCAGTTCTCGCAGAATACTGTCCCGTTCCCGTTCTTCACCGACTTTTATGCGTACCATAAGTTCAAAGTATTCTGCCGGGCTTCCGAGTCCGTATATGCAGCTTACAGAAGCTACGATTATAGTATCTCTTCTTGTCAATAGATTTTTTGTGGCTCTTAGCCTCAGTTTGTCTATTTCATCGTTTACTGCAGCGTCTTTGTCTATAAATATGTCTCGTGTTACGATATATGCTTCGGGTTGGTAATAGTCGTAGTAGCTAACAAAGTATTCAACTGCGTTTTCTGGAAAAAAAGCTTTGAATTCCTGGTAGAGTTGGGCTGCGAGTGTTTTATTGTGGGTTAGAATCAGCGTAGGTTTTCCGAGATTTTTTATAACGTTTGCCATTGTGAAGGTTTTTCCGCTTCCTGTTACGCCGAGCAGCACTTGGAATTTTTCATTTTTTTTGAAAGCTTCGGTTAATTGTTTTATAGCTTCCGGTTGGTCTCCGGCGGCGGAGTATGGGCTTTTGATTTTAAAGTTTGCGGGTCCGTCCGGCGGGCAAATATTCAATATTCCGGGTCTGCTTTCTTCCGGTGGCAGTTGTTTTACGACGAGTTTTTTGTTCAGAGCTTCAAACGTTGGCGATTTTGTGTTCATAGCTTCCTTCGATCGCATGGCCCAGACATTGCAAATTCCAAGTGAATTTTGGGTAACCATCATGTTCGTGGATGTATTTCGGCATAAGCATAATATAGAAATCTATTCATTTTTTGATAAGATTACGGGATTAATCTTATCAAAAGTCCATAAAGCGTATTTTCTCACTGGTGGCCCATTAAAAACCTCAAAATCAGTCATTTTCATGTCATTTTTTAGCTGATTGCATTTTTTTATGCATTTTTTTCATTTTTTTCCGCTGAACTCCGTCTAAGTAGTATGAAGAAAGAAAAACAGAGTTTTGTTGTTAAGGGTATCTCTAGAAAAACCCGGAAACTGTTCGACAGGTCAATAAAGTTCATAATGGCAAAAGCAAGCAACTCAGCCATTGTGCATCTGATCAATGGCATTTACAAGAAGAACTACCCACCAGATACTGCTGTAGAGGTCAGGAAGCCGAGGGAGTACATAGCAGAAAACCCAGAATCAGGAGAACTGGGGGAAATATTCACCGACATGGTCGTAATCCTATGCAACGGAGACCAAAAGGATACATATCTCATAGAAGCCCAGATAAAGGACGACATGGAGATATGCCTCAGGGTTTTCAACTACAGCATCCAGATAGCCTTGGAGAGCAAGGTTGTTTCCGCAGACGGCACGCATATGCATATAGAGATGCCCGCTCCAGCTGTTATTTACTGGGAGACAAGCAAGACAAAGGATTTTCTGACTATAGATATGCGTTTTCCCGGCGACAAGAGCATTGTTTACCAAGTTCCCGCGTTCAAGGTTCTTGAGCATAGCGTTTCCGAGCTTGAGCATCTTGCCTTGCTTTTGCCGTTTTACTTGTTGAAGGTTCGTGCGGAGTTGAAAAGATTCGAATCTGATTCTGATAAGCGTAAAGAGCTTGCGGATAGGCTTGCAGGTTATGTAAATGAGATAGCCGAAACGCTGCATAAGAGCCTAGAAAAAAGCTATATTACGGACAGTGATGTTGTAATGCTCAAGGAGCGCATGATTAAGATGCATTCAGAGCTTTACGGAAGCTACAAGGAGTTTAGCGTGGTAGATATGACTATAGAGCAGATGTACAATGAGAGCGTTCTCAAGAAAATTGATGAAGCCGAAGCTAGGGCTGCTAAAGCTGAGAAGCGTGGGATAAGTCAAGGCTTAACCCAGGGCTTAACCCAAGCTGCCAAGGCTATGAAAGATGCCGGAGATACCGTGAGTAAAATCATGCATTGCACCGGGCTTTCTCGCCGCAAGGTTATGGCTTTGTAAAATGCCCCAAAGCGGCTAAATCAGCTTTTAGTATTTTTCTATATTATCCCCATAATGTTATTTGGGACTCAAAAAAATAAAATTGGCAACCCTGTACCCCAGGCTCTAGGTGCGCATTTTTGCGTTTCTAGCCACTTTATTTTCGGGGGGTCAAAAAACGTCTCCGAGCCTGCGTTTGTGGCTGTAAGTGGCCTTAAAACGCGAAA
>Ga0209755_10003856_pt1 | contig 18328 bp, 5 predicted proteins | sample TergutCo191P1_FD_187301 | JGI IMG/M metagenome (GOLD analysis project Ga0209755, IMG submission 187301) | Cornitermes sp. P1 segment gut microbial communities from Petit-Saut dam, French Guiana - Co191P1 (SPAdes) (version 2) | ecosystem: Host-associated > Arthropoda: Insects > Digestive system >...
TGGCGTACTCTAAAGCAAAGTTAAAAAGCATTGGTGACAGTGTGTCCCCTTGTCTCAAACCATTCCTAATGGGGAACCTGTCAGACACATTCTTGCCTACCCGGACTCTGCTATATGTTTCAGTCAGACTCATCTTTATTAACCTTACAAGTTTCCTTGAGATACCAAACTCAATGAGAATCTTACATAAGATCTCCCTCCTAACTGAATCACAAGCTTTCTTGAAGTCTATGAAGAGCTGATGGACTTCTTCATTGTATTCCCATTTTTCTCAAGTATTTGGCGAATGCAGAATATATGATCAATAGTTGACCTGTTGCGTTGAAAGCCACATTGATGATCCCCGATAATTTCTTTTGCAAATGGAATTAACCTTGAGAGCAGGATGTTGGATAAAATTTTGTAAGTGGTTGGCAAAAGTGATATGCCTCTATAATTATTACAATTTGTTTTATCCCCCTTCTTATGAATAGGTACTATTATCGACTCCTTCCACTCTTCAGGCAGTTTCTCCTTCTTCCAAATAGAAGTAGTAAGTTTATGAATTTCCATGCAAATTGTTCTACTCCCTGCTTTAATCAGTTCTGCAGGTATTTGACCAATACCTGGTGATTTGTGACTTTTTAGCTTGTTGATAGCCAGCTCAACCTCAGAGGCACTTGGCTCAGGTACTAGTGGTCATGTACACATTATTACCAGTATAAAGTCAAACCTCTTTTTTTTTATATTTATTTGTTTATGGTTTGTTTCATGTCAAGAAAGCAGGCTATACAATGCCAAATGCTACTAAGACCAATAATAAATTGGAAAGGACGTGGGAGGGAACACTGTCCACATAAGTAGATGTACTACCCTACCACCTGCCTGGATGGACTTAAAAAATAATTTTAAAAAATCTGCTGTAATAGCAGGTGTAAGAGTTGAGACTGGAACTAGGAACCTCCTAGATACAAGTCAGAGGTGTTACTGCTAAATCAAACTTGCTCAGTAAATCTGTTTCTTACATTTGTGAGAGATGAGGACATAATAAAACCCAAAACACCTAGTATATAACCATAAATTTTAAGTGTTTGTTATTTTCATACAGTCAATCCATGAATTTCTAATGTGGTGTACCGCAAGTTTCCAGGCTCTTTACTTATGGGCACCAAATCTAAACAATGTGACTTCTGCATCAAAGGTAGGTTAATTTACAGCTTTCTGCTTTATGCTTACCTTTAATGCAATCACACACATTTTCATCCAGTGCAAATGGGGTGTGAAGTACAATGAGATTTCATTCCACTTGCTTACTACTTCCTTTAGTCCAACTCTGAAGAGACAGTGAGTAATCTCAAATCCATTTTTATAAAAAGCCAAATGGACAAGCATACCCATGAAAGGTCATAAAATCAGGTATGTAGAACAATGCTTGGACAGTTCACTGTCCTCACAAGTCAAGTTCATTACTAGTAGAGTACGGGTTAAGCAAAGGAAGATAAGGTAGTGTACATGACCTACATAGATTTAACTTGGTGACAAATGTTCTGAAAGGGAGCTTAGGTAATTTTTCTTACACTATGGATGAAAAATGCCTATAGAATTCTAGGTTAGAGAGCTGGAATGAAAGATTGCTTGGAAGAACTGGGCACAGAAGCGAGCATAATGTTAAAATGGATCTTAAAGAAATGTTATGATAATATACACTGGATTCACTTTGATTAGGACAGGGATCAATGGTGTGCACTCGCGTAACTGGTCATCCTTGGTTCAATTCCTGGAAGAGGCTTTTCTGAGGTGTAGTAATAACCAGATATTTGGCTTGTGATAAGGGTATGAAAAGATAAGATGAATTTTTGGCTTCTTAAATAAATGAATCCCTTCCCTGTGCATGTACACTGCACAGATCCCCATGTACTTGTTGAGAGTGGCAGTTACACTACCACTGGCCAACTTTAATGCTAAAGCTCATGCTTAGTCCATCCCAGTCCCTGTAGAAGAGCAGTTACAAACAACAGGCAAGTTTAGGTGACAGCAGTGCACACCAGTAAATTCATGTGTTCATGGATTTTTGCATGCACTGGATTATTCTTGGTTTGGTGCCCACACTGAAGACATTATATGTGACCAAAATTTTCGATGTAACAATCAATACTACAGTACAACATGCGATCAGCCAGCACTTTAGTACAGAGCTTACATAATGTGACATGTATAGTTTCAGAATCAATACCTTTGAACTTACTGAAAGCACTGATTGTGTGCTAAAAAAATGAACAGTTCTACTGATACCAACTGACAATTGCCACCATCACCACCACCCAAACTACTGCCCATGTATACCGTGAGACTGAGCCCTACCATCAACTGAGTAATCAAGCCTGTTAAAAAGCTGCAATGTGGTCAGGTGAACTAACATTAGGCAGATCAGGACAAAGTGTGGGACAGTCACACGTGTCAAAATGGTAATGAAACCTTGGGTTCCATGACAGTTTGGAAATTTCCTGATCACATGCATGATTATTAGCTTCTCAAGAAGAACACTGTTCCATGAAGTCAGATGCTTAGTTAATCAGTTAATTAAGATACGAATTTAAGTATCTGACATTGTTTTTCCTTCACTAGCACTAAATAAATTGCTGCTGTGTTATGAAAATAAATTGGTTTTAAGATGATCAACAGCAAGTAGATGACACTGGACAGAAGACTGATGCTTTTCCAGGTGATGTTATGTTACAAAACTTCTCACAAGATGATGGTATGGTATGGGAATGTTGTACTTTTCAAAGACAGGATTCCTGTAAGGTTTTTCTTTATAGTAAATCCAGCTGTCAATGGATCTGATCTGTAGATGTGTTGCAAGCTATTTAACTGACAATTCTTTGGTTTTCAGGAGACAGACAGAGTGTAAGTTCACAGGGGTGGTTCCTGGATGCCTTAAAATGGGCAGACAAGCTTGGTGTTGCTGCACAGATCGGAGTACAGGTCATCATGCAGCAACCTCATCTCTATGGACTGTTTGAACCTACACCAGTAAGTACCAACATTCAAGACACTAGAATCCATAATCCATGGTCACTAACAAGCTGGAGATAACAGTTGCTCCTACATGTGTACTAATTTATGAATATAAAAGTTAAAGTTGTCTCTGTGCTCAGTTAGGAATATTGCCATGGTAATGAGATGCAATGGAAATGTATGGGTAAGTGAAGGCATAGCACCACACACTCTTAACCTTGGTAACAGATGGAGTTGAACAGCCAGCATCACACCCTGGCTGCTAGAGTCTCTAAAAGTGCTCCTGTGCCCACTGGACAGAAGCTAGATGAGTCCATTGTCAGTCTGGACATGGTGGGAAGAAAAGAACGGTCAACTAGCCTGTAGTCTGGTCATTTTATTGACTGAGCTTTCTGATAAAAAATTTGATCAATATTTTAACTGTGTACATAAAGAAGTCAATATATAACTTATGCCTCCACAAACACCACCACCAAATGATGAACAGAAGCTGTTTCACATCCAGGTGCTGAGTTCCAACTACACAAAAGTTGGTTACACAAATGTTTCTGTTAAGCACGAAATACATAGTGCAAAGCCAAAATAAAGCTAAAGTTCCTATGACAAAAGATACAACAGAACACAGAACAATAAAAATGAATTTATGTCTGTTAAACAAATAATTCATTGCAGATTTAATTCTTACATTTTTATACACAGAACCTGAGACTAAAGAATGAAAGGTGAGAATGTGATAAACTGTACACCATGCTTCTTGTACACCAACATCACGTCCTACTTGGGCACAACCACTTTGCACATAAAATCCTGTAATTTGAAAAATTTTGTATGTTCTATATAATCTTGATTTATGTCTTCAGATGTTAAAGGAGCTTAAATCAATTCAAAGTTTTTGTAATCAATCATATTAAGCAATTCACCAGCACAACAACAAAAGATTCCTGGGATAAAGTATAGAGTTCTGCAAAGCTTTAATCATTTGATATGAGGTATCTTTTCATTTATTTTAATTCTGTTTAGTAAAAGTGAAAGATAGATGTGAGAATAAGATTGAAATGGAAAACACTGAAATATATTGTGATCGTGTGAACTGGACCTGGATTGTGTTCAATTGTGTAAATTCATATTAATGATGATTTATAAGACAATAACCCCTATGTTACTATTAACTAATTTGTATTGTCTGTAAAATGGGAACTTAACTGAAACTTAAAAACATTACTTTTTGCTACTTGACCATGTATAAGAACACTTGGGGTTATTCTGATACTTAAAACTATTTGGGCCACCTTAAGCGGTCGCATGTTTAACTGCGTGTGTGTGTGGTCAATTACATCAGTATGTATATCAACATCGTTTACTTAGGTGTAAATATTTTAACCTAAGGTAAAATGCTTAATTTGCAGATCTTATAAGCTTTAAATACGGCCTGCAAATATTTCAAATAGATGTCCTTGCAAGTGGCATATAAGTCTATACATGTCAGACACAGCATAAATAAAAAAGTTTACTTGTAGTTGTAACTTCAGGTGTATAAGGGTGGTGTATATATTGAACTACTTGGACCAACGTTACAAGAAGCCATTATTTTCAGTTTAATGAGAAAAGCATTTTTATGTAGGTGAGTTTTCAACCTTCCACACAACCTCCAACATGGAGGATCAGGCCAGTACCCATACGATCAAAGATTCTGAGTTTCCTAAGGTCATCTTGGCTACCACATCCATCATAAAAATCTCCACCATACATGAGGAGAGCGTAACACTTTATTGTTACACATCTTCCACAAGGCATGAGGTTGGATTTTGGGAGACAAAATATTATTATGCCTTTATCTGGTAAAAGAGATGGAATAAGGTCAACCCAAGTGACACTGAGCCAAATCCATATATATTACATGCTGGAACAGGCTCAACCTACACATATTATGACACCCAGCCAAATCCATACATATCACAAGTAGTGGAACAGGCTCAGCTGACACTACCCATCACTCTCAGTCTAATCCAGGCATATTACAGGAAATGGAATAGGTTAAACCCATGTTCCCTAACCCTGTGAGCTAAATTCAGACATGTTACTTGTACAAAAGCTGGAATATGTTCAACCTACATGCACTATCGCACTCAAATACACACACCTTACAATGGTTTGGAATGGGCTCACCCTACATGCCACATCATTATGAGCCAAATCCACACACACTATAAGAGAAGAGACCCAACTAGTGAGAGGGCAGTATTTTGTACCTGAATTACTGACTTGGCACAACTGTTGTCTTGATGCAGGACTTCTGGGTGTCGCTGCTATATAAGGCCCTGGTTGGAAGAGGTGTACTGGATGTGAAACACAGTCACAGCAACAACACCCACATCCACATGTACTGCCATTGCACGAACCATCACGCAACTGGGCTATATGGGGAGGCAGTCAGCTACAAGCCTGGAGACATCACTTGCTTTGGCATCAGCCACTTGAGTACCAAGGTGAAGATCATTTTGAAGCTTGGCTCCACAGGGGAGTGGACAGACGAAGTGCATCAGTATCTGCTGACATCTGCTGGAAATGGAGAGAAGTTAAGGTAATGCACAACTAAAGAAACACTGACTGCACTGGCTAGACAGCCAGATAAAGATTACAAAATACTTGTTCTGTAAAGAAGGAACACACATTTATAATGAATAAAAACACTAGGTTATTTAGTACTTGTGCCTAAGCACTTTGGCCCAAAGATATAAGGCAAGCCAACAGATAAAGAACCACACATTCCAAACTGTGAATTCTACAGCTTCACACTCAGTCACTTTGCTCCAGGACAGAACTTCCTGCTACCTATTGCAGAAGTGCAAGGTGGAACCCAGAGTTAGCCTACGTACGGTTGCCACAACAAATTTATCTAGCTCTGCCACTGGTGGGAACCAAATTCCAATTGTTCAACCTGCAGGTAGCCACCTTACCAGCAGAGCTATCCAATATTCAGTGGTAACTCCACTGGGAAAAGTCCTTGATAAACTAAGAGTCAGCTGATCATGAAGTTCCCCATGCCTTATAGAAACCATAAATTCATGACAGTGTTAACAAGGTCATGTGACTGGTCCCTTTCCTGAGCTACATGAATCCACATACTTCTACAACAAATTTTGTAACATCTAAAAATTTTATGGACAAAAATTTTAATCTATTTATTATCTATCAGAGTATTATATATGCTTAATTGATGCAAAAAACTCCCAGAAGATGATCTAGGAAAGATCAAAACACGTAGAGTTTTGATAGTGTATGTGATAGTACATACAATTTTAATATACAGTGCATTTGTTGGTATTACTTAGTGAACTGTTTAATTTTAATTTCTTTCAGAGAAACTCTTATGAATGGACAACCCCTAAATCTTGGGGATAAAGGTACACTGCCAATCCTGTCACCAGACACCTACCACACAGGACAAAATATTGCAGTGACACTCCCACCTACTTCCATTGGATTCTGGGTATTTACAGGTGTTCAGGCAGAACCATGTCTTGCAGCTCCATCTGAAAGCACAGCAGAGGCAAGTAACAACACAGTGTATCACAACATCAGATCCACAAAATCTAGACAATACCACAATCTTTCCCATTCAGATCAGGAGGCTGACAGCCACATAATGAACAAATCAAGAGGGTATGAATTTAATGATACGACTGGCCAGTATAAGCAATTTTCTGGTACAATTATGGAAGACAACATATCAGAGACAGATAAAGGGGATTTTGAAAGTAGTAATACAAAAATGGTAGAAGAATATGATAAGAATGTCAGGGGTAAAAGTATAAGAAGAAAAAGGGATGAGAGAGAGAGGACTGCCCAAGGACGCTACAAAAGAAATGTGTCAGAAAGTGTTAAATATTTGATTCCTGGCTTGCAGTCTGACTACACACAAGCAAATAATGGGATCACCATAAAAAATGTAATAGGAAGGAGAAACAGGGGGGACAGATTACAAGAAATTCCCAAAATAGCAGCGCATGAAAGTAACATCCACTCACTACTACATGAACCACATCGTCAAGTCAGTTCTGAAGATGCGGATGAAGGACTCCCAGGAATTAGTTCTGGTAGACTTAAAGTTAATTCATTCACAGGCGGTGGCATTTACTTTCAAAGTGGTGGCAAATCATCAGAGAAACGTAACAATGATTATGATTATGTAGACAAAGATGAAAATGTGTATGAAGAGTATGAATATGTCCCATCTGAAAAAGAATATTTTCATGGACCAACAGAATACTTTGAAGTGTTTCATAAATCAGGAGCTGCTGCAAATGAAAAGTTTGCTGGTTATCATGGTGAGATTTCTGAAGCTGAATCTATTGCATTTATGAAACAACGTAATCAAGAATGGGAACAGAGATATGATGATCATGATCATGATTATAAGGTAATCCATGAACAGGGTCTGACAGCACAAGACAATCATAAGGTAAAATCTGTAGCAACCAGGATGCCAAATACATACTACACTGAGATTAACAAACAAGATTCTAGTGATGAAGGGGAAGATTTTGAGGTACAAAGAAGGATCAAAGGAAAATATAAAATAGACATAAAGAAAGACACAAGTAACAGAAGAAAGGTTGAGAAACGAAACCATGAAAATGACTATCCTGACCTTTCCAGTCTCATCGCAAAATTAAAGAAAGATGCCACTACTGCACTTGGTGTACTTAACAATAAATATAATAACAGCACTGGCATACCAGTTGAACAAACTGAAATTACAAAAAGTAGTCATAGAATCAAAGAAACAGCTACAACAGAGCAGAATAAAAATAATTCTAGCACTGCTGAAGAATATTACCAAGAAGGTTACAGAACAAGAAGATTAGGAAAAGAAAACTCTGAAATGACCAACCAAAGAAATGGCAGAAATGTCACACAGTATGCTAATCATGAAAACTACAATGAACCTGCAAACCATGACTCATTTAACAATACACAGATTGCCAGTTCATCACGTGGTAATGTACAGTTTTCTAAGGAGAGGCCCAGAAAAATAAGCCACAAAGGTGTTTACGATAATGGCAGTGAAAGGACCAGTTCAGATACGAGACATAACCCTTACAAGCAGGACAGCAAAACCAAGCTCACTGAAAAATCTTTTCAAAGAACAGCTGAAGATAGTTATGAGGATGATGAAAAAGAATCAAGAGCTTCAAAACAAAGAACAGGTAATAGAAATGAAAATTCAGAAAATAATGAATATAACATTACTGATGATTGGTATGTGCAAATTAATCCCACAGAAGTTAGTGAAGCTGACAGTGAAGAAAGAGTCATGAAGACTTATTCTAGGAAAATAAAGCACCATAATAGGCAGAATATTGGTAACAGCAGAGATACTGATAAAGTTCATGAGTTAGCTTCTGCAGTGAAAGGACAGAAACCTTCAGAAAGTATTAACCCAAACTATAGAATGAAACCATCAAGACGAGAACTAAGCAATTCATATAGAATGGAAAGTGCACCGGGAGGAATGGTAACACAAAAGCTTGTGCAACTTGATGGGCAATCTGAAGAGAAATCAGACATTCAATACATGAAGCATTCTTCAAGAACAGACGTAATTACTGATGAATCCAAAGAGACAACAGAGACAGATGACAAGCAGGAGGAAGCAATGGCAAGGAAGATGAAGGCAAATAAATCAAAACAAACAAATCAAGTCATAATCAGAATGCCCACAAGTAACAAGGAAGTTAGACAACGTGTGAGGAGAGATGTGCCATCACATTTACCATTACTGGAAGCACTTAAAGAAAACAGGCGTATGTGGAATAAAAATGCAACTGCTCATGAAAAAGAAACACAATCACAGACAATATCTGATTCCAACAATGCTGAATTGCAAATGAAATCTCAGAATATAAAACAGAACAACCAGCTACAAACAGCCTATACAAATGTGCCCATAACTGTTATGATTAAATCATATGAAGATTTACAACTGGACCACAGCACAAAACCAAGTGAGGTGAAAAATGCAGATCACAGTACACAAATGTACAGCAGTTTAAACACATATAAAGAAAGCAGTGGCAATGAATATGAAAAATACAGAGAGTTAACCACAGAAGTAATTACAAATCCACAACAAAAAGTACGCAATACTTTAATGGATAGGAATCACCAAGAACAATACAAAGAATCTGGAACAAATAAAACATACTGGGAGCTTCACAGTGGTGGATCAGTGGAATATTTTATGGATCCAAAACAACCAAAAAAAGAAGGAAATATCAAACGAGAAATTGGAAGCAGCCTCATGCTTGAACCATACATAGACACCAACAGCAGTGACAGCATGATGATAAAGGCTGTTGCAGATGGTGCCCAATATCAACATGCGAGTGTTCTGAGAACAGTTTCCTCAATTCAGGAAGCAAAAAGGCAATCTGCTACAGATATATCAACCAGGGAAACAGCACCATCAGTTTTAATGGACAGAAATAGTGAATCACAACATGACACAACACAACCAACTATGATTGTGAATAATGAAGAAGGTACAACAGATGTGGATGAAGTCAAAAATGTTCACAAGGATCGAGATGGAGCATTAATCGTAAAAATGTATCATGAAAATCTAGAACCTGCAAGCAGTGTCATTCGATTACCCAAGGCTACTGAAACCCATATAAATCTGCAGAATGGTCCTCGAAAGTGGGGGAACAATTATGAGCCGATTTCAAACAAAGAAAAGTACAAGCATACAAAAAACAGAATTCTGACTCATGAAGAAACAGGACAGACTGGAGTATGGAATATGGGTATACCAGTAAAAATATCTGAAGTACCACCTGCAGATAAAAGTAGCATCCTTTTAAGAAAGGTAAAACCCTCCAAACTAGAAAACAAAAGCATCAAAATTCCCCATGGCTTGCCTTTTTCATTCACATTTGGAAATTCTAATAAAGAAATAACAGTTTCAGAAACAGGTGCCAGTGTGTCAAGGAAAAAACAACACATGATACGATGGAATCAAAATAAATCTGAAGACACACGGCTGCACACATCAGAAGGACACAACACAGAGGAAGGAAATCTCACTGTAGAACGTAAACATGATGGGCAAAGAGTGGGGAGGCCACATGAGAAAACTATGCAAAGGTATAATGAAACTGGCCAAAACAGACATTCTACACTTAAAACATCCTTAGAACAAATTGAAGAAGAAGTAATTTCAGATGTGGCTAAAAAAACACTTGGAGAAATTGCATCACTTGAGACATTAGCAGATAATACAGCTTCTAAGAGGCCCTTCCTAAAGAATAATGTTAAACTTTACACGGCTAATAGTGACAGCACTGACGTTGCACCTACAGAACCATCTGAACTTAATGCACGAAATGCCACAAAGAAATTTACCACCATTAATGGTGTTAGAACTGAAACTCTTGTAAATTTAAAAAATATTCATGATAAAATGAAAAAAGCCGAAGATAAAGCAGTCAAAATGACACATAGCACTACAGACTCCAGAAGTGTACAGCAATCCTCAGGAGATGGTGATTCTGACAGTAATGGCTTGGCACACAAAGATGACACAGTGACTTCAGAATTTAAGACAAAAAATGAAAAAGAAAAGGAATATTCCACACTTAGTGCAGAAAAAGGTTTGAGAAGTAAAACAGATTTTACAGAAGGCAAATTTAGAATACTATCGAAAAAAAAGGAAACTGATGTAGCTCACAGTAAGTTAGAAGATATCACAACAAACTATATCTCTGACGGCAAAAGTGTTGCTGATCCCCTTGTGAGGAGTGCTAAGGATACTGGCCACTTGAAACATATTGCAGCTATGAAAGAAAATTTAAATCTTCATGGTTTGGATAACACAAACTATAATATAAAGTTACAACCATCTACAATACCCACAACAGATAATATGAGAACACATCTGGAGAAAAGGCGCCTAGAAATACTTCAAGCCTTGACAGCACAACATGCCAAACTTAAAGAAGACCTCTTGAAAATTAGGGTTATGGCTGCAGAAGGGAAGCTGAAACTGCCACATCACATAAATCGTCGTGACACAACACAAAATAAACTCACAGAGTCACTCATGTCTAGTAGTGAGACTAAAGACTCTTATGCACCAATTCACATAAAAAATGAAGACCACATAGATTGTAGTAATAAAGATAATCCTTCAATCAGATCACAAAATTTTGGAGACAAAGATAGTGATCCCAGCTCATACACAGAACAAAGCAATGACAAATACTACTCCCAGGACACATATAAGCTGCTGGAACAAATATTCTTACCAGTGTCCATGATAACAGATTTGAGTGACATTCAAGTACCAGTGTTAGGCAGTCAAAATGTTTACAAGACTCAACATTATTCAAAAAATGACATTTTACCAAGCAGTTATGTGTCTGACAAAGAAGATCAAAGTTTAGTTCTACAATCTAAAAAATTCAGTTCTGGGGTTGTTCCATTTTCTGTGTCACATGACATGGGTCCCAAAACAATGTATGCAGAAGTTCTGTTCCCAGGATGGCACACAGAAGAGAAAGACCATAACAAAGAAAATGTTTCCCAAACATCCAACCTAAATTCCATTCCCAATCAAATTGCTGTTGAAGATATATCTTTAGGAGATGACCACATAGAAATAAAAAAACTGTCAATACCACTGTTTCTTCCTAGACAAGTTCTCCTTAATGATCCAATGATGTTACAGTATAAAAGACTGCCAACCAGTGAAAACGAAATTAAATTCTTTCTTGATTCAGAAACAGATGAAGTTGATGCTAATAACACAGATTTAACCAGGGAAGAAAACCATATTTCCTCTCTACTACCGGCAACAAGGAGTGACTTTTCACACTCTCCCATGAACACAGGAGAGACAGACAATGCTTCCCTAAAGGAAAGCTGGAAATTACACAATAGTGGGAACACACGAGAATCATTAGTGCCAGTTACTGACAAAAATGACTCAAACAAAGTACTCTTGGCAGTTAACGTCCTTTCAGGAGTTGACAGTAGGAAAGAAAAGAAAGAAAATAGTGAGATGATGGATGAATATATAAACAAAGACAACAAGCCTGGTAGGAAACATTTGAAATCATCAAATAAAAGAAATGTGAGTGATAAATCTTTACATAACGGTGGACTAGAGGAAGCTGAGCTTTCAAAACTGGGGCTATCAGAAACTACAGAAGACGTCAAAAAACATAACAATACATGTAAAACATGTGACAAACATAAAAACACCCTTATATTTCAACCACTAACACAGGATTTGGGCAACAACTCTGAACTAACACTGCAGCCAGACAACTCGAACACTGCTCATATACGATCAGAACGTGCAATATCTTACCTATTCAATGACAATTTACTTCAGCCATCAACAATGGCAAATAACAAAAATCCCAGAATTGAAGATAATATAAATGATACATACTGGCTACAAACCGTCTTTAACAATAACTCTAAAAGTTCAGAAAAGAAATCACAGACAGAAGAAATAAACAGCAATACGCATCACAGTGTCATAATGCCAATGAGTAATGAATTAATTATTTCAGATGTGGGTCCTAACAGTTACAAGTTAATAGGAAGGGAAAAATTTAAATTCAATTCAGAAGCTACTACTCCTGCCAACAGTCTCCATGTAACAAACATGAAACTGATCACAGACTATCAAACTACAGACTTTGAAAATGTTACAAATGAGAACAGACTAGCAAATCAAACATTCCTTGGAATTTCAGATAATTTTTTAAATAATATAATAAATGCAGCAGCACATGATGAAATACGCAACAACAAGATAAAAGATTCCCTGAGAGAAACATCAAATGACGTAAACCTCCAGACAAATGAAATTAACAGACAATTTAGAATCCCTCACGGGTTTCAGGAGTCTCAACACGAAGCCAGTACAACCAAATCTGGCACTGAAGGAAACACTGTTGAAATAAAAAGCATACCTTACAAGTTTCATAAACATGTTCTGAACAGTAATTATGAACCAAAGTATAAAAACAGCATGAAATATTCAAACCCTCATGAACAGAAATCTTCAGCAGAAAGCAGTGATGAGTTTCCCAGCACTATAATAAAGTTACACAACAGAATCAGTCCTTCAGATGAAAGAAGTAATGCCATCAAGGAGGTGTTCAGTGCAGTGCCTGAAGAGTTTCCAAATATTAACAACAAATCTAAAGGAACTTTTGAATCAACAGTATCTCATGATACTACCACTATTTCTGAAGAAACATCTAGGACTGAAACAGAACACAATGAGGTCTCAAAAGTTCCATCTGATAGAATGACCAACACCAATGTTGACATTTTAACCGAACCAAATGTTAACAAACAAGACAATGGAAGTCTTATAATTTTACAAACCTATCCACCAGATAATCTTAATAATTTAACTGGTAGTAAAAAAGATGTTACCACTTTGGAACAAAAGACTCATGACACAGAATTAGTTCCAAATACTGAGGAAGATACAGAATACTCTGATATTGTAAACAGAAGCACACAGCACAAAGAAATAGGTAATGAAGAGCAGGAAACTGACTACACCCACAGAGAAAAGAAACCAACCTCAACAACGGGACATATTCATGCACTGATAAAAAATATATCCAATTACATTGTTAAATTCTTTCATAATATTCCACCATGGAATTATTTCAGTCCAGAACATACAATCAGGCCTTTGTAATATGCAGATACATATAATACTTACTGGCCACAACTAACTGGAAAATGTGTCATAAAAGTATTTCTCCTTCTTTTTTTAGTATAATTTTCATTTATATGGTTCAATGGATGACAAGTCTCCTAACTCTCTTCTTCTTCTATGTTATTTCTTCTCATGCTAATGTTTTCTAGTAATTGGCTAATTCATCTTGTTCTGGGTCATTGTACAGGTATGTTTTCCTTGTAAAATTCTGAATTCTAGCTTTTCCTCCAAACTTAAATTTCTAATCCTATACCTTCTCTTGTTCTCCTCACTACTTCCCAGAAATTTCATACCCACTGCTTGAATTTTATTTTTGTTTCTCTTTGTAGTCTGTGTTTCTGTGTTACATGTTAGAGATGAGAGTGTTGTTTTCACCATGCCAATGGTTGCATGGACATCATAACGAAAGTGAACAATATTGTGGCTAATTACAATTACTTGGACAGTCACTGAACAAGAAGTTCCCACTTACCTGTGTACAAACCATTTCAGCAATGTTAAAGTTTGCTAATAAACATATGTATACTTTTTTCTATGTAAATCATTTGTACCTAATGCCTTCCATTACCACATGGATATGACAGGTATTTGAAATACACATATATTCAGTACAGAGACAAAATATTCTTCTTCTGCTAACGTTAAGAATGCATGCAGTTCTGTATTTATGTGATACTTAGGTGAAGGATTAGCATAATGCTTCTCACCTTTTCAATGAAATATTACCTACATGCAAGCAGAACATGTGCTGCCATCACATGGACAAGTGTCCATACCAACAATGATTGAAACCCAAATCTTCTGATAGTTCCTTTAATTTTTTATGTATGATAAAAGACAAAGTTATGAGCCATAGAGTACAACAAACTATCTGCTTGTTCATGGAGCAAGGAACAGCAGGCCTCTGCTGAAGATTTATGCACACCAAGCATGTTACTTTTAGTACAAATACTGTCAGTTGTATCTCTTAAACTGAACTGAATGAAATTATGACAGCATTCCCTGAACGTTGGTATGTTGCTTTGTCACTTGCTTTTTAGAAGTATACAACAGTCAGTGTAGATAATTTGTATTTGTTTGGTCTTGGAGTTTACTGAAGGCAACCAAGGATGTCTGTTATCAGCCTGAAGTTCACACATTAACTTGTACTAGATAATATCAAATAAATGGTTCATAAATGATGATACAAAAAGCAGAACCAAAATAAACAACAAAAATCTCACAATATGTAATAACAGTCTTTTCGAAAAGAAATCCAAAATGAAGGATTGCATGCATAGGAGAAACAAATTACGCAATTCTAATTCTTAGGTTTTAATGGCAGGTATTCAATGTGTTGAATCAGATTTTGGGATTAGGCAAAGTACAGGATTGTAGATTTCCTAATTTTTCAGCAAATATAACAGTCACCATCTTCAGGATGAATTGAACTGTGACAGACATGATGGTCATAATCAAGCAAACCCTGCCCATTGCAAGATCTATGTAAGAGATCCCAGATAATAGCAAATGTAATGCTTGTTCAAATATCAGGATATCTTCATTCCATTATGCTGCCTCATTCCAAAAGTCAGTTGCAAAATTTCACACACTGAACCCGTGTGGAGCATATGTTTTGTACTTACTGTAGCTTTAGAAAGTTTGCCTACTGACATTCTCAGGAAAAATGTATCAACATTGGACAACTGTATTATATATGGTATAAAGTTATTAACAATGTTCTAAACATTTCCACAAATTTATAAGAGAAGCCTTCAAAAGTTACAGGGTTAAAATTTCATGGATAGTCCAGCTTATGAGCATCGAAACTGCATGAATTACTGTAAGAGAAAAACAGTACTGTCTACTAAACTTTGTCACTAGTATATTTTTACATGCAATAAAAGTAACATTTAGAACCCATACATCCAGTAATAAATGGGAGGGCAGGGGAAGTAATGAAAATAATAGAAACACCAAAATTAGCACATTTGTCCATAGTACTTGCATTATCATGGTAAGAAATGCTACAGTAGGACCAGCAGCAGGACACACAGAATTGTCAAAATGTATGTGCTGAATCCCTGGTCAAGAACTGAATTGGACACTTCAAGAACATAAAAAAATATGTGTAATCACTAACATGACAAAGAAAGGATGTAAGCAAGACAAAGAAAGAAAGAAAACAAGTTTGGGCAAGAAAGAAACAAACAAACAGCACATACATGATAAATAAGCAGCTGTCAAAGTAAATGCATGGGCAGTATATTATATGTACAGATAAAGGTAAAGGTAAAGTGATCCCGTTACAGGCCTGGTGTGCCCCAGAGGATGGGTAGAGGTGTAGCTCTAATCTTCCATGACCGCAGCACTAGAAGTGGGTGAGTGGTCAGAAGCACGGCCCAGCCACACTTTACCCTGGGAAGGACCCGGTATCCATTTTATAGGAGGCTGGGTGGGCCCCAGGGCTGGTCTGGACGAGTGGAAAATCTTGTCCCCACCAGAATTTGATCCCGAACCGTCCAGCCTGTAGTCAGTTGCTATACCAACTGAGCTACCCGGCCCACTATACATACAGATAGACACCTTTTTAATGGAGAAGATGAATTCCTATGGCTATGGATGCAGCATCTGACAGCAGAAGGTGAAAGTGAAATAACAGCAACACAAGAAACCAAGCATTATGCAACATAAATATTGAAAATACGGACAGTCAGCAAATGCAGACTATGTAAAAAATATGATGAGACATTACATCACTTTATATCAGCATGCCCAATATTGGTAAAAGAACAATATGTAATATGATATTGTAGAGTGTATGCTCTGGGCTGAACTAAGGGGCAGACCAGTCAGGCAGCTGCCTGAGGCACCAACCTGTAAAGAAAGACATCAGTGGAATAAATGAAAGTATGGTGCTAGGAAACTCAGGTTTACAGATGCAAAAAAATTTCTCCAAAAATTACCCAGAATTTGGGTATGTGCCATCAAAAATTTTCACCAGCCCTGTACTAGGACAAAAAAATGTAAAGAATATTGGTTTTAAGGGCACCAAATAATTGGCCTGCCCAGGATGCCCATGTCTTGGGCCATCCCAGTGAGTGCTCAACTACCCTTTAACATACAAGAAATGGAGGGGTGAAATATGACAAGAGCGTAAGTATGAGAGCGCACCAAAGACAGTAGAAACAAGTCACGTAAGTAAGGTAACAAACCACATTATGTACTCAGCAAGTGACAACTGACAGAACCATCCCCAACAATAAACTAGGCATCATAATCCATAATAATAGATAAGACACATGTCTGTTAATAGATGCTGCAATTTCAGGAAAAAGCGTGTGGTCAATAAAGAAGCCAAGAAGATTTTAAAAAATAAGTGAAATACAGCATACGTGAAATTAAAAAAAAATAAATAAATAAAATAAAAAAGAAGAAGAAGAAGAAGAAGTAATATCAGTAATAATTGGGGCAACTGGAACCATCTCAAAACCATTCAAAAACTACCTAAACATGCCTGGAAAGCACATCAAGAAACTACAGAAAACAGCAATATTTGGCACTGCACATACTTTAAAATTATTAATGCAAAAGTATAAAATATTTACCATGGGACATAACATTACAATGCACCACATATTACACCCACACAGCTGCTGTAACATTACATACTGTAGAGAAATGCTGTTTTCAGGGCATATAATTATAAACATCCTAGATGATGGTGATGATGATGATAATAATAATAATAATAGTTTTTGCATGAAAAAGTAATAGTTGAGAGAGACTTGATAAAAACTGATTCAAAAAACACTATAATTTGGTACCATTTTAATCCTTGTCATTTCAGTTGGCCATTTCCTTCCAGACTTCAAAACACAACAAACAAATTGTATTTAAAATTATATTTAGATGTAAATATCCTAAATGCACAATCCACATCCACATGTGCATGCATAAAGAATGGAATAATATGCTGCAAAATTTATGTTACAACTGTGATCCTTTCTTACTTCATAAAAGCATTTATTTTATGGAGCACAAATATGACATAATACAGTGTGATGACCTTCTCAGTCAGCAAAATTCTGTCTGACAAACCAGTTTGCAACATCTGAGGGTCAGCATTACTATACTCAACACAGTAAGTAAGAAAGTCTGCTTGGTTTACATTTCATTATCAAGTACAGACAAACATGCTGATCTTCCTGGGACTCAAATGGAAACATTTATCATAACAGTTACTGTTTCAAACTGAACATTAACAGTAACAGAATTAATCAGAAAGTAAAGGCATGTACATAACCCCTCAGCTTGGCAGTTTCACTATAGGCCTTATGACATACAGTGCACATTTTTTTTGTATAAAACTGAAGTGGAATTCTTGGACGACCTAGGCATAGATTGAAGGTTAACATGAAAATGAATCTTAAACAAACTGGGATCAGGAGTGTCTAGCTTTGTCTTCAACTCAGAAGCTTTCACAACCACCATGCAGGTGCTATTGATATTAAGGCATGAAAGTAATATATATATATATAAAATAATAATAAATAAAATAAACTAAAAATAAACAAATAAAAATAAAAAAGTAAA
>Ga0209755_10003857_pt1 | contig 18325 bp, 15 predicted proteins | sample TergutCo191P1_FD_187301 | JGI IMG/M metagenome (GOLD analysis project Ga0209755, IMG submission 187301) | Cornitermes sp. P1 segment gut microbial communities from Petit-Saut dam, French Guiana - Co191P1 (SPAdes) (version 2) | ecosystem: Host-associated > Arthropoda: Insects > Digestive system...
AATTGACATGCATGTCGTCTACAACAAGCACTTTGCCGTATGGCATCCACGAGCGGTTCAAATCCCTTTCCTTTCCCGCGGAAATATATTGGAAGGTTTTTAGTTTTTCCGCCGTTTCCTCTCCGATAACTTCGTCATTTACATAATTTTGCGGAAGTTCAAATTTAAACGTCGAGCCTCTGCCGTATTCGCTTTCGACCGTTATGCTGCCATTCATCATTTCCAAAAGTTTTTTGGTTATCGCAAGACCCAGCCCTGTGCCTTCGATTCTGCGGTTAGCCTTTGTGTCAAGCTGCAAATAATCGTCAAACAGTTTGCCCAAGTCTTCGGGACGAATACCGATTCCCGTGTCGCTGACAGAAATTTTTAATAACGCCATGTCATTTTCTTTATCGCAGACAACGGTAAGCGTTACCCTTCCTTTTTTGGTGTATTTTATCGCGTTGGAAAGAATGTTGTTAAGAATTTGCTTGACGCGCCTTTCGTCTCCCAAAAGTCTTCGCGGGAAATCGCTGCCGATATTCAAAATGAAGTTTATCGGCTTTGATGCGATTCTTACCCTGTTTAGATTTATCGATTCGTTAATTAATGCGGCGGTTTCATACTCGACAGGCACAAAATTGAAACTTCCCGATTCGATTTTTGAAATATCCAGTATGTCGTTAATTATTCCAAGCAAAGAAGAACCCGACTGATAAATCTGGTTTATGTTGCTTTTGCTTTTCTGCGGAAGCTCGCCCTGTAATTCGATTTCCGAAAGACCGATAACCGCGTTAAGCGGCGTTCGTATCTCGTGGCTCATGGTCGCAAGAAATTCGCTTTTTGCCTGAGACGCCAAAATAGCGATTTCTGTTTGTTTTTCCAGCTCCAAAGTGCGTTCGCGTACGGTTTTTTCAAGAAAAGTGTTCGATTTTTCCAGTTTTTTGTAAACTCTGCTGAAACGGCTGGACATTGTCAGCGTCATTCCCAAGTGAAACACAAACGTACTGTAAAGAAAGAGCCTGAATGAATTTCTGAATACGACAATATCTAGCGCATCGTGAATTCCGCATGCATAAATAATCATTGAGCCTATCAAAATATTTGAAAAAGAGCTTGATCTTCGTTCGTCAAAATTGATTTTTTTGTTGAACCTGTCGCTTATAATGCCAATGAATACGTAGGTAAAAAACACAAGCATGGAAATCAAAAAAATATGCAGAACTTCATCGGCGTATTGATTGGTAAAAAATATCTGCGTTATGCTGATATAAACGGAAAATGCGACAAAAACCCAGCTGATTTTTGTCACTTTGTACCGCCCCATCTGCTCGATAAAAACACATAACATTGACAATGCAAGAAATATGCTTAAATATTCAATACGCGCCGCAATATTTGAATTCGGAATAATACTGTTTACCGTGCCTTCTGTCACAAAAAAATGAATGCACAGCATAAAAGAAAAAATACTGTAATATAAATTGTATACTTCCCTTCGATTCCTGATTGAAACAAATATCAAAAGAAAATAAATTCCCGTGTAACCCAAAACTCCGCAGAAAAAATACCTTAGAAAACTTTGATGCTTTTTTTGAATTGTTTTATAATCGTCCATATAATACGGCTCGGTATAATACAAACCGGTTACGTTGTAAGAAGGATCGCCTATTATCCTAAGAGAGAGAATATTCGTTCCGGGCTGAAAATAATCCCTGCTTATGGGGAAAGAAACGTCTCTCCATGATCTGTATTCCAAAATTTGACCGGTTTCTTCGTTTATATGGACTTCCGACTTTACAAGCTGCCCGTTAAAAAACACTTCCCAATTTTCACTGATAAATGCAAAATACATTCCCGGTATAACAGCTGGATTATTCAACAAATATTCGTAATCGGCATAATTAATTTCTATTGGAATAACGATTGTAAACTCTTCCGCCTGTTTGCCGAAAGGCGAAAGAAATTTGCGCTTTGGCAAATCCGGTATTGACGAATTTGTTACCGTGAACGGAGGAGAATCAAAATGAAACCATTCCGGGCTTTCGATAATTTCCGCTAAATTTAATTGCTGCTCGGTATCGAATCCCCGTTTTATGTACGCATCACCCTTTTTTAAATTTCTGTATAGTGGATTTCCGCTTCCGTTTCTTATGTCAATCTGCCAGTACCATTGAACGACAACCATCAATATTATTCCGATAAAATAAAGAACGGGGATAATGTATCGGATTGGTTCATTTTTTGAGGTTATGTTCATAATAAGTTATGTATTCTCCACGATAAATCTTCCAATGCTGACATTGTATGTTAAATTCTTGAAAATAATTATAATTTCGTCATTTATCCTGGAAATTTTCATTTTTTTTGGAATTTTAACATTTTTTATTAATTCGTCCAAGTCGTCAATGGATTTGGATTCCTTGTATAAATTTACCGCATCGGCGATATTCAATACAGTTTCTTCGTTATTTTTTCTGATATTTTTTTCGATTATATTTTGAACAATTTTAAAAACAAAATAAACAAAACTCGCGACGATCAATACAACTACGAGAAGAATTAATACAGAGAACGAACTAAAAAAATCTACCATAAACAATATTATATTTCCATGACAGAAATATGTCAATTGCGAAAATGTAATTGGGGGAGACGACATTAACGCCGTCTTCCTTTATAAGCGTCTAATTTAAAACTGCGCTGTCCATAATCCATGCAAATTGCAATATGCATAGACAGTTACCTGCGCGCTGCTTACGGCAAATTCCGCACTTGGCGCCTGAGTGCTTGAAAGCGCAACACGCTGAGTTCTATCGCTGTCCGCAACCACGATCCATGCAATATGATGCTCTTCTGTCATTGGATGAGCTGTGCTTCCCACAGTGACAATCAATTTGCCGTTTTCGCGCACTGCCGCAGGAACATGTTTTTCCTGAGCCGCATCTGTTGTGTTCGGTTTTAACGCCTGCATTGTTTCGCCGCAGCATACAACATCCGGCCCGACATTATTTACAAAACTGATAATTTTTCCGCATTTGGAACATTTGCTGAATTTTCTTTCGTTACTCATTTTAACTCCTTTATTAATAATCATTTTAACACATATTTTACAATTTGCATACTTGAATTTAGCGCTTTTTTACGGTTTTTCCTTCGTTTTTAAGGATTTTTCTGGTTTCATTATATGAATCGTACCGGCATTCTTCCAGTATATTCTTGGGTAAAACATTGTTTTTTATCATCGCTTCGACAATATTATATCTGCAATGAGTACATTCCGTATTTTTATACAAATGCAAAAGAATATCACCGCATGTTTCTGATTTATATTTATTATAAATTTTCGCTATGTCTGTAATTATTCCATGCAGAATATTTTTTTTCGATTTTACATACTTTCTAATAAACGGTTCTTCTTCGGGCGTAAAATTGGATTTTAAAAGAGCAATTGCATTTTCTATTTGACCTTCATTGAAGAGCCGAAAAACAAGCGCATTAATCTTTTTATCTGTAATTCGGGAAAGCGCTTCCACGGCAATATAACGAAGATCACGGCAATCGGAGAACACATACGGGAAAAGCAGTTCGACATCATGCGGAAAATCTGTAAAATTAAAAGTAAATAGCAAAGCGGCTTTTACTAAATCGGACGATTCATCAAGCGCAATAGCGCCAAGTTTATTAAGTTCACTTTTATTTGCTTGTTTCGCAAATTTTATAGCGTACATTCTTATAGAAAACGGTTTGCTTTTAGTTTTTTCTATCTTATTAGCGTAATCTATAAGTTGTTTAATAGTTATTTTCTCATTTTTTGGAACATCTGTTCCGGTGTTATAGGATTGACAAAAGGCATCCACAGTGACAATTTTGTCGTTTAAATCTTTGGATTTTGATTTACTGTAAGCTTTGTAAAATTCAATTATATTTACATTTTCTTCGCTTTTTATGTAAGTATAAATACTCTCTCCATATTTATTTTCAGCATTTTCCAAAAACCAATTATACCAAAGACATTCATTGTTTCCGCGTTTTAGTATCATTTCACCCATATCATTAATACATTGTTTAAATGCCTTAAAACTACTGTCCGATTTTTTTATCATTAAATGTTCGAATTGTTCGCGCTCACAATATCTTAAATTAAACTCACGCATCAATGGAAGACGCTTTTTTAATTTAATATACTTTTCTTCCAATGCTTTTTCTGCAATTTTGTTCCCTGCCTCTGAAAAGCAAACCAATATATCATAAAGCTGTTCGGATAAACGCCAATAAAGTTTTTTATTAAATTTTTCTATAATTGTATTTAAAAAGTCTTCATGTTTATCAAAGCAGTTAATAGCCGTGTATAAATAGAACCCTTTCGTTCCCTCGGCTTGAGTATCATACGCAATATCTTTAAGGCAGTATCGCAATACAATATCGCGGTATTTTTCCCTTTCCGGATTATTCTTTAACTCGATAATTGCGCTTCCTAGTCCCCGGCGAAAATCGTATGCGAAAGTTTTTAAGGTCATATTAGTTTATTATATTAAGTTCCTTCATTTTATGGTTATTTATATTTTTCTGAAATTTCACAGAATTGATCATGAATTTGAATAAAAGCGTCAACTATTACAGGATCGAACATAGTTCCGCGTCCTTCTGTAATTATACTAACCGCTTTTTCATAAGGCATCGCAGGTTTATAAACGCGCGGAGAAACAAGCGCATCATACACATCCGCAACCGCCGCAAGACGAGCTGGCAAAGGAATTTCATCGGCTTTTAAATTCCGCGGGTACCCATTGCCGTCCCATTGTTCATGATGACAGTAACAAATATCTTCGCAGTGCTTTAAATAAAGCGAAGTTGAAACATCGCCAAGCTCGCCAATAATTTCTTTGCCGCGAGTAGTGTGCGTCTTCATTATTTCATATTCATCGGGATCAAGCTTTGCCGGTTTTTGAAGCACCCTGTCCGGTATCGCTATTTTTCCTACGTCATGAAGCGCCATTGATTTTACGATGATGTCCGGCTGAAGCCTTCTTAATTCTTTTGCATAAACTGATTCATTGTCGATAAGGCAATCGAGCAGCGCATTTACATATAACTGGGTTCTTTTTACATGTTCGCCCGATTCTTTATCGCGGTATTCGATTATGTTTGCAAGCCCCTGCAATGTGTTATCCATAACTTTGGAAAGCATTCTTAATGTTTTATCGTAACGACTTAATTTTAATACACGCAAAAGTCTTATCATTCGCAGAACTCGCAGGAGACGAAGATCGATATTAACGATAAAGGGCAGATAAAACGGCAAAATTGCCAAAAGATCGATTATTCCCATTGGTGAAAACGCATAGCGCAAAAACGGCGGAAGCTTTGACAAAACGGGATTTTTTGCCGAGAGAGAAGGCGGTTTATAAGCGGCAACCCATAATCTTAACAGATACTCTATTGAAAAAATAATAATCGAAACTAATTCAATATAAAACAAAATCTGATGATACTCTCTGCCGATTTCTTCGAACAATCCGCAAATAGCTGCGGTAATATTAATCCAAATTAAACAAAACAGAAATATATTTACAAAACGGCACGCCTTGTCTTCTCTTTTTGGTTCTTTTTCGAGGATTGCGTAAATACGCTGTCTGATCTTTTCCATGATGGTTATCTGATAATTAAATACACAGTATTATTTTCGAAATTCCAGTCAAAAATAATCGGACGCGGCTCGGAAACTAATGAAAAATTCGGTTTTTTAGTATAAATAAACACTGATTTTTCTTGATTTCCTTCGATTTCTGTTTCCGCAGAGCCTCCATTATCAATAAATCCATCAGCTTTTATAGTAACAGATACTGGTAAAGTATTAATAATGCTAAGTGTAAACGGATTATTATTTATAAATGTATAAACAGTGCCATTGGATATTAATAATACGCTCATTCCATAACCATAATTACCGGCTTCTATATTATTAATAGTTGTATGGCTTTCGCCTCTGTTTATTTTGTAGCTTTTTGTTTCTGTTGGATCAATGGCATCAGACAAACCATTAAATACATACGTAATATTTTTTGAAGATTCGTTTGTTACAGTATATTCCCAATGCTCTGCCAAATCGCATGAACCTGTCAGAAAAACAATACCAAGAATTAATAATAAATTTTTCATATTACCTCTGTTTCGTTAAGTATAAAGGTTTTGGAAAATTATGTCAATGATATGTAATTCTAGTTTAGACACGATAATTCTCCGCTGTTCTCTTTTGCTTTACAGCATTTTTTATATTTTATCCCGCTACCGCAGGGACAAGGTTCATTTACCACTATTTTCCTGTTAATTTTTATGTTAGGTTCATCAGGAAAACTATCCTTCCTGAGTCCCATCATTTCTTCCGGCGTATGTCCTTTATTTTCCCAGATACGGGTATTATTCATTGCGTTCATAACTATATCAAAAAATTTCTGCGCATGGTTTATATCATCTAATACAAGATCATGCTCTTCCATTATTGCGACTATTTGGCTAATATCACCGGAAAAAAAGATCACGTCTTTAATTTCTTCAAATACTTCCATAATATCATGCCTGTTTTTAAATGAATCAAATAAATATTTTAAAAGTTTTCCCCAATGATGATTAGTGAATCTATGTTCCTCGAACTCATAATTAATGAATTCTTCTTTTGGCGGAAGATACCTTGGTTTGCCAGATTGTATCTTTTCCAAATAATCCGCAAAATCAAATCTTTCTAAAATACAGTAATGTACAATATAATCTTTATAAAACCCGTACCATTTATCGTCTTTTAATACATTCGGAAGAAGCAGTGTAAATACTTCATCTGCTGTAGTTTGTTCTTCATTGTACTTATTAAAAATCCTGACAAATTCATCCCGTCTGATAATTCCATATAGATTTACAGCAGCCATTGCATATAAATTCAGCGGCTTTTTCAGCTTTGCTTTACCGTTTGGACAGCGTACCAGTTTACTTTCGGGGTTATATTTATCAAAAATTATCTTTGCTTGTTTTTGTGTCATTTATTGATTATATCATTTTATTTAAGTTTGATAAAGCCATCGACGCCAATCGAGCTTAAGTTTGCGGCATGTAGGGCTATTTGTTTTTTTTATTTTTATAGTATTCTCAAGTTAATATTTATTATATAATAATACTACTTTGATTGAAAACATTTATATAATATTATCGCTAAGGAATTAATATGTCTCAGAATAAGGAACGAATCATTGTAAAAGGTGAAGATCAAACAAACGGCATACGTTCATGGTATGAAAAAAACGAAACAATATATATTACTTATACAAATGGGAAAAAATATCCTTATAGGAAAGATAATGTAAAGATTATAAAGCAAACCCCATCAAATGATACGGCATTAAAATGCTTTCAATACCTTAAACGCATAGCGCAGACAATAGGGCTGGAAGATCCAAGAGTTGGTAATATTCTGGCAAATAGATTTGAAAAAATAACTTTCCCGGGAATCAAAAGTATGCTTTCAGCATATCTAACCGGAAAATTAGACTCAGCAGAATTTAATAAAAATATCACAATTTATCCGTTTGGTTTTAATATAAGTCAGAAAACCGCTGTTGATAAAGCATTAAATAACATTCTTTCAATAATTGAAGGGCCTCCCGGAACAGGAAAAACTCAAACAATTTTGAATTTAATCGCAAATGCGATAATACGCGGAGAAAGCGCTGCTATTGTTTCTAGTAATAACTCAGCAACGGCAAACGTAATGGAAAAATTACAAAAATATAATGTGGATTTCATTGCTGCGTATCTTGGAAATTCCGATAATAAAAATAAATTTATTGAATCACAAAAACAATTACCGCAAGATATCAAATCATGGAAGCTTTCGGATGAATTAAGAAAAACAATATCTTTGCAAATTGCTGATCTCTACATCGCTCTCAATACAATGCTGGAAAAAAGAAATAAATTATCGAAAATTCGGCAAGAACTAGATGCTGTAGAGATAGAACATAAACATTTTATGAATTATTGTTCTTATGATAAAGAAACTATTTTAAGGTATATTAAACCTATAAAAACCTCTGCTACAGCACTTAAATTGTGGCTTATTTGCGAGAAATACATTGAACGCAGAAAAACACCTGGACTTATAACAAAAATTATTAATCGTTATAAATATGGAATAATTAATAAAAAGTTTTATTCTATTGGTTCTGATATGATTTCAATATGTCAAAAATTCTGGTATATTACACATATCTCTGAATTAACTGCTGATGTTTCAACATTACAAAACGAACTTGATCTTTTTAATTTTAATAAAAAAATGGATGAATATACTTCATTATCGTTAAAACTGTTTCGAGATTATCTAGCTAAGAAATATAAAAAAGAAAAAAGACATCATTTTGAAATCGATGACTTATGGAAAAATTCAGAAATATTCATTGATGAATATCCGATAATTTTAAGTACAACTTATTCTTTACGCAGCAGTCTTTCAAGCAAGGTTATGTATGATTATATAATAATTGATGAAGCGTCTCAAGTTAATATAGCGACAGGCGCTCTCGCTCTTTCCTGCGCTAAAAAAGCGGTTATTGTCGGTGATTTAAAACAGCTTCCAAATGTAGTAGATTCAGAGGCATCACGGAAAACTGATGCTATTTTTGAGGAGTTTAAACTGTCGGAAGTTTACAGATACAAAAATCATAGTTTATTATCATCTTTGATCGAATTATTCCCGAGCGTACAACGTACACTATTACGGGAACATTATCGATGTCATCCAAAAATAATTGAATTCTGCAATCAAAAGTTCTATAATGGTCAATTGATTATTCTAACAGAACCAAAATCTGAACGAATACCGCTCGTCGTTTACAAAACAGTCGAAGGTAATCATGCGCGAAATCATGTTAATCAAAGACAAATTGATGTAATTAAAAATGAGATTATCCCAAAACAAAATTTAGATAAAAATGATATTTCTGTTGGGATAGTAACTCCGTACAGAAATCAAACGAATGTACTTCAAAATACTTTTAAAGGAACTGGAATCCTTGCGGATACTGTTGATAAATTTCAAGGACGAGAGAACGATATTATAATCCTATCAACAGTAGACAACGAAATAACAGAATTTACCGATAATGCAAATCGTTTAAATGTCGCAGTATCACGCGCTATTGAACAGCTCATTGTAATTGTAAATAATGGCGATGACATGGAAGATAAAAATATCGGGGATCTTATACGTTATATTGAATATAATAATTTAAAAGTAATAAATAGTGAAATTCGCTCTATTTTTGATTTTTTATACGCAGGATACTATAAAAAAAGAATGGAGCTTTTAAAAGAACAAAAGAAAATATCTGAATATGACAGTGAAAATTTAATGTATAAATTAATTAGTGATGTTTTAAGTAAAGAACAATTCACTCGATTTGATGTCTCTGTTCATGTACCATTAAAAATGATTATTCGTAATATGAGCAAACTTAACGCTGAAGAGAAACAGTTTACAGAAAATATTTTAACTCATGTTGATTTTCTCATTTTTGATAAAATTGGAAAACTGCCACGGCTTGTTGTTGAAGTTGACGGAGCTGCTTTTCATGAGAAAGGTTCTAGGCAAGCCGAAAGAGATGAAATGAAAAATACTATTTTAGAAAAATACAACTTGCCTATTAAGCGGTTTAAAACTACCGAAAGCAATGAAAAGGAGAGGTTAACAGCAGCTTTGGAGGGGATTATTAGTAATTAAATCAATGATAAAGCCATTATTTCCCAAACGAGCCTAATTCGATCAAGTTCCCTTCCGGATCGGCGACATAACTTGTCCGCTGTCCCCACTCCATTGTTGTAGGCGGGAAAATACTTTTGACGCCCAAGTCCATTAACCTTTTATACTCTTTGTCCACTTCATCGTAAGTTTTCATTTCGAAAGCTATTTCCATTGTACCATTGTTACCCTTAGGGTATCCATATTCCTGCGATGTCATTTTTTCAAAATCTTTCCGTCCGTACATTATCAGTTTACATTCACCAGTCTTAAACTCGGCGTTCGGTTCACCTTTTTTCCAGTTGGTTTCCAATCCGATTATGTCGCGGTAGAATGTTACCATTTTTTCGAGGTTGGTGACGAAAAGTCCGACGGCTTGGAGATTGGGCATGGGTGTAATTTTTGGATTGTCAATTATTGATTCAAAATCTAGACTTTTCTTTTCATATATTACACTTAATATTAATAATGGTGCTATAAAAAATAAAAACAATTTTGTTTCTATTGAACAGATTAATAAATTTATTATAGCAAATAATATTGTAAAAATTGTTGTTATTAAAATATTTGAATATTTCAAATATTTAAAATGCAATATATTAGTTACCTTTAATTTTTTATATAAAAAAAATAAACATATCAGAGAACCAGAAAAAGCAATAATAAAAATACAATTTTCTTTAATAATCAAATAATTACCTATTAAACCTACTGGCAAACAAACATATAATAAATGAATAAAAATATAATATCTGAGCTGTAAAACATCAGATTTTAATAAATCACCAGAAAATATAGTTATAATCATCTTGCATAACAGTAATATAGCAAAAATATTTATTATTTCAGTAATTATATTATCAATAACTAAATAAAAACTATACATTGACAACACAACAGTAAAATAAATAATATTTTTTAGCAAATTATTTTTTTTATCCACATTAATTTCCTTTTAAAATTATTGATATTACTTTTATTCACCCCACAAAAGTATAAGTTTCATTGTAATAAGCATTAAGCGATTTACCATTATAACTCCAATACCTTGTAGGTTGTATATTATAATCTATGTCAAGAATTTCTCTTGTGACTTGTGTTAAAGACTTTTCTTCATCGCTATCTGCTGTTTTTACTTTCCTGTCAGAGGACACAAACACTTCCGCTGATGTTTCGCCATAAGTAAAAACCAGTCTAGCGCCTATAGGCACACCCATCTCGGTAAAATTTAACGGCGGTCGTCTTTTTTTATAATTATCTGAAGCTTCTTTTTCTGCAGTAGATACAGATTTATTAATTTCTGCTGTTATAGCAGGAGTAACATCCTTTTTCGCAAATAACCCCAATATAGCAATTGCCTGATCCGGATCAATCTCGAAAAACTCCCTTCTTGGGTTTACCCTATTAGGATAAAATGCCTTGTGTAGAGCGTTTTCCACCACTTTGCAATCATCTACTTCGCATGCGAAAAGACACTCAAAAGGCAATGGAACGCCTGTGGTGTTTAGTTCATTCATACGACTTGTTATCTCATTGGTTGTCTGACCTATTTTTACCAATCCAGGCATTGCAGGGTTGGCTAGGACGTATACGAGACCTTTTTGTGGGTTGGACATATTTTGGCTCCTTGAAATATAAAAAATAAAAAGGATTAGTACAACCACAAGCTATCGTGTGTGACGTGTTATTAAAACACTCAAAAACAATTATCTTTCCAATATACATGTATTTTAGAACATTCATCGTTTTTGTATTCAATTTTGTCAAGCCGTTACGTTTTCGGAATTCAAAATCTTCTCCCTTGTAGTGTACTAACCCATAACTTAATAAGAACTTCCCCACTCCTTTTTCTTTAGAATTCTTTCTAGATCAATATTTTTATTCCAATCAACAAACCACTTTTTGAATACATTTATTTCCTTTATTTTATCTTCTATCCTTTCTTCTTTTTTACAATATTTCGTAATATTAATCAAGTTACGTTTTGTCTTGTCATTAATATAAGGGCAGCAAATTATATCAAAAAATAATATAACCATTTCTGTTTTTACAAACATATCTACATCATTTTCAAATCTTCTCATTATAGATTTCTCTATATTTATTCTTATCTTTGTATAATCATGTTTATTTTCTATATAGTAAAGCAATGTAATTATTTGAAAATAATTTAATTTATCATAGTTACTTTCTTCTTCTAAATTAAATAAATTTTCAATTCTTTTTTCTGTTAATAAATAATTTGTTCCTAATTTTTTCAAAGCAATTAGTATATTTAAAATATCTACATTTATTACTTTTCTATTTTTCCTTTGATTATCTGTTAATATATTATCTACATCTTTAGCAATTTTTGAATATACTATGTGTTTACTTGAATTGTTATTATTTTTCTCAAAAAATTTACATATAATTACTATTAACTGTGATACTTTAAAAGTTGTATTAGCACATATATTCATAGAGTAACAATATAGAATTATATCCATAATTGCTATCAAGAAATTTTCGAAATTTATATCATTTTTTATAATATTTATATCTTTTAATATTTTACTTACTTTTTTATTAAAAAAACGAACTACTTCTTTACTAACAATATCATAAGTTAAATTATTACGTTTTGCAATACATTGAAATTCTGATAAAAATTCTTGAGAAATTTTATATGGTTTATTTACTTTAATTTTAATATTTTTATCTTTTTCTTCATTCTTTATCAGTATTTTATTAATAAATGCATATAATAAATTTTTAATTTCTTGCTTAGCAACATGAATATTACTAATAAATGGTGAAGTAATAATATCTGATTTATTATTATTAATATATAATTTGTAATGTGATAATTTATCTTGAAAAACTTCTTTAATAATTAACAAATTTTTATATTCATTACAAAAAATAAAATAATCGTCGACATATCTACGTACTTCATAATCAATACCAAATTTAATAAAATGTATTTCTTCTAATACTTTTATTGCATCCACATCAATTCTTTGTAATATAATTTCTGCGAATATTCTTGATATTTCTGGACCAACAATAATTCCATTTGTTTCATTATAGTTTGATTTCTGCATATATTTATCAAACTCATTTTCAAAAGATTTCTCTCTTGAATTCCTTTTTGCACTTTCTTTATCTTTTATTGCCCATGAAATAGAATGTGTATAGATATGATAAAAACATTTACTTATATCGAACGTCATCATATAAATAAATCTTTGTTCAAATCTCCTAAATTCTATTTTTTCGTAAAATTTATAAATTAAATCAATAGGTTTATAAGTAAAATAGGATTTTATATATTTGGTAGTTTCATCAAAATTATCTGATTCAACTTCAACATCCTCATCTTTTAGTTCACCATCCTCATCTTTAAAAACAAAACTTGGGGTATAAAAATATTTAGCGACTTTAGATATTCTTCGTAATGCGATCTGGCTTTTAGAACATAAGTGAATCATTAATGAGTTATATTTTTCATATAATTCTACAAAATTTAATTGAAAATATGGATGAATAACACTTAATGTTCTTGTGTCTCTTTCAAAATTTTTGCCTATTTCAAAATTAAAAGGTATCCCATAAGGTTGATTTAACAAATCTTTTATTTTATAAACAAGGTGTTTATGTTTTTCATTTTTTACAATTGAATAAAATCCTTCATTTGAAAAAATAATAGGCACTTCATATGGTAATATCTCTGTAAGCAAGATGCGATATTTATCATCCTTTTTTATTTTTATTTTTGACATATTTACCAACACTCAACAATTTTCTTCATTTCTTTGTAAGAGAAAGATTTACTTAATTTCTTCTCAAATCCATCTACAAAATTATATTTTTTTAATTTATTTCTTTGAGTTAATGGTAATTTAGCTAACTCAACGCCGATTTTTCCTTTTTTACAAAATAATATTTTTCTATAATAATAATTTAATTCATTTAACTGCATATTATTATTTATGTTTGGATAATTAAAAAAAATACCAGATTTTAATATATTTCCTTCAGATGTTTTTTTTATTTTATAATTTCCAGTTAAAAACTTAATTCTATTATTTAATAGATTAAAACTCTTATTCTTTAAATAATCCATAAAAGAAAGAATTATTCTAGTTTTTATCTTTTTAATTTTCTTTTCTGCAATACAAATATTAAGATTATTATTTTCATCTTTAGTAAATCTATAACCTAAATATTCAAGAAATTCATTCTTCTTTATTCCATCTTTTAAATCAAATTGTTTTATTTTTAATCCATTAAATATTTGTGTTTTACCTTGATTTATAGTAAGACCCTGAGCAAATTCTTCTAATTTAAAATTAATTTTTTCCAATAAACATTTAGCATCATGAAATGTATTTATAAAAATTATTATATCATCAACAAAACGAGCATAAAAGAACACTCCATCAAAAGCTTTAATCCATTTATCAAATTTTCGCATATATATTTCAGATAATGTTGCACTAATATTCATTCCTCTCGGTACCCCAGTAGATGAAGAAATTAATGTATCAGAAAATAACTTTTTTAATAAAAACATCGAATAATGTGAAAGAATTGCATCGTCTTTAAATTTTGATATTATTCTATTTCTATCTATACTTTCATAAAAACTTTTTATATCAGTTTTTATAATCCAATAAGGACAAGTTTCTTCTAATAAAACCTTAACTTGAGAAATAATTACTTTTCGATTAGATTGCTCTGCTTTATAAATTCTTTTAATATTATCATTTAATTTTCGTAAAACTAACTTATTTTCTATTGATTTAGATAAAAAATATGAACCTACACGTTTTATATTAAAATTAAATGTTTCATTTAATATACTTTCGCAGACTGGAAAAAGCATTGCTTCTAATGAGGTAAAAGATAAACCATATTCAATATATTCCTTTTGATTACAGAGTCTTTTCAATTCCTTTACATCAAATGATTGATTCATCTCTTTTCACCCCTTCCCCCTCTTCTTTCCCTCTATAAACAACTCCCCCGACAGCTTCTGGTACAACTCAAATAAAAATGCAACACGCTGACCGTCATCGTCAAAAGAGCGGCCATAAGCAGCTTCCACAGCCTTGTCAAGTTTCTGGCGAATTTTAGTAAAGAAAATAAATAAAAAATAAGCCATATTACAATGAATCTAACCAGTTCTTAATATTATTCCATGTCCAGTTTACTATTTGTAATCCATCAAGTTCCTCTGGTAAATTCTGAGGACGATTATCACTATGACCCCATATACCACGTCTTGGAATACCTTCTTCTTTGGCACATTTAGCTTCCCAAAGCTGACCTGTTGCATTTTTTGAATTAGATGTTACAATTATCAGTACACCATCACAACCTTTAATTTTTATTCTGCAATTTGTTTTCCAATTTGAATCCCATGGTTCTTTAACAGACATATCAACAAATTCGAATGGCGATTTTTCATTTTTAGCTTGACCAACTAATAAATCACGCAAATTTTTGTCCTCAATAGCAAAACTAATAAAAACCCTTTCCTTTGACATAATACTACTCTCCTATAAAATTTTATTTTTTACAAGCTGCCAATAATGTTGACCTATTACGGTCAGCTTGCATGATTTTGAATTTATTGCAGCAAAATACATATGTTCTTCTCCGTTTGGAACAACTAATCCAATACTTTCAAGTTTCTGTAAATCTTTTAAAATAGATACATTTTCAGCGATTGCATGCGATGTATTAGTAAACTCGTATGAGGGGTCAAGCTTATATTCATTACAAGGTTCATCAAAATAATTGATAATTTTTCGAAGTACAGAAATGTCAATTTGTGGTTTCACTATACGCAAAGGAGAAAATCGTGTAATATTAGTTTTAAACACTGGTCGTTGCTCCCATGGACCTAATGCTCTATCTATGTAAGCATATATACCACCTGGTGTAATTCGTCCTGTGACATCTGATGCACCACCTCTTAAAGCATCCAAAAGTAAAGCGGTAAATACTCCATGACCTTTTATCTCTACGGCAGGTGCATCGTGTGTACTGGCAGTAAGAATTGTTACTCCCTCTTGTATGACTGCCGTTGTTTGACCTAACGTAGAAATATTACCCATAAAACCTGAATGGCAGCAATCTAAAATAACAATTTTATTATTACATTTTGATTGATTAACAATTTCAAGAATTTCTTGCATAGAAACACCCCAATCATCTTTACTATAATCAGGGGTTACTATATATCCTCCTATTGCATCAACAAACCCATGCCCAGAAAAGTAAAATAAAGCAATATCTTCATTTCCTGCAAAGCAATCTCGAATGAGACCTTTAAGTTTTCCTTTTGTTTCTATGTTAATTTCTTTCTTTATATTGAAATTTATACTATTGTCACCATTATGCTCCAAAATATTTGCTATACTTTCTGCATCGTTAATACAACCAGATAATGGTGAAGAATGATAGTTATTTATTCCAACTATTAATGCTTTTCTCATATTAAATTCTCCTACTTCCCAACCTCACTTCGACGGAGGTGACCGTTTATACGGACTAACTGGAACTGGCTTAGGTCCAGGTTTATTTCCTGGTCCTGGATAAGGTGGTGATGAAGGTGTTGAACGATTGTGTGGTCTAACTGGTACTGTGCCATAATTATTCTCCCAAATACTAAGTTAAATTTGCATATTTTCTTGAAAAATGTACAATATGACATACTCCACATTTTCATGCAAATTTTTATAATTCACTTTACAAACCAAAAAATATAGTGTACACTCGAATTACTATAGTAAATACTATAGTATAATTTTAAGGTTGTCAATGGCTGGGGAAGAAAAAAGATACAATTTTATTAGAGAAAAATCCAGGCTTTCCAAAAAGGATTTTGCAGAAAGTCTTGGCTTGTCCCTATCTATGAGTTATCAAATATCCTCTGGGCGCATTAAACCTCCCCGGGAGCTTTTGGAGCGTTTATCTTCCGAATACAACATTAATTTACACTGGTTTTTAACAGGAAATGGCTTCTCTGGGCTTGAGGAGGACTGTGCCGAAATTGAACTTTTTGAACAGGAAGCGGCTGCAGGTTATGGACGAGAAGTGGATGACTATCAAGAAAAGAGTCCTTTTAGGGTTCCCTTTTCCCTTATCCGCCCACATCGTCCTGAGAATTTAAAAGCTGTGTATGTATCTGGTGATAGTATGATAAATGAACGAATAAATAATGGCGATATAATTTTCTTTAATACAAAAAAAATAGAAGGGAATGGTATTTTTTTAATTTCTAATGGCAATACACTTTTAGTAAAACGGGTTGATCGCGATTTGGCTAATGGTACTATCACATTAATTAGTGCTAATGATAATTATGAACCAAGGAAATATTCTGGAAATGAACTTAATGACATAAAAATTATTGGACAGGTTGTTGCATGTTGGCATAAGATATAAAATAAAAAATGGTACATAAATGGGAGGGATTACATGAAATCTAATGATATTTTAAGCAGAACGGATTATGCAGATATTTTGTTCACAGAAGAAGAAAAGAGGCAATTAATAAAGAACTGGTAACTAAACAGTCCCGTGGTGTAAATACTCCTTATATTCAATGCCTTATCCGTAAAAAAGAAATAAAAGTAACACCGGAAGAATTAGTCCGACAGTTATTTCTATACAGATTGATTAATACCTATAAATATCCTGTAAGCAGAATTCAAGTTGAGGTACCAATCCATTTTGGACGTGAAGTAAAAAGAGCTGATATTGTCATATTTGATAAAGACAAACCAAATGTTCCATTAATTATTGTTGAGTTAAAAAAACCCAAGTTAAAAGACGGTAAAGAACAATTAAAGTCATATTGTAATGCAACAGGTTCTCCAATTGGCGTTTGGACAAACGGCGAATCTATTTCATATTATAATCGTAAAGATCCAAATCATTTTGAGGATATACCTGATATACCACAGGCTGATCAAACTCTTCCTGATATATTAACAGAACGTTGGAATATAGATGATTTAATTAAAAAAGATAAACTTATTACTGAGCATAAATCATTAAAAGACCTAATTTTGGAAATGGAAGACGAAGTTTTAGCAAATGCAGGCGTAGATGTATTTGAAGAACTCTTTAAACTTATCTTTACAAAACTTTTTGATGAATTATTAAGCGGACGAGATCATGCCCGTTTTCTAGAATTCAGAAATTACGGAGATACAGAAACTGCATTAAAAAATAAAATTCAATCACTCTTTAATGAAGCAAAAGAAAAATGGGAAGGTGTTTTCTCAAATGATTCAAAAATAGCGCTTACGCCATCACACCTTTCTGTTTGCATATCATCATTACAAGATGTTAAATTATTTAATTCCAATTTGGAAGTTATCGACGAAGCATTTGAATATTTGATTAATAAAAGCAGTAAAGGTGAAAAAGGACAATATTTTACACCTCGTTATGTAATCGACATGTGCGTAAAAATGCTTAATCCTCAAAGAGATGAAACAATGATCGATACTGCCTCGGGCAGCTGCGGATTTCCTGTTCATACAATTTTTTATGTAT
>Ga0209755_10003858_pt1 | contig 18324 bp, 18 predicted proteins | sample TergutCo191P1_FD_187301 | JGI IMG/M metagenome (GOLD analysis project Ga0209755, IMG submission 187301) | Cornitermes sp. P1 segment gut microbial communities from Petit-Saut dam, French Guiana - Co191P1 (SPAdes) (version 2) | ecosystem: Host-associated > Arthropoda: Insects > Digestive system...
CGTTGTGCATTACAAAACTACCCGAGCCGCCCTGTATATTAACGCCGCCGCCGTTGCCTGCGGTGTTATTGCTTATTGTACCGCCGCGCATTATAAATGTGCCGCTGGCTATGTTAACGCCGCCGCCTGCCGAACCTGCGATTGTGGCTTGGTTGTTGTTGATTGTGCCGCCATACATTTCAAAGCGGGCATCGGGACTGCCGCTTAGCATAACCGCACTGTTGCCCGTGTTGCTTACTATATTGCCGCTTCGCATGGTAACTGTGCCTTGCGGCGATACATGAATTGCGCTTGCCATTCCCGCCGTGCCGGTACCGCCCATTATGGTAATACCGTCTATGGTAAGACTACCGCCCGTCATGTTTATTATCGTGCCTACCGTTTGGGCGCGAAGCGTTCCTGCGCCCCTGAAGGTAACATTGTCGGCTGGTCCAATCTCGATGCGCCCCATTGTCCATACCGTAGTGCCCTGCGGAATTGTAAAAATGATTGGCACACCCGGATTAGCGGTTCGGTTGAATGTAATAAGGCTGTTTATGAGAGTATTCGTGTCCGACGTGGTTAGGGTTCGGTCAATCGAAAACGGCACAATTTCCTCGTCCGCAATTTCAAGTGCGGGCGGCGTGGAAAAGTCCGTTTCAAGAGCTTGCTCGAAATCCTGCTCGAAAATTTCTGTTTCGGCATCTTGTTGGAAATATTGCTCAAAAACTTCCACTTCAACATTTTCAATCTCAACCGGTGCATACTCATTTGCAATAACCGGCGAAAACTGCGCAACCGTCATCACAAGTGCCATTAATACCGCCAAAATTTTTCTGCTTTGATTTTTCATAAAATATCGCCCCTTTGCTATTAGCCTATAGTTCCATCCGGATGACGCTCCGGCATTGGTCTGCTGTCTTGGTCAATCTCAATCCTTCCTCGTTCGCGTTCGCGCATTGCTCGTTCTCGTTCTCGGCTCTCCTCTTGCGTAGGCGTTTCCGTAGTCTCGCCTCCGCTGTTTCCGCCGCCACATCCGGCAAACATGAATGCAAAAATAATTCCTGCTACCAAACCCAGTATAAATTTTTTCCTGCCTGTGCAACTGTGCTTCAAAGAAATCCCCTCCCAATTCATTTTTCTATCACTATATCCTCAAAATGCAAAAAAAGCCCTGCCTGTCACCTTTATTCGGTGACTGACAGGGCTGTTACAATTCTGACAAAAATGTTCGTTTATGGGGGCTACCCTGCGTTACGTAATTTTTCCCAATCGCCTACATAAGATGGTTCGGGGATGGGAGTGCCGTCCTCCAAACAAGCTTCAAACCAGCATCTTTTCGCATCCTCTATCATTTCAAAACCGTGCTGCCATGTTTCCCCGCAGGTTATGCACCCCACCAAATCGGGGCAACGCAGGGTATATCCGCCTTCGCCGTCTTCATCAGGAAAAACTTCTATCCGATATTTCAAACTCATGTAATACTCCAAATCCTTTTTCATGGTTTACGCCTCGCTTTCATCTTCAAGAAGTGCTGTTCTTACAAATTCAATATATTTCCGCTTCATGGGTGTAGCTTTTGGAAGTGATATGGGATTTCTTCCGATTTTTCTGAAAACGAAATGACTTCCCCCGCCCCGTGACTGACTTTGTGCATAGCCTGAACGTTCTAACGCCTTAGCCAATTCTTCAAAGCGCAAATTTTTGTCCAACCTCATTATGCTTTCCAACAACTTATCAAATCGGCTCAATTTTGTCACCCCTTATCAAAAATATATCCCTTGTTGCGCACGGCGTAGATATCGTATCCTGCCGGCTCGATTTTTTGGCGGAAGCGTTTTACGGCGGCTTGCACTGCGTTTTTGTCCTCGCCCATGGGCAGTTGCCATATATTTTCGTAGATGAAGCTAAACTCCATGATTTTGCCCTCGTTTTGCAAACACAGGTACAGCAGTTTGAATTCCGTTGCGGTTAGCGAAAGGGGTTCGCCGTTTACATATGCCTGGCTTCCCAGCAAATCCAGCATAAAAGGCCCGCAGGTAAATTTGAAATTGTTTTGGCGGGAGGTTTCCCACTGCAACGATGCTTCTACACGGGCGCAAAACTCGTCAATTTTATAGGGCTTTGTAATGTAATCATTGCTTCCTGCACGCAGGCCTTTTATTATTTCGGCTTGCTCTGTAAGGCTGGTTAAAAATAGAACGGGGATATTGCAGATTTTTCGCAGTTCCGGCAAAAAAGTAATGCCGTCACCGTCGGGCAGCATTATGTCAAGCACTGCGATGTCGGGTTTTTCGGCGGAAAGAACGGCACGGGCTTGCGCCAAAGTTTCTGCGCACAGCACAGTATGCCCCCGCTCTTGCAAAATCCAGCGGTTAGCTTCCAGGATTTTTGCATTGTCCTCCACCAGTAAAATTGTACCCACTAAAAATTCTCCTTTGCAGTTGTGGCCGGTTTCATTATAAGTTGTCCTTTGCAGTTGTGACCGGCTTCATTATACATTCTCCTTTGCAATTGGAACGGAAAACGTAACCGTTGTTCCCTCGCCTTGTTTCGACTTTATCGAAATTTCGCCGCCGTGCGTCTCAATTATTTCTTTGCAGAAAACCAAACCCAGCCCGGAACCCTCTCCAAAGCCTTTGTCAAAGGCACGGGAGCGGGTTTCGCTGTTCATGCCGCAACCGGTATCGGAAATGGAAACGCTTACTTTGCCCGGGGCAGAAATTACGGAAATATTTATTGTTCCATTTTTTGTGTGCTTTAGCGCATTGTCTAAGATATTCCAAAATACCCGAGTGATTTCGCCGGAAACAGCCCACACTTGCGGCAAATTCTCCGGCAAATTCGAAAGAATTTTTACGCCTTGCTTTGCCGCCGATGTGCTTAAAATGCCAACAAGCTGTGCCACCATTTTGCCAATGTCAAGCGGCGCACGGGTTTCTACTGCATCTTTTTTCACAAACATATCAAGGGCACTGCTTGCCAAAGCGGCCAAACGATGGGACTCGTCTGAAATTGTGTTTAGGGCAGAAAGTGCCTGCTCTGTTACCGTGCCGCTTTTTATTTGCCGCACCGCCATTTCTGCATACACAGACATTACCGCAAGGGGCGTGCGCAGCTCGTGGGAAATTGTAGCCAAAATATTTTCCTTAAACCGTTTTTCTCGCTCCAAAGTGGCAATTTCGGCGGCAATCCGCTGTGCTTCCGCTTCCTTAATTGGGCGAAAATCCTGCAAGCATGATACCAGCACAAAAAATTCATCCAATTGCACCCGTGTCATTGTCACATCCAGCAAAATTTCTTCCCCCGTGCGGGTGCGATGTATCCACTCAAACTGGACGCAACCCTCCGCAATAACTTGCGCTACCGTTTGGGGAACTTTTTCCCGTGAGGGCGTGCCACATGGCTGGATTTCTGCCGCAAAGCCCCAGAAGTCGCTATTGTATGCGTGCATATATTCCGCCTTATTATCAAAACCAAAAGTTTTTGCCGCCATAATATTGCACTCCACCAGCGTAACGGTTTTTTCGTCGTGTATCTGCATGGCCAGGGGGAAGCAATCCGCAATGCGGCGCAAATTTTCGGCACCGGCGGTGGCACGCTCTTTTGCTGCACGCAAGTCGTAACCGTAGCACACAATTATTTCGCTATCGGGCAGAGAAATGCGGGAATAGGTAAATTCGAAAGGCATTTCCTCGCCCCGGGCATTCATTAGGGTGAATTCTGCCTTGCCATGGCCGTCTTCCAGCACTTTTTGCAGCGTGGTGTAAATCATTTCTGTAGATTCTCTGCCATCCGGCTGATATTCGGGACGGTCTACAAAGTTCAAATCCATAACATCCTGCTTAGATTCCACACCAAAAACGGTAACGGCACGTTCGTTGCAGTCCATAAATTTGAACTCGCCGTCTTTGTACTCCCAAATTTCCACGTACAGCGGCGCAGAATCCAAAAGGGTTTTAACCATCATATTTACAGTCATATAGCATCACGCCCCTCACATTATGAAGCAATTTTACAAGTGAAATGCAAAACTGACAATAATGTACGCCGGGAATCGGCGGAAATCAATTGTTTATTCCACGTGCGTCTCTTCGGGGTTTGGCAAGAGATGAACCATCTTTCGGGTTCTCGTCCGTGTCAAATATGCGTGACCCCAGTCGTACAATGCGAAGTGGCGTATCATCGCAATCCACCTCCATTACCGCAAAACCTCAAAACCATCTGGTTAGTCACACCAACCAGATGGTTTTGAGGTTTTACCGGGCAAAATCATGTCAACTTTTGTCTTGTAATCCGCACGATTTTGTGATACGCTGAGTTTGGTTGCGGAAAAATCGGTTGTCTAAAAATCTCTACCTTTTTAGAAAGGTAATTACTAGAAATCATTAACCAAAAAGGCAGAAAACGAGGAGGAAATGTAATGAGCATTTCGCGTTTAATCAAGGTTTTAATTGTGGGATTTGTGCTGCTTGCCGGCACCAGTATAATTTTTGCCCTGCTTGCTTCCCAAGCAAACAATCGGTTGGAAAACGCCACCAGCCAAAGGCTACAGCTTTATACGGCTGTGCATAATTTACAAAACGCTTCGGGGGATTTGACTCGCTGGGCGCGTAACTATGCCGTAACCGCCAACCGACAAGAATACGACTATTATTGGGATGAAATCTTTACAGTACAACGCCGTGACCGTGCCGTTGCTACTTTTTACGAGCTTAATGCGCCACAAAACGAACGCGACTTGATTCAACAAGCACTTAATCTTTCCAATACTCTTGCCCTGTTGGAAGATGAAGCGTTTCAAGCTGTAGCCGCAGGTGATATGGAATTGGCTGTAGAGCTAATGTTCGGGGATGCTTATGAAACAGGTCGATTTCCTATTATGCAAACACTCAACCAGCTTGCGGAAACTGTGGAACAACGCACTTTGCGTTATCAAGAGGGCACACAAGTCGCTGCCGCCCGATTTGAAATGTTGGCGATAATTTCCGTTGTGTTGTTTGCTATTGTAAGTATTGCGGGAGTAGCTTTGATTTTGCGCAAAATTTCTCCAATCAACAAGCTAATGCAACGAGCAAACGATGTAGCAGAGGGGCGTTTTAACACAAATGCAAGCGCAATCAAAGCTTCCAATGATGAAATAGGACAGCTTTTTGCAACATTTCAACGATTAGAAAAAGCTGTTGCCACGACAATAGACCAAACTCAGAAAAAGAGCATACACATTGCAAGCGGCAATTTTGATACAAGCAACTCCAAATTTAAGGCAAAAGGTGATTTCCAAAAAATTCTTGATAGCCTTGATGTTGTTTCAAGTAGCTTAGTTCAGTATATGGACGAAATGGACGCTGGGATTGCACTGCTTGACAAAGATTTTCGCTTTACGTTCCTAAACAAATATAACAGAGATAGAGGTTTTGACCCCGATGTGTTGCAGGGTAAAACAATTACAGAAACGATGCCGCCGGATTTTGTGGGGGTTATGACAGAGAGTTTCAAAAAAGCGGCACAGGCAGACATTGGAGATACCTATCCTGTTGAATTGCCAACACCAAATGGATTTATACATTCACAGCATACAAACGTAGCTATTAAAGACGAAAAAGGCAGCATAGTAGCTTATATGAACTTTGCTGTTGAAATGACCGAAATGATAAACGCTAGGCAGAGAGCCGAAAAAATTAATGACTATCAAGCAAACGAAGCGAAGTATCTTGCCAAGCATATTCACGAAGAACTTAGTTCGGGCTTTTTGCGTTTTGGTTTTAAGGTTAAAGAACATGACGAAGATACTACCGCTTCTGCTATTGCATATCAGCAAATTGGCGATAGTATGTCGCAGGCGGTTGGTTTCATCAAGAGTTATGTGGACGAAGTAAACAGCGTACTTTCAGCCGTAGCGAGTGGAGATTTGACCGCTCGTATAAATCGTGAATACGTTGGCGATTTTGCATCCATTAAAGATTCAATAAACAACATTGGAGATACGCTTCACAAAACTATGTCCGAAATTGCAACAGCATCCCAACAAGTATTGTCGGGCGCAAAGCAAATTTCTACCAGCGCACAGGAATTGGCAAACGGCGCACAGGAGCAAGCAAGCTCCGTAGAAGAACTTAACGCCACGGTAGACGTAGTAAACCAACAAACACGCCAAAACGCCGAAAGCACAACCACGGCAAGCGAGCTTTCCAACAACACGGCCTCCAATGCACAACAAGGCAATTCGTCCATGAGAGAAATGCTTGCGGCGATGGCACAAATTAAAGAATCATCAGCCGATATTTCAAAGGTCATAAAAGCCATTGAGGACATTGCTTTCCAAACAAATCTACTTGCGCTTAATGCTTCGGTTGAAGCCGCAAGAGCGGGCGAACATGGCAAAGGTTTTTCGGTTGTAGCTGATGAAGTGCGAATGCTTGCCGGGCGTAGCCACACATCGGCATCAGAAACAAATGGTCTTATTGCAACATCAATAAGCCGTGTTGACAACGGTTCGCAAATAGCTGAAAACACCGCTATATCGCTTGAAACGATTGTCACTAATGTAAATGAGGTTTCGGCAATCATTGGAAATATCGCCGCCGCATCGCAAGAGCAGTCAGAGGCGATTTTGCAAATAAGCGAAGGACTTTCGCAGATTTCAAAAGTAACGCAAAGCAATTCGGCTGTTTCCGAAGAAGCGGCGGCGGCATCGCAAGAGCTAAACTCACAAGCCGAAATTCTTCAACAGTTAGTGGCGTATTTCAAACTGTAAGGGTTATTCTTAGGCGTACCCCACGCTTTCAGTTCAGATAGGCCGTTAAACCATTTCATGCCCTTTCCTCCTCCAAAAAATGGGAGGGGCGAACATTCACCGCAATAGGTGGCTCTCGTTCTTGTTGCGGTTAAATCATAAAAATATGCCCTTTCCCATAAAATGAAAGGGCATATTTTTATGATTTCCAAAACTCAATATTGAAAACAACGTAAATATGTATGATAATGGATAAAGAGGACGGCACAGTTTTCACATAAGCATTGGAATTACACTATATCAATATGAAAGCCTTTGCCAAAGCCGTAAACGAAGCCGACAGCATAAACATACAGGAAACCAATGAAGATATGTTTGCGTATTGGCTTTCGATAATTACCGAAAAAGAAATTGTGAACAAGGATATTATAGAAAACGCTCGTAAGGAAAAGGAGGTCATCCGAATGGCTGTATCCGCAATAGCAAGACAGAGTGAGGATAAAATCATACGGCAAGCCTACCAACGCAGAAAGACCTGCTAAGAAATGTCAAGCATGAAAAAGCAAAAAGATGAAAGGCGTTGTTCAATAAAAAAGGGTATGGCAAACAGGCGGCAAGCAGGTAAATTTTCAAACAAGCCGCCCAAAGGAAAAACATTTATCAGTTAATCAACGAAATGTTTTTGAAACGGTGGTTGGGTCTTTGCCAATGCGCCGTGCGATTGCGTTGAAAGTCATGCCTTTGTGCAAGAAATCTTGGATTTCGGTACGGTCTTCGAGAGTTAAATGTTTCTTTGCTGTGGATTCTGTCATATTCTTCTCCTTCCGCAAGACAGCCCGGCTTATTCCAGTGCGATATAATATTGTAGACACTTTCATGGGGTTTGCTCCCATGAATATGTAAATTTCGACAAAAAATTATCCAAGCATCAAAAAAGGAAGCGGGCACCTCGCTTCCCTTTAAGAACACACATCAATTCCACACCGAACTGAAAATTACGATTGCGTGGACGGATTGGTGCTGCCCGATTAATCTTCAACTAAATTGTTACATTCTTGGTTTCTTAAATGAATTAGCCAAGAAACGATAAACCGTCCGGCATGACGGAATATCTTCTTTCTTGGCTGCTATAAATACGAATAATACTGCAACGAAGATACTAACGATGATGCTCGTAACAATGCTATGCAACCCCAACAACCAAAGGAATAATGACAACAGTGCCTTTGCTAATATTTTTGGAAATTCTATCCATAATTTTTTTAACATCCTTATATATGTCTCCCTTCTATAGAATCTAATTAGAAGTTCGACATCTAAGGAGGCCAAAGAAAATACACGGCATCACCACCTTTGTAAAAACATTGTGGCAGTACCGATTACCGTCCCATATGAAATTGTGTATGTTTCTTGCGTATACTTTGAGATTCAGAAACAATCAACAAAATTTCCCACGCTAACGTCCACCCAAAAATCCTTCCGTAAGTAACGTCCACCGCCTCGTTCACTGTGGACGTTAGTTTGGGAATTTACTGCCGGGAATAAGCCAGCGGAATTGGTTGTAGCCCCCGGATGATTTTTGGTATGGTATAATGAGGTACACACAATGCCAACCATAATCAGAGTTGTAGCCCCCGGATGATTTTTGGTATGGTATAATAAAATTCCTTGTCACAGCTTGTTAGCGAACGTTGTAGCCCCCGGATGATTTTTGGTATGGTATAATCACAGTAGCCATACGAGCTGTAGGACTTTAGTTGTAGCCCCCGGATGATTTTTGGTATGGTATAATTGCACCGGAGAGTACAATGCTTTCGCCTGTGTTGTAGCCCCCGGATGATTTTTGGTATGGTATAATGGTCGTAAATGGCGTAAACTCCGCCGATAAGTTGTAGCCCCCGGATGATTTTTGGTATGGTATAATGGCTACTCAAAGCGAAATTGCTGATATATTGTTGTAGCCCCCGGATGATTTTTGGTATGGTATAATTAGTGCGCTTGCTTTGCTTTTCAGTTTTTTGGTTGTAGCCCCCGGATGATTTTTGGTATGGTATAATGACAAAGATACACACCAATGCGTTGCAAAAGTTGTAGCCCCCGGATGATTTTTGGTATGGTATAATTTTCATGCCTGTCTCTTCGAGAACTTCGGAGTTGTAGCCCCCGGATGATTTTTGGTATGGTATAATCATCCGTTCCATCACCCTCTATGAATACGGGTTGTAGCCCCCGGATGATTTTTGGTATGGTATAATTGGTTATGTCGGAAAGGGCGTCGGAGAGGTCGTTGTAGCCCCCGGATGATTTTTGGTATGGTATAATGGGTGATGGGTTGTCCCTCCGCCGGGAGTGGTTGTAGCCCCCGGATGATTTTTGGTATGGTATAATCAGACGATTTGCCGGAATATGTTTTAGACTGTTGTAGCCCCCGGATGATTTTTGGTATGGTATAATGCTAACAAGCTGTGACAAGGATTTTTTGGCGTTGTAGCCCCCGGATGATTTTTGGTATGGTATAATTACCATTTTACGGCTTCGCCAGGATTTTTTGTTGTAGCCCCCGGATGATTTTTGGTATGGTATAATAGACCCCCTCAGGATGCAGTGTTTTTGCGTAAAAACTGCTTCTTGGGGGTTTATTATTTGGGGCGAAATTAATAAATTGTGAGCTGTTCATAAGAAAAATCCTTGTCATGTTCCTTGAGGTTGCCTACTAAAATTTCTATGCTTTGGTACTGCTTTTCCGTGATTATTAACATTCTCACCGAACCGTTGTCGGGGACGGCATCATACACACGCTTCTTGTGCTTTTCCACTGCATCTGTGCCATTGCACGTTCTGGCATAAACGGAAAATTGCAACATATGATACCCGTCTTTAAGCAAAAAATTTCGAAACTTTGTTGCGGATTTTCGCTCCGCTTTTGTTTTTACCGGCAGGTCGAAAAAAACCAAAATCCTCATAAATTTATTCATATGTGTGGAGTTTGAGCGGCACAAGCTCCGGAAGAAGTAGATTTTTCTTCTTTCCTGCACATACTGCAGAAAAACTTTGAACCGTTCGCTCCACGGCATATGAGAGTGCGTACATATTATTTGCAATGCAAATGTCATAGTTTAGCAAATTCACAAGTTGCCGTTTGTTTTGCGGCAATAACTCCTGTGGTGGATACTGCACTGTGAATAAATCGACAATTGGGCGAAACGGCTCAATGAAATCGTCGGCGAGGTTAAATTGGTTTAACGCCGAACGGTGGTGAACTCCAAACGCAGGAAGAAATCCGTACACCGTAAGTGACCGTGCAATGCAGCTGCGCAAAATTGCATAGCCGTAATTTAGCCATGCGTTTCGAAAATTAGAGTCGTCGCTGCGTAAAAATTTGTCTCCGAAAAGAGCGGTGAAATAAATTGCGGCGGCGTGTCCCTCACTGTTTCTTTCATCGCCGGAGCGAACTTGCTTTGACATACTTGTCAACTTTTCTGCGACAGCCTGCGCTTTTTCTGCATGGGAGCAAAGGGAAAGACATTTTGCTTGATTAGAAATTTTTGCGGAAACAATCTGCTTCCACAGTTGTTTTTTTGCCGGTGTGGTAAGTGCGAGTTGTTTTTTGGTGATTTCAAGCTGGCGTGAATGTTGCGAAAATGGCACAAGAACGCCGCAGGGCATATGAAATTCGTCGCATATGAAAACCGCAGAGCCATTTTTTGCAAGAGCGGAAAGAACTGCCGCACTAATTTCGCTTCGCCGATTTTCAACCAACAGCGTGGAAATGTCCTCGATTGGAACAGTCCCGTCTGTTTGAGGTGTTTGGATGCAAAGTTGATTGTTTTTCAGGGTGAGTTTTGCCTCGTTTTCAACAATTATATGTCGGTATGCCATAGGTCACATCACCTCGAAAAAGGTTGCCGCACTTCGTGCGAAACTCTTGAGATATTGCCGAGAACGTCTACTTGGTATTTTTCGAAAGCAAGCAGGGTTTTTACACCAAGGCTGTTTATAATGTAGCTACTGTCGTGGTTTATGACGGTGATTGACCCTGTTGAAATACCCGTTTTTTTGTAATACACAAGTGTTTCTTGGTGAAGCTGTGTCGGTGGCAGACTACTTGTGGAGTGAATTTTGTTAAACATCATGATTTTTTTGTTTCTCACAAAAATCAAGTCGTTGGGGTAGAGTGAGAAAATAAAATCCTCGTCCTGCATTTCTTTCCAGTGTTCATGCGATTTGCCTGCAACAATTGCCTTATTCGGCAAATCAGGCTTAATCGTGTCCGCAACATAAATTGGCACAAGATAATAGCCATCGTTTGCTATATGAAAAACGTCAACACGCACCATGTTCTCATTTTCCGCAACGCCCCCTCGCAAATTAATGCCGCTCTTGGTGTCCAAGACTTTTACTTTGCGCACAATGCGGTCTCTATTCGGCATATGAAAATCTGATGCGAATGCTTTTTTTCCGTCACCGTCGTGTTTTAGCAATTGCTCTTTAAGTGCGCTGTAAAGGAGCATATCTGCATCAGGGCGATAATAGCCTGCAATTTCGCCGGTTTTTTTATCCAGGCTAAGGGAGGTGAGGGAAACTTTTTTTACCAGTTCGCCGTCTTCGGTTTTTCCTTTAATTGTCTCCTTGTGTGCCGCACCGCCGACTTTTCTTTGGGGCATACGTGAGACAAAAATGGGTTGCAAATTTGCGATTTCTTCGTCTGGGTACGGCAAGGGGCTAATGGTTTCTATTGCAATATCCAGTTGCGTTTTTGTTGGCGCAAGTCTCGCCATAAGCTCCTCTCGGAAAAACGGATACGGCCCGGGAAAACGCTCTTCTTTTGCACTGCGAGGGTCTCGGCTTGTGTCTGCAAAGCGTGTTTCTTCATGGTCGTAGTGGCGGCTTATGTCGTTTATCATTTTCTGCGTGGTGCAAGCTATAACCACCGCGTCAACAGCGTGATGAATGTCTCCGTTTTCACGAACTTTTACAAGTCCCCATCGCTTGCGAAGCGTTGACGTTGTTCCGCCGTTTATCGCCGTTACATGGCGTTTGCGCCCGGTTTCAAATGGTGCAAACAAAAGGAAATCGTTCAAATAATTTAGCAGAAATCGTGACATGGTTCGTGTGTCGTTTAGCGCACGGTCTTTGAACGCATTTTTATCTTCATCGGTGATTTGTTCTTTGAGCAAGCGGCTTTTTTTCGCCGGACGCAAATTTGAATTGTTTACCCATACGATAAAATTATCCCGCTCCTTGCCTTGCAGAAATTCAAGGGGTAGGCGATTGCCTTTTCGTTGCTGAAATGTTCCTTTTGCTAAAATTTTGTTTGCGTACGTATCGTTGTGGGAGATACTGCGTGGAACGATATGGTCAATTTCTGCATAGCCGTATTCAAAAAGGCGACTCATGTCAAATTTCGTTAGCGAGTACGGGCATTCATCGGCTTGGTCTTTGCACAATTTCAATTTGATGATGTCTTGCCCGGTTGGATTGATTAGCCCAAACTCATCCGTGAGGCGTTTTTTAATGCGTTCGTTATCGGCACGGTTGCTTTCCATGTGATTTTCGATGTCTCTGCGCTCGGTAAAATCTTTTGCCATATCCCGTGCAAGCTCGATATTGATAAACACCGGGCTTTCGCCCATTTCTCGGATAATGGCGTTAAGCACTTTTGCGCACTGCGACAAAGCCCTACGCACAACCGGGCTTGATATCGAACTTTCGATTTCTTCCGCCAGATGTTTTGGCGAAATAAGCAACTTCTTCTCTGTGCCGCTATGCGCCTTAAAATCGTAACCTGCCGATTCGCACGCTTTGTCGTATGTTTCGCCCTTTTCAAGAAACGGAATAATTCTGTCCAGTGCGGAAACGGATAAATTCGCAAATTTGCGAAATGTTCCCATGTTTTCGATGAGTGCGCTAATGTCATCAGGCGCAATGAATTCGTTGGCCAATGCTTTTTCTATTTTGGCTCTGTCCTTGCCCGGATACTTAACGATGGAAAAAATATGACCGATTGCGTTTCTTTGGTCGGGCGAAATGTACTTGATTCGGTCTTTTGAAACATGGTCTAACGCCTTTCGCATTTCGTGATACGCAGGCAAGAAGTTGAATTTTGTTTTCTTTTCGTCGGCGGTGAAGTTATTGTCCTTGGAATAGCGGACTGTGCTGAATCTTTGGTTTTCGGAGAGTGCCAGCAACTTGCGAATTTGTGAATAGTTAAGGTTGTCCGATTCGTGTGCTTTGCCTATTAGTTTGATGCGTTGTTCTTCCGTAAGCGAACGCTTGTCTCCCGGTTCTTCGATTCGCAAATGATTCACTTTTTGTAGCAAATTCGAAATTTCGAAAGAATATGTTGCTTTTGCGGCGCGTTTTTCATTTTTTTCAAACGTGCAAAATCCAATCTTGCTTTCGATTTGGTTTTCGGCGTAGGGGCTTCGAATTTTTGAGCATTTTTCGCTTTCATCTAACCGGCACTTTTCACAAGACCTAAACGGGCACATTCCAGGTCCTTCATCAAAGCTACGCTGGCTTGAGAGAATTTCGATGTATTTTTCTTCTATTTCTTCGTTGCAACAAGCATTTCCAAAATCTCTTTGTGCGGCAAAAATAAGACGTGCTTCGTTAAGCACCATGTCTCGTGTAACTGTGTTCAAATAATCGGATTTGTTGCGTTTGCGTGGGGCGTATCTCTCGTCACAGTAAAGCATTTCGCCCACTGTACGATATTTTTCCATGGTCTCACAATTTTTTTCAATTGCGCCTTTCATCTTACCGGCTTCTTTGTCCTTGCTGTCTACACGGCGATTTGACTTAAACCCTCTGCGCTGTGCAAGATGGAGCATAACCCTCGCAAGTTCTCTGCGGGAAAGCACACGCTCAAGTGCGTCACGGCGGAGTTCGTAAATATCGGAGACAGGCTGTTCAAATAAACATTTCATCTCCGCTTCGGTAAGGATTTGTTTCGCTGTTATCAAATTGCGAATGCGTTCTTTGCGGTGCCGTTTGCGTCTAAGTCTTCTCCTCATTCCACGTGCGTCTCTTCGGGGTTCGGCAAGAGATGAACCATCTTTCGGGTTCTCGGCCGTGTCAAATATGCGTGACCCCAGTCTTACAATGCGAAGTGGCGTATCATCGTCACCCACCTCCATTACCGCAAAACCTACCGATGCAATACCAATGTCCAAGCCAATGTTATAGCGCATTTCGCAACCTCCTGCTTGTTTTGATTCTCCGCCTATAAACAGATAACGCCCTGCCACGTAAGCAGAGCGTTAGAGCTGCACGGTCTGATTACCTTATTGTAACGACCGAATGACTTTTGGTATGGTAATCAAAGGATATAACAAATATAGCATAGTTTGCATCTTTTTGTCAAATCCAAGAACTTTCACAGCAAAACCTCAAAACCATCTGGTTAGTCACACTAATCAGATGGTTTTTGCATTCCGAAAATTTTTTTGCCGCCGCAGGAAAAGCGTGTTAAAATCTACCGGGGATTTCAGAACCTGTGTTCAATAACGAAATGACGGATAAAAATGGCGAATTTTCGCCAATCAAGGAAAGGTTTTGCGCCGTGTGCCAGCGGCACACAAGCGAAACCTTGACGAAGAGTGGCGGAAATTCGACGTTTTTAGACGGCGTTTTGGTTGTTGAACACAGGTTCTAAGTAAAAAAGGAGCAAACCATGGAAAACATCCAACATGATGAACACGAACAGTTTCGCATACGGCGTGAAAAACTGGAAGATTTGCAGTCCGCTGGCCGTGACCCTTTTAGCCACGTAACATACGATGTTACGGCGCACAGCACGCAAATAAAATCGGACTTCGAAACATTCGAGGGCAAAACCGTTTCAATAGCCGGGCGTATTATGGCAAAGCGTGACATGGGCAAAGCGTCTTTTATTGACGTGAAAGACCGGGACGGACGCATCCAGTCCTACGTTGCCCGTGACGCTATAGGCGAAGACGAATATTCACGCTTCAAACAGCTTGATATAGGCGATATTGTTGGGCTTTTGGGCGAAGTTTTTCGCACGCAAAAGGGCGAAATTTCCGTGCGTGCATCGGAAGTTACGCTTCTTGCCAAGTCTCTGCGGCCTTTGCCGGAGAAATTCCACGGCCTAAAAGACACAGATTTGCGATACCGCCAACGATATGTAGATTTGATTGTAAACCCGGATGTCAAAGATGTTTTCATCAAGCGGACGCAAATAATTAAGGCGATTCGTGCCTTTCTTGACGGTCGTGGTTATCTTGAGGTTGATACCCCTGTGCTTCAAACCGTACCCAGCGGTGCGGCCGCAAGGCCTTTCGTTACCCATCACAACACGCTGGATATGCAAATGTACTTGCGAATCGCACTGGAATTACCGCTAAAACGGTTGATTATTGGCGGCCTGGAACGAGTTTACGAACTTGGGCGAAATTTCCGCAACGAGGGAATTTCCACACGCCACAACCCGGAATTTGTAATGATGGAACTGTACCAAGCGTATACAGATTATCACGGCATGATGGAGCTTGCCGAGAGCTTAATTCGTGAGGTTTGCGAAAAAGTTAACGGCACAGCAAAAATAGCTTACGGCGAGCATGAAATCGACTTTGGCAAGCCATTTGAGCGCATCACCATGGTTGACGCTGTGAAAAAATATGCCAACGTGGATTTTAATGAAATAAAAGACACCTCCGCCGCAAAAGAAATTGCAAAAGCCCGAAACGTCGCATTTGAGAAACACCACACAAAGGGCGATATTCTTTCGCTTTTCTTCGAAGAATTTGCGGAGAAGCACCTTATTCAGCCCACGTTTTTGCTGGATTATCCGGTAGAGATTTCGCCGCTAACCAAGCGAATTCCCGGCAATCCCGATTTTACCGAACGGTTCGAGCTTTTTATTGCGGGCAACGAAACCGCAAACGCCTACTCCGAACTAAACGACCCCATAGACCAGCGGGCACGTTTTGCCCACCAAGAGGAACTGCGGCAAGCCGGCGACGAAGAAGCCAACATGACGGACGAGGATTTTCTAACAGCCGTAGAATATGGGATGCCACCCACAGGCGGCATGGGCATTGGCATCGAGCGGCTAATCATGCTACTCACAAACTCCCCGTCCATCCGTGACGTAATATTTTTCCCAACAATGAAACCAAATTAGAGTGCGCCCGGCGCACAATGCACTGATAACCGGGGGCATATCTTCGGGTGTAAGCATTCTCTCACCCCATTGCCGGATTCAGTTTCCTGGCGTACGAAAAGGGGGCTGTTGCAAACTGTGCAATCCGCACGCCGTCATTGCGGGTCAAGCCCGGAATGACAAAGAAAAAAAGCCCGGAATGACAAAGCAGGGGCAACGCACGAAGTATAAAGTCCGTGATAAACGCAAAGCCATTAAAGAAACCCTCTTTGATGAAAGCTATACGCTAGGCACGAAAGCTACTGCCCCTATTGCTGTAAGTCAGTAAGAGGAAATTTCAAAACTTAATATCCGCACCGCAGTAACCGCAGACCGCCATTGTCTCAAATGACAAGGCGGTTTTGTGTTGTGGTGGTGATATTTATTCTATGTGTAATGTTCTATCAAGGAAAGCAACAATTCACTTGATTGCAATTCGTGGTTAAGTGCGTCATCCCAATTTTGGTAAATTTCTTCTGAATTATCTTGAATAAAATCAAAATGTTTTTTAGCCAACGTGTAATCATTTTTCATAAAGTAAACTTCGCCAAGAAAATAATGTGCTTGAATTAAATGTAGAAAATGCAAATCATCATCTTCGTTTTCAGGCTCATGTTCATTGGCGAACTGTATAGCTTTTTCCAAACTTTCGATAACTCTATCAAATTCTTTACGCTTCAAAAGCAAATGTGCCTTTGTGATTTGTTGCTCAGACTTCGTAGACATTAACATCACCTCAAAATTTAATCCCAACCCTGAAAGGAGAACGCCCATGCAAAACCAAAAAACCACTAACACCTTTACGAAAAAAATCGGCAAGGCAACCTATCGAGTCAAAATCCATTTTTCCCAAAACAGCAAGCAGACTTTTAGTGATAAAGTGCTTCGGATTGTTAAAAGTGATATTGCGGGAAAAGGAGAAAGTAGTTAGTTATCAAACGATTTATATTTTCTCATTAGTAAACATTTCGGGAGAAGATATAATTTCGTTAATAAATTGTTCCTGCATAGCTTTTAATTGTGAACTATCAATTTCCCATTGTTCCAAAACGCAATAAACTCCATCAAATAAATGCTCAAGAGCATTTTTATATGGCTCGGCAGTTTCCATAATAGGTGTATATGGCAGAAATATTGTATGCTCCGCTTCTTTATATTTTTTACTCACTTTCGGCCCGACAACCTCATTTGTTGCCAACTGCCATTTTGCAGAAACATTAAAAATCAGATTGCAATCTTCTCCGAGCAACTCAATAAATTTTGATGACGGCTTTACAATCTCCGATATTTTTTCACTCAAAAAGCGTTGTAATATGTGGCTAAATGGAAATGTCTTGCCAACCTGTATATATATTTGCGTAAAGGATATTTTCATAAACAGTCACCTCATACTTTTGTGTCGTTAATATAACGTCCAACTCTACCAGTCACGAATACGTGTTATCAATAACCTCAACCGCCCAAGCGGTTGTTTTTATATTGCACCACCAAAAAATCCAAACCCCGAAAGGAGCATTTAACCATGCCAAAAACAAGACAGGAAAAAATCGCAAGCTATGACGAGCAAATCTCTCAACTGCTTATCCGCAAAAAAGCGGAAGTAGACAAGCACAAAGAGGACGAACGCAAAAGGCGAACCAAACGCCTTATCGAGCGTGGGGGCATTGTGGAAAGCATTATTACAAATGCACCAACATTCACCAACGACCAAATCCACACCCTACTATCAACAGCCTTAGCCACCGACACCGAAAGAACAACACAAAGCCCCAAACCCGCAGAACCAAACACCACCCCACAGCCCACAAAACCCACCGAGCAACCACAGCAGACCCCAAGCCCTAGCAATCCAAAACAGGGCAACACGCCACCGCAAAACCCCAACCATAACCGCCAAAACAACAGCAATCACGCAAACGGCAACAACCAACAGCACCACGGCAAACAGGGCAACCCCACAGGGCAGAACGGCTAACGCCTACTGCCCTTAAAACCGAATGGCGCACTTATATACCACGGCGTTGCCGTGGTATCGTGCGGTCTGCCGGCGGCTTTCCGTGCCATAGGCACGGCATGGGGCAAAATCGCCCCATGAGAACCTAAAACCCAACAGCACAGACATACAACCGATAGAGATTACAACTTGATAGTCTTAAATAGAATTTTCAACCTATCAATATTTTCTGCAATCTCTTTATCGGCTCTATTTATTGTGAACTCTTCGCCACCACCCATTTCACGAATAGTCATCAATTTCCATAGCAAAGCAAAACGAGCAATGCACTCTGATAGTTCATTATTGGCAGCTTCAACTTTTGCATAAGCACCGCCAATCATACCACCATTAAGATTTCTCTTAAACACTTTTTTATTTACAGCATGGTCATTCTCAACACGCAATGCAATTTTATTTGTACACGCCCGTGCCAATTCATCTTTGCCT
>Ga0209755_10003859_pt1 | contig 18321 bp, 16 predicted proteins | sample TergutCo191P1_FD_187301 | JGI IMG/M metagenome (GOLD analysis project Ga0209755, IMG submission 187301) | Cornitermes sp. P1 segment gut microbial communities from Petit-Saut dam, French Guiana - Co191P1 (SPAdes) (version 2) | ecosystem: Host-associated > Arthropoda: Insects > Digestive system...
GCGTTATTGTTGTAATGTTTTATTTACCCTTGGCTCAAAATGTGCCCGATGATGATACAAAGTTTAGAATTCTTGGAGCTTATTTTTTAATTACTGCCTTGTCGATTATTTATGAGTGGATTGGTATTCTTAAAGATCGCAAGGAAAATCAACTGTTAGCTGAACTTGCTCAGGAAAGAGATATGATCCAAACCATGAAGGATAATATTAACCAGGGTATTTTCCTTATGGACAAAGAGCTGAATATTCTTCCGCAGTATTCGCGCACTCTTATTTCCATTCTTTCATATTATGAATCAGATTTAACAGGTAAAAATTTCCTTGATATTATCCGCAGTTCGTTTGAAACAAGACAGCTTCAGGTAATGAAAGGTTATTTTAACATGGTTTTTTCCAAGGAAAAAACGGCAAGGATACTTGAAGGCGCAAATCCAATTTCCGAATTTGAATATAAAGTTGACGATGATATTAAATATTTAAGTACAAGGTTCCAGTTAATTGAGCAGGCGGCTTCCAATCCTGTAATTATCGGAATTGTTCAGGATATTTCCAGAGAAAAAGAAATCGAATTTGAGCTTCAGGCGCAGAAAGATCTTCAGGAAATGGAAATGAAGAACATGTTCGATGTTATTAAAGTTGATCCGCTTGTCTTCCAGAATTTTATGGAAGATACCGAGGCGAATTTTAACAGCATCAATACTTTGTTAAAAGACAGGAAGTTATCGGAAAAAGAAGTTGTTACAAAAATTTTCCAGTATATTCATGCGATTAAATCCAATGCTCTTATCCTCGATTTAGAAAGCCTTGCGAATAAATTGCATGTTCTGGAAGACGATATTAAGGCATTGTCAAATAAAGACAGGGTTTTTACAAATGACATGCTTACTCTTGCGGTAAAAATCGAAACCTTTATGCAGGAAATGGATTCCTATGTAGCCATTACAAAAAAGATAAACGCCTACAAGACCACAAACCAGATGGATACAATTCTGGAAAATTCTTTATCAAAGGCTGTAGAAAGGCTTTCGGCGGAACTCCACAAAAAAGCAAAAATACAAGCCGGTCATATCGATTTAGGAATTCTAGAATCAAAATTGCGAAAGCCTGTAAAAGATATTTTATACCAATGTGTAAGAAACTCCTTGTTTCATGGTATTGAACCTGTCGAAGAAAGAATTAACAAAGGCAAGAATCCGCAAGGCGTATTGGCGTTCTCCATAAAAAATGTTGACGGTAAAGCGGAAGTTGTTTTTTCTGACGACGGCAAAGGTCTCGACTGGAAAAAAATCAAGCAAAAGTTCCACGAAAAATATCCCGGAAAACCCGCCGACAAAAAAGTTTTACTTAGCTCAATCTTCTCTCCCGAATTTTCTACAGCCGACGAAACCACTTCCGCTGCCGGCCGCGGCGTAGGCCTAAGCTTTATAAAAGACCTTGTCAAAGAATACGGCGGCACTATCAATGTTAACTCAACAGAAGCCGGGCTCGTGTTTAAATTTGTGTTCCCGTATGAGTGATTAAGATATTTATGAAAGTCATAGGATTTAACGCAAGCCCAAGAAAAAATGGTAACACTGCATGGGTAATAAATAAAATTCTAGAAAAAGCGACCGTTGAAACACAATTATATAATTTCGCTGACCTGAATATAAAACCATGTCAAGGCTGCTTAGGCTGTCATAAAGACGGTAATAATGGCTGTGTAATAAATGACGATATGCAGAAACTTTATAAGGAATTAGAAACCACTGATACTCTTATTTTAGGAACACCAATATACATGGGGCAAATGACAGCACAGGCAAAAACATTTATAGACAGATTATTTGCACATATTTCACCACGTTTTTCACCGCACTATAAAGAGAAAGAAAAGAAAATAAAATTAATACTTATATTTACACAAGGCAATCCTGATAAAAGCAAATTTCAAGTTTACATAGAATATACAAAGCAAATGTTTCAATTATTGGAGTTTGATGTTATAGAAACAATCATTGTAACTGGTACTCGAACAACAGCGGCAAGTGAACAAGAAGAACTACAAAATTATTTAGATAATATGGATTTATCGTTTTAATATTTGGGTATACTGTTGTGTATCGGATTGACAGGTAAAATATTTATAATTTGGCTTGTTTTTATTCTTTTTTCATACTATAATGCCAATATGAACGATAAAATCCAGACGGAACTGGATAAATTAAAAGAAATTATCACAAAAACCCTTCCGATAGACCAAATTTACCTCTTTGGCTCTTACGCTTATGGAAATCCGCACAAAGACTCCGACATTGATTTATTTATCGTTCTTAAAGATGAAGTAGAAATCAGGGAAATAGATGCGGCAATTCAAATAAGGCTTGCAATAGCCGACCACCAAACGTTTTCGCTCGATTTAATAGTCTCAAAAAAAAGCAAGTATCTTGAAAGGCAAACCGCTCCGACATTAGAGCGAAAAATTGCCAGAGAAGGGGTATTGCTGTATGCAGCATAAGGAAATTGTCAAACAGTGGATTGATTTAGCGGATATGGATTTAACATTATCACAACATTCCGCTAAAACCATGCACCCAACTCCGCATGAGATAATCTGTTTCCATTGCCAGCAATTTACAGAAAAATATCTAAAAGCCTTTTTAATATCCAAAGGTATTGAACCGCCATATACACATGACTTAGTAAAATTACTTTCTCTATGCGAAGCCGAAAACGCCGTCTTTAGCGAAATAAAGGAAAGATGTGCTATTTTAACCGAGTATGGAGTTCAGCCTCGCTATCCTGCTGATATGCGGATAAATGAAGATGATATGAAAAGAGCTTTACATTACGCTGAAGTTGTAAAGTCTTTCTTTCTGGAAAAAGTGTCGGAGTTGTTTGAGACAGCATAATATTGTATACCGCATTGACGGTAACAAAATCTATTCTGGTTCTTATGGGTATAATATTGCATTTAGGATTGACAGGTAGTTAATTATTTATATCAAGCATGGGCTGCCAGAAAAGGTGATAAATACTGTACTTCGTCTTCAATGTTTTCTGTTATTTCTCTTATCATAAATGAACCGGGTGGTATTTTTTTTGATGTTTCAGTATATGCCGTTCCTGCGTCATCATAAACCCCAATTACTTCATCTTCAGCAATAACGATATGTTTTCCTTGATATTTCTTACAGAGTTGTTCTTTGTGTGAGTTATAATATTGAAGCTCCCTTTTAAACATATCTACCCCTTAAAAAAAATTTATATCAACATTATTTTTTGTCAAGTAAAATGGTAAACAGCAGAACTCCTCGAAGTGTCTACTACCTCCTGATACTGTTGCACCCAATCAAGCTTGCCTGTTTTCTCGGTCGTTAGCCTCCATTAGAGTCTTAAAATCCTTTGTAATTATTTTGAAAAATCAACATCATCGATAAAGTTAATTTTTAGATATTTATCTTCATTAGCCGGGCTCGTGTTTAAATTTGTGTTCCCATATGAGTGATTTGGGTAAAATTTAGCTGAGATATTCTTTACAAACTTTTGTGATTGTGTCCTTAAATACACCATTAACCTCAATTGTTGACACTTCGAGGGCAAGAGTTAAATCTTTTACAAAACGTTTCATTTTTTCATCTTCATTTAAGGTAGCATTTTGAGCGTTTATAGGAATAAATAACTCGAAAACATTAATTTCCAGGATATTTGCCAATTTTACCAGTGTTAAAGGGGACACCCATCCTTTGCCTGTCTCTATTTCTGACAGGAAATTTGACGAAATTTCCAGTTTTTCAGCAAGTAAAAGTTGGTTCCAACCTCTTTTACTGCGAAATTTTTTAATATTTTCGGCAAAAACCGCCCTTAATTCCTTTTCTTCCATAAATCTAATGCTAATGCATATATTTTCTCTTTCATGTAAGATTTTTCAAACAAACTATTATACATAATTGACACTTCGCTAATAGCGAGCTATAATAAAACTAGCCTGTAATTGGCATAGAACAAGGTTTTAATATCTTGTTATTTCTGATAATCAATTACAAAAAAACATATCAAAATCTTGTAATTGTGACTGTAAAGGAGCGAATTTATGAAAAGGAAAGTATTTGACGGAATTGTGATTTTGGCACTGGTTTTTGGGGTGTTGTTGGTTGGGTGCGATGAGGGTGATGGTGATAAAAACAACAATAATAACACTAATGAAGTACCCTCAGTGGATTTTACCAATCACGAAACAGCTTCAATACGTGTTCGTAATAACACTAACGTAAGGTTAGTAGCTTTCAAAGGGCAGCCAGCTCTTGAAAATATGCTAGGCGGTGTTCCGGCAAATGCTACTAATCATGGTTTCAGCCGAAGCGGATTTAATTCTTCAGTTGATTTTCCCTTAACACTGGTAACAGAAACAGAATATAACAGAGCGTGGACTGCAGGCGGTAATCAAGCTCTTGCAACCGCTGATAAATTTAACATTGTTTATGCTTTTTATAATCATAGTGGTACCAATAACAATGTATTTACTATTACTTCACAGTCGGGCGGAATTGGTCGTTTAGTTCTGGAAAATCCAACAGCATGGAATGTAGAGGTTAGAAATATGGCTTATAATGGAGTAACTTTAGGATATATTGGACCATATACTGCCCAACAAATATTGAACCTAGAGCCGGGTGATTACGCATTTTATCCTGTTATGCGCAGGTTTAATTCAATGTTAGGTGAAATAATAGATGTGCAGCCCGTTTTTGAAACTGGCATTTTAGAAGGTACTCCTTTTTACAGACCACTTCCTATTACTTCAACACCTCAATCATGGAATTTCCGTGAACTTGCTCAGAATGCCAGTAAAAAAATGGTTTCTGGTGCTGCTTTTATACGTGTTGTTAATAGTTCAAGCATTGGTATTCAATTCTATAATGGTTCTACAGCACAACAAACCTCAATGGGTTTAACCCAACTTGAACCTGGTAAAACTATGGTTTTCCAAGTTCCTTTCCCTCGCAATCCTGATCAAAGTTTTAGCTTTGAACATACTGCTGATTTTGGTGTTGGTGTTCTTGGTGCTGGTCGTGTTGGAAATGTTCCTCCTCGTACAGTTAAACTTGATTATTTATATGAAATTCAAGTAACTGGTCCTGATGCTAGTAATATTGTTGCTTCAGCATTAGATGAGAAACAGAAGATGGACATCGAAGGTTTGTTTGCCGCAAACGCCAATTAATTATAATATCCACCTGCTTTATGGCAGGTGGATTTTTTATTGGAAATTAATAATGATACTCAAAAAAAAAGTAAATTTATTTTTTCTCATGTTTATTTTTATTTTTTTTGGTTGTGATAATAAACCAGAAAATAATGATGATAATAATAATTTGCCACTTGCAAAAGTTACCTTTTTCAATAATTCATCATATCCTGTCGATATTTTTTATAATTTTAATCCACAGTTTTTTGACCCTTCTTCTTATATAGGTACAGTTGATACAATTAGCAGGTCACTTGCGGTTTCTGTTCCTGCCAGTACTGATAATTTAATAGGTGATACTTTTTATCTTCGCTATAAAATATTATTAGCGGATAGTTTTGAAACAGGTACAACCGCCCTTCATATTCATGCCGAGCGTACTATGTCTAACATAACCTTTGTTTTAGAAAGCGGTAAAAACTATAACAAAACAATTGAAAATCCTCCTGTCAGTGAACTTCGTTTTGTAAATGGAATTCTAAAAGTACAAAATTTAACAACAGATCAAATTTGGATCGAAAATCACGATATATTATTACCACAAAAAAATCGAGAAACTGCATGGTTAACTGTTGGTCAAACAGGTTATTATGAAATAGCCATTCCGTTCTTATCTGAATCTTTATCAATGGATTTCTTGAAAACTCGTGATAGCCAAACAAATCGTGTTTCGTTTCCTTCGTTTGAGATGGAGCGTGGAAAATTATATTTTTTTGAGATTAGAAATACAGGCATTAATGCTCCTGTTGTAAGTCCTATAAATCCATTGGCAAAATAAAAGAGGTGTATGAATGAAAAATAAATTAATTTTATTTATTGTTTTTACAATTTTTCTTATAAGTTGTGGAAATGATGAAACACAGCAAACTATTGAAAATGACACATTTTTAAAAATTTCTAATCTTTCTGGCTATGATTTACTTAATGTTGAGTTTTCATCGACTGACTTTGACACAATTATAATTGGCAGAGACAGTAAAAGAAAGGTAAATGCTGATACAAAACCTGTTTATTTCTATCTTAATATTGTCGGTATCAATATACAGTGCCGGACTAATGAAATGGTGACTTGTGAAAAAGGAATAGAAAAAGAATTAATTTTTACTAATTATTCTTTAATCACTGTTATTGAAAGCGGAAGAACAGATACTATAAAAAATATTTTTGATTTACTGTCTGTAGAAATGAGTAATTCTATTTTGGTATTAAGCATTGATGATATTGTTATAGAAAATAATTCTATTACCTCTGTTGATTTTGGAGTAGTTGAAGTTGAAAGCAATAAAGCCATTGTTTTTACTATTAAGAATACTGGAAATATCCCATTAGTTTTAAATGGTAATCCAATAATAGAATCATCAAATGCTAGTTTTTCAGTTATTTCTCAACCGTTAATTACAACAATTAATCCAGGAGCAAATACTAACTTTATTTTACGATATACACCGTCAGCTGATAAAGAAGATATGGGCGTAATAACTATTGTCAGTAACAGTTCAAATGCTTTGTTTATTTTTAATATAAAAGGAACAGGATGTGTTAAAAAACCTAGAATTTCGATAAGACAAGGTTTTACAACTATAAACGCACATGGGGAATATGATTTTGGAACTATTTTGATAAATAAAACAAGTGATGTTACTTTCACAATAGTAAATTCAGGGGAATTGGATTTGGTGATAACTTCAGTAAATAATAACCGTATCAATTTGGAAAATAATACTGAAGGTTATTTTTCAATTATTCAACAGCCTTTTGCTCCTTCTCTTGCTCCTAGTAACTCAACCAGTTTTATTATTCGATTTAGCCCGATTACAATTGGTAGTAATTTTTCAGCTACTATACAAATTAAAGTGAACACACCTGAAAATGAAGATTTTTCTTTTATTTTAAAAGGAAATGGTAGGAATTATATTGTTGGCGATAGAGGACCTGCTAGTGGGTATATTTTTTATGATAAAGGATTGTTCTCAAACGGCTGGCGTTATCTTGAAGCCGCTCCGCTTGAAACCGAATTTAACGCTGTACAATGGGGAACGTTTAATACAGATGTTATAGGAACAGGCGTAGCAATTGGAACAGGGAAACAGAATACAGAAATCATTTTAGAGCAATTACAATTATTGGGTGAAAGTGGACGTGCAGCACAACTATGTGCAAATTTGAATTTTGAAGGTTTTAATGACTGGTTTCTACCCAGTAAAGATGAACTTAACTTAATATGTAATAATCTTATAACAAAAGGATTAGGGGGATTTAGCAGTGATGGTTCATATTATTGGTCATCATCGCAATATTCTAATCGTGAGGCATACACTTATCGCGCCTCCAGTCCTGTCAGTATTTATTCGCATTCTTATAGTAAGACCTATGGTTGTAAAGTTCGTGCTGTAAGGGCTTTTTAACTGGTGTGAATTGGTGTTTGTCATTTAATATATATTAATTTTTTAAGGAGTATTTTATGAATTTTTTTTTATTAATATTAATTATTATTTTACTTTCATCTTGTAATACAAACGATTCAGACAATACAGATTATTATAATTCAGATACAATATTAAATATTAATAATCTATCTGATTATCCTCTTCTTAATGTTGAATATGCCTCAATAGATTTTGGTCTAATTAAAAGCGGTCAAGATATTAACAAAAATGTAAGTGTTGGTACTAAATATATCTTCTCATCTTTACAAACTACTACAAGCGGTATTGTACGCTGTAGAACAGAACCTATTACTTGTATAGAAAATAAAAGAAATGAAATATTTATTTCTAATAACTCAGACATTATTGGAGTGTGGATTGGGAGTTATGGAAGCGGTTATCAATTAAAACTTGATAATTCTGAAGAAGCGTGGATTATAGTATTCAATGATCCAATTGGTCCAACTACATTTAATGGCACATGGAGCAGAGAATCAAATACCTTAACTTTATTGGGGTATAACACTTCTTCTTCTGCGTCCTTAATTGGAGGTAAATTATATCTTACGCAAAATCTAAGTACAGCGTATGTATTAGGTAATTCTGGTGCTAATACGCTAATACATTAGAGAATATTGGATTAGGAGAGAATTTATGAGAAATATACCTTTTGTTACAATATTATTTATATTTATTTTAATTGGATGTGAAGAGGAACAAACAAATACAACACTTACAATTATAAATAATACTGATTATGCAATAATGAATGTAATATTTAATTATGATTGGGATCCACATAGAACATTTGATTTTGGTACTATTAATAGAAAAGAATCAAGTACGAGGGAAATATATGAATATAGTTTTAAGGATTTAGATTATATTGGTGGAATTTCCTTTAATTTACTTTCAACGGATGGGAAGACTATTTCTTGTAAGACGGGAAGGGATGTGAGAATAAATAAAAATAAAAATCAATTTACCTTTACCAATAATACTATTGTAAATCATTCTAATAATAAAAGTGACACTATTAAAGATATTGCAGGTACACCAAAAACATCGACTCTTACCATTAATAATATGACAGATTACAATTTTTCTAATGTAGAATATGATTCAGTAATTTTTGGAAATATTAACAGCGGCAGAGACAGTAAAAAAAATGTCAGTTCTGGTACAAAATTTATTTATTTCGATCTTCAGTTAAAAAACGGTTATGTTCGATGCAGAACTGAACCATTTACATGTATAGACGGTGATAATAACATAATAATTATTAATAATACTGTTGTTACAATAACAGGAAGCGGTACTAGCGATACAATTATAAATATTTATAATCAATAATATTTTTGTAGTCAGTGTAAAAAAACCTAAAGGAGCATTGTATGAAAAAATTATTAGACAGGAGAATCTTATTCATTGCATTATGCTTAATCTTCGTCTTTACAGAATGTTTGTTAGAGGATAAAGTTCATGATACACACAGGTACATTTAAATGAATGAACATGATTATTCAGTACTTATAGGGAATAGACAAGCAGAGAGTTACATGGTAAATATGATATAACTTTTTTGGTAATCTCTAATAGTATAAAAGTACGAGCAGTACGTACTTTTATATAAAATTATAAAATTATAAAACTTTAATAACTTTAAATGAAGTTTTGGTTACTTCTTCAGGTTTGACTTATATTAATCCGGGAACTGTAAATCAATATTTTATACGTATGCTTAGAAATCCTGATGGTACTTACCCTCCGTCTACAACAATAAATGATTTTTCCATTGGTGAAACAGTTATAAGACTTCCCTTACCGGAATATAAATATAAGATCGATTATACCTATTCTATTCGTGTAACAGGAGAAAATATCTCTTTATAATCCTCTCCTGCGAAACACCGTAGAATGATAACTATCTCACGTTGGGAAGATCTTTCTTCCAAATTCTCCGTTTACTATCTGAGCCATGGCGGAATAGATTGCCGATAATCCGCAGAATATTCCCACAAAACCTGCAATTGCTTTTACATCAAAGTTTTCGGTAAAGTCGCCGATAGAAAGAAGTAAAAATAAAACCGTTAACGATAAAAATACAATCCTTGTAATCATGTTATGCGCTAATGTTCCCAAAAACATAAAGAAGGTAAAAATACACCATAGGGCAAGATAATAACCCATGGAAACACCATCTGCGGGATTAATGCCGAAAGGTTTAATCCATATCAAGCATAACGACCACCAGAAAAAGCCATAAGCTGTAAACGCTGTTCCGCCAAAAGTATTGCCTGACCTAAGTTCGCAAATTCCGGCAATAACCTGCGCTGTGCCGCCAAGAGCAAGACCCATTGCAACAATAACAATGGAAAGCTCAATAATCCCCGCGTTGTGAAGATTCAACAAAACGGTTGTCATGCCAAAACCTAAAAGTCCGAGGGGACCGGGATTGGCAACTTTATTTTCTGATGAATTGGATGACATAATAACCTCTTTTTTTAATTATAGACTACAAGTGTAAATAACGCAAAAAAATAATACAATCGTCACTTTTTTACGAAAATCTGCCTGTCTTGACATTGTCTTCCTTATATGTCATGATTTTCGATGAAACGCCCGGATGGTGGAATTGGTAGACACGCTAGTTTCAGGTACTAGTGCTCGCAAGGGTATGGAAGTTCGAGTCTTCTTCCGGGCAGATATTTAGTTGGAGGGTTCGAGTCTTCTTCTGGGCAAATATTCAGAAATTTTAATAAATGTTAATAAAATCATCCTAATATAATTTTTTTCCATTTTCTATGAAAATATGTTATAATTAAAATTCATGGCATACAATTCTATATTCAGTAAAATAAGGAAGCATGTCTTTTTTATTGTCGTGGCTATCATGATGCTTGTCACGATAATTATTGGGGTAGGACTGTATGTTATCAGGTACAATGTAACATCGGCAAACAATATTCTCGGCGCTTCCGCCGCAAATGACGCTAAGCAGACTCTGATAAAACAAATCGAGGAAGCCCTTTTGCTTCTTGCTGACAACAGAGCGGCAGTCGGGGACGAAAAATTTGCCAACATTGCCGAGCACATCAATATAATTACCCAGAACGCAACGCATATCAGATCGAATCCCCGTGAATACGGACGCAGAAATATTTCCTTTCCCGATACTTCCAACAAAGACGGTAAAGTAACTGTAATGATGCAGATCTCCGAAAATACAAGTTTGTCCGCTTTAAGAAGTGAAATTGATTTAATGGCGAATATACAGGATTTACTGCTCGCAATACAGACCAATAATAACAGCGTAGGTACAACTTATATCAGTACAGAAGCAGGCATTACGATTTGCGCCGACCCGGATTCTGCGCAGAAGACTCCGTTTTTTAATTGCAGAACTCGTATGTGGTATATCAATGCTAAAGCCGCTAATAAACAAATTTGGACAGATGTCTTTGAAGATTATTTAGGACGAGGGCTTGCTATTACCTGCGCAAAACCTTTTTACGATGCGGGAGGTAATATAGCCGGTGTTGCTGGTATGGGAATGTTTCTGGATACTTTAAAAGAAATAGTAGTTGGAACTGTAATCGGTGAAACCGGTTATGCTTTTATGATAAATGAAAAAAGCGAAGTGATTATCTCTAATAATTTAAGTAAAGATGAGAATGGCAAAATATTACGCGAAAAATTATTAGAAAGCAATTCATTTCCCAAAGGAACAGCAGAAAGGATGATAAGCGGCGCTTCCGGAATTGAACGTATTGTTTTAAACGGCGATGAAAAATTAATTGCGTACCGCGGCTTAACTAATATTCCTTGGAGCTTCGCTGTTGTAATTGATGTTGATGAAGTAATAACGCCTGCTCTGCGAATGGAAGATAATATTTTTAACTTAAAACAAAAAAATCTTGATTCCATCGGCAGTGTAATATTTTTTATCGGCGTTTCTTCTATCTTTCTGCTTCTGCTGATTATTTTTGGAACCAGTTATATAAGTAATCGGCTTGCAATGAGCCTTACAAATCCAATTTTTAAATTAACAGAAGACGCTATGCTAATAGGAAGCGGTAAGTTAGATCATCTTCCGGAAAATAAAACCAGCGATGAACTTGAGGTTCTTACAGATACCTTTAACATAATGATTGGTAATATTAAAAAAATATCGGCAGAAAAAGAATTCGCGGAACAGAGTAACCGTTATAAAAGCGCGTTTCTTGCGAACATGAGCCACGAAATTAGAACGCCCATGAACGCGATATTGGGCATTGCGGAAATTCAAATGCAGAATAATTTTATCTCTTCTGACGCGAAAGACGCTTTTAATAAAATATATGAATCCGGCGATTTATTATTAATAATAATTAATGACATACTCGATCTTTCCAAGATAGAAGCCGGAAAATTGGAATTGCTTCCATGTGAATATGATATTCCAAGCCTTATTAATGATACTGCCCAGTTAAACAGGATTCGATATGAAAATAAACCGATAATTTTTAACCTGCATGTTGACGAGAACACTCCAAATTGTTTGTTTGGAGACGCTCTTCGAATTAAGCAGATTTTAAATAATATGCTGAGTAATGCCTATAAATACACAGAAAAGGGAAGAATAGATTTTTATGTTTCATCAGAGAATAAATCTGAAGATGAAGTGATCCTTATTTTCAGCGTCAGCGATACAGGCCAGGGAATGACAAAAGATCAGATTAATATCATTTTTGATGAATACACCCGTTTTAATACAGAAGCTAATCGTACAACAATCGGCGCGGGTTTGGGCATGAGTATTACAAAACGGCTTCTGGATCTTATGAACGGTGAAATTTCCGTAGAGAGTAATCCGGGTGAAGGCTCTGTGTTTACAGTGCGGATCCCGCAGAAACGTTTGAACTCCAGCGTTTGCGGAGATGAATTAGTTAAAAACTTAAGGAACTTTAATTATAACAATACAGCAATTGCCAAAAGACAGCAGTTTATCCGCGAGTATATGCCTTATGGAAACGTTCTTGTTGTTGATGATGTGGAATCGAATATTTATGTTATTAAGGGAATGTTAATGCTTTACGGATTAAAAATTGAAACAGCGTCAAGCGGATTAGAAGCAATTAATAAAATAAAATCCGGCAGCATATACGATATTATTTTTATGGATCATATGATGCCGGAGCTTGACGGCGTTGAGGCTGTAAAAATTATCCGCAATATGAAATACAAGCGCTTTATAATAGCGCTTACAGCCAATGCTTTAATCGGGCAGGAAGAAATGTTTTTAAGTAACGGTTTTGACGGTTATATTTCAAAGCCGATAGATTCGCGCGAACTGAACCATTGCCTGAATGAATTTATTAGAAATAAAAAACCGCCTGAAGTTGTCGAGGAAGCAAGGCAGAAGCAGCGTGATAACAAACAAGAGGGTATTGCCATTCTGGATAATTCCAATGTAATAAAATTTTTCTTACAAGATGCCAGAAACGCTGTTAATTTGCTTGAGGCCCTGTATAAAATTATTGATAATCTGGAAAGCACAGCAGTTTTAGGCGATGATGATATAGGTCTTTACATTACCACTGTTCATGGAATTAAAAGCGCTCTTGCCAATATTGGAGAAGCTGGATTATCAGACACAGCCTCAAAATTGGAAAAAGCGGGAAGAGAAAATAATACTGGAGTTATGTTAGCCGAAACTCCTGTATTAACAAACGCTCTCAAGTCTCTTATAGAAAAATTAACGCCTAAAGAAGATGCCGGCAATGTGGAAATAACAGAAAAAGACAAGCTCTTTCTAAAAGAAAAATTGCTGGAAGTAAAAACCTCATGCGGTGAAATGAACAAAAAAGACGCAAAAAAAGCGCTGAACGAATTAAAACAAAAAAAATGGCCTGCCGAAATTAACGCCGCTCTGGATAAAATAGAGACACATTTATTACACAGTGAGTTCAGCGAAGCCTCCGAAACAGCCGAAAACATTGACATTTAGGAATATTGAGAACTCTTCTGCCCAACCCATACCTTTTTCATATTGCAAATTGAGCCAAATATTGGTATAATCTTAATATATTTCTAGTTATATTACAAAGTTAAGGTATGCCAGTATGAAACTTCGTATTTCCGGGAAAATAATACTAATCGCCGTTGCGGGCGTAATAGCCTCCAGTTTAACCATATTAATCATAACCATCATTTTAATGAGCAGACTGCTTGATTTTACGATACAGAAAGAAATGACCGCCATGCATTCCATGATACAAAGAATGCATCAGCAGGAAGAAAACAGATTATTGCAAAACATTAAATTTCTCACAACCTTGCCCGATCTTGTGGATGCTGTGCAAAGGTCGGACACGAATGGCATCATGCAAAACCCGCAGATTTCATGGATTAGGCGCGATATCGATTCCATAGCCTTTACCGACACTAAAGGCATTGTTATTTTCAGAAGCCACTCAGATTTAAAGGGGGACGATATCTCAGAGCGTGATGTTATACAATACGCGCTTGGAGGACATACTTCGTCGGGGTTTTTCTTTGATGAGACGGCTCTTGTTCCCTATACTATCAATTGCTTTTCGCCGATTTATAAAAACGGAGCTATGGTAGGCGCTTTGTCTCTAGGTTCAAATATTTGCTCGGAAGATTATGTTGACAATCTGTACAAATTAACAGGCATACATTTATCCCTTTATAAAAATGACGTAATTTTAATGACCAGTTTAAAGGACAGAGCAGGCAAACGCAGTAACGGCGAGGAACTTAAAAATTTGCAAATAACAGACACTGTGCTTAACAAAGGCGAAAGCATAATAGTTCAAACAGAAATTTTCGACTCCCCGTATATGACAATGTATTGGCCGATAAATAATTATGACGATAAAATAATCGGCATGTGGTCTATAGCGATGCCGATGGATCTGCAGACAAGAGAAACAAACAGAGTTTTATTTATAATTCTTATTTGCTCGCTTGGTATTATAAGTATTTTTGCTTTAGCGGCAAGTATTATAGGAAACAGAATAAGTCTGCCTGTCCGTAAAATAACCGAATTCGCTGTTAGTGTCGCAAATGGTAACCTTAATGACGAAATAACAGTTAAAAGCAACGATGAAATCGGGCTGCTTGCAGACGCTTTGCACACCATGGTAACAACATTAAAAGATCGCGTTGATGAAGCAGAAGAACAACATGCGGCTGCTGTCGCGGCAAATAAAGCAAAGAGCAACTTCCTTAGCACCATGAGCCACGAAATCCGCACGCCGATGAACGCGATTATTGGCATCACAGAAATACAGCTTCGTAACGATAATCTTGATTCGGATGTCATGGAAGCGTTTCAAAAAATATACACTTCCGGTGATATGCTCATGAGCATTATAAACGATATCCTCGATCTTTCAAAAATTGAATCGGGTAAGTATGAAATACTGAATAAAAATTATGAATTCGCCAGCATGATAAGCGACGCCGTTCAACTGAATATGATGAGGATTGGCAGCAAGAGAATAGAGTTTGAACTCAATGTAGAAGAAAATATTCCTGTAACTTTAATAGGTGATGAGCTTCGCGTTAAACAAATCTTGAATAATTTACTGAGCAACGCTTTTAAATATACAGAATCCGGCAAAGTAAGCATGTCTGTTGTAATTGATGATTCTGTCAATTTAACAGATGAGGATAAAACAGCGCTTAAGTTTATTGTAAGTGATACAGGACAGGGAATGTCAAAAGAGCAGATGGATAAACTGTTCGACGAATACGCGAGGTTTAATCAGGAAGCGAACAGCACTAAAGAAGGCACGGGGCTTGGTATGCCCATCACCCGCAACCTTATCAATCTGATGGGCGGCGAAATAAAAGTAGAAAGCGAAATTGGCAAGGGTACTTCGTTTACTGTTCATCTGCTCCAGGGGAAAGCCGATTCCGCTGTGATAGGCAATGAAGTAGCGGATAATCTGCGCCGCTTCCGCATGTATAACCGCGCTTACTTAAAAAATATTCAATTATCAATCGATCCAATGCCTTACGGAAAGATTCTTGTCGTTGATGATGTTGACACGAATATTTATGTTACAAAGGGATTAATGCTGCCGTATACGCTAAAGGAAATCGACTCGGCGAATTCGGGACCGGAAGCAATTAGAAAAATAAAAGAAGGAAAAGTATACGATGTAGTGTTTATGGATCACATGATGCCGGGAATGGACGGCATAGAGGCTGTTAAACGTATACGCGAAGCCGGATACAAAGGAACAATAGTCGCGTTGACAGCTGACGCCATCGGCGGGCAGGCGGATATATTTATAAAAAATGACTTTAATGATTTTATTTTAAAACCGATTGATATACGCCAGTTAAATACTATTATGAATACCTATGTGCGCGATAAACAACCTCAGCATGTAATTGACGAAGCCAGAAAACAAATGTATTTAAAACAGCAATCACAGCAAAAAGAAAAATCTGGCGCAAAACAAGAGTCGCCGGACTCAATCTTTTTTGGCGTAGAGATCCCGGGCTTGGACATCGCAGACGGCATTAAACGTTTTGGCGGCAACGAAAAAATATACTTGGATGTTCTGCGTTCTTATGCCGCGGGCGTAAGCTCCATGTTAAATAAAATCGAAACCTTCAGCGAAGATATACTTGCGGATTATATTATTAAAGTTCACGGAATAAAAGGCGTAAGTTTAGATATTTCCGCGGAACAAACCGCAAATGAAGCCAAAGACCTTGAAATAGCCGGAAAAGCAAACGATATAAATTTTATTAACGCGAACCATGCTGCTTTTATGGAACACGCCAGGAATTTAATTTCCGTAATTGAAAACGCGTTATCTAAGCTTGATGCGAAAAGAGATAAACCTTTAAAAGACAGACCCGATACAAAAATATTATTTAAAATGATAGACGCTTGCAATGACTTTGACATGGACAGCGCAGACGAAGCAATGGAAGAATTGGAAAAATATAAATACGAGACTGATAATGATTTAATAATCTGGCTGCGGGAACATGTCGATAGAATGCAATTTGAGGAAATTGCGGAAAAACTTTCAAACTTGAATAAGGAATAACATTACAAAGGATGGTTTTTATGGACAATGACGGTGAAAAAGAACGTTATAAAATTATCTATGTTGATGATGTGAGTACAAGCCTCTTAACGCTTAAAAGAAGGCTTGCCGGACATCATGAAGTGTATCCCGCGGAATCCGCGGAAATGTTATTTAAGGCTCTGGAAAAAATCACACCCGATATTATTTTACTGGATATAAATATGCCTCACCATGACGGCTATGAGATAATAGGTCAATTAAAAGAAGATGAACGTTATGAGAATGTACCGGTTGTTTTTATTACAAGCCATCACGACAGGGAGAGCGTGATTAAAGGACTTTCCTTTGGCGCGGTTGATTATATAGTCAAACCTTTTGAAACAATGGCTTTAATCGAATGTATAGAAAGACACGTTACCGAAAGCAGGGCAGGCAAAGGCAAAGAAGATGACGACAGACCGCACATTCTTGCCGTTGACGATGTTATAGGAGAGTTAAGAATAATTAAAGCGGCTTTGCATGCTAATTATAAAGTGCATACAATGTCGAGACCGGAATCGGTGTTAGACTTTTTAAAAATAAGAGATATCGATTTAATCATTTTAGATTATTTGATGCCTGTATATAACGGATTTGAACTTATAGGCATGATACGCGAAAATCCTGAATATAAAGACACCCCGATAATTATGCTTACATCCGCGGGAACTGTAGATCAGGTAAGAGAAGCCATATCACTGGGAGCCTGCGATTTTATCGTAAAACCTTTTAAGGAAAGCGAACTAGTCGAAAAAGTTTCCAAGTATGTTAAAACGCCAAAAGCTAGCTAATCGCCGTCTCCAGCGCGACTTCCATCATGCGGGTAAAGGTTGTTTGCCGCTCTTCCGCGGAAGTCGCCTCACCTGTAACCATGCTGTCAGAAACTGTTAAAATGCAAAGGGCTTCGCGGTCGTATTTTGCGGCAAGAGTGTAGAGCTCGGCGCATTCCATTTCCAGCGCAAGGCAGCCGAATTTTGCCCAAAGTTTCCATTCCTCGGGGTCTTCGGTATAGAACATATCTGATGAAACTACAGGTCCCACCCTCGGCTCCCAGCCTTTGGCGACGGCGGAGTCAAAAGCCGTTTTTAGCAGAGAAAATGACGCGGTTGGAGCGTAGCTTCTGCCGTTAAAACGGATATTATTCGCGCCCGAATCGGTACAGGCGGACATGGCAAGAACAAGGTCGCGTATACGGACATTTTTGTTTAAGGAGCCGGCAGTTCCTATACGAATCGCCCGTTTTACCCCATATTCCCGGAATAATTCATTAACATATATCGATATTGATGGAATTCCCATCCCGGTTCCCTGAACCGAGACCTTTTTTCCCTTGTAAGTTCCCGTAAATCCTAAAATATTACGAACATTTGTGTATTGGACGGGGTTTTCCAGGAAGTTATCGGCGACAAACTTGGCTCTTAGGGGGTCTCCGGGCAGTAAAATCGACTCTGCAATCTCTCCATTCTTGGCTGCAATATGTATTGACATGGCTTCCTTCCTTCTACAAAGTTGTCTTTCCATAAAGAATAGTATAAAATTCATGCGAATTCCAATAAAAAAACGTTAA
>Ga0209755_10003860_pt1 | contig 18320 bp, 14 predicted proteins | sample TergutCo191P1_FD_187301 | JGI IMG/M metagenome (GOLD analysis project Ga0209755, IMG submission 187301) | Cornitermes sp. P1 segment gut microbial communities from Petit-Saut dam, French Guiana - Co191P1 (SPAdes) (version 2) | ecosystem: Host-associated > Arthropoda: Insects > Digestive system...
AAGTGTAAAGGATTTTTTCTGTCCGTTTGTAAGATTTACATTTTCACTAATTCCGGCGCCATTTACAGTAATTTTAGTGATTTTGTAATTTTCACACCTGTTTTCAATGATAAAATCACCTTCTGTGGAAGGTTCTTCACAGCCAATAAAGGCAAGCCCAATTACCATAATGAATATGGTAATTCCAAACAAAATCCGCATGTTTTTCATACTTCACTCCTTAATTGATCATTTTGACCATAAATTTTAGTGTTTATATATTTAAATTATACATAAACTTATATATCTATACTATAGAAGTATTTGATGTTTGTCAATAGTAAATACCATTGGTTTAATAAAATATGGGTAAAGGTAAAAAATTACCAATGAATGAACACGAATTAAAGGCAAATTTAGGGAAAAATATTAAATTTTACCGTTTTCGTAGTCAATTATCACAAGCAGATTTGGCTGAAAGAGCAAAAATCTCTATAACTTTCCTTTCAAATATTGAACGTGGAAACAACTATCCACAGGCGGGAACTCTTTGTAATATTGCACACGCTCTTAATGTAGAAGTTTATTCTCTTTTCAAAAATGAAATAACAACAAATGAGGAAAAATCTCTAATTGATAATATTTCAGAGGATTTTTCAAAACATGTTAATCTTGCAATTGAAACTGTCTGTAAACAATATAAAGTATAATTAAATCAGATTATTATAAGGAGTTTTATATGAAAAAGAAGTTATTAATAACTGTTTTATTAATATTTGGAATAGTATCTGTTGCTCCTGCAGCCGATCAGATTTATTTTGAATTAAACGGCGGTATATGGTTTTATCCCGGAATTGGCGGAAGAGTTGGCTGGATGAAATATTGGCAAAATGAGACAATAGGGCTTATTTGTGATTTAACATACTATAACAACGGTTTTGTTGATGAATTGGAGGGAGGCTGGAATAAAGAAACCGGAGGAATTCATAATGTTGGAGTTGCGGCAGGCGTAGTATTTAATAACATGGGTATGAATGGAGTAATTCGTACAATGGAATATATAAAATTAAGGGTATTAGTTGCTAATATTCCAAGCGTGAGTTTATTAGATATATGGCCTGTTATAGATGCAGGATTCAAGCTTAATGTTTTTATTGAAGAAAAAATAGCTTTATCCGCTGGAATTGGACTTGATTTATCATATATTATTTATCCATTTCCTTATTTTTCTCTGGGTATGGTATTTACATTATAATTTTAAATTATTCAAATATATTATATCAAAAATTATAAAAGCAACAGCTATTTTGATTTTTGGAAGAAATATGGCGTAAAGCTTCCTGCGAATTATAATGAACAAAAACCTGAATATATGCTTGTTAAAGGAGAAAAGTATGTTGAAGTTTAACGATCTCTGTATTGAAAGACCATTAGGGACATTGGGAAATGATACCGTTTTAAGATTATTAAAGAAAAGTTTTTCGGATTTTCAATATAAAACAATTGAATTGTCAATTGAGTGTACTGTATGGAATTCGGGTGACTCGTATATTGAGCAAAACGGTAAGTTTAAAATATTTCCCAGTCCATTTTCATTATCCTTATCAGGAAATTTTCCTGTAAAATGCATTTCAAATATTACCGAATTAAAATCAATAAAAGAGTTTAACGGTATATTGATATTTACAGATGAATTGGCAAAAGAAGCGTTTATGCCTAAAGATTTTCCTTTTTACTTTCCTGATGAACATAGGGAAGTTTACAAAATTATTGAAGAAATAAATCCAAATGGAATATTGGCAGTAACCGGGAAAGATACTTCATCAGGGCTAAACCCATTTCCGCTTTTTGAAGATTCCAATATGGAAATACCGTCGGCATTTGTTGCCAATATCAATGCAATTGACCGTACAAAATCTATTTACATAAAAATAGATTCCGGCAGAAAGAAAGCAAAATCAAAACAATTGATTTTCAGGAAAGAAGGAAATGAAAAAGAAATTATACTTATTTCTGCGCATATGGACAGTAAATATTTTACAAATGGGGCGTTGGATAATGCTTCAGGTGTATTTGCTCTATACGAAACAGCAAAAATACTTGGGAATAATAAATACACAATAGAATTTGTTCCGTTTAACGGAGAAGAAAGCCCGGAATCATCCGGGCAGTTAGCTTATCTACAATATTTACAGGAGAACAATTATATAATTAAATCCGTTATCAATTTAGATTCTCCCGGGCATATTGGTTCTGAAAACGCATTTTCCTTTTATAATTATGATGAAAGCGCTAAAGCCGAACTGATAAAAAAGAACAACTTAAAAGAAGGAGAGCAATGGTATTCCGGCGATCATGGAATATTTGTATTTCAAGAAATTCCATGTATTGCGATAACCTCAAGTGATTTGTTTGAAAAATCAATACATTTAACGCATACAAGAAAAGATACACCAGAAAAAATAGATATAAAACTATTAAAGGAATTGGGCAATACAATTAACTGTATTGTATCATAATTATATGATAACTGTTACACTATATTAAAGGAAAATTATATTGAATTACACAGATTTATAACAATCATTTTTACTTCCTCACCGCCTTCACAGCGGAAAATCCCAAAAACACAACACCCGCGATAATTACCGTCATTGCTCCGACAGGAAGATCAAAAACCCAACCGGACACTAAACCGCTGACAGAAAAAAGCGCCGCGAACAGGCAGCTTGAAAGCATCATGCCGCCGAGGCTGCGCGAAAAAACTGAAGCGCAGCCCGCGGGAAGAGTGAGCATAGCGATTACCATTACAATGCCGACAAATGTTTGCAAAAGAACGATGGCGACTGCTGTTAATCCAAGAAGAAGCAAGAAAACTTTTTCCACAGGCACGCCTCTTGTGCGGGCGAATTCTTCGTCGAAAGAAGAAGCTTCGATCTGCGCGTAAAAACGCCGCGCGAGAAGCACGACAATTATGCCGAGAATCGTGAGCAGCATCAAATCCATATTTGAAATTAGTAAAATGTTTCCAAAGAGCCATGTTGACGGGTCGGCATAGCCTGGAGTTTTTGCCATGAACAAAAGCCCAAGACTCATTCCGATAACCCATATCGCGTTGATTACCGTGTCTTCACGCTGTTTTGCCTTCAATGACACAAGTCCGATAATAATCGCAGATAACACAGCGAAGATAAGAGCGCCGATTATCGGCGGAAAACCGGGGATAATCGTAGCTGAAAGATAGAGCGCCATCCCGATACCGCCTAGAACAGCATGAGAAACCGCTCCGGCTAAGCTGCCGATGCGGCGTACCGTAACAATAGAGCCAAGTATCCCAAATAGTATTGAAGAGAGCAATCCGGCAAATAGCGCGTTACGCAAAAATGGGAAATTAACATTGGTTAACGCTTCAAAAAAACTATTCATAGCCTATTCCTATTTGCAGCATTCATCATCAATATTTTCTCCGTGAAGCACCCGTGCGTGTTGTGCCGGATCTCCGTGATAAGCAGGAGCGCTAACATCAACGCCATGCTGAACAATTTTACGGCCGTCTCCGAGACATAATACCCTGTCCGTAAGTGAAGAGACAAATTCCGTATCGTGAGTAACAACAAGAATTGTGGTTTTGCCCTTGTAAGCGCCGAGCGTTTCATAAAGGCGCATTTCGCTCTCGTTGTCCATGTTGGCTGTCGGCTCGTCAAGCACAAGCAGATCGGGGTTTGCGGCTAACGCACGGGCGACAAGCGCTCTTCGTTTCTGTCCGCCTGAAAGCGAGCGGTAAGGGCGTGAAGCTAAATCCGCAATGCCTGTCTTTTCCAGCGCTTCATTTACCGCGTTTTTATCTTTTGCATAACTTTTAAGAGGACGAAGCATCCCCATTCTGACAATATCGCGAACCGTTATAGGAAATAAATTATCGGCCGGCATATGCTGGGATACATACGAAAAAGAGTTCTCACGGCGGCACTGAGGCACGGAGTTGTTGTTTGAGTTCCTTTTAGTACCGGAAGCTTCGCTTCTTCGGGGCTCGCTGTAAACACCAAAGAAATAAATTGTTCCTTTACTTTGTTTTTCTAAACCGAATAAAAGTTTTAAAACCGTTGTTTTTCCTGAGCCATTGGGACCAACCATTGCGACAAATTCACCTCTGTGTACGTGAAAGGAAGCGTCTTCAAGCACAGAAACATCGCTGTAAGAAAACGAGACGGAATCAAATTTAATAACTATTTCCCGATCCATATAATTTATTTTATAATATTTTGAAGCGTTTGTCCCATGTACTTTATATTCTCCAGCCAGTTTTCGGCGAGCGGATCAAATTCTATTATCTTAGCCTCTGCCGTGTCCGCTATAGTTTTCGCGGCATTAACAGGAAATTGCGCCTGAACAAATATAGCTGCGGGTTTTTCCTCACTAATTTTTTCTATCAAACTGTTTAATTGACGCGCGGTCGGCTCTTTACCTCCCATTTCAACCGCTTCCTGGCGAATTCCGAATTCATCAAAAAAATAACCAAAACTTGGATGATAAACAAAAACACTTTTATCTTTAAGAGAAGCTAAATGGATTGCCAAGTCATCAAATACTTCATCAATTTCAATGATAACATTTTCGTATCTATCGCGGTAATACGCTTCATTTTCGCTGTCAAGAAGGGACAACGTTTCCGTTATGTGCAATGCTAATATTTTCGCGGGAGAGCGGCCAAGCCATGTGTGCCTGTCAATGTGGGCAGCAGGGAGTAGGGAGTAGGGAGTAGATGAAGAATCGTGATTATGATGTTGATCATCACAATCATGATCTTCAAGCAGCCGGAATTGAACGCCTTCCGTTCCGTCAACGATTTGCATGTTTGGAAAAAGAGCTGAGATTTTCGGTATCAGTATTATTTCAAATTCTGAACCTGAAATTATCCACGCGCTCGCGGATGAAAGACTCTTTATCTGCCGCGGTGTCGGCTCATAATTGTGGGGATTTTGTCCTGGCGGAACAAGAATGAGCGCATTGGCTTTATCTCCGGCAATTTGCGAAACAAACCACGCTTGCGGCGGAATACTAACGGCGATTAAAATGCCGTCGTGTTGTGTGTTTTGCCGAGAACAAGAAAGAAATAAAAAAATATTTACCACTAACCACACCATATGTAGAGCAGATGGTTCGTAATGTTCGTGTAGTTCGTGGTTATTTCTTCGGCAATTTGTCATTTTTTCTTGCGCTTTTTTCCCAAAAACGCTCTCGCGCAGAAACCGGCGAACTTTACATAAAACGGCTCCATCTTTTTGTGCACTGTTTCAAGTTCTTTAATAATTTGAATTCCCTGCGGGCAGTGTTTTTCGCATTTGCCGCATTTGGTGCAAAGAGCCGGGCTGCCGCTTCTGACTGACATAAGACCGGAACTTGTTATATATTGTTTTAATCCTTCAAGATAGCCCATTGAATAAACTGTGTTATACGCCGCGAAAGAACCCGGGATATTTACCCCGAAAGGACAGGGCATACAGTAATTGCATCCGGTACAGCGATTCTTGCAGGCGCGGTTTATTGATTCAAGCACAGATTTATAAACCGTTTTTTGAGTTTCAGATAACATTCCTTCGGCTGATGTTTCGGCTAAAAGCAGATTTTCTTCAAGTTGATCGGACGAGTTCATGCCTGATAAAACAGTCGTAACTTCTTTTTGATCCCACAGCCAGTTAAGAGCCCAGCCTGCGGGCGACAAATCAGCATTCGCGTTTTTAAAAATTTTAACGGCTTCTTTCGGCAGCCCTGTCGCGAGTTTGCCGCCGAGAAGCGGCTCCATGATTACAACAGGCATTTTTTCGGCGGCTGCTTTTAAGCCTTTAACGCCTGCCTGAAAGTTTTCATCGAAGTAATTGTACTGTATCTGCGTCAATTCCCAATCATAATCGTCTAACACTTTTAAATACTCGCTTCCCGAACCGTGATAAGAAAAACCAATCTGTTTAATCTGTCCCGACTTTTTTTTCTGCACGATCCAATCTTCAATTCCCCAGCTTTTAAACATCTTCCATTGTTCCATGTCGGTGATCATGTGAAGCAGATAATAATCAATATAATTTGTTTTAAGTCTTTCAAGCGATTGATTTAAATATTTATCAAAGTCAGCGGCAGTAGTTTTACTCTTAAACAAAATAAGAGGCAGCTTAGTCGCGATATAAACTTTTTCGCGTACTTTGTGTTTCGCTAAAACCGAGCCAAGCGCCTCTTCACTGCCTGAATAAATCCACGCGGTATCAAAATAATTAACGCCTTTCTCAATTGAGCGCATTATCAGCTCTTCGGTTTTCTGCGAAGACGCGGGAAAACGCATACAGCCGAAACTCAACGCGGACAATTTGTTGCCGCTTTTTTTATCAATACGGTATTGCAATGGGTACTCCTTATTTATATTTTTCTTTCAGTCGAAAAGTTACGATCATAATATTTCCCAATAACCGCCTTTATTTGGTCCAACACGACGAATTACTCCAATTTCTCTTAACTGCCTGATGTTTTTTTCAACACCTGCAAGACTCAAATTCAAAGTTTTTGCAATCTCATCTGCGGTAATTCCGGAATTCTTTTTCATTAAAGCAAGAATTTCTCCCTTACTTTCTCCCTTACTTTCTCCCTTACTTTCTCCCTTACTTTCTCCCTTACTTTCTCCCTTACTTTCTCCCTTACTTTCTCCCTTACTTTCTCCTGATTTCCCTCTTTTTTGCTCTCTCCAAATAGTTGTAACAAACTCTTCTTCCTGACGAAATTCCGGTTCTTTCAAACCTTGCCTGGTACATAATCGAATTATATCACCTGTTCCGGTTCCCATACGTTCAATATAACCGGCTAAATACATTGGCTCGGCAACAAGCGGATTTGCCGGTATAGATGAATGCGGTTTCTTTAACTTTGCTATTGTTAATCCGTACGGTAATTGCCCGGGATTCCAAACTTCAAGCCGATTTTTGAATAACATAACTTGAACGCTCCCGTTACTCGTATAATCGCGGTGTACTACAGCATTAACAATAGCCTCTGCAATTGCTTCAGGAGGCAGCTCATATTTTCTTGGCGCTTGTATACTTTTATCGCGCGTACCTACATTTAAATTTATTTTTGATAAAACAAAATCAACAGCCTGATCAACTAATTCAAACACATCGCCTTTATATACCTGATACGAAGGAATAGGTTTAGTTACAGTCAATCCGTGAAAATGCGCACACTTAATTTCAGAAGTAATAAAAAAACGCTGCGGATTTTTTCCGAAAAGAAGTATAGCAGCATTTACAATACGTCTGTCTTGCATTAAATGCAGATGAACAAGCACAGTTTCCATAGATGCTGTTTTTGGCAGAGGAAAACCGCGCGTTTTACCGGCTAATACAACAAAATTCTGCACTTTCTCATCATCTAAATCCTGCAGTTTTACCTGATAATTTAACGTAGCATCAAACGGCGTCCTGCGAAGATATTCATTTTCTTCAAGGTAACGGATTAATGACGCATAAACCGCAGTTTTTAATTCATTCAAAGACGAAAATTTTTTTCTGACTACAATCTTTTCCGCTTTTTTAATTAAAGCCTGTTCTTTTTTTTGCCTTGAAGAATTATTATGGTTAGTAAGAAAAATTAAACGGGTCTTATGATGCTTCTTTGCGTGATCAAATTCCCGCTCAGTAGGCGAAATGCCTTTAACATCTTTACTGCCGTATTGCCGGCCAAAAAGTCCCAAATAAATATCGCAATTTTCAACCTCGCTAAGGTACATTTCATTTGCAGTACGGCCTGCAGCCGGTAATTTTTCAAATAGAAAAGGTTCATAGAATTTTCCCAGTAATGCGTCTGTTGTTAAATAATCAAAAAGCATTTCCCTTTCAACTGTGAATTCGGACTGCACACTACTAATAAAAACTCGAATCGGATTCATATTAACCTTATATTGACAGAACTACTTCTAAATCAAAATCATAAGAGAAAAATCACCGCTCAATCTTCAGTGTCTTCCACAGGATATTCATCAGGAACAGCGTTGGCGGCTTCGGCGATTGCTTCGGCTTCCTGTTTGCGCCTTTCAAGGATTTCCTGCATGAACTCGTCAAGGTTCTGACCTTCTTCGTCGTAAAGTTTGATGTTGCGGTAACGCTTCATTCCCGTTCCGGCGGGGATTGGGTGGCCGATTATAATATTTTCTTTTAATCCGCGCAGGTAGTCCGTCTTGCCGGCGATTGCCGCGTTGGTAAGAACCCTTGTTGTTTCCTGGAAGCTTGCCGCGGAAAGGAATGAATCGATATTGAGTGACGCTTTTGTAATTCCCTGGAACATCGGCTGCGCGATCGCAGGCTGTCCGCCTTCGGCGATAACGCGGGCGTTTTCTTCGTGGAAACGGTATTTGTCTTCGGAAGAGCCGTAGATAAACTTTGTGTCGCCGACTTTGCAGATAACAACTTTTCGCATCATCTGGCGGATAATTACGCCGATGTGTTTATCGTTAATCGAAACACCCTGAAGACGGTAGACATGCTGAATCTCATCCATCAGGTAACGCTGAAGTTTGCCTTCGCCCAAAATTGTAAGAACATCATGAGGATTGATAGCGCCCATACAGAGAAGCTCTCCCGCTTCCACTGTGTCGCCGTCACGAACAAGGAGCCGTTTGTTCATAGGGATAAGGTGGGTAAAATCCCTGCCGAAATCGTCAACTACAGAGATTTTCCGCTTGCCCTTTACGGGATCCCTGAAGTAAACGGTTCCTGAAACTTGCGCGAGAACAGCAGGGCTCTTTGGCTTTCTTGCTTCGAAAAGTTCGCTGACGCGCGGAAGACCGGATGTGATGTCCATAGCTTTCGCGGATTCTTTTAACGTTTTCGCGATTGTGCGTCCCGCGCGGATTCTATCTCCTTCCTCGACTTGAAGATAAGCGCCTGATGGAAGGAAGTAGGAAGCGACTTGATTTTCATTATCATCATAAATTATAATGCGCGGCTGTTTGCTTTCATGCTGGAATTCCGTTATGCGCTTTTCAATATTGCCGGTATCTTCATCAATTTCTTCTTTGTAAGTGGAACCTAAAATCATATCTTCGAATTTTACTATTCCGCTCGCTTCAGCGATAATAGGATCTGAGAACGGATCGAATGTGGCGATTTTTTTATCGGCGTCAACAACCATTCCCTTCTTCACTTCAAAATCCGAGCCGTTTCTGATTTCAATTTTTTGATCCTGACCGATGAGATACAAATTTTCACCGCTGTCACTTTTCAGAATAAGAGCGTAAGCGATTTCGGAAGAAGCGATATTTTCAGAGCCGCGTTTAATGATGATGTCTCCGCGGGTTACTCTCTTTCCGTCCTGAATCATCAGCTTGTCGCCCTTCTCCAGTTTATATTCCTTCATTACCTTGTTTACAATCGCATGACCTCTTCTTGTAAAAAGCAAATGACCGTTATCAAGAGGCACGTTCGTTCCGACAACATCTTTTATGTAGACGGGATACTTCAGCGTAATATTATTTTCTTCGCTGATTTTTGTCGCAACGCCGCCGATATGGAATGTACGCATGGTAAGCTGAGTTCCAGGCTGACCGATTGACTGAGCGGCGATTGTCCCAACCGCTTCTCCGATGTCAACAGTTTTGTTAGTTGCAAGATTTCTCCCGTAACACTTGCGGCAGACGCCATACTTCGCTTCGCAGGTTAGAACCGTTCTGATGCGGACAGTTTCTACGCCGGACGCTTCAATCGCTTTGGCAAGCTCCTCTGTAATTTCTTCGTTTACATCAAGAATAAGCTCGCCTGTTATGGGATGCTTTACCCGCTCAAGGGTAAAACGCCCTACAATACGATCTCTTAACGCTTCGACAACTTCTTCACCCTGTTTGATAGCCGAGTAGGTGATACCGTTAATCGTGCCGCAGTCGTCTTCATTTACAACCATGTCCTGCGCTATATCGACAAGACGGCGTGTTAAATAACCGGCTTCCGCCGTTTTAAGAGCGGTATCGGCAAGACCCTTTCGGGCGCCGTTAGTTGAAATGAAGAACTCAATAACAGAGAGACCTTCTTTAAAGTTTGAACGAATAGGCAGCTCGATAATATCGCCCGACGGCTTTGCCATAAGACCGCGCATACCGGCAAGCTGGCGGATCTGGTTGCGGCTTCCGCGGGCACCTGAGTTTGCCATCATGTAGATTGAGTTAAAACCGTCCCTGTCGGATTCAAGAGTTTTCATTGTAATGTTGGTAAGGTCTTCGTTTGTTTTCGTCCATACTTCGACAACGCGGTTGTAGCGTTCTTCGGGAGTGATAAATCTCTGCCGCCATTGTTTCTGAATCGATTCAACTTCCTTATTCGCCCTGTCGATCATCTCGGCTTTTTCTTTCGGGATAACAATGTCATCAATACCGATCGTGGCGCCGAATACTGTCGCATAACGGTAGCCTGTTGATTTAATGGCGTCTAACATCTGAACTGTTGTCCATGATCCTTTTTCTTTAAAAATATACTCAACAAGGGCGCGGAGCTCTTTATCCTTCAGCTCGTAATTAATAAACGGAAGATCTCTTGGAAGCTCCTCGTTAAAAAGCAGTCTGCCGGGAGAAGTAACCATAGCGCCGTTCGCGTCAAACTCGGCAATATTTCCGACTCTGTCCCAAACAGGCGTTTTCGGCGGACGAAGCCTGATAGCGGCTTCCAGATCTAAAGTTTTTCTGTCAACTGCCATAAGAACTTCTTCGGGAGATGAATAAAACGGTATTTTATCTTTTGTTTCCGGTTTGTCGGAACCTTTTCTCTTCGCGCCGGGTTTGATCCTTGTAAGAAAGTTGATGCCAAGAACCATGTCCTGAGACGGGAACACAATCGTTTTTCCGTTCGCTGGATTTAAAAGATTACGCGCCGAGAGCATCAGTGTCCAACATTCCATCTGAGCGGCTTGCGTCAGGGGAACATGAACCGCCATCTGGTCTCCGTCAAAGTCCGCGTTAAACGCATGACATACAAGAGGATGAAGCTTGATTGCTTTTCCTTCAACAAGAACAGGCTCAAACGCCTGAATACCAAGGCGGTGCAGAGTCGGGGCGCGGTTTAAAAGAACAGGATGCTCTTTGACAACCTCGTCAAGGATTGCGAAAACTTCCGGCGTTTCCTGCTCGACAAGCGATTTAGCTTTTTTAATATTGAAGACAACATCTTTGTCGACAAGTTTTTTCATTATAAAAGGTTTGAACAATTCAAGCGCCATCTTCGTCGGAATGCCGCACTGCCACATTCGCAGATCCGGTCCGACTGTAATTACAGAGCGTCCCGAATAGTCAACGCGCTTTCCGAGAAGATTCTGGCGGAAACGTCCCTGCTTTCCTTTGAGCATATCACTGATCGATTTAAGCGGGCGGTTCGCGGAACCTTTCACAACTTTTTTCTTCTTTGAATTGTCGAATAACGCGTCAACCGCTTCCTGCAGCATCCGCTTTTCGTTGCGGATAATGATGTCTGGCGCGGTGAGAGTTTGCAGCCTCTTCAGACGATTGTTGCGGTTAATCACTCTGCGGTAAAGATCATTCAAATCGCTTGTGGCAAAACGCCCGCCGTCAAGCTGAACCATAGGGCGCAGCTCGGGAGGAATTACCGGTATCACATTGAGGATCATCCACTGCGGCTTATTATTTGAATTGCGGAAATTTTCCACGATCTCGATCCGCTTTAGAAGACGTTTATCGCTCTTAACACCCTTGTCGATCATTTTCTGACGAAGCTCGGCTGCCATTTCATCAAGGTCGAGATTTTCCAAAAGAACGCTGATTGCGTCAGCACCCATTCCGGCGGTAAAGCCTCCGCCGAAACGTTCCTGATTGGCGAAATATTCATCTTCGGTAAGAAGATCGCCCTTCTTTAGAGGAGTATCGCCCGAATCAATTACGATATATTTCTCGTAATAAAGAACGGAGCGCAATTGGCTTGTCGGAAGATCAAGAAGCAAACCCATTCTGCTTGGAACAGAACGGTAATACCAAATATGCGACACCGGAGCGGCAAGCTCAATATGCCCCATCCTTTCGCGCCGGACTTTAAAATGAGTAACTTCAACGCCGCAGCGGTCGCAGATTACTCCCTTGTAGCGGATTGACTTGAACTTTCCGCAGTAACATTCCCACTCTTTGGTAGTGCCGAATATTCTTTCACAGAAAAGCCCGTCTTTTTCCGGCCTCAGCGTCCGGTAGTTAATTGTCTCCGGTTTTTTCACTTCGCCGTATGACCACGACCGGATCATATCCGGTGAGGCCAACCGTATCATTATAGAATCAAAATCCTGAATGTCGCGCATTAATTTCCCCTATATTAAAAATTACTACCTGATTTGGTTATAAGCTCTTCATCTTTTTCAGTGAGCGGAATCTGTTTGCCCTTAATATCGAAAATTGACAGATCAAGAGCAAGCCCTCTCAGTTCCTGCACAAGTACGTTAAACGATTCCGGGATGCCTGCCGTTGTGGAAGGCTCTCCCTTGACAATCGCTTCGTAAATCTTGGAGCGCCCTGTCATGTCATCCGATTTAATTGTTAAAAGCTCCTGCAATGTGTTAGCGGCCACGTACGCTTCAAGCGCCCACACTTCCATTTCACCTAACCTTTGTCCGCCGAACTGCGCCTTGCCGCCCAACGGCTGCTGGGTAACAAGCGAATAAGGACCTGTGGAACGGGCATGCATCTTATCGTCAACAAGGTGGTGGAGTTTTAAGAAGTAAATTATTCCGCAAAAAACCGGATTAACAAAATCATCTCCGGTTCTTCCGTCTTTAAGAATTGCTTTGCTCGTAACAGGCAAGCCTGCTTCTTTAAGTTTTTCTTCGATCTGTTCGGCGGACGGCGACTGGAAAACAGGCGCTGAATACCACTCGTTCAGAGTGGAACCAGCCCAGCCGAGCTCCGTCTCAAGAAGCTGCCCGATATTCATACGGGACGGAACGCCAAGCGGAGTCAGGCAAATATCAAGCGGAGTGCCGTCTTCCATGAAAGGCATATCCTCTTCAGGGAGGATGCGGGCGACTACGCCTTTGTTGCCGTGACGGCCTGCCATTTTGTCGCCTTCGCGGAGTTTGCGCTTCGTGGCGATTAACACCTTAACAACTTCATCAACGCCGGGGCTCAGGCTGTCATGCTCTGTCCTCTTGAGACGCTGAATATCAATTATGGTGCCGTCAATACCATGCGGAACTTTTAATGACGTGTCACGCACTTCTTTCGCTTTCTCGCCGAAGATCGAGTTTAAAAGTTTAAATTCGGGAGTTGTATCCGTTTCGCTTTTCGGCGTAACTTTTCCGACCAGAATATCGCCGGATCGCACTTTCGCGCCGATACGAATGATACCTTCGCTGTCAAGATTATCAAGACTCTTATCAGATGTGTTGGGAATATCGCGGGTAATTTTTTCAGAGCCGAGTTTTGTTTCTCTTACTTCTACAACAAATTCTTTTATATGTATCGAAGTAAACATATCTTCTTTTACAACTCTCTGAGAGATAAGAATCGAATCTTCGTAGTTATATCCGTTCCACGGCATAAAACCTACAAGAATATTTCTGCCGAGAGCAAGCTCTCCGTTCTGGGTAGCCGGACCGTCGGCAATCACCTGCCCTGCGACTACTTTCTCTCCAAGCTTAACGATTGGACGCTGGTTGTTGCAGGTATCAGCGTTTGTTCTCTGAAACTTTACAAGCTGATAAACATCGTTTCCGTTTTCATCAATGACAACCTGCGCCGATGGTTTCGGATTTCCCGCCTTTTCCGGCTTTATGATAATTTCCTGCGACGTTACGCGAAGAACAGTCCCGCCTCTGTACGCTTTGACAAGAACGCCCGAATCATAAGCGCACTTCCCTTCCATTCCGGTTCCTACGCGCGGCGCTTCAGGGAAAACAAGAGGCACAGCCTGACGCTGCATGTTCGATCCCATTAACGCGCGGTTCGCGTCATCATGTTCAAGGAACGGAATAAGAGACGCGGATACCGAAATAATTTGTTTCGGCGAAACATCCATGTATTGGATTTCCTCGGGAGCGCGGGTTATATAGTCGCCCTGCTTTCTGCATGAAATCTGCGCGTCCGCGAATGATCCGTTCGGATTTACCTTCGCCGATGCCTGCGCGATAAAGTGCTTGTCTTCATCCATCGCGGAAAGATAAACAATCTCTTTGGTCGCGACACCCTTGTTGATTATGCGGTACGGAGTTTCCAGAAAACCGTATTCATTAACGCGGGTATAATTGGCGAGAGAAACAATAAGACCAATATTCGGACCTTCAGGAGTTTCAATGGGACACATTCGTCCGTAATGAGTGTAGTGAATTTCGCGCACTTCAAATCCTGCGCGATCGCGCGAGAGGCCGCCGGGACCGAGAGCGTTTAAGCGCCTCTTGTGGGTAAGCTCCGCGAGCGGATTTACCTGATCCATAAACTGGGACAACTGGCTGGAGCCGAAAAATTCTTTGACAGCGGCTACTATCGGTTTAATGGAAATTAATTCCTGCGGTTTAATTGTGTCAGTCTCTTTCAGGCTCATTCTTTCTTTGGCGATTCTTTCCATGCGGCTGAAAGCTGTTTTCATCTGATTAGCCATGAGCTCGCCGACAGAACGGATGCGCCTGTTTCCAAGATGATCGATATCGTCGAAGTTCTCGTCTCCGATATAAACTTTTATAAGGTTTTTCATAGTGGCGATAATATCATCATTGGTAAGAGTATATTTATCTTTCGGAAGATCAAGGCTGAATTTTTTATTTAGCTTATAACGTCCTACTTTGCCTAAATCGTAACGCCGATCGGAAAAGAACATTCCGATAAGATCTTTCTCCGCCTGATCAACCGTTATTGATTCGCCCGGCATCAGCACCGAGTAAACAGCCATTAACGCTTCATCTTTGGTCGGCTCTGTTCCCGCTTCTTTTACAAACTTGATATCTTCGCGTTCAAAGCAGTTAAGAAGCATATCGGAGTTAAGCGATCCTTCAGCTTCAAAATCAATATATGTGATTGATTTGATATTGTTACTGATAAGTTCATCAACATTGTGCGGGTGAAGTTTTTCGCCCGCTCTGAAAAGAACTCTTTCCGAGTTTTTCTTTGAATCGGTTTCATCAGAAACCATAATTGACTGCGCGAGAACCTTGCCGGAAATTTTTTCTTTCGTCTCACGATCATCCTTAATTTTGAGAACTTCGCTGGTATAAAAAGCGTTAATGATCTCTTCCCTGTTTGAAAAACCCAAAGTGCGAAGGAAGATCGTGCCGAGTATGCGTTTCTTTCTGTCAATTTTCGCGTAGATCAGTTCGCGCTTTTGATCGATTTCAAATTCAAGCCAACTGCCGCGGTACGGAATAATGCGTGATGAATAAACGCCTTTTTCATGACTGAAAATTACGCCCGGCGATCTGTGTATCTGCGAAACGACAACCCTCTCCGCGCCGTTAATGATAAAAGTGCCTCTTTCCGTCATGAGCGGAATCTCGCCCATGTAAATATCTTTTTGCCGGATTTCGCCTGTTTGCGTAAAAACAAGACTTATTCTGGCTTTTAGCGAAACAGAATATGTAAGGCTTTTTTGCTTACATTCGAGCTCTTTCGCTTTTATGTTATCTTTATCAAAAGTATAGAATTCAAAATCAAGCCGCATATCTTCGTTAGGACTTTTAATAGGGAAGGTTGATTCAAACACCTCCTGAAGCCCCTGAAGCAGCGGTTTCTCGCGCCTCTCAATTTTTTCTTTTTGCAGGAATTTTTCATAAGAATTAAGTTGAATGTCGATAAGATCCGGCAGTTCCATAACATCCTGAATATCTTTTCCGATATATTGACGTTTTTCAGCCTGTTTCACGTTGGTCATTGTCTCCCCTTTGGCGCTAAGCATTAAAATGCATGGCACCGCATATTTAATAAAGTAACATCAATTGATACCATAAAAACACGCAAAAGCGCACAAAGGCATTGCATCCTTTGCACGCTGTGCGTTTTTATGATAAAAAATTGATAAAAAACAAATCCTACTGAATCTCAACTGTACCGCCCGCTGCGGTGATTTGCTCCTTGATCTTACCGGCTTCATCTTTGGAAATACCTTCCTTAAGCGGTTTCGGCGCGCCTTCGACCAGATCCTTCGCCTCTTTTAGACCAAGACCGGTAACGGCGCGGACTTCTTTAATAACAGCAATTTTCTTTGTGTCATCAAATGCCTTGAGAATGACGTTAAACTCCGTCTTCTCTTCCGCTGCGGGCGCCGCTGCCGCGCCTGCTCCGGCTGCCGCTATCGCGACAGGGGCTGCGGCTGATACGCCGAATTTCTCTTCCATCATTTTTACCAATTCGGAAACTTCCAGAACTGTCATGGACGCAATAGATTCTAAAATCTCTTCTTTTGTGGCTGCCATATTATCTTCTCCTAAAATTGTGTTATACGCTTCATACGATGCGCATACCTGATTGCCTTTAGCGCTCAGGCCTATTTAAACCGACAGGAACGGCAGCGACCGAAGCCTGACGATTTCAAAGAACAGAGAGCAAAGAATAAAGAACAAAACCTTGTCCGATATCTTTGTCTTGCTGCCAACAAGCTTAGCTTACTAACCTCGTTCTTTTTTCTTTTTCCATTGTTCCTTGTTAATTCCCTTTCTTGTCCGCAATCGCCTTGATTGTCCGTACCAGTCTTGCCGGAACATCGTTGAGAGCCGCCGCGAGATTACGCGCCGGTCCGTTCATTACCGACATGAGCATGGAAATAAGCTCCAGCCTGCCCGGCAGTTTTGAGAACGCTTCTGTCTGCGCAAGGTTGTAAACCGTGCCGCTTATCAACGAGCCCTTTACTTTCAGCGCCGGAACTTCTTTTAGGAAGTCGAAAAAAATCTTCGCGACTTCGTTCGGGTCACGCGGAGTGATTGCTACCGCCGTCGGACCTACAAGATAAGAAGAAACATTCGGCGTTTGCATCTGCTCGAAAGCAATGCGGGCAAAATTGTTTTTAACAACAGTATACGCCACGCCTTTCGCGCGAAGCTGCTTTCTTAAGTTTGTAATTTGCTCGACTGTAAGTCCCCGATAATCGGTAAAAATAAAATCGGGAGCTGCGCTTAACGATTCCTTCAGCGCCCCGATAGCTTTTGTTTTATTTTCCTGTATTTTTTTTGCTATTATTGCCATGTTGATCTCCTAATCCTGGTCTCTTATAGCGACCCATACGCCGGGTCCCATAGTTGAAGCCACAGAAACTGTCTGAATAAATTCGCCCTTTACATCGATTGGGCGCTTGCGTTTAACTTCAGTCATTACAGCTTTAATATTTTCAGCGACTTTTTCAGGTTCCATTGAAACTTTGCCGACAGCAAGATGCAGAACGCCTGTCTTATCCGCTCTGAATTCAACACGACCCTTTTTAAGCTCCGCAAGAGTGCCTTTCAGATCGAAAGAAACAGTTCCGGTTTTCGGGTTAGGCATTAAACCTTTGCGTCCCAAAACCATACCGAGCTTGCCGACATCTTTCATCATGTCAGGTGTCGCGACAGCGACATCAAAATCCGTCCAGCCGCCTTTTACCTTTTCGATCAGGTCATCCGCGCCGACAAACGCCGCGCCAGCGTCCTGCGCTTCCTTTTCTTTTTCAGGTTTGCAGAAAACAAGGACTTTCTTTTCGCCACGGAATTGATTTGGAAGAACTACAGTGTCACGAACAGTCTGACTTTTTTTCAGATTCAGTTTGACCGACAGATCGACAGTTTCGTCAAATTTCGCGAAAGCCATTGACTTTACCAAAGTCAATGCTTCTGTCAGCTCATAAGAGGTGCTAGCGTCAATTTTTTTCACGCTGTTAACATATTTTTTTCCGCGTTTCATTTATCCGCCTCCACACCCATTGACCTTGCGGTCCCGGCAATAATTTTAACAGCCGCGTCAAGATCGTTTGCGGAAAGATCAGCCATTTTAGTCTTGGCGATTTCCTCGAGCTGCGCTCTCGAAATTTTGCCGACCTTGATCTTGTGCGGTTCCTTCGACCCCGATTCAAGCCCAATCGATTTTTTGATCAAAACAGAAGCGGGCGGAGTTTTAAGAATGAAGGTAAATGTTTTATCCGCATAAATAGTGATAACCACCGGAATGGTAAGTCCCGGCTCCATGCCCTTTGTCTTGTCATTAAACTGCTGGACAAATTGCGGCGCGCTGACCCCATGAGGTCCCAACGCAGGTCCAACAGGCGGCGCCGGTGTGGCTTTCCCCGCGGGACATTGCAGCTTTACATAAGCTACGACTTTTTTCTTTGCCATTTTTTTCTCCTTTGTGGTATGTCAGCGTCTGGCGTGTGCAT
>Ga0209755_10003861_pt1 | contig 18317 bp, 11 predicted proteins | sample TergutCo191P1_FD_187301 | JGI IMG/M metagenome (GOLD analysis project Ga0209755, IMG submission 187301) | Cornitermes sp. P1 segment gut microbial communities from Petit-Saut dam, French Guiana - Co191P1 (SPAdes) (version 2) | ecosystem: Host-associated > Arthropoda: Insects > Digestive system...
TACATATTTCCGGGAACATAATCGCCCGGCTTTATAAGCAGCGTAGACAAAATATTCTCGGCACCCCTGCCCTGATGGGTAGGTATAACATGTTTAAAGCCAAAATACTCCTTAATAACCCCCTCCAAATGAAGCCAGTTGCGCGACCCCGCATAGGCTTCATCACCAATCATCATTCCCGCCCACTGGCGGTCGCTCATAGCATTGGTGCCGCTGTCGGTCAGCAGGTCAATGTAACAATCCTCTGACTTTAAAAGAAATGTATTATACCCTGCCTCTTTGATTGCTTCAATTCGTTCTTCCCTTGTCAAAATATTTGGTGTTTCTACAACTTTAATGCGATAAGGTTCTGCCGGATAGTGTTTCATAATGATTCTCCATAAAAATTAAATCCACGCAACTTTTTCATACTTCTTCTGATTATTTATATAGCCCGAGCCCATATCAGAACGTCTGGAGCAGTGCTTGCTTATCTAAGAACGTCAACGCCGAGAACGCCTTGTACATATCATAATCAAAGTCTTTTGTAAGATTCAGCGCTTCAACTATGTCAATATCAATAAACTTATCACCACGCATAGCAATAACGCGAGACTTTTGACCGGAAGCCAGAAGCGAAACAGCTTTATACCCCATAGACGTTCCCACAATGCGGTCACGCACATGAGGAGAACCGCCCCGTTGGATATGACCGAGCGCGGTCAATCTCGTTTCAATTCCGGTCGCCTCGGCGATTTTATTAGCAACATCATATGCAGGCTCAGCCCCTTCAGCAACAATAACAGCAAAATTATTTCGCCCTGCAAGGCGCGCCGTCCTGATACGCTCTATAACATCTTTTTCAAAATCATACTTGACCTCGGGGACCAAAATAATGGTTGCGCCTGTTGCAATACCTACGGCAAGAGCCAAATGCCCCGCACGGCGACCCATTACCTCAACTACCGAGCAGCGCTCATGTGACTGCATGGTGTCATTGAGCCTGTCAACAGCGTCAATGGCGGTATTGCACGCAGTATCAAAGCCAATTGTATAAGTGGTGCAACCTATATCATTATCAATGGTGCAAGGTATACCCACAGCGGAAATACCTTGCTTCGAAAGCTCCAGCGCACCGCGAAAAGTCCCGTCGCCACCTATGACAACAAGCCCCTCAATCCCCATATGCTTGCAAGTATCTACAGCCTTATGCAGTCCTTCAGGTGTTATAAATTCTTTCGACCTTGCGGTAAATAGTATAGTACCGCCGCGACCGGTGATTCCTTTGACCATGGATTGATTTAAGCTGAAAAAATCACCCGAAATAAGCCCTGCATAACCGTGCTTGATACCGATACACTCGATTTCTAAACATTCGCATGTCCGCACAACCCCTCGAATCGCAGCATTCATGCCGGGAGCGTCGCCGCCGGAAGTTAAAACCCCAATTCTTTTTACAGCAGATTTAATAGCCATTATCACAAAATCCTTTCATCAGCGGTACCGCCAAGTGCCGTGTACACTGAATAATTTCTGTCTATCTGAATTCTACCATACCATCATCATAAATTTCAATCCGTTTAAGTAAAAAGTGGTCAGGAGTTTGTACTTTATTATTTAGCCCCATAATGCTCAAAAAATCATTATGCGAAACCGTTGGATTTTGAGCGGAAATTATAGCGCAAATCTCAATATTAAAATCACTTAAAACCCTTACATGCTCGCATTTGATATGAGGTTTAATGTCAATTTCGCTTACTCCGCTTTTTGTTTTCTTTGAAATAACAAGACTTTCCCTTGTAAGCAGTTCTCTAAGAGACTCCGCAATGAACTCCTTGTTTTCCACACTTCCTCTTTTTTCGCCCTTTTCTGTGTTCTCATCATACCGCACGGAAAAACTTACTTTAACCCATTTTACATGACTAAACTTACGCTCCGGTGAATATGCTTCAAGAATACTAAGCCCGTCAGGCAGAAAATCATTTATATTTCGGGGGAATTCCTTACCCGAAAAACCCACATCAACAAGCTCACAAACGCTCTCACACCCGACTGACAACGGCAGCGCAACGGAAATATACGGGTGCGGATTGAACCCCTCAGAGTACGTAAGCTTTACGCCCGCCCTCAAAAACGAACGCTTAAACGTCGCCATCAGGTCGAGGTGTGAAATGAATTTTGCTCTCCCTGTTTTAGAGTAAAGGCATCTGAGTTTGTTCATAATCCGCCTCCATTTACGTCTATAAAACTCCAAGGCAACTTTTCATCATTTGTTCGCTCACGCGTTGCATAAAACTCAGGGTCTAATCCACACTGGCTAAATGCGTCGAGCCATGTTTCAAGCGAAAAATGCTCACTCCACGAATCAAACTTCGCCCCACTACGCCATGCAGCCTCAATGACTTTTCCCACTTCCCTGTCGCCGCGGGAAAGTGCCGCCTCAACAAGACCCTGCTCAGGCGAATGCCAGTTATATGTAATTTTCTTTGACCTGATGGCATCTTTGAGTAACTTAACACGCCGCAGATATTCGGAAATACTTATCTGCCTTTCCCTTTCAAACGGCGTGTGCGGCTTTGGAATAAAGCAAGAAGTTGAAATCGTGACGCGAACACCCCTGCGCTCATTATTCGTATGCGTTTTCCACGTATCCAATACTTTGTGTGCAAGAGCAGCTATCGCAAGGACATCTTCATCTGTTTCGGTAGGCAGCCCCAGCATAAAATACAGCTTAACAGCATTATAACCACCGCCGAAAGCTACGCCGCAAGCACCGAGCAAAGTTTCTTCCGTGATGTTTTTATTGATATGGTCACGCAATCTCTGACTTCCCGCTTCGGGAGCAAATGTCAGACCTGATTTTCTGACTTTCTGCACACGTTGCATTAGTTCAATACTGAAATTATCCGCCCTCAGCGATGGTAGTGACAGGTTTATTTTTCTCGGCTCACACCAATTTATCAAACTATCGCAAAGCTCATCGAGATACGGATAATCACTGGTACTAAGCGACAACAACGCAAGCTCGTCATATCCGGAACTTAGAAGCGATGCTATCCCCTGCTCTTTCAGCTTTTCAGGTGAGCGCACACGAAACGGCCCCGTAGTATGACCTGCCGAGCAAAACTTACACCCTCTGTAGCAGCCGCGAAAAAGCTCAACCATCGCCCTGTCATGTACAATCGCAGCAGACGGAACAATAGGATTTGTCGGAAAATATGACTTATCCAAATCCTTAACAATTCGCTTATTTACCCGAGTTAAGCTTTCATCATACAAACTCGGCACATACACGCCCGAAATTTTGCTTGCACTTTGCAGAAAACTCGCCCTGTCGTTGCCAGACATATATAGCGACACAAGCTCCTTCGAGATTTCTTCACCCTCACCAACCACAAACAAATCCACGAAATCAGCCACAGGCAAGGGATTATAGCAGCATGACCCACCCGCTATAATAATCGGATCAGTGTCGCTGCGCTCCTCGCTCCTGATCGCAATTCCCGCAAGGTCGAGCATGTTCAGCATATTTGTGTATGACAGCTCATATCCGAGAGAAAATGCAACCACATCAAACTCACGTATAGCTTCATGACTTTCAAGTGCGAAAAGCGGAATATCCGCATTTCGCATCTCATCTTCCATATCAGTCCAAGGTGCAAATACCCGCTGACACCAGACCCCGTCCATCTCATTGAGCGCACCGTAGAGAATTCTAATTCCGAGATTTGACATTCCAATCTCATAAGTATCGGGAAAACACAGTGCTATACGGATTTTAACCTCGCTGCTGTCTTTTGTTATTTGACCAAACTCGCCGCCGATATATCCGGCAGGCTTACGGACTCTGTTAAGTATCTGCTCAATCTTTTCCAATTGCTTTTATCGACTCCGTAACCAAAGCTTTAAACTGCGGCGCAGACTTATCTGCCATTTCCTGAACTTCATCATGTGTGAGCGGTGTTTTCGAGATACCCGCAGCGAGATTTGATACACACGAAATTCCGCAAACTTTAAGACCCATATGGTTTGCCGCAATTGCCTCGCACGCCGTACTCATGCCCACAACGTCAGCTCCCGCCGTTGCGCTGAAACGAATATCCGCAGGGGTTTCAAAAGACGGGCCTGTAAACTGCATATATACGCCTTCCTGTAGTTTTACGTTCATTGCCTTTGCCGCAGATTTGATTTTTTCACGCAAATCTTTCTTATAGATTTCACTCATGTCGGGGAATCTGGTTCCCAGCTCTTCAATATTTTCACCAATAAGCGGATTTGGCACATTAAACAAAATAGAGTCGTTAATGAGCATGAAATCCCCTGCTGCAAACGATGGATTCACTCCGCCGCAAGCATTTGTTAAAAACAGCACCTTTGCGCCCAAAAGACCCATCAATCGAATCGGCAACACAACATCGGTCATTGGATAACCCTCGTAATAATGTACACGCCCCTGCATCACAACAACAGGCACATCTCCCACATTTCCAAATACAAAGCGCCCCTGATGACCGGGAACCGTGCTTACGGGGAATCCTTCGATTTCGCTATAATTGACAGTCGCTTTGACATCAATCTCATCAGCATATCCGCCCAATCCCGAGCCCAGCACCAACGCCACTTTAGGCACAAAATCAGTCTTGCTCCGCACAATATCACGACACTTGATAAGTTTTTCATAGACTAAGTTCATAGGTTACCTCCAAATTTTCTAAGTGATTGCGTGAGAATCATTATATCATAGGCGCAAACGCAAGACCAATAAGTACGCACACGCCTATTACGCCGTAATGATATATGCATTTAAATCATAATATAGTGATTACGCAGTAATCATTATATATTATATGGGTTTTGATGTAAAGTGCTCCGTGCCGTAATGGCATATTATTTCAATTTAATAAAATTTTGGTTGCAATATTTCCAACTATGCATTACAATATGGCTTGCAAAACCCAAGACCGATTTCCGGCGTTGAGAGAGGTTTGCATTCATAAATCATCGGGGTGTGGCGAAGTTTGGTATCGCGCACGGTTCGGGACCGTGAGGCCAAGGGTTCAAGTCCCTTCACTCCGACCAGTAGGAGTGTTCTTACCGTATTTGACGGTGAGACGCTCCTTTTTTGTTATGCGGACACTCGCTGTACTTCACTTGTCATAAGTTCGAAAGATATAACTCAATTATCTGTGATGCTGCATTATCAATATCATAATCTCCGATTTCTAAGGCTACCAGATTTTCGATATCTGTACGAAAAAGCTTATCGTGCAATTTGTTTTCAAGGTTTTCAATAGCTTTTTTTGCTGAAAATCCATCAGGTCTATAGCGTTCAAATGCTTGACACACCAAGTTTTTATCAATACCTATCTTATTTGTCAATAGCCAAAGGTCAAGTAAATCTCGCCCTTTTGTGCGCTGATAAAGTGCTCTAAGCTTTGTCGCTGCCATTTCTTCATTTTGAAACATTTTAACTGTTGCATTGCCTGTAAACCAATCGGTATCTATTCTGTGCGTTGTTTCCGTGAAGGACAAAGCAGATGAACGCTCATATGTATTTATTTCAATCTTTATCTTTATATTACGACCCGTTTGAGCATTGCAATGCCAAAACAGTTTAGGAAATTGTCCCATTTTTGTTTTTACGGTAAACCCACTTTGAACACCAAGCTGTGTCAAAGCTTTCATTATATCCCCAATGCCGCCGCCCGTAGTACGGACAAAATCTAAATCTTCACTGTATCGAACCGGATTTGGCATAACTAACTTATGCAAAGCAGTACCCCCACGGAAGATTAACTCTTGAGATAACATATCGTCTGAGTATATGTCTATTATAGCTTTGGATAAAAGCAAATCTTGTTCTAATTGTTCCCTCGTTATCCACGGGTGGGTAACACCCCAATTTGTAACTGTATTGTAAGGAATCATACGTCCGGCATTACCTCCCTATTAATTTTTATATTCCACCTTTTATCCGTTTTCCCGACAAAATTTTCAATCGGGTCGAGAACCGATGTCGCTGTGTTGCGCTCAATACAAATTTCTACAAGTTTATCCAAATTTGATGTATCGGTAAAAGTTTCTATGAGAAAACCAAGTCTGCGCACTGCTGCAGCCGGATAAAATCTAGATGTATTAATCAGTGCGTCAATATCCGGAAAAGTGTCGTCGCAAAGTTCGATAATGATGTTGGTGGCATTATCAATTCCACCAACAAACGCAATATCATTTGCAATATCAAGCAAAGTTGTCTCCCTACTTGATATCGGAATCATTGCGTTTTTTGATTCTATGTGTATAAGCGGCACATTACTTAAATGTTCTCTATGAAAAAATTGGAGTCGTGACCGACCAATAATTTTTTGGCGTAATGTGCGTGATGTAGCTACTTGGAAAACTTGTGGTGCGTGATGGGATGCTCCATAAAATTCAGCCGCAGAAAGCCAACCAACATAGTAGTCTGCGTTTAAGTGTTTCATCAATGGGTCAATAATATCGATAGCCGGGGGTGCTCCCCAAGACATATATTCAGGAGGAATTGGCAACCATAAACCCCGCGCCGGTGAAATGATTTCATTTTTACGACGAAGCGATACCATCCGCTGAGGGACATGATTTTTTTGCACACCTATCAATGTCGCAATTTCATCTGTTGTAATAGATGAAACGCCATGCGACAGTAACCACTTTGATATGTTCGATGCTTTTATCCTTTTTGCATCATCTTTTTGAAACAGAGCCATAATGTTCACATCACGTATTATAACACAATTGATTATAAAATGCAATATATATCAAAAATAAAATTTATTACAAACGTTGCGCTCCGAACATTAATCCCTCACAACCCCACCGACACCGAAAACCCATAAGCACTAACCGCAATAAGGTTCGTATTTGGGTGCAAATGCCCGACCACCGATGAACCCCTGCAAAGACTTGGTATCACAAGACTTGCAGGGGTTTTGTTTTGCGAAGATATTTTACCGATTTACCGTAAAATATCTTCGCAAAAAACCGCTACTTTTTGAAAAGATGCAAGTAAAATGCAGGTAAATCTATGGGGCGGTTTTTGCTGTGATTTCATGGCTTGGAGTAACATAGCGAAGAATTGTTGCAAGTAATTTTTCAGGTTTCCGTTGCACATGCCTTGTCAAGTGCGCCGCAAGGCGTTTCATTTATGAAATCGGAGACACTTGAGAACGGGACAACCAGCATAATGGAAAGAGATATTAAGGCAATCGTATTTGCTGTGCAGAGACGCACCGCAATATAGCTTGCCTTAATGTCTTGCTGACCTCTTATTATGGAGTATAGGTGCACTCGGACACATAAGTAACCCTGAAAGAAGTACCGCTAGTAAAATGCACAAGATATTGGCAAAAACATGTAGGTGCGATACAATTTATCGCATAATTGCACTGTTTTCAAGGCGTGCTTAAACTCTTATCTATCGGACATAATATAAAGGAAAATTAATGCTATGACTCTATAAGAGCTGATTATTGCAGAAGCAACTGAATATGAGTTCAAATTGGCATTGATAATGTGAAAGCAACTATTGAACAAATTAGCAAGTTGATTTAGGTACGGATTTCTGCAATACCTGAATTTAATCTGGTGTCGTGTGTTGTAGAGGATGATAAGACGATACTGGTACTTAATATTCCTCGTGGAGAGATTCCACCATATTATAATTCCAATGCTCTCTCTTTGATTATTAACGATGACATTACCGAGCAAACCGAACAGCCGAAACCAAAAGTATGTTAGAACCCTTTAATTTTTCTATATTTTTAAACTACAACCTGTGAATGATTATGGGCTTTCTCGCTACGTCTGCTACTAGTGCATGAACATGTGAAATAAGTAAAATCGCTGACTCATGCGATTATTAAAAGTGAGGTACAGTATGAAAGTAAGAGCAACCTTCATAGAAGATTTTTCCGTTTTATCAAAAGAAGATTTGTGCGAAAACTGTTCGAAACAAGACACCAACAGGGATGGCTTGTGCAGAGATTGCTATACAGAGAATTTCAAAAAGCTTTTGCATCCAGATATGGTAAAATTTGTAAAGCAAAACAAAGAAATAACTCCAGAAATAAATCGTCTTTTCTTTATACTCAATGATGCAATGCACGATAATTTGTGTAATGTTTGCTCATTGAAAGATTTATCCAAAAAAGTCGGCAACGATTTGTGTGACATTTGTTTTAGAAAAGAAATTGCTTATTTATTTGCCCGAGACGCAGTTTCCCGTGGAAATGACATAAATAAGTTGTTAGACCACGGTGAAACGTTAGTTTCTGCACATTCGGCTTTTTCTTTGTTTAGGTGTTTTATTGAATTATTTTGTTTGTATTTTGTAGTCATATCTGACACGCCAACCGCGCGAAAATACGAAAAAGACAAAGGAAAAAACAAAAGATATATAAAAGATCACCCACAAATGCAATCTGCTGCAAAGAAACACAAGGGCAACTTTAATTTCAAGGAACCCGGAGAGCGAGAATTACGTTACTCGGCGGGTGAAATATTAAATAGTTATCAACAGCAATCTCAAAACCAACAATTTAATATAGACTTACTAAATCAACAATATGATTATTTTTGTCTGTATAATCATACTTCTATGAGAGGTATGGATTTTTGGGGAACTCAATTCGAAACCACCGAAGATTCTACAGAATTAAAGGACTTAATAAGACATGTGCTGTCTGATGTTAGCTGTTTTTCCATGATGATTTTATCTAATGCGCTGAGTGTCTGCTTGAGTGCCAAAGAGTTAAAGGGAATAGAAAATGATATTATTTCAGTGATTGATAAAATAAATGGTAAAGTCTAATAGAGTTTAATATCAAGGTTTGCATTTGATGCAATGTTAGGCATATTCACTTTGATTTATAACTATACAAAACTGCCGCCACTTTCGTTTTTCATTGCTCTAAACAAAGCTCTCTTGTGTTCTCCGCCTTCATAATCATCCCACCATTTGGGGAGCTTAACCTCGGCTACATCCTCCGGTTGAATAGGGCACATTCCGAACACGTCTGTATTCTTGGCAAAGCGGACGTATTCATATGGGTCTACTGTGTTCGTATAGTCACAATAAATGTGTGGACACTGGTAATATTCATCTCCGTCAATATCGTAATCAATAATATTGCTGTAAGGAATGTAGCCAAGAACAGCGGCTGTTACTTCTTCTGTTCTTACTATGCTTCCCTCTTCATCTCTACCGTGCACTAGAATCTTTTGCGCTCCACCTTGGTCATACACGACCAACCCATTATGATAAAAATCGTAAGGTGCAACTCCACACCAACGCTGTCTGACTTCTGAGTCATCCTCTGCTCCATTTGGATAGCTCCTGTCATCGATTGAATGCATGATAATTTTCCGTGAAACGAACTTTAGCGATGAATTATTTTTTTCACGAGCCTCTCGAATTTTATCAGTGTCTATAAAATCCTTACGCATCCTTTTCTTTAACGCAATGTTGCGTCTTAAAGAAGTCACTGAGTTATTTCGTTGGCTCGAAAGACTAATTCCAAAGTAAGCAAACAAAAGGTCGTGGTAGTCAGCATATAACATTGCTTCTATTTCTGATTTTGTCCAGATTATCACTGATTGAAGCCCTTTTGACATTGCATACTTTTTGAAATCATCATCAGCTTTTTTTGAGACACCACAGCCAATAACCAATACATATTTATCAGGTAGAGTTGCATTCTTCTCAGTATAGCTGTCAATAATTTTACGCATCTGTGCAACGTTAATTTTTTTGTATCGTTTGCATTGAAAATGCCATGTCCGTATTTTTTCATTTTCGAGCGTTTCAATAGCAGATATGTCTATCCCATCGTCACCGCCAGATTCACCGAAATGGCGAATATCCTCCCAGCGGGTCATTCGATATACAATGGCGAGGATTAAAGTTTCAAACCTTGCGGGGTCCAGTGTATTAAAGGGTAATTCGTGATACGTCCGAGCAACATCCATTATAATCACTTCCTCGTTATAATTTGTCCATCATTTTTTAGTAAAGTTAATTGCTACTTAAAATTACCGGCTATATCTTAGTCTATCAAAGTTGTAGTCCATTCATCCGTAAAATTATACGCTGTTGCTCTGCAAATGATAGATTTAATACATTTTCATGTTGAGATCTTAACCCATGCCATATGAGCGCCTGACATTTTATCCGGTATTTCTATATTGAGCACGGCTTAATCATTCATCGGTACAGCATCCAAATCAAACCCGCCTTTAATCAGAAACTCTCTAAGCAACTTAGATGCTTTGCTGCTCGTCGCAAAAGCTGAAACGGCCTGCCCCTCAACCCTCTCAAAGTACGCTCTTGCCTTTGTCTTATCAACAGAATCTATCAGCTTATCAAAACGCCCAAACTCGTTAATATTGGCATCTGTCAGCTTTAATTTCATAAGCGAAGTGAGCAAACTCTCATCAAGCCCAAAAACAGCAACCACATTCTTTACTTGTGCGCTCTTTTCGCCCATTTGATAGGACGTTATATAGCTCCGCAAGGGTTCTTCTACCGCAAGAGTTATATCGCCACGCCCTATATCACGGAGGAAGAGGTTAGCGTATCGCTGTTCTTCTTGTGTGAGTGAGGCGAATGATTTATGCAGTTCATTTAGGGCATCTTCTTTTGCTTGCTCATCCTCACCATCAAGGGTCTTTATCCATTTTTCAAAGCGGGAGTTCATATAGTCATTGTCAATCATTCCTGTGTCAATTTCAGTAAGATAACCGTGGAGGTCATACGGTGCATCATCATTACCTCCACCACCCGGACTCTCGCCAAACAGTTCCTTATAGCGGAGAGCAAGGATTAAATATATTTGTTCGTCAAACTCCAGTCCTACCGTGCGTTTCTCTGTTTCACCGTCAAACTCGTATTCAAGTTTCGCCCACTTAAAGCCTTGTATAGTTGCCGCCTCTAAATATGCGGTCAACTCTTTAAACTGCTTTGCAAATTTGCCCCTTGCCTCTTTGTCGGTTGGGAGCGTTTCAAAGTTGGGAAGACTGGCGTACACAAAAAGTTGGTGGATTTCCTTAAACGTGAAATTCATCCGTTCAAGATTTCCTTCGAGTTTGTTTACGAACAAATCAAAAGGTTTATCACCTGAGTACAACTTGACGGCATCAGCTATGTTTCTTCTCATAGTGTGCGGTCTGCGATAATATCGAATTATTCCAAATGGCTTATCGGGGCCGAACAATCTGTTAGTCCGTGAAAACGCTTGTATTATATCTGCATACTTCATAACCTTATCCATGTAGAGCGTGTTTACCCACTTAGAATCAAAGCCTGTCAGCATTTGGTCTACGACAATCAGTAAGTCAAGTTGTTTTTCGGGGGTGCGTTCAATCGCCTTGTAAGCCTCTTTATGCGCAAGACGGGCGGCAAGGTCTTTTTTAAACTTGGCATGTGTCTTGACTTCAAACTGCTGTTGTCCGAAATAGCGGTCGTTGTAGTCGGTGATTATTTCGACAAGCCCATCCTCTTTTATCTTTGAGGCAGCAGGACTATCGTCAAAGTCCACACTGGGGTCAAATAGTGCCGATATTTTGAGGTCGGGCTTTTTCACTTTTAACAGCCTGTAGTGTTCAATGGCTTGCGGAATACTATGTGTGGCGAAAATGGCGTGAAACTTCCCATTTTGGCTCAGTGTCAGCCAGTTATCAAGTATATCTTGCACTACCATTTCTCGATGGATTTCATTGTACTGCTCGTTTGGCAAGAAATCCTCAACGCCCTTTACATAAACATTGTTGGCATCGTAATATCCGGTCATCGGCAGTTCGGTAATGTACTTGTCGTATATTTTCTTCTTTTTTGGGTCGGTAAGCGCATCCTTGATTTGCTCATCCGTTGTACCACCAACAGCTTTAGCCTTGTCAAGTGCGATAACGGTGCGGACATCTTTATCCCTAAATGTCGTTATCATATCGGGGTCAAAGCCCAGCACGTTTTTATCTCTAATGCCGTCCGCAATACTGTAGCGGTGGAGTTCGCTGCCGAAAAGATCGGAAGTTGTATTCTCTTTCTTGCGATTTTCGTTATGAATTGGCGTTCCGGTGAAGCCAAAAAATATAGCATGAGGGAAGGTGCGCTTTATTGTTTCAAGCATACCCGGATTGCCTTCCTCTCCACCAAAAGTCGAACGGTGAGCTTCGTCAACAATAATTACAATCCGCTTTTTAGCGATAATTTCAATGTCCTTTGCGTTCTTACCGCCGTCCTCATCTTTTATTTGGCTCATTTTTTGGATTGAGGTAACGATGAGGGTATCGGCAGAGTCTTTGCTTTTTAGTTTGGTAATCAGAACGCCGGAGTTCTCTGTACCTTGCACAGACTCGCTTTCCTCCGCAAAGGCTCGGTATTCTTTCAGCGACTGAGTGCCAAGTTCGATTCTATCCATGAGGAAAACAACTTTATCAGCGTCTTTGGAGCCTGCTATAAGCTGTGCGGACTTAAAGCTGGTCATTGTTTTGCCTGAGCCTGTTGTATGCCAAATATAGCCGCCCAAAAGATTGTTTTCTCCCCATCTCTTCTTCTTGTTTATTTTTTCTACTTTATCAGATATTGCATGAGCAGCGTAAAATTGATAACTACGCATAACTTTCAAAACGCCGTCCGCTGTATCTGCTACTGTGTAAAAGCCGATAAGTTGATGTGCCATTGGGATAGATAACAAGTGTGAAGCTATTTCTTTCCAGTTTCTAATCGGCTCGTTGTTGAAGTCTGCCCAATTAAAATAAAAATCGGGGTTAAACTTTCCTTCGGGGCCGGGATTTGCAAAATAAACAGTGTCGTCAGGTGTCATTCCAACAAAAATCTGCACCAATGCAAATAGTCCTGTAAAAATGCCATTCTTGGCGTAATGTTCTATTTGATTAGTTGCTTGACTTACAGGAATACCGCTCTTTTTTAGTTCGATATGGAAAACAGGCATACCGTTGATAAGGAGCATCAAATCCCCTCGGCGGTCGTTTGTTATGCCTTTCGTGGGGAACTTAGGTTGTCGTGCGATTTGATAACGACTTTGCCCTGCGGCTATCTCCATGCGGTCGTAAATTTTGAGGCTTACTTCCTTACCGAAGTGCAGAACATCATCGGGATTATCACGAGTGATTGACACGGACTTGCCGTTAATAAAACCATTCAGCCGCAGCGGAGTTTTGAGGGTGTTTATCTGCTCGATAATTTGTGCCATCTCGCCATCGGTGAGGGGCTGGTTGTTCAGCTTGTCTATATCCCTGTTATTATCAAAGAGAATATCCGCCCAATTATTGATTAGGTCTTGCTCCGTGGGGCTAATCAAGACTTCCGACCAACCTTTGTCGGCTATCAACAAATCCACAAGGGCGTTTTCAAAATCTACTTCACGGTTAAACATCTTCGACCTCCTGATTAGCTAATCATTGTTTAGCTTTTTCACTTTAGGCAACGAGCCTGATTCTCCTGCTATTTTCTTTTCATCTGTCTTTACCCTGCGTTCCAGTTTCTTTATATCTTCAGCAGGAGGTAGATTTTCTGGTTTTATTCCTCTCTTTGTGAGCATATTTCGCACTTCACGATTGTTACTGATATGCTCTGCTGTTATGGACGTTTCACCCAATAAGTCTTTATCTTCAACGTTATGGTTTGTCATTTCCGTAGCAAGATTCTTTGCAGCTATTGTGAGCCTTGGAAGATAGTCAGCTAGAGGTCTTCCTTTTCCTACACCCAGTCGATTCTTCATCTGTTCTGTTGTAAAACCACCGAACAAAGCCTTATCACCTTTCGAGCGGATTCTGGCAAATCCGGCATCATCGACACCACGTTCAAAAATTATAGTTGATAACTGTTTTTCGGATTCGCGGAGCTTCTCTCGTGCTTCCATACGAGAAATCAATGCAATACGGTCTTCAATAAGTTCCATCTTTCTAGTTTGCACAGCAAAATAACACTGGGCAAACGCAACTTCCTCTTTTCTGGGGTCGCCGTTTTGAGCTATAAGATAGCAAGCATATCGCGTTAAATGAAAATCAGACACTTCTCTATGAGCGCCTTTGGCGAGTTCTATCATTTTCGGGACGTCCCGAAAATGATCATCTACATTGAACCCTGCGGATTCACACGATGCAATAGCACGGGCTATCGCATCCGGAAAACTTTCCCATCTTGTGTATCCTAAAAGGGGATATAACTCTCGGGCAGTCCAATATTCTACACTTCCATCATCTGATTTATGAACAATTGTGTCAAATTGTTCTTTGAGATTATACATTTTAGTCTTATCCATCTCTATCCTCCTCGTTCGTGCAACAGCCTGTTGCACAATTTGGTTGACGTTTATATCATTTTCGGGACATCCCGAAAATGTTCGTTCACTCTATACAAACATCTTGGAAAGACAGGCTTTCTTGATGTTTCAAGATTTACAATTCATCTCGTTGGGCTGCAATAAGCGTATCAAGATTGCGAAAAAAATCACCTATTGCGGCTTGTTCTTCTTTTGATTCTGGCATGATTACCGTCGTTTGGAAGAACGCAGATGGTTGAATGTTAAGCAATCCATGATTCCTTGCGCCTTCAGTTGCAATCATTGCAATCTCAGAGTGCCACAATGATGTATCATAATAATGTACTAAATATTCGGAATCGACATCAGTAGGTTTGAAAACGATATACAAGGTGGATAATGCACCTTTGTCATATCGGTCAAGTCTTTTAACGGCACCCCACGGATAACCACTCGTGTAACTTTTGTTGTATGCAAATTCGCCATTTAACAATAAATAATAACCACTCATATCTCTGCTTGCTACTTGATGAGTGAAGAACTCTCTTTGGTCAATCAAGCCATTCTGCGCTGAAATAGTAAGTGGTAAAAAACTCTCATGATTAGAGTTCTTCCTATTTATACGTTCAACAATGTTATTTAAAGGTCGCCGCTCCCATGCAGAAGTATATTCTGCAAATCGAATTTCGGGCATATATACACCGATTTTAGGAAACATCTTTTCAAGCATGACTTTTTTAAAGATTTTCAATTTATAGGGTCTATTGTCATACAGAGCCTGCTTTACTGCATTAAGCCCCAAACTGTCGTGTTCGCTACACGCAAGTAAGTTGAGTTGAGTAATTATAGCGTTTTTGGCCGTTTTTCGTTTTTCGGTGTTCTCTGCATAAGTTTCCGAATATTTGTTAGCCACAGCGGTCAACTTGGTCACAAGTTCCTGGATAACCTCGTGTGGCAATTCATTCATAGCATTTACGATAGGCGTTACCCACTTTAATTTGAGCAGATCCATCGCATCATTGTCACTAAGCCCCTCAATGGTTTCTTTGGTAAGCTGGTGCAACGCTGCCTCATCCGTCTTGACTTCACGTTTCAGCTTTGTATCTTCGGCAAACAGATTGTTAGCCAACATCAACTTTGCCTCTATGCTGTCCTCTACAAAATCGCCTTTGAGTTTTTTGGCAACAGCAACAACAGCCGATTTGACATATTCGCCATCGTCATCAAAGGCATCTCTGTATTCATCTTTATCTTCTTCTGTCAGCGATTCAAAGATTTCTTCAAGGGTAGAGGCTATTTCGGTAATGCCGCTCTCTTTCCGCTTTAGTGCATCGGCCTCAGCTTTCAACATCGTGGCTTGCACAAGGTCAAAGGGAATAACACGTCCAACCCAACCGTCTTGCACTTCGATTTCGGTATCGCCTTTTTTCTTTGCGACCATGTTTGGGTCAACGACTTTAACAGCCCCAAAGCCCTCTGTTTGGACGATTTCAAGGTCAACAGAGATTTTTACCCATTCGTTATTTAAGGATTGAAAAGCCTTGTACTTATCAATGAGTGGCACGGTTTCTAAGCGAGTGAAAATGTCTTCGCTGATAAGTGTTTCTTGTCGTGAAATATTGAGCGTATGAAAATTGCCGAGCAACTCATCATTCAAATATGGCTCAAAGCTGTCAAAGTGTTCGCTATACTGCTTTAGATATTCAGCCACATCAGCATTTGCCATGATTGCCTGTTTTACGTCATCAACTTTAAGTGATACAAAAGGCGTACCCTCGTCATTAAACAGGCAAGCCCAAAGATTTGGAAAAGCCGTCCAATACTGCTGTAGCTGAGCCAGTTCGCTCTTTGGAATACTGCCGAACATTGTAGCATACAAATCCCATGACACAGGTGCATCGGAAGAATCCACATAACGAGGAATATTTAAGTTCCAGCCGTTTTTGCGGATTTCATCACGGCTTACCCTGCGTGAAAACTTGGGTATTTCCGCGCGAGTGGCAACGGTATCAGCAATCTTCTTAATGTCGGAAGCTCTTAACTGGTTGTTCTTTCCGACTTTAACAAAGCCTTTGGAGGCATCAATAAACAGTACATCATCCATATCTCGTCTGCCATGCGGTTGCTTTAGTACCAAAATGATTGTTGCTATGCCTGTGCCAAAGAAAACATTAGACGGCAAGCCAATGATTGCATCTATATTATTCTTTTCGATGAGATTCTTACGAATTTTCCCCTCGCCATCTGTACTATTTACATCACCACGGAATAAAACGCCGTGAGGAAGAACGATTGCCATTATACCGTCCGGCTTTATGTGGTAGAGGTCATGTAAAAGAAACGCAAAATCGGCTTTAGTCTTAGGGGCAAGTCCAAAACCGGAATAACGAGGGTCAGCCTCCTTGTTTGTCGGCTCCCACGCTTGTGAGTATGGAGGATTTGAAACAACAGCATCTACATAGAGCGGCTCGTATGTGCCGTGTGGGTCATCCTCATCAAAAAAAGGCCAATCATCCTCTAATGTGTCGCCATTGCGGATTGTTATATTGTCTGGCAAAATACCACGCATGACAAGATTCATTCGGGTGAGGTTGAATGTGTTTTGTTTTAATTCTTGGGCGAAATACTTGATGTTGTTTTCGTCATCAATGTGTTTCGCCGCGCTACGCCCTATGTTTATGAGTAACGAGCCGGAGCCGCTTGTCGGGTCGTATATTTCTATTTTACTGCGGTCTTTCAAATGTTCGGAAACGATTTCCGACATAAGTAATGAAACCTCGTGAGGGGTATAAAATTCTCCGGCCTTTTTACCTGCATTGGCGGCAAAGTTGCTTATGAGGTATTCATAGACAAAGCCCAGCACATCATAATCTTGCTTGCCGTCCATCGGAATATCCTTGATTAGTCCCAAAAGGTCTTTGATAGCCTTTGTTTGCGAGGCGGCTGTATCACCAAGTTTTGACAGTCCTGTTTGGAGCGTGTCAAAAATCCCTGTGAATACCTTTCTATGTGCAGGGCTGATGTGGCGGTTAAATGCGGAAAGAGCATCACGGACATCGGCAACGCCAAAGTCAGAGCCTTTTTCAAGCCAAGTAGAAAAGAGGTCATCATAAGCCATAAAGTAGCCTATACGGTTTTTGACAAAGCTGACTGCCGCGGTGTCGCTTTCGTCTAAGCCCTTGATTTCTTCGGGAATCATTCCCTCTTGTTGGAGCAGTTTTAATTCCTTGTCCGACAGGAATTTATAAAATATAAATCCGAGTATATAGTCCTTGTACTCGTTTGCCTCGATTTTTGAACGCATCTTATTGGCTGATTGCCAAATCTTTGATGCCAGTTGCTGTTTGTTCATTAGCCCTCCCGTGGCGCTTTCATTTTTGCTGCCATTTGCTTAACCTCTTTTGCTGTCATCAAATAGTGTTCCTTTTTGTCATTAATTCTGTTTGCATTTGATTATAGCAGATTTTCTGCGATTTGCATAACTCTTTTCATGTGCCTGAGTCGGTAGGATTATGGTTTTCTCTACAATATCATTTCATGTTTTCGGGAGTGCCTCCGCTCAGGAATTACTTCCCACACGAGTTTTTCCGCACTTCACCTAAGATTTTCCACAACCTTTCTGGCTTTCGCCTTAAAACGTGTTGTGAATATATCTACACAGACCTGCTAAATTTACGAGCTTCAAAAAGCGTTAAAAACACAAGATTTTTTGAGTGTAAAACGAGCCCACACACGGTTCGTACACGTTTTTTCTGAAAACAAACACAAGGCTTGACTTGCAGAGAAAATCGTCCACTTACACAAAGTGGTTGGTTGCTTAATTTTATTTGATATATCTGTATCTTCTAATTCTTTTAATTTTCGATTGATGCAGTCCAAGCTTCTCAAACTCCAATGCAAACCCGCAGTTTTCCATGACCTTGCGTGAAGCCAAGTTATCTGCATGGCATATTCCAACGATTTCAGACACTTTCAGCTTGTCCAAAATAAAGGGAATAAATATCTTTACGGCTTCTGTTGCGT
>Ga0209755_10003862_pt1 | contig 18310 bp, 10 predicted proteins | sample TergutCo191P1_FD_187301 | JGI IMG/M metagenome (GOLD analysis project Ga0209755, IMG submission 187301) | Cornitermes sp. P1 segment gut microbial communities from Petit-Saut dam, French Guiana - Co191P1 (SPAdes) (version 2) | ecosystem: Host-associated > Arthropoda: Insects > Digestive system...
AAATGCCAATGTCGTAATTGTATTAGTCATTGGCGCAGGCGCAGTTACCCGCTCGCCATGCGCAACTACCTGCATTGCAGGAGCAGGTATTCCGCCTGCCGCATTGAACGTAACATTATAAAGATTTGCAACCCATCTTGCATGAAGAATAAACGCGTCATTTACAAGTCTTTGCTCATCTAATGGATTACCATAGCCATCTAGAAGACGCCAATCATCAACTTCATTTAACTTATTTACGGAAAAATCCCACAACACACCTGCTTCGGTATACCAGCCGGCAAAAGTATGTCCGTCTCTTACAAGGGGACCGGGATCGATAATTTTACCGCCGCTCGCACCGCCAAGCCCTGCAAAAATTGTAAAGTTAACGCGGGTTAATTCCTGGCCATTAGGGCGTGTTCCGCCGTTTACCTGTAAATGAACAGTACGCGAATATGTGCTCCACCTTGCATATAATGTTATTGTTGTGTTAACAGCGGCATTCACTTTGTCATTTTCAAAATCCCATCTGTTACCCATATTTAAACTATTGTGCTCTGCGAGATTTGTAACAGGTAAGCCGTATTGTGTAAACCAGCCAACTAAACCGTGGATGCCGTCTGTCGGCAGGACAGGAGGTTCAACAATTTTATTCTCGGGAATTATTTTTTGATCGGCAATTGTAATCGTTACGCCTTGTTGATTTTTTGGATGAGGATTTGAAAGCGTTTCTGCGCCGAATATCTGATCGTAGTTTGTAATGAATTTTACAGTAACATAGTTTTGCGACCAGTTCGCCGTAAGAGTGATAATGCCGTCGCCGTCAACATCGTCCGCTTCTTTTACAATCCTTGTATCCAAGTCCCAAACATTACCGCTTTCATCGAGCCAGCCGCCAAAACCTAAAGTTACATTGGAATGAGACACTGCGCGAATTCTTGGAACCTTGTTACCGTACAAGACTCTAAAAGGCTTCGGCTGAGGAGCTCCCCCATTTGCGTTAAAAAATATAACTGCAAAGTTTGCTCCGCTTTTTTCTTCAGGAACAGGCTCTTTTTTATTCTCTTTTTCGTCAGGCCACCATGCAGCCATTATAGGATTATTACATGTTGTAAAAACAAGCACGCTGACTATCGCAAGCAATATTAACGATAATAAAAGTCTTATATATTTATTTTTATTCACTATTCTTTTCCTGCCTTTAACATAATTTATACTATTATTATGGTATATAAAATCATAAAATAAAAGTATAAATTATAGGTTTATACAAGATAAAAATGGAGAATATTACGATTTAGAATTTGAAAAGCTTAGAAACTAAACCTTACACCTAACTTAATAAAACTGTTTTCCCAGTACTGCCCAAGTTCCCCGTCAGTGTTCCCGGCAAAGATACCTGCAGAAAGTTCTGTACTCATATTACCTGCCGTATAGATAATGGAAGGAATCAAATAGCAGTCAGAATTTTCTATATCCCAAATTGCCGTTGCCTTTGTTTCCAGTTTATCACGCATGAACTTTTTAGAAAGCTGTATGCTAAGCCTTGTAGAAGTTACACTGGTTCCCGCTTCAGCGTCAAAAATAGGATTATCTCCAATCTTGTCATTAAACAAGCGAATAGTTTCATTACATTGAATGTTAAGATTGATGCCTGCAAATAAGTCCCTGTCAAAGCCAAGCGACCATCCAATAAAAGGATTCTGTACAGAGCCGTCGTCGCCTTTCAAATCCTCGGTGATAAAAATTGCAGCCTCGGCGCGAATATTAAAACCTGCGAGTATCTGTGCGTAGTCCAAACCAATCTGATGGTAGCGATTGTATTTAATTAAAGGAGATATTAAAGAAGGATTGCATTGATAATCGGAAGGAAACGTTTCAGGGGGATTAGCTCCCATTAATCCCTTTGCAAAATCATCAACAAATTCATCTATCCCGGTAATTATAAAACTTGGACGAAAGAAAGTACCGTAGTAATACTGGACTCCAATGTCGGCGGAACCAATTGTCATAGTATACCTAAGACCTGCCTGAAAATATTCAATAGAATCTGTAGATGGAAATGTAATATCGTAAGGATGAGCCAGCATGTCTTCCTTTACTTTAGTTATAATTGGAACCATCGCAGGATCTAAAATCATAGCGCCGAATTTATTTATAAATTTACCTGTAATTTCATTCTCGACAGATGCCATGGTTCCCACCATGTTTCTTAATTGTCCCGGAACCCAGCGTCCTTCCTGAGCAAAACGATGCCCGGTTAAATTGGGAATAAAAACACCTTCCAGTTTAGAAAGCGCTCCTGTGTTCACGGTAAGATGAACCATTGGTCTTGCGATCTTGTTCGCTCTTAAGTCGTCAATGTTTCTTAGGTCTGAATAATCAATCGGGTTTGTTACATCGAGGGGGCCATTACTGTCCGCCTTACCCCATGTCAGCTTGCGGTAACCAAGCTCGATGTTTACAGGCCCCATGTATACGCGGGCAAAGGCTTCATCAATAATGAGCGGAGTGTAATTTGATTCTGACAAGTTCGAGCTTCCCAACCACAGTTCATTTATGGAAGCCTCATTAAGATTAAAAGAGGTAATTAGATCGATATGCTTGCTTAACAGCGACATATCCAGTCTTGTGTTCCAAATTGATATATTGGAAATTCTACCTTCATCCTGGAATTCATGAATATACGGCGTTGCCTCGATAAATATTTCGCCGCCGAATTTAAAAGAGACTGGCTTGCTTCCCGAGGAGCCTTCTTCGTCGTCATCAAAACCAAAGCCAAAGTCCTGCGCCCAAAGACTGCTGCAAATAATTAAAAATAATGGTAAAATTGTTCGTCTCATTTCTTATTCCTTATTCCCAATCATCTGCTCTTGCCTGTTTCCAAAAACTGCGTTGTAAAAACCTGCTCCGGAATTGGATCGTCGTACTTGGTAATCTCGTTTGTGATGGTTGTAAAAGTCCCGGCGCCAAGTGTAGTCATCTTTGTAATGGTAATGGTTTGGCGTCCCTGTATGTCCTTTAAGCCGGACATCTCGGCGGTCTTAACGTGGTTGTTCCTTCTGTCGAAGAGTTCAATCTTTGTAATGACAAAGGTATCTTTTGTTATCCATTGAACCATCTTTGAATACTGGAAGGAGCTGTCCTTTGGCACAGACTGAATCACAAAGCAGTTCGCTCCGCCGTAGGTTTCTTCACGCACAAGGGTATGAGTGTCCAAGTCCGCGCTGCGGCTTGTTGACGAAATATCGTCATAAGAAAAGTCCGTTCCCATAAAGCTGCCTGAACCTTCAGAAGAGGCAACGCGCCTTACCTTTCCAAGACTTGGTAAAAAAATCCAGCGATCATCAGCGCCGCCTGGGTTTGCCATAGTGAGGAAGCGCGAGCCCGCTACTGTCGCCGGCTGCTGGAAAACAATTACAGCGCGTGCGCCTTTGGGGCCGTCTTTTGAATATTGGTCAACGAGCCGCTCAGAGACAGAGCCGTCCTTCGCCGTGATTACCATTCTCGACCTAGTGCTCACTGTGTCGGCTTTTATCCTGTCCCTCGAAGCGCGCACGATAGAATCTGCGCTCTGCTGAGCGTAAAGGGAAACCGCTCCGATTAATAATACGATTAACATCAATTTCTTTTTCATATCTTCCTCCTTAGTTGTTATTATAAATAAATTTTGGTTTTATTAGCGCAAGCAGAGCCGGAAGCACCGTAAGACTTACAAGCGCGCTTGAGAACATTGTAAACGCAATCAGAAGCCCAAAGTCGCCGAGCATTACAAAGTTAGAGAGCAGCAGCACGGCGAAACCTGCGCCGACAGAAAGAGCGTTTATAATGATCGCCTTGCCTGAGCTGAGAAATACTTTGCGCAAGAAGTCGCCAGATTGAACCGCGAATGATTGCGAACCGCCTGCTGCGATTAACTCGCGCTTGTATGCTTCAAGGCAGTGGATTGTGTAGTCAATGCCAACGCAAACGGCGACTGCGCCCACCATGGATGTGCCAAGGTTGAGTTTGATCCCCGCAAGCCCCATTACCGCGAAATTGAGCAGTATAGAAATAGAAAGGGGCGCCATGGCAATGACACCCGCGGCAATCGACCTATTAGCAATCGATATGATAATTAAAATACTCAAGACAGAAAACAACATGGAAATTATCTGCGACTGAACAATCAAATCGTTAAGGGAGCTTTCTACCATTGTAGTGCCGCCGATTGTAACAGTTACGTCCTCCGGGAAGTTTGCCGCCGCATATTTTTCAATATCACGGAAGACCGCATGGCTGTCTGCCATTCCCATTGTGCGAAGCTGCACTGTCGCCTTAACTGCAGTCGGCTCCAGAGGATCGTTCGCGTAGTCACTGATGTTCCCGGACAGCAGCATCAGGTAGTTAGCTATCAGGCGCTGAAGCTCTTGAGGTGTTTGTTTGCCGTAGCGCTGAGGATCGGAAGGTATCTCGTAATACGAAGCGCCTTCGTAATTGCTCTGCTTCTTTATTTCCCAGACAAGGTCATTAGCGTTCATGCCTCGGAAGCTGCTGCCTGCGTTGTCAAAGATATGCGCAAGCTCATTTAAGGTGTATGTTTTTTCGCCTCGTCTTTCCAGCGGCGTTTGTCTGACAGGAGCGGCGGGCACAGGTGTCGTTTGCCGAACAGGTGCAGGCGGCGCGTCAAAGCCAAAGCTTCCAAAGCCAAAGTCATCATCAAAAGCGCCAAACCCAAAATCGCTGCCGCCGGAAGCTGCCGCGCTCGAAGAACTTGTCGATGACATCGGTAAGCCGTCGGGGCTTTCATCGGCATTAAAGATCTGATTAATACGTTTTATTAAATCGGTAAAGCCCATGACCTTGCCGACGTTCGGAACTTTTTGCATAAGGTATGTGGACAGGTTGTCCATTGCGCTCAAGGTGTCGGGACGCAGGGTAACATCTACGCTCTCCCCTTCCACAACAACGCTTACAACCTTGGAGCCGCCAAACTGCCTTCTAATAAATTCATCGGAACGGTAAATCTCGGTGTCCGCTTTAAAGTATTCGACCATCGCGTTATCTATAATCAATTTTGAAAGCCCGTAAACAGAAAAGCCAATTACAATTGCGGCAAAGAAGATGATTGTCTTCCTGCGCCTTGCGAGAATTAAAAGATTGTCGGCAAGGAAGGTATTTAATCCGGAGGTCTCGCTGCTTACAGCCGCGGCGGATTTAATTTTCTTGGCTCCCCTAAGAATCAATAACGCCGGAATTAAAGTCATGGTAATTGAAAATGCTGCAAACACGCCAAAGCTTGCGAAGTAGCCGAACTCCCTGCACGGCGCAACCGCTGTAAAACAAAAGGACATAAAACCTGTAAAGGTTGTAACTGCTGTAAGGAAGACCGGGCGCCGCATCTTTGTCATTACGGCAATCACAAGCTCCGTGTGTTCTTCATTGCTAAGCTCGCTTGCTCTTCGCGCGTTCAAGTAATGGGTAATAACATGGATGCCGTACGCGCTGCCAACCGCGACCAGAATTACAGGCAGCACTGTAGATATAACAGACAGCTTGATGCCAACAAGCGGCATCGCTCCTATTGTCCACACTACGGTTACCACAACCGTAAGCAGAGGCAGGATAACCGGAGTAAAACTTCGGAACGAGAAAAATAAAATAAGAAGAACTACTACTACAACCACAGGGATAAGAAGTTTTAAGTCTGCGTCCATTGCCTCGTTAACAGTCGTAGCAATGATTGGCATTCCGGTAACATAGACGGTCGCGCTGTCCCTAAATATTTCATAGGCAAGGTTTCTAATGGTTAGAAAAGAATCTGACACTTCCTTTGTAGCTGCTTCTTCCGAACTGATTGTAAGCGGTATTAAAATCTGCGTTGCCGTAAAATCATCTGAATATAAAGCGCGTTCGTACATGTCCCAGGAAAGCAAGCGGCGCTTAAGCTCGGCAATCTCCTGGGCTGTCCCCGAAAAATTACTGCCAACAAGTTTCTCCGCGACAATCGCGCCTTCCATACCGGGCTCGTTTGATGAAGTGATATAATCGGCGCTTATAATAGAAGTAACGCTTTTAATTATAGGTATCTCTTCCAGAGCTTCTGTATATTCGCGTATACAATCCAGGAAGTCCTTGTCAAAAACGGTTCCGTATTGTCTTTCCAGCCCGACTAAAATAAACAAGGAGCTGCCGAACATGCTGTCTATCCACTGGGACGTTTTTAAAGCCGGATCATTTTTCGGCACAAAACGAAAGTTGTTGTTTTCAAGCTCCGCCTTTGGCAGTTGGAAGCCGAAAAAAACCGTGATAACTGCGATAATAGAAATAATAATCCAAGGGTATTTATATAGTTTATGCATAAATGTATTATAATAGTATCATAAAAATAATCCAAGGAGATTAGCATGAAAAAAGTAACATTATTTTTAATAACGCTATTAATTACAATACCCCTATATGCGCAGGAAAACGGGATGACAAGTTCAAGCGAGCTGGTTCTTCAACTGTCCACTCTGCCTGAGGCAAAGATCGGCTATACCTACACTCTTCGCTTCCCGCTTTTGCAGGGCACTAGCAGCCTAACAGAAGAGAACAACCTTAAACTGCACTTTACAGCGGAACTGTCTCCCATTTCATTAAACGGATTGGTTAAAGCTGTCCTTACACCGATTGCCTTCCTGGAATTTTCTGCAGGAGCTAGAGCCGGTGCGGGTTGGCCAATAAATCTTTTTGGCAGCGACATTTACGGAACAGGATTTAATCTTTCCGGTACAGACGGAAGGAGCGTATATGAAGGCAGCGCTTTTGACGCACTCTTATGGAAAACATGGCTTGGAGGAACATTCCAGTTCGACCTTGCGGCTATTGTTCCCGGCGACTGGAACCATGTTGTATTCCTTACTTATCACGAAATTAATTACCATGCCAACACAAAAGCGACCAAGGGAGAAACGTGGTACTTTGAAAACGACGACGGCGAAAATTTTAACACCTATAACTATTACGGTAACTTTGTGATAGGTTATCAAATGCCGATTTTTTTAAACATGGTTGCTCTATTGGCGGAAATGAATTATGCATTACACGAGCATGAAGTAAGATGCGAAAACGTTGGTATGGATTTAATCCAATGGCATTTTTCCGGCATTTTGAATTTTACCGTTACCGAAAAAATCAGCATCGCCTTAATTACTCAGCTAAGAACACGCAGGAACTACATCAATTTTGATGAACATAAAGATGAAAAACCTTTCCTTCATTTTACAGAACGAAAAGTGAACAATTCCGATCCTATACGCCTTGAGTTTTACAGAGTCGCGGCAATAGCAACTTTAAAAATATAGACTAACTGTGTACGCTTGACTTTATGTTTAAGATGGCTTCTACTACTTTTTAAAGCGATATGCTTTACTAGCGCTTCTTTTATAGTTACTTTAAATGGTACTTTTCGACTTCCTTATTAAAATCATACGCAATATTGACATAATAATGAGATTTATAATATCCTTAATTGTATGCTTTACGGTTATTTAAAAAATCGTCAATAATGGAGTGAGGGATCTTATACATGCGCTTTATTGGAAATAAAGAATCTATAACTCATGAAATCTTTGCTCTTTTAAACGATAAAAAATTAATAAATAAAGAATTGACGTTATTTGATTCATTTTGTGGATCCGGCTCTGTTGCGAATGCCATGAAGGAATACTTTAATATAATTATCAATGATATTCTTACTTGGTGCGTAGTATATACAAAAGGACGATTATATGCAAATGAATGCAATTTCTTAAAATTAACTTTTAATCCTTTTGAGTATTTGAATAATAATACCAAAACAAAGAAAGGATTTATATATAAAAATTATTCTCCTGGCGGTTCAGATAGGATGTACTTTACTTCTGAAAATGCAAGTCGTATAGATTATTTTAGATTTCAAATTGAATTATGGAGAAAATCTGATTTATTAAATAATAAGGAATATATGTATTTATTAGCTTGTTTAATTGAATCTGTATCATCTGTATCCAATACTGCTGGCGTTTATGGAGCATTTTTAAAGAAATGGGATCCGAGAGCAATAAAACCAATTTATTTTAATAGTATTAATTCGACAAATTCATCTTATAAAATAATCAATGATTACAATAAAAAAATAGAAGATATAATTTCCGATGTAAAATGTGATATTCTATATTTAGATCCACCTTATACTCAAAATCAATATGGTACTCAGTATCATTTATTAGAAACTCTTATTTTAAACGATAATCCGGAAATAAGTAAAGTTACTGGCTCAAGACCTGTTACACCAATGCGTTCGAATTGGTCAAAAGAATATAAAACAAATATTTTATTTGATAAAATAATAGCAAAAACACAGGCAAAATATATAGTTTTTAGTTATAATAATGATGGAATTATGTCAAAAGATTTTATTGAATCCTGTTTAAAACGTTATGGAAAGCCAAATACATATATTTGTAAAAAAATTTTATATAAAAAGTACAAGAATTGGAAAACAAAAAGTGATAAGGAACACTTTGAGTATTTATTTTTTATTGAAAAAAAATCTGTTAATGAAGTTGTTTACGAATGTCCATTAAACTACATTGGAAGCAAAGCAAAAATGATCTCAGAAATTCGTCGATACATGCCACAGAAAACTACAAAAATTATTGATGTATTCAGCGGTGGTTTTAATGTAGGTATAAATCTACCATCAGCACAATCTATTTATAATGATATTAATCATTTTGTTACACAATTAATTAAGTCATTTCATGATTATGATACATACGAATATCTATTATATATTAGGCGTATAACAAGAAAATACGGTTTACAAAAAGAAAATGCCGCTGCCTATATAAAGGCAAGATCCTTTTTAAATTCACTGTCAAGTGAAAAACGGGATCCGAGGTTTTTATTTACACTAATATTATATGGTTTTCAACAACAAATTCGATTTAACAGCGATCATAAGTTTAATAATCCTATTGGAAATCGCTGGTTTAATGATAATGTTCTTGAAAAAATGATTAGTTACTCAAGACGAATAAAGGAATGTGATTGTACATTTTTAAGCTGTGATTTTAAAAATCTCCTAATAAAAAATAACAAAGGTTATTTTGTGTATTTAGATCCGCCGTACAGATTTACTCGTGGAACATATAATGACGGAAAAAGAGGATTTGAAGGATGGACGAAGCAACATGAAACTACTCTATTAGAATTTATAGACGACTTAGATAAAAGAGGAATACAGTTTATGCTTTCTTATGCTTTAGAAAACGGTGGCTATATAAACGAGCAGCTTTACGAATGGGTTAATAAACAAAAACACTATACAATAATTAAAATTTCTAATGGACAAGGCAAATATTCAAATCGAAAGGAGGTTCTAATAATTAATTATGAAAAAACCACACTTCATAATAAAAAATAAATTTCAAAAAAATGTTTATTCATACAAAGATATCTTAACAAAAGATATTCTTTCTGATGTTTGCAAAAGAATTACTGGGAAAACTAAATTCACATGTAACTTTGATAATGAAGGTTATAATAAAGGCAGAATGGCTACACTTCAATATGATGGAAATATATTTTTCATTTCCTTTTCGGATACAGAATTAAACAGTAGAAATGCAAGTATGCAAAGTGTTCCAAGTGCCCTAATGAGTTATTATGAAGAAAAAAACAAGTCAAAGAAGATATTTTTCTATTTTCTCCCATCATCAGGAAATTATGAAACTAATTACTTCCATTTTATATATCGTTTAATGTTAACTACTGGAATTGAGTTTCTAAATCACAACGAATATTTAAAACAAGAGATATATCCTTTTATTTCGGTTGAAGACATGGTTTTAACCAGAAATAGGAATAAGGAAAGAAACATTGGTAATAATTCATCCTATATCACAATAGGCAAAAATCATGTAACTCAGATATACGGAAAAACTTATGGTGCAAATAAATACGAGACTACATTGTTTTGTATTGCTCTTTCTCGTTTATCAAAAAACAAAATAGAGCTGTATCAAATATGTGAACAAGGCTTATCTGACATACCGAAAAGATGCGCAAATGTATTAAAATCACTTGGTAATGTTAAAATAATTTCTACAAATATGTCAATGGAAAAAAATAATTTTGTACAGGAAGAAAATCTTCGCTCTCCTAGATTTATATACAATTTACTAGCAAAGCTAGGACCAAAAAAATGTGCTTTATGCAAATGTGAAATACCAGAACTGATAGAAGGTGCTCATGTATGGCCTATTGCAGCAATAAAACGAAAAGCTGGTATCAACATTGAAGATAAAGTTAAATATGCTACTGATGGAGATAACGGAATTTGGTTATGCGAAAACCACCATAAAATGTTAGATGAGAATATTATTTATATTGATATATCAGGAAATATCTATAAACACAAAGACATGAAAGGCTCAAACGCTGATTTTATTGAGTGGTCAACTACTATTAAGAAACTGATACCAAAAATAATGACAATAGAATTTAAAAAATATTTGCAAAAAAGATACGAAAAAAAAATATGAATTGCATCTCCTCCTAAAGCAGTACAATCCCTGCTGCGGCGCAGCTTTCCAGAGTTTCTTTATCCCAAACAGAAACCTGCACTTCGCCTACGTGAGCTTTTTGAAACAGAAGCATACACAGCCTGGACTGCCCTATGCCGCCGCCCATTGTAAGAGGGAGCTTTCCTTCTAAAAGCATTTTATGAAAGGTTAAATTTCTTCTGTTGTCGCAGCCTGCTTTTTTTAACTGAGAGTCCAACGCCTTTTCGTCAACGCGAATCCCCATCGAAGAAATTTCTATCGCGCATTGCAGCACATCGTCCCAGAACATGATGTCGCCATTGAGTGTCCAGTCGTCATAGTCAGGCGCGCGGCCGTCATGTTTAACACCAGATTTTAATAGGTCACCAATCTGCATGATGAACGCTGTCTTGTGTTCTTTTAGATACGCGTTCTCCCTTTCCTTGCAGGACAGCTTGGGGTACATGTCTTCCAGTTCCTGCGTTGTAATAAATTTGACATCGCGCGACAAGCGAACCGTTAGTTCAGGGAACAACTCGTCAATTTTATTTGCTGTGTCGCAGATTGCGTTGACTATCGCGATGACTGTGGTTTTAAGCGTTTCCATATTACGTGAATCTTTATCGATTACTTTTTCCCAGTCCCATTGGTCAACGTATATGGAATGAAGATTATCCATTTCTTCGTCACGGCGGATTGCGTTCATGTCGGTAAAAATTCCTTCGCCAGCTTTAAAGCCATAGTTGTGCAACGCCATTCGTTTCCACTTCGCAAGAGAGTGTACAATCGCCGCGTAGCTTTTCGTTTCTTTTATATCAAACTCCACGGCGCGTTCAACGCCGTTAAGATCATCGTTAAGCCCGCTTTGCGGCTCGACAAAAAGCGGCGCGGAAACGCGCTTTAAATTGAGGGCTGCCGAAAGATTGTCTTCGAACAGCCGTTTAATCGATCCTATTGCTTTTTGTGTTTCGTACACGGATAAAACCGGTTTATAAGCGGCAGGAATAACGCATTTACTCATATCATCTCCTTGGAGCTTTAATTGTAGCGAAAAATAAAAAATTATTCACGCTACAATCTGGAAACAAGCTCTTTTAAGATTCTTAAGAATTCTGGGGTTTCCTTTTTTAGGAGTTCGTAATCACGCTGCCTGCCCGCGGTTTCCAGTTTGAATGCGTTTTGCGATAATTCCTTTTCATTTATATTAAGAAGGGCGCCTTTTAATCCATGAACAGTTGTAACGAATATATCAATTTCCAAATCGGACAGGCTGATATTTTGCAGCGCGTTTATCGCGTTTACTATATCTTTTTTTACAAGGGCTTTTAATTCAGAACCATCAGTTTTTGTTTTTTGCTCTTCTGATGAATGGGGAGCGGCAGTTTCTGCAACATCACCGCTTCTTTTGTTTCTGATAAAATCAATTAAAATTAAATTTAGTTCGCGGGAGTCTATCGGTTTTGACAAGAAAGCGTCAAAGCCGTTTTGTAAAAACATATTCGCTCTTCCCACAAGAGCGTTGGCGGTTAACGCAATAATTGGGTGGTTATAACCCATTTCGCGCAAAATACGCACGGTTTCTATGCCATCCATTCGCGGCATCATATGGTCCATAAAAATAATATTGTATATTTTTCCTTCGTTAATTTTATCAATTGCTTCAAAGCCGCTCGAAGCCGTCTCAATATTTATACCATAAGGAGACATCATTCCCTTTGCAACATATAAATTCGATTCCACATCATCAACAATAAGAACTTTTCCATATGGCATAAACTCACGCAGGAACTGCACTTTCTTCATTATTGTTGTGTTGCGGAAATCAAAATTCTTTAATTTTTCGATTAAATCTTCTCCGCAAATATCTGTACCTTCCCTCTTCTGCGGGATACGCACAGTAAATTCAGAACCTTCTCCAAAAACACTTTCAACTTTTATTTCTCCGTTCATCAGTCCTATAAGACGTTTTGTAATGGTCATGCCTAAACCTGCGCCGATTGTAGTGCGGTTTAAATCCTGATTAAAACGGGTGTACTCTTCAAAGATCCTTTTAATCTGATCTTCTTTCATACCCTGCCCTGTATCTTTAACGCGGAAAATAACGATTTTATTTTCAGGAGTATCATCGTCTTCCACAGAAACATAAAAATCAATTTTACCTTTATTGGTATATTTAAAAGCATTGGAAAGAATATTATTTAATATCTGTTTAATACGAAGCACATCGCCTGTAAATTCAAGAGGCATATCACTTTTTATATGCAGAGAAAATTCAATCGGCATACTTTCAAAGCGCATTCGGTTTATTTGGATAGCGTCATTTATCAAACTGGGAATATCGTACTTAACGGGATTAAGTTCCAGCCTGCCCGATTCTATTTTTGAAAGATCCAGTAAGTCATTTATAATATTTAACAGAAGGTCGCCCGATTCATAAATTTTGTCGAATGCGTCGCTTGTTTCAACAGCTAATGATCCATTTTGCAGCTGAATTTCCGCGATGCCTAAAATCGCGTTCATTGGCGTGCGAATCTCGTGGCTCATGTGCGAAAGGAATATGCTTTTTGAACGATTGCTTTGTTCCGCATGATCCTTTGCAAACACAATTTCTTTTGTCATTTTCGCGTTTTTTATCAATAGTAAAACGAGGACAAATAATAAAACCAAAAGAGCAGCGGAAAAGAAAAGCGATCTAACCAAACGATCTCTTGCCAGTTTTTTGGAATAATCATACGTACGATTCGACCAGCCTTTAAAAATTCTTTCTGTATCGATTAAATTCTGCGCTTTACTTACAATTGAACAAAGCATCGCTTCATTTTTATTAAAACCAAAATAAGAATTTTCTAATACCGTATCAAAAGATACATTAATTTTATATCCCGATTTTTCTCTGTAATTTATCTGAAAAAGAAGCATCGTTTCGTTTGTTAAAAAAAGATCAATTTCGCCGCGTTCAAGCGCATCCAGAGCTTCATTTCTTGTACGGTATTCTTTGTACCCGCGTTCGTAGTGAAAAAGCAGATCATGCATTTCTGCAACGGCGGTTCCTTTTACAAGTCCGACTTTTACCCTTGATATATGATATGTTTTTACATCCGGATAATCCACTTTAGATAAAAGCGCGAAACGAGAGTTAGCGTAAGGTTTTTCGGGCCAAAGAAATTCGTTTTCGCGCGAATTTGTACGAATCATTTCTGTGTCAAAAGCAGCATCTCCATTTTTAACCAATTCTATGATTTCAGCCATTGTTGAATTTTTATTTGTTATGGCAGCGAACTCAATATCAGACAGAAGCGTTATTTCTTTTAATATATCAACTCCAACTCCCTGGAACTCATTAAGATTATCATTATAAAAACACAGAGGAAAATTATCGGCTTCCATTGTAATGGGAATCTTTGCCCTGCTTGTTTTTAAACCGGCAATGTACGCTTTTTCTTCGGGCGTCAGGGATTGTTCAAATAGAAACTTTGAATAATCAAATTCGCCGCGAATGTAAAGAATATGCATTCTGTCAACTCCGCCTGCTTCTATATATTTACTGATAGCAGAAATAAGCGGCTCTAGTTCGGCGTTAGACGAAGCAAATGAAAACTGAGCAGAAATAAATGGTAATATATTTAAACCTGTTATATTACCGTAATTTTTTAAATATGAATTCGCTGTTTCCTCTGATATAATGGCATCAATTGTTCCGGACATAAGCATTTGCGCGGCTTGACGTATGTTATTAATATTTACAGATTCAAAAGACAGCATGGGATAAATCTTTTTTATTAACTCCTCGCTTACTGAACCATTAAGAAAACCAATATTAGTTCCGTTAAGATCTTCTGTTGTATGAATAGAGCTCGCGCCGGTTCTTGTAAATACTCTAAGCGCTCGTTCAGCAACAGGAGAAGTTAAAAAATATTTCTGTTTATTCTCATTTGTCAGGGTAAGTTCGCTGATAAAATCGATTGTCTTTGCGTCAAATTTATCAAGTAATTCATCCCGGCTGTATGATTCTAAAACAAATGATATGCCGAATAATTCGGATAAATACTCAGCGAGCAGCGGAGTAAAACCTGAAAATGTCCCATCCTGCTGAATAAATGTTTCGTTCGATAAAGTAACACCGTAAGAAAATGTCCCGTGCGAAGCTTTTAAGTTTTCAATCGCGGCGATTTCTTCGGCTGTGATTCCCGGAATTTCATGGAATGAGGATATAGAATTTATCAGACTATTATCGTTAGGATTTTTATACTTTTGGCTGCAGCTTAGTAAAATAGAAAAAGTCAATAAAAAAAAGAAAATCGTTTTACACAAACGAAATAAAAGCATTGTCTACCTCTTTTTTCGGATTTATTAGTTATTTAACTATAATGGTATAATAATACTATATATGGATATAAAGATCAAATGATTAGTACCTTTTATATTAATAATTGCACTCTACGCAGGCTATACCGGAAAGTCAATTTTGTGTATTATTAATTATGAAATATCGATATATGATCCTAACCATAGGGATAATTTTAACTTGTCTTACAGCTTGTGTATCAAATTCTGCTCCTTTTGACAGTTCAGGTGCTAATGCGGTAATAACGATAGATACCGGTACCAAGTACCAGTATGTACGCGGTTTTGGCGGAATGGATGTCGCCTGGGGTAATTTTCCAAGAACCTCAGCACGCGATACAGAGCTAATGTATAACCCCGATACAGGGCTTGGCTTAAATATTCTTCGCATAATGATAATGCCTGGGAACACAGACATCAATGTAACAATGAAAGAACTGGTAAGTGGCGACAGGCCGGACTATTACGAGAATGTAAAGATTGTAAACAAATACGGCGGCTATGTTCTCGCAAGCCCGTGGACACCGCCTGCACAATGGAAGAGTAATAAATCAAATAACTCCAGAGGAGATGGCAGACTTTTAAAAGCGCATTATCGGGATTACGCAAATTATTTAAAATCCTTTGCTCAAAATATGCTGCAAAATGGCGCGCCGATTTACGCAATCTCTATACAGAACGAGCCTAATTACGATGTTGATTATGACGGATGTTTGTGGTCACCCTACGAAATGAGAGATTTCTTTAAACAAACAGGACGTTTTACAGAAGGTGTTAGGGGACAAGGCGGCGGAAAAGAAATATCTCGTGTTTTAACAATGAACGGCGAATCTGCGAATCATCCAAATATAAATGATATTGCTCTTGGCGATCCTCAATCCAGAGCGGTGATAGATCTTATCGGCCGTCATACTTACGGCAACAGACAGCAGCGTTACGCGGCAGCTTTGGATCATCCTACAGACCCAAAAGAAGTTTGGATGACCGAGAACAATATTAACAGTGGACACGAGCAGGGGCATCTTGATTGGACATGGAACTATGTATGGAAGTTAATGAATGATATCGATCTTAGCATACGATTGAATCATGAAAGCGCTTATATCTGGTGGGCGGCTAAACGTTTTTATAGTTTTATCGGCGACGGAAGAAATGGCAACACAGAGGGCGCAGTCCTTCCGCGCGGTTACGGAATATCACAGTACGCAAAATTTGCAAAAGAAACTTACCGCGTTAAACTCACTGCCGCAGGAAGGACTGGTACTGGCGAAGATATTACTTCTGATAATTTTAACAACTCTTATTATAACGGGAACGCTGTTACTGCGAGGGCTACAGCCTTTGTATCGCCTGACGGAAACACAATCAGTATTGTTATGTTTACCCCGACATCACTCCTGGGAACAGAAGGAGTTGACATGGGCAAGGTAAAGATACAGCTTCCAAAAGATTTTATTATTCGTGAAGCAATAGCTATGAGGTCGAGCAGCGGTAAATACGCAATACAAGAAGATGTTGAAATATTGGAAGATAAAACTTCAGCTCTTGTTAATCTGCCTGCGAGTAATATTGTTTCGATTAAGTTTACAAAGTAGATTCAACTACTCTTTCAATTCGCCGCGTTCTTTTAAGTCAGTTAATATCTGCGCGTAGAATTTGCTGTCTATCTTGAATTTAAAACGGTAAACAATATAGCTTGCCACAAAGCACAGCATGGGGAAGATGAACATTGCAACCTTCATCATTAGTAAGCCTTCGGGCGTAACATCTGCGGCTGTATTCGCGTCTTTAATACCGGAAAGAAGAATAACCGCAGAGACAACGCCTGTGCCGATTGCTCCGCCCAATTTATAAATAAGCGGCTGGAGCGAGAAGGTAATGCTGTCGTTGCGCTTGCCGAGTTTCCAGTGTCCGTAATCAACCGAGTCCGCGACAAACATTGTCATTAATAATTGGATGAACGCCTGCCCAAAGAAAATTAAAACGCCTGCGATGCCTATGAACAGCATTGTGCTTACAGGCGCAAAAAAGAAAATGATATAACCTGCTACCATGGAAATGATTGCACCTGTAAAAAGAGTTTTGCGATCGAACTTTTTGCTGAAGAGCGGAAAGAGCGCAAGCCCTGACAGTTGCGACACGCCTAAAATTGCGGAGAAGACCGAGAACATTCCTTCGTCGCCGTAAGCGTATTTAAAATAGTAAAGCCCAAAACTTGTTGTTGTGATATAACCTATCATAAAAAGCGAAAGGGCGACTGCGGTAAAAAATAATTGGTCGTTTTTATAAATGATACGGAACAGCTCACGTATAGGAGTGCTTTGTTTTTTGGCGGCAACAATTCCAGTTTCCTTTACGCCGAATATTGTAACGCAAAGACCCATCGCCATAAAAACAGAAATCATAATCGCGAAAACGAAATAACCTTTTTGAACGCTTCCAAATTGCGCCCCCAGCACATCCTTTGTAATTGGCACAATGCCGACAACCACAAAAAAGAGCCCGATGTTCGCGCATATACGCGCGAGAGAGCCGATTTTTTCACGTTCTTTTTGATTAACGCTTAGGGTAGGAAGCATCGACCAGAATGAAATATCATGGGTTGTATAGCTTATACCCCACATAAAATAAATTATGGCGAAGGTAGCAATATAGGCAGTGCCATGAAGACCAAAATCGGTAAAAAGGAGTATTGTAAAAATCGGAGAAGAAATTGCGCCTATCACAAGCCAGGGTTTAAATTTACCCCAGCGTGTATTTGTGTTATCGATAATAAAACCCATTAAAGGATCTGTAAGAGCATCGAATATACGCGCGGCAAGGATAATGCCAGCTACCCACCACATTATATTTTTTGGAAGATTGATTATGTCGGTAAGATAGAAAATAAGAAACATAGAAACAATGGCGTAAACCATGTCCCTGCCGAGTGTTCCGAGGCCAAAGGTTACGCGATTGCGTAATGAATCGTTCTGCATTAGTATATTATATAATAATAACTTAGAGTTGTCATTATAAAAGGCAGATTTATGTGGTGGAAAAATAATATTGTTTATCAAGTATATCCTCGCAGCTTTCAAGATTCCGCGGAAACTGAATTCCCAAATGACGGGTTCGGCGATATTCCAGGAATTATCTCGCGGCTTGATGAAATAAAAGAACTGGGTGCAGGCATCATCTGGCTTTCTCCTGTTTATAAATCTCCTGATGCAGATAACGGCTACGACATAAGCGACTACCTGGATATAAACCCGAAGTTTGGAACAATGGCGGATATGGAAAATCTTTTTACCGAGGCTAAAAGGCGCGACCTAAAAATAATTATGGATCTTGTAATAAACCATACTTCCGACGAACATGAATGGTTTAAAAAAAGCAGAGACCCAAAAAGCCCTTACCGCGATTATTACATTTGGCGTCCCGGCAAGATTGAC
>Ga0209755_10003863_pt1 | contig 18307 bp, 21 predicted proteins | sample TergutCo191P1_FD_187301 | JGI IMG/M metagenome (GOLD analysis project Ga0209755, IMG submission 187301) | Cornitermes sp. P1 segment gut microbial communities from Petit-Saut dam, French Guiana - Co191P1 (SPAdes) (version 2) | ecosystem: Host-associated > Arthropoda: Insects > Digestive system...
TTGCCATTACTGACCATTTCAAAATTGACAGCGAAAGAATCAGCAAACTGAGAGAAATTGCACCAGAAATAACATTTTTTCCAGGCGTTGAGCTGAGGACTAATTATGGGGAAACGTGAATTAAGGACAAATGAAAAAACCTGCCCAATTGCGACAGGCATAGGTTTTATCGAATACTCAAAACGAAACGAAGTCTTTTGAATTTATTTAATATCTATGATACGGAACTCCCATTTGCTGCAATCGCCCAATCCTGTCATGGGGATGTGGATGTGTCGAATACAAAGCTTTTAAGAAAGATTTTTGTGGCTCACTACCTCCAACAGCATCAAGTGCCTTGACCAATCCCAACCCATGACCCAGCTCAAACACATATTTATCGGCATCATATTCATTTTGTCTGCTAGACCACATAAGAAAGATCAGACAAAATCTCGTCCATAGCCAAATCACTCCTGCCACCATAATGCCAAGTAGAGCAGATAGGAACGAACGATTTCTTATTCCAAAAAACACCGAAAAAATTGCTATAGCTCCTGCGATTATTTTTGTCAGCAAAATAAAAGTTGTCACAATAAAATTACCGCCTCCAATGAGTAGCTGGATTTCAGAGTGTCGATGCGCTAAATGAGCGACCTCATGCGCCAGCACTCCCATTATTTCCTCATCTGATAACCTAAATAAACCCTCGGTGACACAAACTGTTCTGCGACCTATTGCATAGGCATTTGCCTCTGGTTGGTATATCACTTTGAGAACGATTTTGTTTGTGAGGCTTGGAGTTTTTCTTTTTGCTTTGTTGTAGACAACCTCAAGCAAGGGTATCATGCGAATTTTCATGTCTACCCTTGTCATCTTTCTAGCACCAGCCATGAGACACAACAGCCATTCTCCTACTGGCGAAAATGCGATGATTATTGATATTGCATACACAATCAAAATCCCTTGTATGGACTGTACTCCCATTGCATACAAAAACATTCCAATAATCGCCGCATTGAGCAAAAAGAAAATCATTGTGCCGATTGTCGCTTTTCTAAAAATGTTTCTTACGATGCCAATATATCACCACCGCCTCGCAGTTAGATTTTGATTTTCATGCATTGTCGTCCAAATACTCAAATGTCTCATCAACTGTAGACATTCTGATTTCAGTACCCTCAACAAAAATCATATATGGTATGCCTACTATATTTATGTCCGTGTTCTGGAAAATCGGCTCATAAACCTCATATTTACGCCACTTGCACACATAGACTGCGCTGTCATATCCGTTTTCCTTTGCAAAAGAAATAATGCCGTCAATCATTTGAACCCTCCAATATCTCATTCACCAGATTTATGTTAAAGCGGGCATTATCCACTCTCAAAATTCTTGGTAGCAAATATCCCCCTTGAGCATCTGAATACTCGAATCGCCTTAAATAATCATCTATTTCAGTATTCTGATACGTTCTGCTGATTTGTGGGTCATACAATCGTAAATCGCCATTTTCATCCCTGTCTACAGAAATAATGTGACCACGTACCGATTCACCCATCGCCCGCCGTCCCCAAGCAAACTGCAATGTGTATCTTTCGTTGTTTTGCACAACACCTTCAAGGAAATTTCTGTATTTTTCAGGAGAGGTGCTGTCGTGGCTTACTATATATGTAGGATGCGTGTCGGTGACTGGGTCGAGCCACGCTAAGTTTGTTTGTCGTGACAACCCTTCCAGCCTTGAACCTTCTGTATTAGGCAATGCAGACACATCATAACCTCGCAATCTCGCCTCATAAGCGACAACGCAGGTTTGACAATTTATGGCATATCCTAAGCCTTTGCCAAAATTAGGGTTTGGTTTTTCGTGGTTCGCTTCATCCCTTGACATGGGATAACCACGTCCTTTGCCCGCTAAAAGAGCAGGATATAGTTCGTAATCGGTCTGACCATTATTTTCCGAGAAGTAGCTCGCTGAATTGCCGCTAATGGAAGATGATGACAAATCTTCGACTACGCTTGACAAACCACTTATATTAACGCTTTCATAATCTGTCAAAGCCTTTAACATTGCTCGAAGTGGGGAAATGCAGTCTTGTAGCTCATTGACTACTTTTTCGATTGAGGAATCGCAATCATTTACAATATCTCCCAACCTGCGGTATTTGTCATCATTCCAGCCTTCTCCTGCATCGGTATACCTATCTTTCATTCTGCGCTGCGAAAATCTAAGCACATCAAGGGTTCGATGGCAAATATCAACGGCATTACGGATTATATTGCTATTCGTATTTACCATACTCATTGCACATCACTTCCCATTACAATCTCACCAAGAAAGCCCCTTGTTTCGCTAACATTGGACATGATGTAAGGCTTTAGTTGGAAGGTGGATTTGATGCCATCCGTAAAAAAGACAGTATTGTCCCGTAACCCAGAAACAGCAACCCCATCAATAAGATTGTCGGCATCATTGTTGCTCAAGGCAAAAATTATCCTCTCTGGAAATTTAGCCAAAACATTCTCCCCATAGTACATATTTTCCTTAACGCTCTGATATTCAAGGGAGCTTACAACAAAAAATATGCCATAACTAGACCCATTTTCAATGAGTTCTAGCAGTTTTTCTGTTACAGAAAGCGATGACATACTGTAGTCAGTATCGCTCCCAAAGTTAAATGCTTGGTTACCATATGAGTCCTCACTAGGGCTTGAAGATACCGCAAATTCTGCTTCATCAACAGTTTCACCTCTAAACATCTTTTTGATAATGTCAAGAAACTGCATATTTTTGATGATAACGAGATTTTGCCTTAAATCGTCACTCTTTTTTCTGTCGGAATATACAGAATATAAATCGTTAACAAACCCGACAACCTCAGCTCTATCTTTTGCCTCTTTGAAGCGTGGCGAAAAATTAGCAAAGCACTCATAAAATTGTGCAGAAGCACTTTCGCCAATTAAACTCTCGCCATCAATGCACATTATATCTGTATCTGTATTTAGCAAGGCAGAAAGCATGAAGATGTTAGTTAAATTTTCAGCCATACTTTCGTTAGCTCCACATATCAATACATTGTGCCGTCTGCGGCGGTCGAATTGCATGAAAAAGGGCGGTGCAACCTTTATCAGATGCCCCAAATGCACTTGTATTGTTGGTGCATCAGTCGTGCCGATTTCGTTTTGGCGAAGATGCTCCAAAATTGAAACCACTCTATTGCCCTCAAAAATCCTTATATTAGAGGGTTTATCTGCAAATTTATCCGCAATAAGCGAAAGATACCGTGCTTGTGCTTGGTCGCTACAATAGGCGGCACGGAAACCGATATTGTTGGATTCCATATATTCCAAATTCATCACAGCTGTTCCAATTGGACCTTTCATCATCTCAAGGGCTTTGGTGTCGTTTCTGTCACTAAATAGATAACGCACGTCATCCTCGCCGCATTTTAAGCCGATACGAACACGCATTTGCTCTATTATGGCATGAGACAAGGTGAGGTCGCTGATTACCTTTGTGGTTTGGGTAGCCATCATTAAGTGTATGCCAAAGGCTCTACCCTCAGTAACTATGCGTTTTGTTAATTCGGCGCAGTTCATCGCTACCTTGCGGTTGGCAGAGTCATTGTATAAAACTTGAAATTCGTCCATTATAACCAAAATGCGGGGCAGGGAGTTTCCTGTTGTGGAAACGTAGCCTTTGAGGCTGCTTTGCCCAGCGTTTTTGAATAAATCGCCCCTGCGGAGCATTTCTGTCACAAGCTCCTCTAAAATGCTCTCGCCAAATTCTTGCATTCCATCCAAAGCTAACAGTTGAATGTGTGGCAATCTGGCAGACTCATATACCTTAAATTCTGTACCGCTCTTAAAGTCCATGAGATACAGATGCAGCTCGTCAGGACTATGATTTAGCATACCGCTCATTATTATTGTGTGCAGCAAGGTAGATTTGCCAGAGCCTGTAGCCCCCGCAATTATGCCGTGGTGCGATGAGCCTTCGCCTATCACCAAATGAGCCACCTCTGCCCCATCGCCAATTCCAAGAGGGATTGATAGCCTTTGTGCTGTAGAGGATGTAAAAAATGGCGGCTGTATCGCATCTTCAAAAGAAAGCCCTCTGCGTTTTGCGGTTTCATTTTCCTCAATATACTGCTTAATAAACTTCTCAGATTTTTCGCCAGAAAGTTCTGGGGCGATATTTATGGTCAGCTCATAGGGCAGCAGAACATACTTTTTATCTACATATTCAATAATAGAGCAATGCTCCTTTATTGCGGTCAAATGCTCATCAATGCTCTCGTATCTAGAAAAAGACACGTTGGGGTTGTGGCAAAGAATGGTGTAAATTCCACATTTGCCACCATTGCTTAAAATATTTTGCAATAACTCCAAGCTACGACTGTCAAAATTCCGAGGGAAATCAAAAATTATCAGCACAGTAACTGCCTCGGTGCGTTTAGGGTTTTCCGTGTTATATTCGACAATATTGCCATAACGATTGCCCAGTTTTTCTTGGATAAAATCGTCAATATAGCCATTTAGCTTTTGTAATCTACTGGTCATAGCATCTTGCGTAGTAAAAATTTCACTATCAAAAATCTCTGGCAGACTTTGGCGGAAATCCAAGAAAGGTGTTACACTCTTGCCACGCCGCTCTGCATCGAAAATACAAAAATTAACCCTCGAAACAGGGGTGAAAGATAAAAAGCTCCACATCAGATTATGCACAAACTTCGCAATTTGCGGATGTATCACCTCTGGACATGAAACAAAAAGGTTGTTTTTGCCAGCAAGGTTAAACATGGCGGGTAATTCGATGGTTTCAAAATTTGAGCCTATCATTTCTGTTCTAAGATACTCAGCTACATCATTATCAGAAATCAACTCACTTGGTACGGATATACTGCCAACGGGTATTCCGCTCGGAAAATAATTTCCACTTGCAGATACAATACCGAAACTGTTTATATATTTGTCTTGCATTTTTCTGTCAAGGGACACTATCTCATGGGCATCATCTAAACTTTCCGAGGTCATCAATCTGCACATATCAGCATTTAACATAGCCACATTACCACAAATACTGTCATGACTTAACAAATATCTATTTACAAATTTAGACATTTGGCTGCCTTCAAGAGCTTCATTGTATATTAATCGCAAACCGTAAAACATGAACATATCTACGGCTTGATTTACTACTAGGCAGCCTTTTTCATGGTAGTGAGGTAGTGAACCCGCTTGGCTTGTTTGCAATGACGCAGCAATAATGACGTACACCCCACATGAACCGCCATTTTCTAATAAATTATTAATCAAAGCCGCATTTTTATTCCCCAAAGTTTGAGGGGAGTCAAAAATAACCAACACCTTTACTTGTGGGGTGTCGATAGGATTGTCATTTGCATATTCAAAAATATTCTTATATGAGCTACCTAATTTGTAACGACTACATTCGTCAATATGGGAGGTTAAGTCCTCCAGTTTTTCGCTGATAACTTCGTGTGAAGTTAGGATTTCATCGCCAAACAATTTTGGCAGCTTTTTGTACATCTCTGCGAAGGGCAGTATGCTTCTGCCTTGATTTTCAGAGTCAACAACAGAAAAATCTAGCCTCGCAACAGGCACAGAAGCCAAAAATCCTTGCATCACAGAATTTATCAGCTTATCCCTTAAACCATCATGGGTGTGTTTTGCAATTAGCCCCAAACCATCGTCAAGTGAGCATATCAACGGAAAACGCAGATGCTTTTTATGCACTAAAATAGGAGAGCATTTGTCAGCGATTAGGGAAAACAAAATTTTTGAGCTGACAAACAATTCCAACGGGTAGTCAACACAACCAAAAGTGATGGTTTTATCCCATGCTCCGTAATTGATTGATATATTGGTAAAGTTTTTATTATAGCTTTCATTTAGATGCCTTAATGTCCTTAATAGATTGTCAGGCAAAATTATGTCAAGTCTCTGGCAAATCTCGTCTGCCAAAGTCTCCGCATTCTGCTCATAACGAGCATCTACTTTGGAGACTTCCGTCTGATATTTGGATTTAATTGCCGCTGTCTGTTCATTGTATTTTTCAGTAAACATCTGTGTGGTGTCGCTAATTAACTCAGGTATTGTAATTTTTATTTCGTCCATAAGCCCTTCAAGAGTATTTTTAAGAACAATCAACTCCTCATAATCAGCTTTGCGCTGTTTAGAGAAAATATATATAACTCCATCAACCACAGCGGGCAGGGTATCTTCAGAGTATTTTGAGGAAATTGACTGGTACTGCACTTTTACTTTTTCCAAAGCAACAAAAATATCCAATTCACCTTCAAAAGATGCATCGGTCTTTTGAGCCAATTCCTCAGCTTTTTTATCTCTGGTCTTGACATAATATTTATCGGTTTCAGCAAGAGAAGCGTCTAATGCCAATACTTCTTTATATATTTTTTCCGCACTTTCCCTCATGCTCATAGCCTTCTTCTTTGTGGCAGAAATGCCATCATCGCGCTCTTTTGTGGCTTGAGTCATAAAATTTACAAACTGATTTTCGAGTCCAGCTTTAGACTTTTTGTGGCTATTCCAAAGCTGGGCAATTTTCTGGTCAGATTCCTCTGCAAAGGAGTTTATATTGTTAATTAAACTCAAAACTTTTTGATATGTGATTGTGTTGCCCATAATATGCCTCCTTTGCCAGTTATCAAATTTTACCTTTCATATTTACATTTATCGCCACAGGTCTTTGCAAAACCCACTCTCAGCGAGGTTGTTACTTGCAATGGGTAGCTAAATATCTCAACCATTGTGCCACCAATTTTCGGGTCACTCGTGTTGCTGACAAGAGTATATTGCGTTAAGTTATTGAGAAGGCGTGGTATATAGCTCTCATTGCCAACATTCAACATATCCAAAATCAGTTTTATGCCTATTGAGGTCGCAAATGTAATATCCACAGAAATTCCAGGTTCAAATTTCAAACCTTCCACTTCTTCTTGGTTGGAATATATGTGATGATTAGCCTCGGCACGAGCCGACAGGCTACTGCCATCCCCTAATGCACACTCATAGCAGGGCATCCCTTTTCCAACTATATGGTAAAATATCTCTCCAGCAAAAGCTCTCTCCCAAAAGCCGATGGATATGAAAGATGCCCCATAATAAATGCTTATTCTGTTGGTATACACATCAGCCGCACGATTATCAGCACCGCCAACAAAAATTGTATCTCCAGCAACACAAAAAGCATCCAGCGTATCTTTTGGCAAGTTTTGAGCTATGCCCTCAAAGGTCACAACTTCGGCTCTTGGGTTAATGTTCAAAATTTTACGCTTGAGAGCGTGTACTTTCAAATCGCCTACATCTTCAATCCCGCATTGATGACGGCAAATATTGTGATACTCCAAAATATCTGCATCTACCAAAATAAAATGCCCAACGCCAGCACGAGCCAATTCCAAAGCAACTAGGCTACCGACAGAGCCGCACCCCATCAAAACAGCCTTTTTTGTTGACATAACATCGGACTCCAAAATGCCCGTGTTGCGAGAGAAGATGTTTTGGTATAGGCTGTAGACCTCGGTATCTATTTTTTTGCCAAAGCTATAAAAATCAATGCCATTTTTTGCAATAACACCACACAGCTTGCTTCTGCTAGGAGTAGAGCCTAGTGGTAATATTTTCCCCAATAGATCACCTTTGTTTTGTAATTCACTAGGGAAAATGTTGAATATGCCTGATTCTTTATAAAAACGCCCATAGATGCTACCTTCTGTTGGGGCATTAATTTGCTCATCGGAAATAAACACAGATTTTTTTATTGCCTCTTTTTTAATCACTCACCACACCTCACTCCTGCGAATTTTTACCCAAGCCGAGCATACGCATAAAACCTTTCTTAAAGGCGGTATCTGATGGTACGAAGTCCATCAAAAGACCTCTAATCAGCCCTGCCTCATACAAAAACCTATCTTCATCATATGAAAAGGTAATTTGCCTCCTTGAAGCTATATAGACAAAATACACTTTTGCAATCGTGCCGTCAGCTCCTTTGTGTGATAAGCACAGAAATGGGTCACTATGCTCAATATTCAGCGAAAGTCCTCTGTCGTTTGAAAGGTGGTCAATATCCTCCAACAAGGAATCGATAAGGAAATCCTTATGCTTTCCATTATTAGGGAACAAATCTTCCTTAGTTACCTCATAGGGAACAGGCTCGAATTTGTGTCTTATGCCCTCCAAAAGACGAACAAAATCAACACTTGTCGCTCTGCTACCCCTATCTCTGTAAGCCCTGTTGGAATAATTGTTCACATATTCCAACGCAACATCGGGGCTTTTTAACCTCATGATGTGTTCGGGTATTAGGTCATCGCCCACCTTATATCGTATCCGTGAGTATTTAAGTGGTGAACCCACATGATAAGGCGTGATGCGAAACTTGGGGTCGATATTGACAAGCACAGAAACAGCACCATTCGGACTCAGTCTTGCGTACTCAGAATTTGTGCCGTCATCTGTACTGGAAAACTGGTCAAAAGACCCAGGGTGTCTGTGCCATAAGCCTATTAAAGTCAGCTTGGAGTGGTACAGCCTAGCAACTTTGTTAATCAAATGCTCTGTGTACGCTCGGTCGTATTCAAAATAGGTTGGTCTAAAAATGGATTTCGGACCAGGGTCGAGCGTTTCTACCACATACCAAAATCCATTTTCATAGCAACCCAAAAAAACGCCACCAGTTTCAACTTTGACCTTTTCGCTGGTTTCGGTGATTATTGCTAAATATGCACGATTGGAAAATATAACCTCCATCAATACACACCTTCCATTGCAACTTCGTCACTAATCTCGCCATTAAGCCACATTTCGCAAAGAACAATCCATTTGCAAGCCCAACTTAAAGCAGATGCCGCTGAAGTGGAACGATTTTGGTCTGCCTTAAAATATTTAGGGTCGGCTGTGCAGATGAAATACTCTTCACCACGCCCAAAATTTCCACGATATATGTGTGGAAGCCCTAACCCCAGCCCTTTGTCGCTGTCAATTGGCAGACTTTTGGCAATATCTCTTAATCGTGGCTTAACAGGCAAAATTTGGATTGAACCTCCAAAACTTTGAGCAGCTGGGTGGTCATTTGCGTAAATCAACATCAAATCCCAAACCATGCCACCTTTGCCTGTTGGCTGTACTTTGCCACGCCAATACAGTCTGCCAGAGCCATCTTCCATTTGGAAAAGCTGGAATGACGGAAAAAACTTCGCCATTGCCATTTGTTCCCCTTCCAATAAATCAGGGTCACGCTGATACCAATAAAATGCCATTTTCTTATCCTCCTACGCCAACTTACCATCAGGCACCTGAATAGCTGTGTGTCCAGCCGCCTCCGCTTCATGCTGAAATTCAACTTCTCCAGAGGGAGTGACCACCACATCATTACCAGAGCGCAACGCCTCCGCTAAAGCACGCCGTCTTGCAGCTATAGCTTCTTCATCTGACGAAAGCCTGCCGCTGGGTACTAAAATAATTAAATCGTTAAACATTTTTCGTCCTCCTCAAGATAATACTCCTAAAACTCCATGGATTTCCCATATTGGCGTTCATATATCGCCTTCAGCTTGTTTCTTAATTCCGAGTCTTGCACAACAACAAAAGAGCCATCAAACGGCACTTCAAGCAATTTACCCCAATGACACTTTGGGCAACTGCTTTTATAGCTTTCGCCAACCGCCTTACACTTTTCACAGCAGTATACAAATTTCATTATCGCTCATCCTCCTATTTTTCGGAATGACACACATTCAGAGCAAAAAAGAGGAAGCACCCTGCTTGAAAACCGATTAGCTGCAATTATGCAAGCAGGGGCAACCAACACAGTCTAAACTGTATAGCTTTCTCCCCCAAGAGCTTCATCAAAAACACGTGCCAAAGCATGGTAATAATCCTGCTCTGCTTGGAGTTTTTGTTTGTTACCGCCTAAAGACCTTAAGCCTCCTATGACAGCACCTGCAACGCCCCATCCGCCGCCTTCCTTTAAACTATCCTTAGCCGCAGCAGCCATAGCAGCACTTTTCATTTGCTTACTTGAGCCGTAATAGTACACAGACACATAATACATATTTCCTTGATTTCGCACAGTTATGGCATTGCGGAAATAGTCGTTAGGGTGGTCTGGGTGAAACATAGTGAGGCAGTCTTGTACCGTCTTACTCAGCATACCACCAGATTGAATCTGGTCTTCGCCAAAGGTCAATGCGATTCCAAAGTCTTCAGCGGTTTCTTTTATGCGACCACGAAGTTCCAACAAAGTGAGCGATTCACCTTTTGCAACTTTCACGAACACATCTGAACGTTCTGGGGTTAAATCCTTTTCTTTTAACATTGTGTTTCCTCCTAATATATTATATTGTATTGCCGAATCTTAAAGCGTTTAGGTATATTCGCTCCATACCCAAATGCAAAATATGTTTAGTTTTGGCTTGTTAGCTCGCTCTTGCTCTTGAGCCACCAAAACTTCTGATGATTTCACCATTGGCGGAAATCGTGACAACGCTTTCACGTAGCCCAGCTTGTGCTGCTGCTTCGCCGTTGTTGATGACTGCTCTCGCATAAGAATTGTCAAACAAAGCTCCGCCTTGACTTGCTAATTTTTCCAAATCCATTCTGTCACGCTTTTCTTCCATTATCTGCGTATACGCAAAGTAATCACGCATTTCTCTAAGAGTGCTGGAATCGCTTGCGATAATTTGGTCACTCTGTTGCACTTGACTCGAACGTCTAACGAAATTCATAATGGTCAATATTGGGCTAACCCATATCAGCACCAAAGGTGCTAATAAACCAAAAAATCCAATCACGTCCATGGCTTCTGAAGTCTTTCTTAATATAGTGCCTAGCGAACCACCTACAGCAGCACCCAGCAATAGCATCAAGATGACTCCACCGAAATCGCCCATACCCGCACCGAATATTAAGCCAACAACCGCTCCCACGCCCATGCCGACAAACATCGTTGTCCGCTCTTTCCGAACCTGCTCTCTAAAGCGGTCGATATTTGACATATTTGTAGTGACCAGCTCGGATGCGCAATCATAACAGACTCGCCCGCCAGCGTGGATACCTTTTTCTATGCGGAATACATCACTACACTCTTTGCAAATCGGCTTACCACAGCTATCACAAGCCTTGACCGCCTCAAGCGAAGGATGATGAGCGCATCCGTAATAATCCATGCTTTAACCTCCTTGTAGCAATTTAATGCTTATTTTTGTTTTTGTAAAAAATACTAAAGACTTCACTTTTACGCTGATGCCATTTAATGGCACAATTAGAATTTTACACGTGAGTAAGCATCCAACGACTGCGCCAGCTTCTCCAGCTTAGGCTGCGCTGCCTTCAAAGTTTCCTCTGGTCTGCCAATCAGACCACTAATCCTTGTCATAAGCTCACGAAATTGCTCACCTTGTGCATCGTTCCAGTCTCCACGGGTATTATCTCGCACAGCTCGTATTCTGCCACTCAAGGTGTTTAATTCTTTAGCTGTTTTGTTAAGGTCAGCCTTCATCTGCCGCACAACTTCGGGTGACGATTGAACCTTTGCCATAATATTCCTCCTTTTGTGCTACAGGCTCTGCCCTTCATATTCTAGAATCGCTTTTTCGAGTGCTTGTAGTTTATTAATACATTCGAAAAGCTCATCAATAGGGGAGCGCATAGCCTTTGAGCAATCGTCAATAATAACACCCAATTGTTTGTACTTATTGTCCTTCCAACGTTGACCAGCGTCATGAAATCGAGTATTTAATCTCTGTGAGGAGTTATTAAGCTCCGTAATGGCTTCATGACAAATTTTTTCTGCTTGATTAACCGCACCAAGACTTACAGATACAGCCAAAATATCACCCCCTTCTAGCCACCAAGATACTCGTCAATAGTGGCGATACATCTATCAACACTATTGATTGTCGTATCAGTTTTTGACGCCGCTCTCGCCTCAAAAGATTTGGCAGATGCCTGCAAATCACGCAAACTATCGTCCATTTTCCTTTTGGCGAGCTTCATCCGCTCCTGTTGGTCTTTTAATTTTGCTAAGTGTTGCTTTTCTTTGTGAAGCTCATCCTCAAGCTCATTCTTTTCTTGTTTCAGCTTGGGGAGTTCTTGCTTTATTTGGGAGCTTCTCTCCTTTAGCTTGCTGATTTTATTTTCAAGCTCACTAATTTGTCGTTGAACCTCATGCAATTTCTCTTTAAGCTGGCTTATTTGTTTTTGAATTTGAACGGCTGCATTTCCTCTGGCTCGAGAAAGCTGTTGCTCAAGTTCTGCAATTCGCTGCTTTAAGGACTCAGCTTCCATTTTCTTGGCTTGAAGCTCATTTTCAGCCCCCTGAAGATCCTGTTCTTTTTCTTGCAATTCACGCTCCAAATCAGCAATTTTTCTGCCAAGCTCCTCAATTTTTTGCGTGAGCCTGTTGATTTTCTGCTCAGATTCGTCAATTAACTCAGCAATTCTCTTCATCTTTGTGTTCGCCTTGTCCGTTATTTCGGATATGCTTTGTCCTATCTTGGGAGAAAACCCTGAAACGTCTGCATTGTACTCTTTAAGAGCTGTTTTGGTCTTTTCTAGGGCATCACGTGAAACATTTACCTCAGCCATGAACAACCACCTCCACCATCTTAATTAGGAGGGGCGATAGCAAAAAATGCATCCACGCTCTTGCAAGCCTTCGCTCCGCTTTCCTGCACAGACCTCGAAACTTTAGCCAGCTCACCCATTTGTGTTCGCAGGGATGCGTAGTTATCGTCCTGCCATATACCCCCGACATTATTGATTTTCTGGCTAAATCTACCAGTATAGCCCTTAAAATCCTCAAGATTTCTTTTTAAAGTAGCGGATTCGTTGCCCATTTTGCCCTCGTTTCTATCCCAAGACTAAACTTGGTTCTCAAACTGAACGCAAACCTACACTTTTTTGCTCGAAAAAAGTGTTGACTTTGCTCTGAGTTTCATGTATAATTACAGAGTGTGTGAAAATGGGCTTTTGAGGCAGTAGTCATTGATTACCACATTAACATAATTTTTCAAAAGTCCACAATTACTACTGAACACAAAAGTGTAAATTTTCGTTCAATTGTCAATTACTACCAACAACATCCAATATTTTACAATACTCCCTAACCCACTTCAAAAACGTACTCTGCGGCGTATTCACAGCCCTAGCCGCCTCTCTGGATGACAATTCCCCTTGTATGTATTTTTCGACAAATTCTTCAAACCCTAGCGGCTTTTCCTTTGGTGGTCTGCCGAATACGATGCCCTTCGCCTTTGCTACGGCAATCCCCTCGGCTTGGCGGGTGCGGATGTTCTCTCGTTCTTTTTGGGCTACATAACCGAACAGAGCCAGCACTACGTCTGCGATAAGTGTACCTGTAACATCAAAATCATCCCTCATTCGTGTGTCAAGGATTGGGAGGTCTATTACTACGATGTAGGCTTTGATTTCTTTGGTAATTATGCGCCATTGCTCAATAATTTCGTCATAGTCTCTGCCTAAGCGGTCTACGCTGGATAGTACGAGGGTGTCCCCTTGACGGAGTTTCTTTAGGAGTTTTATATAGCTTGGGCGGTTAAAATCTTTTCCAGATAATTTGTCCAGCAGAATGTTTTTCTCTGGTACTCCAAATTCTGTTAGTGATACTATTTGTCTATCTTCGTTTTGACCTGTGGTGGATACTCTGGCGTAGCCGTACATTTTGGGGGTTGATGATTTGGGGGCTGAATCTAGCATTGTTGCTTTTGGGTTCTCTACCTTTAAATTTGTTGTTTTCAAATTTGCCATAATCTCTAATCTCCTTTATTTTCAGATTCATTTTCTGGCAACACTTTGTTAACTAAGAAACAAAGCCAGCAAGGTGCTACATACGATAATACGGACGAGGCGAGGTGCGATTGCTCTTTTTTCTACACAGGGGTTGGCTATATCACCACAACACCCCTGCCACCCAATCGTCCATAGTTGTTCATAGCTTATACTTATAATACAGACCTCCCGTTTCACCCAATTTTCTAGTGAACACAAACTGAACAAAAACCACCTCGGACAAAGTTTATGCTTATGGGGTTTGTACATATTTCTGAGATACATGGACATGGTCGAAAGAAGATGATGAGTGCGATACGCAAAAAAGGGTAGCTTGTTATTTCGACAAACAAAAGCACCTCACCAGCAAGTAGAGTTCTTGCTGGTGAGGTGCTTTTGTGATGGCAGGTTATTCGTTTATTTGTTATATTTCGTTTCTAGCGAGCAACAGCCCCATCATCGGGACTGTGCTTGGGATATATCGGGCGTGTTGCCCTTCACTCCTTGAAAATACGCTGTTGCGTTTTATATTGGCTGTTGGTGATGGCTATTACCTTAAGCGGCTTGGTCAGCAGGGATGCCCTTATTACTCGGCGTGTTCGCCACGCTCGAATGCCCAGTCTGCTAATTCATTGAGGCGTTCCACCATATACCCAGCCGAGCCAACATGACCCCAATTGATGTCATCGGGTGAATATTCCATGTGGTCATCAGCGAAGGTTTGTAGCTCATCGAGCAGGGTTTTTGCCTCGGCAATTCTTGCCATAAATTCTTGAAGTGCTTTGTCGTTGTTTTTTGCCACATTTTTGTTTTTCATATTCATCAATCCCCTTTAATTTTCATTTGCAAAGGCTCGTTTGCCCTTGTGCATAGTATTTCGGCTCTTGCGAGGCAGGTGTTGAGTGGAGACCGCTTGGTGTTTTGGGTGCTACTGGAGCGGATTGTTGGCGGTTATTTTGCCGATAGCGGGGCAGATATTTTGGGCGGGGCTTACCCCCAAGAACCGACCGCCGAGGCAAACTCGGCGGCGTTATGGGGCATATAGGGGCGGTTTGGTTGGCGAGGGGTGAGGTGGTCTGCCCGACCGACCATCATCTAGCGGTATCTTTTGTTTTGGATGTTCACTGTTTGGGGCTGTTGCTTTGTTTTATGCCTATTTCGGCATATCCCCAACCTCAAAGGAAACTTCCGTAGCTTTCCGCAAAATATCCACATCAAACCCAGCGGCTTTGTAGCCATCCAGAATTGTGGTGTAATATCTAGCGGCTGATTGGTTTAGTGGGCGATATTGGTTTTTGTGGAAATGCTGGTTATATTTGCGGTATTCTTTGGGGATGGCATCTTTTTCTTCTGGTCTGCCATCGTTGACATTCATAATATAAATCATAGCCTCGATGGGTTCGCCATCCAGCGTAATGTCCACATATTCCTTTCGATACAAAAATGGGTAGCCTTCGTAGCGGTCGAGTGCTTCTTCATCTTTGGGTTGGATTTCCCAGATTAGCACAGGAACACTCCCTCCATCATTTGGCTCGACTGTTGCAACAGCACTCCCCCGACCGCCTCTAAATAGCAAGCGGCGGTTTTCTAGGGCGGTAGCCCCCACGACCTTCGCTGTGGGGCATCTAAACGTCATTTGTCCGATGTGCAAGTTTGAGCCATAGGCTACATAATACTTTTTGTTTTCCATAAATATCCTCCTAAGATTTTTTTATTGTGTTTTGCTGGTGTTCGCTTGTTTTCGTTGGGTGTCGCTGGTATTGCTTGGGTGTTGCTAGGGATATGGCATGAATTATCACACCCATATCCTGTGAATTTTATTTTTTGGGCTTATTGGAATTGGCATACTTCTCACTATGCACACCGAAATCGCCAAGCGGCACTACCTCCCAAGTGCGAAGTCAAATGTTCTCTGCAAGCCTTGAAGTCATCTCCAATAAAGCCAATTCTGTTTAGATAAGTTCTCATGGCAAACTTTTCGTTTTCTGTTTGGGGTTTTCTGGCTGATGCACTCTTTTGGGCTAGGGCTTGGTGGTTTAAGGCTAATGCCAAAACTATGTAGCTACGCACCTTGCCAGCGTGTAGGTTTCCATTTTCATCTGCGGCATTAAAGCCTCGCAATTCTATTGTTCTATGCCCCGTGAAGAATGAGTGCAGATTTAGGAAATGGTAGCGGGAGCGGTGGTAGCGATAATTTGTAGCATCGCTGTAGCCCTCGTACCAGATTTTTTCAACAGCATCCATTGTTTTGGACTTGCGTTTGTTCATCTTTTCCACCAAGATGCTGTCCATTTTCTTACAATATTGAACACGCTCTTCGGGGATTTGTAGGGCTTTATAGAATAGGTCATTCTTGCTGGCTATGATGTTTATAAAATTGCGAATACTCCGAGGAGTATGCCCTGTGTTGTCTAGGTGGATATGAATGCCACACTTGTTGTTGGCGAATGCTCCAGCTTTTCGCAACCTTCGCACCAATTCTTGGATGGTCTTAATATCCTTTTCATAGGTGAGGATAGGGCTGACTAATTCCACGCTGTATTCTTTGCCAGCTGATACTTTTTGGGTGAAGGCTGTTCTGTTTGTGCCTAAAGCCCGCACACGCTCCTTCCGCTGGCATTCAATCGACCCATCATAAGTCATCTGCCACACACGCCCATCTGGTGCTTGGATTTTCCATGTGCCATAATATCCAACTTCTTGTGCTATAATCTCCCCGCCTAATAATTCGGCTGTTATATGAGCGGCTTTTTCACGGGTTACCCCAGTAAATTCTATCTCGATGCCAAATTTGTGGTTGAACATCGCAACGCCCCCTAATGTCGTTTTTCCTTGAAATATCAAGGTTTTTCGTGCCTTACAAGACCATCATATCGTACTAAAGAGGACAAAGCAACTGGAGTATCATGCACATTCACACCCAGTAAAATGGAGGCTTTGAGGCATGGGGAGTGTATAAAATTGCATAGAAAAAGCCCCAAATAATGGGGCTGGATATTTTGAAAATATATCGCCATAGGAGGCTCACGTTGCCCTCGTTTTTCCTATGCCGTGGCTTTTTCTTTTTCGATATATGCCCAATCTGAGGCTATAGGGGCAGGGTTTATGGTTGGGGTGGATGCGTGGGCGGCATTCATATAAGGAGCAGGGCTTGGCGTGGCATCCGCAAAGATTATGCGACCGCTGGCTGGTGCAGAAACTGGTGTTCTTGCCAGTCTTTCGGGTTTGCCATATCTCCATGCGGCATCACCAGATAATGGGGACACTAGAAGTTTCCGAGCCAATGCAAACTCTGCTCCAATCATGCCCAGACCGATGAGCCAGACACGCATGGTAAATCTTTCGTTTTCAAAATTCTCCTGCACTTTGGCTGTGACACGCTTTTTGTTTTTGGCTGTTTCGCAGAGTAGTGTTATAAATTGGGCGTAGGCGGTTAGTTTATCGCTGTTGATGTTGCCATTTCCATCTTCTACGCCAGCGAACCAGTCAAAGGCTATTTTATCCCCTTGGACGATTATGGGTAATTCGTCAACACCGAGGGCTTTTTTGATGAGCGGCTCTTTGGCAGACACCATTTTGCATAAATTATCCAAAGCATCTGGTGTAAAGCCAGTCATTGGTATTTCTATGCACACGCTGGTGGTGTCATCGGCTGGGTCGGGCTGGTTTGCTGGCATTTCCTGTTCGGGCTTGCCGTATTCATCCAGTTCTTCAGCCTCTGGCATATTTTGTTCATCGGCATCCAGCATTTCGGTCGCTTGCACATTTTCGCCAGCGGCATCCGCATCGCCAGCCACTTCTTCATTATCCTCATCCGATGTGGCAAACAATGACACAAAACCTTGATGCACCAAAGCCTCCAGTATTTCCTGCTCCAAAGCAATCTCACCTGTAACATTGCCATCTCGGTCGATGATGTACTCGCCTACTTGGAAATTATAATTTGGAAGTCCCAAATATCTGGATGGAACACCCATAATATCAGATAACGCTTTAACTAGATTTTTGCGTTCTTGCCCTGTTACCCCAAAATTGTATGTTCTCATAATTGTTTCCCCCTGCGGCTTTTTATTCCGCTGGGCTGGCGAAAACTTATGCCGCCGCCCTTTGCGGTAAAGCTAGTATATAACATCCGCAGGGCAGTTTCAACGAACAAAACATGGACTTTTGCCTTGAATTTACTGGGTTTGTTGAGATTGTGCTGTTTCAGGTTGAGGCACATAATGGTACTAAGCCGCTCCCCGCCACGCAGAAGAAACACCCCCCAGCATCACTCTCCTGCGCTACTATACGGCGGTCGAGTTGGCATTATATCGACATTTCGTAGCAGCTTCATGTATCTTAATGAAGAGATACAAATTTGTCGAATCCGCCAACTTTCATTTACTCCCCTAAACCTCATCCAACCACGGATTCATCCTCCTCCACGCCCAATATTCATCCCAGCCGTCACCCTCGGTATGCACTGAAGTAGAACTGGGTTCATTT
>Ga0209755_10003864_pt1 | contig 18299 bp, 15 predicted proteins | sample TergutCo191P1_FD_187301 | JGI IMG/M metagenome (GOLD analysis project Ga0209755, IMG submission 187301) | Cornitermes sp. P1 segment gut microbial communities from Petit-Saut dam, French Guiana - Co191P1 (SPAdes) (version 2) | ecosystem: Host-associated > Arthropoda: Insects > Digestive system...
CACACACACACACACACACACACACACACACACAAATAGAACATGCAACAATCAAAGTTTGGTAGCTAGCTTGTCAAAGAATTATGTTCTAATGGCTGAAAAATGTGAATGGACTTCGGATTCATGTGTAGTGATACATGTATCAACTTAGTAAATAGGCACTGATATTTTGGAGGAGCCTAGTGCCTTCATCTTCAAATGTAACTCATCTGGAGTCTGCATTGTATGAAATATGGACTGAAATGTGTCACTAGATTGTACGGTTTTTAATTTATGCTTCCTACTGAACTGACCATATAGACTGAAATATTTCTATGACAGCATGTCATCAGTTCCACAGAACTTATGGGTAGGGGGAAAGACATAAAAAGGTACAAATATGTGGGTAAATGTAAAGGTGTCTTGTTTGTGCAGGTACTTGATGTTAACATACTGTCTGATGAGATTCGCTTCTTCACAGTAACAGATGGCACCTTTTTCATTTATTGTATCCATCTTGATGAAGATGAGAGGCATGCCATCCATGAAGTGAGGATTATGGTCTTGGATCCTTCTCCAGTGTTGAAGAAAATCAGGGTAAATATCACAGTGATTTACTATTTCTCCATGTCATTTAAATTCACTCTACCCTGGTGTTATCAGACTATTTATACAAATATACAACTGTAATTTATATCTTTGTACATTAAGAGTGTAACTGTGCTGCATGAGATTATCCTAACAGAGTGCAGCATGTAGAGCGGAATCGTGTTTTAATGAACAGCAGGGTAACAAAATGACAGTAAAATGAAATTTGTTTGGCTCCCAGTATGACATATACTTCAGAAAATGTGGTGCTTCGTGTGCAAGACAAGAGACTGGAAAAATGGAAAGTTACAAAGGATCATAAAGATATGTTCATTACAATGAACTACAAAAATGCATGTAGAGGTCACGGCCACAGTGTTTCATGAGAGAAGTCCTAATAATAAAACCAAACTTAGGCAATGTGACTATAGGACATGGAGTAAGTCATAAAAATAAGGAAATAAGAAGTATTGTAAGTATTTTGTGTACAAAATTCAGACATTATACCAATTTCATAATATACAGCTGATAATTTCATATGCATCATTTCTGAATATGCTAGAAATACAAGAAATGACAATAAAATGGAAAATATAATTTCCACTTAGGCCTGCAAAAGATGATAACCCAGAAGCTAATCTAATACATGTTTGAATCTAAAATTTAGGTTTTGTTGTGAAGTAAAAATGAAAACCTCATTTGGAGACTGTGTCCATGTGTGTGTGACCTATTATTGTGACTATACGGTGGGATTTTCATTCAATGTTTTTTTGACATTCTTTGCAGAAACATATTAATGAAGCTTAAGTCCCATGACAATTGGCATAGTGAAAGGCATACTTTATTTCAGGGCATTAAAGAATTTGCCCCATTTTCTACTTTTTTGTATGATTTGGGTAAAATCTGGAACAGTAAATGTCTATGAAAATTTATCAAGTGATATGAGATTCTTGCAACTCACTTTAGTGAAGGCACATTTTACATAGGGGGATAAATGAATGTACATCCATACATTATGCATTTATTGTCCAGTTTGGGTAAAATTTGTTGTGGAGGTGTGAACATAATGCCGTAGAGCACTGTGAGTTGTGTGAAGATTGGCGACGGGATAGACAGTACTGCTCGCATAAATTAAATTGTGTGTGCACGTGTACCAACATCCTTCTCAGCGTTTCGTCTCACACCTGCTGCTTCACCATCATACCTCACTTGGTTAAGAGATGGCTACATATCATACCAGTATGGGCAGGTTACTACTGCTGTTTGTTCCAAAAACATCATGTTACTTGCACAGTTATTTCCCCCCCAGCAGTGATCTTTCTGAGAAATCTGTGCATCAAGACCAAGAGTTCTTAGTGATTAATGCAGTAAAATGACAGTTTAAGAAACAGTGCATTTGATATTGATATAAATATGCATTGTTTATATAGTTGATGTTTTGGAGCTCGAAGAAATGAATGATTCTTGCTGGAAAACTGCATATTGGAACAATGGACAAAAGTTTCACTGTAACATAAATAAGGTATGCTTTTTTGTTGTTTCTGCCAAAGAATTTTGTTAGTGTATGAATTTAATGGATCCTATATTTCCAGACAGGTTCTTTAGTAGAGTTGACAAATGTGTCAGTGCAGTTGCATGTTGCTCCAGCATCGTCGCTATGTAACTGGCCTTATTTAAGCCTTAAAATGAATGGCAACAATTGTTCTGCGAATATTTTCAAGGGATTTGAGCCAGAGGCAGTTAAATTGAAAAGGTAAGAATATATTAGACTTATTGTAATTGTGTGTGTGTGTGTGTGTGTGTGTGTGTGGGAGGGGGGTGTGTGGCAGTCACAGCTAAAAAATATGATAGCCCAGGTCTCAGTGGAACATGAATCTGAACCTAAAACAAGATGATCTAAGAAAAACATAGGAAAATGTCTTTTACATGCTTTTGTATATATTATCAGACTAGCACATACTACAGATTGCCGTTTAATTTTTTTTTATTATTTATTTATTTTTTATTTCCATTAGTATCGTTCCCACATTATACCCTAAATTTGTCAGACATAACCTTAATCTTCGTTGTGGGGTCTTTAAAATCCATTATAGCTGCTGCTTGCTGGAGCTATTTCCATTTTAAATGCCCATGGCTGCACCTGAATTTGACTGTTGTTTGGGAAAATGCATAGTTTTTTATGTTAAACTTAGTAGTACATACACTAACAACTAGGTTTTAAATGCCTGATGTCACGGTCTGACAAGTATATTTCATCAACTGTGGACATGTACATAGTGAAACTGAGCTAGAACATTTTATATAAATATGTACATATGAGCCAGAATTATAAGTTGAATATACAGTTGGCAGTTGTGGCAAGAAAGGTATGCAAGTAATGGTGTGGAGAGGCTTGTAATTTGTCCAGTTCAGGTTTGTTAAGCCTGTGGATTTGGGTGGTTTCATCACTGCCACACCCAACAGCACTGTCACTTTCATGCTGCTACTTGCTTTGGCTATCTGCACATTGTGTCATGAGCTTTCTCACAGCAGTTGTACTGTTTTTCAGAGGCTGTAAATTTTCAAGAGATAGAAGCAACTCAGTCAGTGTTGTTGTGTGGCTAATTCAGCCTTGTGGATTTGGTTATCACTTTTTTTAAATTTGTGAGGAGCAGGTTTGAATTGACTGCTTGGACATCCTGTCATTTGTGATCATGTCGATCAATGACATGCAAGATTTTTCAGAAGCATGCTAAATTCCCTCTATGCAGGACACTGCAATACTGTTTCTTTACATGGCTCATAAGATGCTGACCACATACAAATTCTAAATTGGGAAAACATGGCTATTCAGATATTTGTGCATGAAAATTTGAGTATATATGGCCAAAATTTCCATTTTCATTGACAAGTTAATTTGCTTACCAGAATTTTTGGTATATTCCTGACCACACTTCCCTGTTTGTTTGATATTAGCTGTCTGGCAAGGTTGTACATGGTCTGGTAGGCAGTATGCTAACCCTTTACGTTGCAAGTTTTTTTAAAAGGAAAAATACAAACCCTTTGTTAATAGTATCCTACAGTTGGCATTATATACAAACACAGGCAGCATGTAATTTCTGAACATGGAGTTGAGTTCATGTGTAACTGACACTGGTAAATAGTGTACTAGAAAGATGATAATGTATATAACACATTTTATTTTTAGCATGAAACTGAATTTATCAGTATATAATTTAATGGTGCTGCTATACCGCCATTGAATGGCTCTCACCCCAAGGGCCTTCAGTCAACTGGTGGCACCCTGCACACCCCTCCTGTGGTTCTGGTCGATGCATCCAAATTCTTGGCTATTTGTCTCTTTTCAACAAATACAAACGACTGCTCACTCCATTGGTAACCGCAGCGTGACACAAAAAACCCTGAGTAGAATCACCAACAGTCTGTGTGACATGTCAGGGGTCTTCTTCTCTGCATGCCACCACTTGACTTCATACCTCACCAAATGTCCACCATAGAGTCACTGTGCATATTGCTGACTCTAAGTCTGTTCTTACCAGAATCACCAGAACCTTCTTACGTGTGTCTTTTTCCCTCCACTACTATGCCAGGTGATCACTCCACTTCTACCTGCTGGGTGGTTCTGACCACAATAAAATGGCCACTTTTATGGGTCAGTGACCTCAAGGGTTCATGAAACTATAGGTACTTTATCATCTGGAGGTGTTGTGTGTTATCAGTTCAGAAGAAAAACTATTGTGCACATTAAATTGGAGAGGGATATAGAAGAGACGTATACAAAATTATGTCCCACATTTTAAATTAAAATACTGGAATAGCCAATACCACCATCTAGATTTAAACCGGGGACCCCTGAATGCATGACACACATGGTGCCTGATGTAGCATGTTAACCTGCATCATTGCTACTGATTAAGAATTAAAGTCCAGGGTAATGTATAAGTAGGGAGATCATGTTAACATTTTGTATTGAATAACGTTTTTGACATGGTGCTTGTTTGCAGGCAGTTGCAAGATGCACGCTTGAGAGATCAGCAGCTAACTGATTCTGTTGATCAGTTGATAACAGGACTAATCTCTGAAAGTCCACATCAGTCAAACTCTGATAATATTGTGCAGGTTGCTGATACTGCAACTCATTCTTCAGTACAAAGTGACTGTCACCAGTCAGAAATGACTGCACATTTGTTTAAGTATAACAGTTATCCTGTTCAGCAATATGTTGTTTCATCTGGTGGCAAGACAAGTTTTCAGTCTGAAGATGAGCAGTGCTTGCCAGCCTTGATACCATTAGCTGAAGAGGAACCTAACTGTCAACCACTGCAGACGTCATCAGTAGAGCAAGGTTTTGCTAACGAACAACAGATCTGTTTGCAGGAACAGTGTGTATTCATTGGCAATGTAAAGGAAAAAGGAGACGATAGAGATGGTGCTTTATTATCAAGAAAAAACATGCAACAGGATTTTTTAGCAGGAAATGCGTTTAATGGGAATTGTGTACAAGAGATGGCTGAAGAGATTGGTGAAACTTATACTGAGTTTGCTGATGGTGTTGCAACAGGAAGTAATGCCTTGAACTGCACTAGCACACAGTCCACTGGCAACCAGGATGCAAATGCTGTTCACAATATGGAGTGTGTGGGAGATGCTGAAATGGATGAAGTTGAATCATTTTCTGATACACTTCCAGCTAGTGAAGTGGATAGTCTAGATTCTTCTGATAAATTCTGTGCACTCACACAGGCACATTTGAGAGACACTGGAATGTCAAGTTACCATGCAGATGAAACTTTAGATACTGCAGATGTTAGTTCTGATGCCTCAACAGTAATTATCGACAGTCATGATTCCGTGTCTGGAAGGGTGCAAAGGAGTTGTGAATGTGGAAGTTCAGATTCCAAGTCTGTTACATGCTCGGATGAAGATGAAGAAATAGAATTTCATTCTGCAGAACTGCACAGTAGCAATATTGGATGTAAACGGAAGTTTGCTTCAGGTTAGTCAGCAATTTATATGCACGAACGTAAGGGGGGGATATGAAGAGCTGTTTTATTGTACTTTGTGTTATATAACTTTTATAACTAACCTTTAAATGACCTATGATTGTTTGTGCAAATTCTCATTAAAAAAATCGTAGAAATGTATTTTATGTGTTAGGCAGAAAGGAAATGTACTGCACTTTTAATACATGCAGCATAATCTCTGTTGTTTTATTTTTCACAAATGCCATTTGGTTCATGATTTTATCTTTTTCTCTTCATAAACCATGTGCTAAAATTCAAATACCAACCCAGTCATTTAAAGGTTAAATTAGTTTGGATTTTGCTGTTAATGTCACATTCAGTTGACTTTCAGTGAACCTTAGAAATAATCCAAAGTGAGAAGTTCCCAACATGTGATACTCATTTTCTCTTCAGCATTTACACAAATAGCCAGATTTATCAGCTAACATTTGTGTAATTTAGTGATGTACATTTGTACAAAATTTCCTTAGCACAAAATTTTGTTGATAAAAATGTATAGTACTTTTCTTATATTGACTGCATAGAGAGATTAGACACAATTTTTAGTGTAAACTCATAATAGCAGGAAGTTTGTCAGACATGTGTAACCACAAACATTTCCACCATTGACGGGTTCAAAATTGTCATCACAGAGAAGTGTTTTATGTAAAATTTGTGACTACATTTATAAACAGCCGGTCCCAGTGGCCGCACGGTCTAAGGTGTAGGTCTGCGGCCGCTCGCCTGTTGAGACTGTGGGTTCAAATCCCACTGGGGGCATGGACATTTGTCTGTTGTGAGTGTTGTATGTTGTCAGGTAGAGGTCTCTGCGACGAGCTGATCACTCGTCCAGAGGAGTCCTACCGACTGTGGTGCGTCGTCGTGTGTGATCTAGAAACCTCGTGAATGAGGAGGCCATGACCCACTGGGGGCTATTGCGCCAAAAACAAACAAACAAACATTTATAAACAGGAAGATTAAAATATACAGAACAGTAATTATATGTAACTGTTTTTGTAAGTGTGAAACTTCATTTTACATTAAGGAAAAAGTGCAGATTAAGGGCATTTATATAGTAGGTGCTGAAGAGAGTACAGCTCTATGCAGGAAGAAGTGCAAGAAATATGATGAAAGCTACACAGTGAAGAACTTCATAATTTGGTCTCTTCACAAATATTTTTGGGACGATAAAATCAAGAAAGGTGACATATTGTTGTATACAGCTGTTACCTACGGTTATACCTATAAGGAATGTTATGTAACCGGATGTACGTACAGCCACATATGTACGACAAATTGTAATTAACAGTTTTTTTTGACAAGTCAATTTTATGAAGGTTATAACAGTGTGAAGTCCAGAAACCCCAGACGCCGATAAATGTCAAGCAGGAGGGAAACAGACACATTTCCAATTTATTACTATGGCAGTTGAACCTTTGACCTGGAAGGGAGAAACTGTAACTGTATTTTTGTTCTCTAAGCTTCTTTCTTGAGTGTGAATGGAGTAAGTCAAGCCTCCTTAAAAAACTTTCTCAAGCAGAAGTTGACATATTAATGTTAATTTGGAACACTTGCGAACCCCCATATGTCTGCCAATGTCTGGGGAATAATTATATTTAGTTGTAAGCATTTGTTAAGAGCCAGAAAGGGCACTCTTAATCTGGACGTTCAACAGACCAGACCCATCTGTACTTCGGGGAGTCAAGTTAATAAATTCTTCTGTTTCATCGCATCAAATGTGTTATACAAATAATTACCCCTGAGCACACCCAAATTGCTCCCACTTGGCAACGCTCCAAAGTGTCCATCCAGGTGGAGAGGCATTAATTGTTAGTTGCCCACTTGCGGACACAACACTGGTGTCAGGTGTGTGTGGGGTATGTACAACGAAGTGTTACATCGAAACAGTAAGAATAGTACAACGACCGAACGACCCCAAGAGGGAATCGAATGGCGAGACCAGGGAAACTGCTAGAAGGTCTGAGAAGGTGGCACACAACAGCAAGTTCGTGCCAAGGCAGTGGCAGCAAGTTTGTGCCCAGGCAGCACCAGCAAGGTCGTGTCCAGGCAGCGCCAGAAGGTTCGTGCCCAGGCAGCAGCAGTAAGTTCATGTCCAGGCAGTGGCAGAAGGTTCGTGCCCAGGCAGTAGCAGCAAGTTCCAGTCCAGGCAGCGAGCAGGTTCGCAGGTTCAAGTCTAGCAGCGGGCGGATTCGCAGAGACCGGGAGACGCCAACGCAGGCCAGTCCACAGCATGTTGTCTACCCGAGCATCGTACAGCGCAGTCCATGCCCATCCTATACCCAGATTTAGAAGACGAAGTTGTAAACCCTGATAGTAATACCGCCGATATGACGAAATATATTTCAGTGGGGGAAGCATTAAAATTGGTAACGCCATTTAAAGGAAAAAAAGGGATTTGTTGGCATTTATCGCTAATGTAGACACGGCATTTGAGATGATTGACCCTAGAAATGGGGGTATTTTATTTAAATTCGTTTTGACGCAAATTAGTGGGGAACCCAGAAAGCGTATCAGTGTGGATACAGCGTATTCAAAAGTTAGGTTCGAAATTTAGAGAAGCAGCTTTGCAGGATTGTGAGCAGGATGAGAGGGTAGGTATATTGACATTAGCTGATAAATTAAGGAATAATTGTTTTGTACAAGGGTTGTATTCTGACAGAATACAAACAATTGTGAGGAGTAGGAATCACTCCAGTTTTGATGACATAGCTGAAACTGCGTTAGAAGAAGAAAGTGCTATCTTCTCGAAAAATGAGAGGTACAAGAATAGTAATGCAGAAAGTCCAAAGTGCAGTAATTGTAATAAATTAGGTCATGTAGCTAGCAGGTGCTACTTGAAGGACAGGAAAGATACAAGAGTTAATCGATTATCTGTTAAGAATGAGAGTCGAGAGAAAGACAGTGGTGTTATTTGTTATAATTGCCAAGGAAAGGGGCACATAGCAAGGCATTGTAGAAAACCCAAAAAGCATTTTGAAAGACAAGGGTTAATCAAGGAGAGAAACGGGAATAATAATCACTCAGAGAAACAAGTTTCAACCATCGGAGAGCAGCAGCCGACCGACGGTCCAGTCTACTCAATAGGCTGCATTGGTAATGAAAATCTTGAATTTCTGCGGTTGAGAGTGTATATTAGTAAGGAGAATGAATTATTGTTTCTGATTGATACTGGGGCAGACATTAGCATTGTAAAAGGGACTAAATTGATAGGGACTACAGTGTATAATCCCAATAGGAAAGTACAGGTAAAGTGTGTAGATGGGTCCCCAATGGAAACCCATGGTGTTCTAGAGGCCAGGATCGAACTCAAAAACAGTTTGTTAGTGCATAACTTTCAGTTGTTGAACAAACAAGTAGACATCCCTTGTGATGGGATTTTGGGCCGCGATTTTCTTCAACTCGCAAAGGCGAAGTTGTGCTATGAGTTGCGAACGGTAACTTTGAATGGGGAGGTATGCCAAATGGTAGGTAAGATGGAGCAACTGGAGTTAAACAGATCAACTGTGAGGAAAATGGGTCAGATTAAATTACCACCGCAGACAGAGAGCATCGTGAAAGTACCCATGACGCCAGGGTCCCTGTTAGTGGGAATGACAAATAAGTGCAAAATAGAGAAGGGCGTTATCATAGCAGCATCCCTCACTAGGGTAGTGGATGGCTGTGCAATAACAAGTATTTTAAACACTAACGACACCGAAGTAAATGTTCAGGAACCGCTAGTGGAGTTAGACGATGTTGATCTAACTTGGGAAAGAGACAGCTGTACTGAGTTCGAATCTCAGGACGGAAAAAGATATTCAGACCCAACTAAGGTTGGAACATCTTAATACAGAATAAAGAAAGTTACTGGTTCAAACATGTTTAGATTTCCAGGATATATTTTACTTACCTGGCGATAAGTTAAGCAGCACAGACGCTGCAAGACACACAATAAATGTCGAGCCTGGAACCGAACCTATAAACACCAGACCTTATAAGTTGCCGGAAATGCAAAAGTTAGAAGTAAGTAAGCAAGTGACAAAATTTTTATGGGACGGGATAATAGAGGAAAGTGTTTCCTTGTGGAATAGCCCGATCTTAGTCATACCTAAGAAACTGGATGCGAGTGGACAGCCAAAATTTAGGCTAGTTGTAGGCTACAGAAAGTTGAATGAGAAAACAATAGGGAATGCCTATCCTTCCAGACATAACTGAAATTCTGGACCAACTAGGACAGGCGAAGTATTTCTCTTGCCTAGATTTAGCGATGGTGTATCATCAGATAAATATGGACCCCTGGGATATTGATAAGATAGCATTTAGCACGAAGGAGGGGCACTGGGCTTACAAAAGAATGCCCTTTGGGTTGAAAGCGGCGCCCGCCACCTTCCAGAAAATGATGAACAATGTATTAAGTGGTTTAACAGGCACCCGGTGTTTTGTCTTCCTTGACGACGACGTCATCTATGCGAACTCTCTTGTTGATCATGACAGGAAATTGAGAGATGTGTTTAAGAGATTGAGAAAGTACAATATCAAACTGCAACCCGATAAATGTGAATTCTTAAGGAAAGAGGTAACTTTCCTGGGACACAAAATTTCAGAGCGCGGGGTCGAACCCGACACCTGTAAGGTAGATGCTGTTAAGTATTTCCCGACTCCCGAGATGGTAAAATAACTAAAAAGCTTTCTGGGTCAAATCGGTTACTATAGAAAATTCATTACCTAATTCAGTAAGATCGCAAGTCCGCTACACGTGTTACTGAAGAAGGAAGCCAAATACATGTGGGAAGAGAGTCAGGAAATGGCGTTTCGTACCTTGAAACAGAGGTTACTGTCGCAACCCATTTTGCAGTATCCAGATTTTTCTAGAGAGTTTATTCTGACCACTGACGCCTCGAATGACGGTGCGGGGGTGGTGTTATCGCAAGGGCAAATAGGTAAAGATTTACCCATTGCATACGCAAGCCGCAGCTTTAATAAGGCTGAAAGAAATTACAGTACAGTTGAAAAGGAATTGGCAGCCATTTTATGGGGCATTAATCATTTCTGACAGTATCTGTATGGTAGGCGATTCAAAATAGTAAGTGATCACAAACCCCTAACCTGGATCATGAGTGTCAAAGACCCGGGTTCGAGGTTGTTAAGATGGTGTATTAAATTGGAGGAGTACAACTATGAAATAGTGTACAAACCAGGAGTGCAAAATTCAAATGCAGACGCCCTATCTAGAATAGGTGCGCTTGCTAGTGAAGGTAATGATTCTGATGAAATAGATTCTGACATGAAACTCAAAATTTTGCAAGAGAACCACGATTCGATTCTCGGTGATCATCGTGGTATGAACAAAACATATGAATCAATAAAGAGACACTATCAGTGGCCAAATATGAAGAGGGAAATAGAGGAATATGTAAAGGCGTGCACGAAATGTCAAATGAAAAAAACCCTAAGGCCGAAGAAACGAGCCCCCATGGAAATTATGCCACAGCCAGGCACCCGTTTGAAAGGTGTGCGCTAGACATTGTGGGGCCCATGACGGAAACAATGTCTGGGGACAAGTATATTCTGACTTGCCAGGATGACTTAAGTAAGTTTCTGATAGCGATTCCCATTCCCCAGCAAGACGCAGAAACGGTTGCCAGGGAATTTGTAATGAACGTTGTGCTAAAGTTCGGGGCACTGGCACAACTCATGACGGACCAAGGTTCGAGCTTCCAAGGCGATCTTTTTAAAAGCACGTGTAAGCTGCTGAGAATTAAAAAGATACAAACCACGGTCTTCCACCCTGAGTCATATGGCAGTTTAGAGAGAAGCCACAGGGTACTAAAGGAATACTTACGACACTACATGCGCAAAGATCAAACCATGTGAGATGAGTGGGTCCCGTATGCAGTCTATGTATACAATACCACCGTGCACGCCTCCACCGCATACATGCCCTTTGAATTGGTTTATGGATTCAAGTCGGAAGTACTGTCGGCCCTCAGAGAAACCCCTAATGTGCAGTACAACTATGGGGATTACTTAGCAGAATTAAGGGGAAGGTTACAATCGACTCATGAGGTCGCCAGGCAAAAATTAATATCAAGTAAAGAAAGAAGTAAGGAATATTATGACAAAAATTCTGAAACGATGGAAATTCAAACCGGTCAGAAGGTGTTACTTTTTGACGAAACCGTACTTTGGGGAAGATCCAAAAAACTGAGCCCCCAGTATGTTGACCCCTATGAGGTATTGGCAGTAGGTGGTGTGAATGTAATGATTAAGAAGGGCCGCACCACACAAAGGGTGCATGTAAACAGAGTACGACCTTCCTATTAAGACAGGAGTACTGAGACGCATGTTAAATAGAAGAAACCTCAAGTTGTAGTTTGATGTTGAATTAAAGAAGTATAGTAGTAATGTAGAAAGTAGATTAAGTGTATAAACCTAGGTATAAAGGCGAGGAGATATTTGTTTTACTGTCTTTCAGGATGGGGGTCCTACCCTTGGCTGTTGTAAAAGTGATAATATGGCTGTCAACTCTACTGACTGTAGCAGCTGTAAATGATTTGGGTTACTCTGTAGAGAAATATGATGAATTGCCAGGGATTTATTATGAAAATAGAGGGGTTACGGTATTGTACAACAATGCATGGAGGACTGTTGTTTATGTTAACTTAAACAGAATTGCTAATGAGAATGTAGTATTGAGACAATATGTACAGCATGTTGACGCCTTATGTCAAATGACCGTCATCAGGAATTGGACAGGATGTGTGCATTTTGGAAGCAATGCTAGGGAAACTTTAAACCAGTTGACCCGGTCTGAAGGCTTATTGAAAGAAATTACAGGGCAGGAGACAGAACGCAAAAGAAAAAAAGAGGGGAGTTTTTAATTTCATAGGCAAACTAGGCAAAGTATTGTTTGGGACTGTGGACGACGACGATGCTAAATACTACAACAAACAGATTAAATTGTTTGAACAAAATTCAGAAGACATGAACACGTTAAAACACCAAGTATCTGTAGTAAGGTCATCACTGGGAGCTGTCAATAACACCTTGGTAGACGCTGAGTACAATGAAAACTTAATGAAAGAAGGTATGAATAGGGTTACTACATACATGACTAATTTAAAGTCAGAAACTAATGAAAAGATGAGTCTGCAAAGCGCCAAACTTGAAGTAGATGGATATATTTTAAGGGTCAATCATGCTATGCGTACAGTTCAACGCAACCTTGATTTGTTAATTGACAGCGTGATACATGCTCAGAAAGGGGTATTACAGCCTCAAATCGCATCCCCAGTCACCCTAATGGAAGACCTAATAAAGAGTGTCCCTGCCTTCCCAAAAGATACCTTCTTGCCTATCCCATTGAGCAAGGACTGGGCGCACCTGTTCGTCAGATTTTATGAACTGCAAGTGTATATAAATAATGGTATTCTTGGCTTTGTAATTTTGTTACCACTTGTGAATCAAGGTAATTTTAAGATATACAAGTTAATCCCTATACCGGTCCCTTTGGACCAAACCAAATTTCTTTACGTGGATACAGGTAAGTCATTTTTATGGATTGACCAAGCGCGACAGTACTACCTCCTGACGGACAAAGGATGGAAGGATTCATGTAAGGGATTGAATAATATGCAGTTTGTCTGTAAGCAAATTCAACCCCTCCTTTCTTCTCACTTGCAGGAGAATTGTATGGTAAAGTTGCTGCAACCCAGGGTGGAGCATTCCCATTATTTGTGAGAAACGCATAGTCAAGATTTCTAATTCAATTTGGACCCAACTGTTAAACAATGAATGGATTTATTTTGTCCCCTCAAGTGAGAGCATTACAATACTGTGTATGGAAAAACCCACTGTGGATGTAATTGTGTCAGGGATTGGCAAATTAAGAATAAATACAAATTGCAAGGGTTATGGGAAGTCTGCCTTATTCCAAACGCATTCCCTCTTGATTGCAAGTAACCAGGGTTACGAAGGTGATTTCATGTCCACGGTACATTTGGAATGCAATTGTTGTGAGGAGCTACATGTGAAGTTTAACATTAGTACTCTAAGTTTGAATACCAGTTTCAAACATATTGTATCTCATTTGGACGATTTAAAGATTGTTAGCCATAGGATTTCCGATGTGGAGACTATGATCAGAGAACAAGAATGGAAAAGAGTGCACACGTCAACTCATCACACCTACAAGTATTCCACGCTTGTATATATTTGCTTACTTTTAATTGGATTATATATACTATATAAATTGTATTCTTGCTTAAAGGGTAAAACCAGTTGTGTAAAGTCTCTCACTGATGCCACTGGATCAGGAAATGTAGTGAATATAAAGATCCATACGAGCAATGAGAGTCTGGCTGTGGCACAAGAAGGTGTACCACTATGGGAATTGTACTCAGGGACCCCTAATGCAAAGCCACGTAGATCAAATAGACTGCGCACCTCAAAGCCTTGTTTCTGAGACCAATTAAGGTGTAAATTGGTGTTCTCCCAGGGGGGAGGTGTTGTATACAGGTGTTACCTACGGGTATACTTATAAGGAATGTTATGTAACCAGATGTACGTACAACCACATATGTAGGACAAATTGTAATTAACATTTTTTTTTTGACAAGTCAATTTTATGAAGGTTATAACAGTGTGAAGTCCAGAAACCCCAGACACTGATAAATGTCAAGCAGGAGGGAAACAGACACATTTCCAATTTATTAGTATGGCAGTTGAACCTCTGACCTGGAAGGGAGAAACCGTAACTGTATTTTTGTTCCCTAAGCTTTTTTCTTGAGTATGAATGGAGTAAGTCAAGCCTCCTTAAAAACCTTTCTCAAGCAGAAGTTGATATATTAATGTTAATTTGGAACATTCGTGGATCCCCATAAGTCTGTCAGTGTCTGGGCCTGACTGGGGAATAATTATATTTAGTTGTAAGCATTTGTTAAGAGCCAGAAAGGGCACTCTTAATCTGGACGCTCAACAGACCAGACCCATCTGTACTACAGGGAGTCAAGTTAATAAATTCTACTGTTTCATCGCATCAAATGTGTTATACAAATAATTACCCCTGAGCACACCCAAATTGCTCCCACTCAGCAACACTCCTAAGTGTCCATCCAGGTGGAGAGGCATTAATTGTTAGTTGCCCACTTGCGGACACAACACTGGTGTCAGGTGTGTGTGGGGTATGTACAACGAAGTGTTACATCGAAACAGTAAGAATAGTGCAATGACCGAACGACCCCAAGAGGGAATGGAACGGCGAGACCACGGAAACTGCTAGAAGGTCCGAGAAGGTGGCGCACAGCAGCAAGTTCGTGCCAAGGCAGTGGCCGCAAGTTTGTGCCCAGGCAGCACCAGCAAGGTCGTGACCAGGCAGCGGCTGAAAGTTCGTGCCCAGACAGTAGCAGCAAGTTCCAGTCCAGGCAGCGAGCAGGTTCTAAGGACTGTACCCTGTGGAGAGAGTTAAACATGTAAATTTGTGATGGCTTCCTAAGTATCAAAGCTGACAGGACTGAGAAGCCTGTGTGTGTGTGTGTGTGTGCCAAAATACTGACGTTCAGCTGAAACACACTTCTTTTAGCACTGATACAGTTGTTTGAAACATTTCTGTGACACACGCCCTTCAGCAGTGCACTCTTCTAAACCACCTGCACCTCATTATCCCCTGCATCGTCAGAGTGTTAACCCTTCAGATGGTTTTTCTTCCCACATAAAGCAATAATTCTCTGGTTGTTGGTCAGGATAGTGTACCAGTTCCTGAATCAAATAACGTATGCTATACCAAGCAACTGCAGCATTTAATCAGTAACAAAAATTACTGACAAAATATCATGCTTGGTGGGCAGAAGTACCCTTCGGTTTTTGAAAGTAAATAACTAATGAAAGAAAAACAGAATTTTGTAGAAGACTTATGGATACTTTTAGCTTCAGGCCAAAGAAATGGCTTCCCTTCAATCACTGAATGAATTTGGGATTTTTATCTAGTCAAAACTGCACCAGAGCAATTTTTGATGCTATTGTGCAGTGAGTTTGTGAATCAAAAGAAAACGTTTTCTTCCTGGTGAAAATGCTTCTGATTTTGGACTGATTACTCAGGAAAAAATGTAGTATTCTCTAAGAGAAGTTCTGTATAATATTTCTGATAGTTCTTTACTCCTGTGATGGTGAGAGAGACTGTGGTTTGCTTCACAATGCTGAATCTCTTGTATATTAATAGGACCTTTAACATCATGAAAAGCTTCTTGAGCTATGAAATGACTGTACTGATATGGCAGAACAGTATTCAGAAGATTTGAATGGGTTGTATGTGTATCAGGACTACAAGAACATTGATTGCTTTCCTCAGAAGAGCAAAAGAAAATGAGGAAAAATTGGACATTTCTACAAAGTGACTGCTCAGATATATTGCATTAATAGTATTGGAGGCATATAAGACATTAGCCACAGCTGTTCCTGTTCTGTTGACATTGCCAATTTCAGTATCACCATACCAACACCTATTCAGTGAAATTAAGCTGATCAGATTATATCTCTGGTCTACAGTGTCACAAGACAAGAATTGCAAATCTTACAGATCTCTCAATTGAGAATGAAGTAGCATCTTCCAACAATTTTAACAATGTTATCAAAGACATTGCAGGCATCATGTGAAGAAGAGTATAGTTTTGGGTTTCTTGCCAGTTTCATGTACAAGAATTTATGTCACCTAATAAAAGCCAGTTGAAGAAACAATTGTCTTTTTTCATTCAGAATATGTTGTGTGCAACCATAGTGATCTTTGGCCACAGGCACTATGAAACGTAACTCTGCTTATGTTTGTTCTGATTGTTCTGTCTCACCAGGAATTATTAGTGGAATACAAGGAATTCCAACAGACATTGCACACATGAAAAGAATGAGGCTGCAAGACGGGGAACAACAGATATATTTATTGAAGGCATGGGTGAAGGATATTGAACCTCCCATTACTTGTAAGTACTTTCAATTCAGTACATCTGTAATGTAGGCCTCAATTGTATTGTGGATTTGTCTGTTCAGATATGTGTGTGGAGACGTACATGATCTAATAACTCATTGTCAGCAGATTTTTTAAAGTCAGATGTCATAATCTTTTAAGCTCTCGTGTTGTAAGATGTGGTACAAAGTTAATGACCTTAGTGAAGAAATGGTAGTATCTTTGAACTGACAGTTACTTCTTGCTGTCAAGTAGTGCTTAATATATTTACTTGGATATCATTTGTAAAGGGTTAAGATTTATATTGTTGCATATTCTGTGTATATTGTTCCAATATTTGTTGTTTAACTACCATAATACACAGTATCAGGTAACAAGTACTTGGCATGATGTACTTGTTGCCTCATATTGTGTATGAATTTGTGAAACAATAAAGGATTTGTAATAATTTCCATCAGAACAAACTATGTCATGAAATAGGTGTGTTCAATAATATTGTGCACCTTGGATGAAAAATTGTTTCTCCTGTTTGACTTTTCCCTGTAACATGTCAGGGACATATCATTTCATAGTCAGTAGTTACTAATAAGGCATGCTAATTTCCATTCTTTCTCACTTGTTATTCGAGTGAATGCTTTAGTATTAGATGAACTGTAGAAAATTTCTTTGCCTAATTCACGGTTTAAGTTTGTTTTATTATATTTTCTAAATTTTCTGAGTATTTCTGTAAATACCCCAATGGGAAAGAGGGAGTCACCTTACATTTGGCCTGATGTAGTAAGTGGCTAATTTATGTAACATTTTTGGCAACCAAATAATTGTTCTATGTAGCCTTCACCCTCACCTGAGCTGATGGTGTGTGCCTTTTATCCGTGAGGGTGTTTATAAAAACAGTTCACACACTTAGGTTGACCTTAGCTGTACTTGAAGGCATGATGTCTTGTGCATTCTGTTGGGAACCTGTGGATGTTTGTATTGACTTTTTTTTTTTAAATTCGTTGTGCTGGCAACGTTCATGTAATTAAAAATATGAAGAGGGATTAGATGCCTAGGGTCATTCACATGCCGTCTAGCAGCTTGTATATTTTGTTATAATTCTGCTTTAAGCCTGCCATATATTATTAAACAATTCCTACCGTCTGTGTGTCCTGTGCTTTTCCAGTCAGCTGACACCACCACATAGTATTCACATACAGCATATTCATATTAATCGTCTTGATTGATTGATTGATTGATTGATTAGCATTTTGGTTCAAGCTCTAACAGTCCCAGTGCACGTAGGCCTTATAGATGGGCCCTTTGTGCCCCATAATCTGTTATCAGCTCAGTGGAGCCCTGTTCCTTGCTAAAGTCCCAGATGGCCCCCAGACTCAACTTTAATGTACTTTGGGTCCAAGAAAAAGGAACCCAGATACGCATTCTCTTTCTCTCTCAAAAGACCCAGTAAACGAACCCCTCCAGTTTTCGCAACAGGGCCCCTGTGGAGAGAGCTGTCTGTTTACAAAACCCTGAATGAAAAAATTTATCCCTTCTCTCAAAGGCCCTAGGAAAGGAGCATCCCTCTGTGTTCCCCAAACGTGTGGCACCTATGGACTGAAACTTCTATTTCCAGAGCCTTATTTAGCATATCTTTCCAGGTCACCAGTAAAGGAGCCCTCCCTCCAGGTTCTCCTCATAGAGCTTCTCGGAGAGAGGTGCCCCATTCTTAGAGCCCTCCAACTCTCAGAGTTCCTGGTGAATGGAACCCCCCCCCATGCATCCCAGTGGGGTCCCCA
>Ga0209755_10003865_pt1 | contig 18299 bp, 17 predicted proteins | sample TergutCo191P1_FD_187301 | JGI IMG/M metagenome (GOLD analysis project Ga0209755, IMG submission 187301) | Cornitermes sp. P1 segment gut microbial communities from Petit-Saut dam, French Guiana - Co191P1 (SPAdes) (version 2) | ecosystem: Host-associated > Arthropoda: Insects > Digestive system...
GACAAAAGCGCGGCATCGGCGGGCGTCAGGGGGTGGTTTTGCATATGGCTTTCCTCAACTCTTGGATTGACGGCTTGTACTCGCCGAGGGTATCGACATGGAACGTAGGCACATCCAAATGCGGTTCCTCGTACGGCGGCGGGCTTGTGTCGTCCGCATCGCCGTGAAAATATTCTCTAAGGGAATCGTCCCGCTTTCGGTCTGTGAATCTGCCCAGGGCGTCTTGTTCATCGATTTTGCAGATTATTATAGACAGCTGCGTTTTTTCCATGAAGTTAGGCAACATGTGTGACCAGACTTTGTGCTGAAATGCCGCTTCCGCGATTACCGAAACTCCGCTTTCGGCCAGGTAGGTTAGGGTGGAGAAGAAGATTTCGTTTACTGTGCCGTTGGTTTCTTTTGGTAGGGCTGCGTGAGGTTTGCCTTGGGTGTGGATGTAGCCTTCTTTTATTTGGTCGCGGCTGATTAGAGGCATGTGGAAGGCGGCGCTTAGGGCTTTGGCGAGGGTGGTTTTACCGCTGCCGGGGCGTCCGGTTATTATTATTAGGTGTGGGGTTGGCATTTTGTTACCTCCTCCCTAGCTCGAACCAAAACCTGCTTCGCATACCTAAGCCCAAGCTCTGTATCCTCGCCTGTAAACTCATGCATCTCGTCCGGGTATCTGGATTTAGTCGCATAACGCGTTATAGTCCTTGTCAAACCCGGCGTTAAGCCGAAATCAGTTCCAAGCTCCTTGCAAAGCTGATGAAGCTCTCTTATATCGTGGGTTTTAGGATATTCGCCCACATGAAATATCAGAATCGCTTTGAGCGTTTTTTCGATTGCCTGCTGACAGTTATAGCAAATATTCTCTACAGGCAAAGGGCGAAAAACCTCACTCAGATGCAGGGCAATATCATAGTCACGCTGAGCAACCTCAAGCCACGACAAAACATCCCCTATATTATCCACCCAAAACCACCCCATTCTCTTTTATATCATACTGAACAAGATACTTTTTCTTCGATTTTTCCTCAAATTCGTCATAAGTATAAAGAAGCAAATCCATAGGCAAAGGAAAATCCTCACGGATTGCACAGGCGGCGTCTATTTCCATGTCTGCGCGTCGGTAAGTAAGCTCCGGCACCAATACACAAATATCTAAATCGGAATCTTCATGCTGCTCTCCCTTTGCATAAGACCCAAACAAAATCACCGTACAGTTAGGATGCACACTCTTTATAGAAAACACAACTTCATTCAAAAGTTCCGGAAGCCTTGCTCCGGCCTCCTGTCTCCGCTGCTTCAACAAACTTGCCATACCGCGCACTCCTCACCAATCATATACCACCCAAATTATACCTCACAAACCCCCAACTCACAACCCCACATGCCGCATGTCATACCCACCCCCGCCCCACCTCCCCTAAAATACCCCCAAGGAGGTGTCACCCATGTTCTACACCCTATCCCTGCTAACAGGCATACTAATCACCGTAATGGTAGCCGTAAACGGCGCACTAACCGCACAATACGGCATCTACTCAGCCACAGTAATCATCCACATCATCGGCCTCACCCTAATCACCGCCGCGGCTCTCGCAAAGCGCGACCGCATTTTTACCGCAAGCGGCATCCCGTGGTTCCTATACCTCGGCGGGGCAATCGGCGTAATGACCACCGTATTCAACAACCTCGCATTCGGCCGCATCAGTGTCTCGGCAATCATGGCGCTTGGGCTGTTTGGACAGAGCGTTGCCGGGCTAATCATCGACCAGTTTGGGCTGTTCGGTATGGCGCGGCATCCGTTTTCCCGCCGAAAACTGCTTGGGCTTGCCTTGCTCCTTGCGGGAATCGGTGTTATGGTGAATATGTTGGAATTTACTGCTGTCGCCGTATCGTTCGCGGCAGGCGTAAATATTGTGCTTTCGCGCACCTTAAACGCGCGGCTTTCCGCGCACACAAGCGAACGCGTCAGCACATTCTACAATTATTTCATCGGCTTGATTGTCTCTGTTTTCGTTTTCCTCATGCTCGGAAATGAAAACATTTTGCCATTTTTGCATCAACCACTTGCAATTTCCCCCGCAAACTGGTACATATATTTAGGCGGGGTTTTAGGTGTGTGCGTTGTCTTCGTTGGTAACATTACCGCTGTGAAGATTTCTGCGTTTTATCTGACTCTGCTTATTTTCATCGGGCAGGTGTTTTCCGGGATTATGATTGACTTTATAATCTTGCGCGAAATATCTGCAAGAATCCTGATAGGAGGCGCGCTTGTGTCTGCTGGGCTAAGCGCAAATCTCTTTCTGGACAAGGCTAACAGGGCTAAGCAGAATGGATGATGTTTAATGGATGCGGTTCGTAAAACTATTTTCTTGGTAGATGACGACATGACTAACCTGACCATAGGAAAGAAAGCCCTATCCGGTCACTACAACGTATTTACGCTGAACTCCGGGCAGGTAATGCTTGACATGCTTGAGAACCTTATACCCGACCTGATTTTACTTGACGTAAACATGCCTGAAATGGACGGTTACGAAGCCATACGGCTGCTAAAAAGCAACAAAAACACGGACGACATACCCGTCATTTTCCTCACAGCCCTAAACGAGGAATCTATGGAACTGAAAGGTTTCTCGCTTGGGGCTATCGATTACATACGGAAACCGTTTTCCACTCCCCTCCTTTTGAAGCGCTTGGAAATCCATCTGCTTCTTGTCGCACAGAAGCAGGAGCTGCTTATCTTAAACAACAACCTCGAACAGCTTGTAAACGAAAAATCAGCCACCGTTGTGGAGCTTAAAGACGCGATTTTATCCACGATGGCGGAACTGGTGGAGTACCGTGACGAAATCACGGGCGGGCACATCATCAGGGTGCAGCGCTACATAAAAGCGCTGATGGACGCGATGAAGTCCGAAGGAACATACGCAAACGAAGTAGCCTTGCTCGACGAGGAATTGGTATTGCAGTCATGCCAGCTGCACGACGTAGGCAAAATCGCCGTAGACGACGCGGTGCTGAACAAGGCAGGCAAGTTAACGCCCGAGGAATTCGAAATAATAAAGAATCACACCACATTCGGCGAAAAAGTAATTCTCCGCCTGAAAGAAAAAACAATGGACTCGGACTTCCTTGACTACGCCCAAACCTTTGCCGTGGCGCACCATGAAAAATGGGACGGAAGCGGCTACCCAAAAGGCTTAAAAGGCGAGGAAATCCCGCTGCTCGGCAGGATGATGGCTATTGGCGACGTATATGACGCCCTTGTTGAGCCGCGCCCGTACAAGAGCGCCTTCTCGCACGAAAAGGCAGTCGGAATTATCTTGGAAGGGCGCGGAAGCCACTTCGACCCGCTCCTTGCGGATTTGTTCGGAAAAATCCACACAAAATTTGAGACAATCGCAGCGGAGGTCAAGGGATGAAATCAATTTTCAGGAACCTTACGGTAAAGACGAGAATCATATGCATCTTGATACTGGTAATCACCTTCGCAATGGCAACAGTAGTCGCCGTACGCGCAAACCAAGTGGCAGAGCAGACAAACCGCCTGTTGCAGGAAAGCTTGAAGGGTAACGCCAACATGACCTTCGGCATTTTCGATACGGCAATGACATACACCTCTTGGCTCCTTGAAACCGCGGGAAGCCATGCGCTGCGCGGGCTTACCGAACCCGATTATGACATTGGCCGTCAGCTTTCGTATCTGCTCCGCAACATGAACCATACGATGTACGGCGTGCCCGCATACGAGAATATAACCGTGTTCGATGCGGAGTTTAACGTATTTTCGGCAGGCGACCCGTTGGGCGAGCTTCCCGATGTGTCCATAATCCCGTCACGGCTGTACAGTCAGTGGATTTCGCCCGCGTTTGTGAGTCCGGAAAGCGGCAGGTTGCAGTTTCTGTTTGTCCGTCCCGTGGTGTACGGCGGGGATTTGGTCGGCGCTGCCTCGGTAACGGTCAACACGTACTTTTTGCGGTACTTTCTACGGGATTTTGTGCAGGCGTATGACAGCTTTGTGAATATCGCGGACAGCTCGGGCGTGATTTTTTTCAGCAACCGCCCGGAAGCGTATATGGGCAGACATGTCGATGACCTAGGCGTGGTGGAGGCGTTCGGCTATATCCCAATGGACACCATGTTCGCGCACAACTCCGCGCTTACAGGCATAGACAAAATCGCCTACGTCACCCACGACCCGTACCTCAACTGGACTATAGTCAGCTTCTTCGATGCGGATGCCGTGGAGGACACCTCGCACATCATCTTCATGTCCCTTCTTCCCACGGTAAGCGGAATACTCCTTGCGGCAGCCTTTATCGTCTTCATCATCCACAGGGCGCTTAAACCGCTTGCCGCCCTTGCCGAAGGTGCAAGCGAAGTCTCACAGGGCCGCCTCGGCGTCAAATTCAAAGTAAAGCAAAACGACGAAATAAGCCAAGTCTCCCGCTCCTTCATGGAAATAGTGCGGGTACTGACCATCCTTCACAACAACTTCAAAAAAGCGGAAGACGCAATGATAGCGGGCGGAACAGAGTTCAAACTGGAAGACTCGCGGCTTGCCGGCATATACGACGAAATGCTGACCAGTACAGGCAACATCGTCGGCCACATGAAACAATCCATGACGCAGGCAGAAGCCGCCTCGAAAGCAAAGAGCGACTTCCTGTCAAAAATGAGCCACGAAATCCGCACACCCATGAACGCCATCATAGGCATGGCGGAACTGATACTGCGCGAGGATTTGTCATCCGCCGCAAAGGAGCAAGCCGTAACGATAAAGCAATCGGGCGACCACCTCCTTTCCATCATCAACGACATACTGGACTTATCCAAAGTGGAAAGCGGGAAAATGGAACTGGTCAAAACCGAATACATTTTCCATTCCACCATACAGGATGTTATCAGCATAATAAAAATGCGCATGGCAAACCCAAGCGTCCGTTTCGCCGCTTACATGCAGACGGACATCCCACACACCCTCTACGGTGACGAGGTAAGGGTAAGGCAAATTCTGCTGAATATTCTCACAAACGCGCTTAAATACACAAAGTTCGGGCACTTCTCCCTAGACATAACGGGAGAGCCTAAAACCGCCGACATTTACCTCCTGACGATTAAAATAAAAGACACAGGCATAGGCATAAAGCCCGAGGACATGGACAAGCTTTTCGGCGAGTTTTCGCAGTTTGACCTTGACAAAAACCGCAGCATAGAAGGCACAGGCCTCGGCTTAGCCATCACACACAGCCTTATAACGCTGATGGACGGCAAGATTGAAGTCAAAAGCACCTACGGCAAAGGCAGCGAATTCATTATCACCCTGCCGCAGGAATACGCGGAGCATAAGCACGATTCGCCCGATTTTTCGGACAAGAACGTACTTCTGTACTGCCGCACCACGCTTAATACCGAGTACATTTCGCGCTCGCTTGACGACCTTTCGGTCACATCTCACATCGTAAGCGACAGCTACGATTTGCAGGATAAGCTTTCGGAAGGCAGGTGGGATTTCATCTTCGCGGAAGCCGACCTTGCCTACGCCGCACAAAAAATAATCAAAGAAAAAAATCTGAACACGAAGATAGTAATGCTGTCCGACTCCTATGACGCGACCTACGAGGCAAGGGACGGGCAGGACTTTGCGCTGCTTGTGATGCCTGCCTACTTCCTGTCCATCGTGAATGTGCTTAGCGGGCGCGACGACGACTATCCCGCAGGCGGCCAGCCCATAGAGCAGTTTATCGCGCCGGAAGCGAAGGTTCTTATCGTGGACGATATCGAAACCAACCTGAAAGTAGGACAAGGGCTGCTGAGACTGTACGGCATAGAAGCCGACACATGCCTAAGCGGAAAATCCGCCATAGAAGCGGTTCTCACGAAGGAATACGACCTGGTGCTGATGGACCACATGATGCCGGAAATGGACGGAGTAGAAGCCGTCAAAATCATCCGGAGCCTTGGCGGAAAACATGCCAACCTACCCATCGCGGCACTTACCGCAAACGCCATAGTAGGCGCGAGGGAAATGTTCCTCGAAAACGGGTTTGACGATTTCATCTCAAAGCCGATAGAAATCTCGAAACTAAACAACATCCTGGCAAAATGGATTCCGCAGGAAAAGCAGCATCAAGGCAGTTTAATCAGCACCTCGGAACAGGACTCCATCGAACTGGCGATAGAAGGCGTAGACACGGAAAAAGGCATAATGCTGTCTGGAGGCAGCGCAAAAAGCTATCTCGACACCCTGTCCATTTTCCGCAAAGACGGGAAAACAAGGGCAACCGAGCTGCCAATCTGTCTCGGCTTGGGCGACATTACCCTGTACACAACCTATGTACACGCCTTGAAATCCGCCTGCGCAAACATCGGCGCTTCCGCACTTTCCGAAGAAGCAAAAAGACTGGAAGAAGCAGGCACAAACAAGGACTTGGATTTCCTAACAGCCAACACCGCCGATTTTATCGCAAGGCTCGAAAAGCTGCTTGCGGACATAAGCGCTGTTCTCGACGAAAACACCGAAACAACCGACCTCGACGCCGACACGGTAAAGGAACACCTAATAAGACTAAAAACAGCGCTTGAAACCTTCGACGTAGCCGCCATCGACGAAATAAGCGCGGAACTGCAAGGCTGCGAGGAAGTAAGCGATATCCTGCAAAGCGCCTTCATAGGGCAGTACAAACAAGCCACAGCGCAAATCGAAGAAAAGGTGGGACAAAATGGATAATGTAGCATTCACAGCGGACAGGGACGGGGTAGTCATCATCGACCAAACCCTGCTGCCGAACGACGAACGGCTGATTACGCTCCGCACGAAAGAAGAAATGTATGAGGCAATCTACATGCTTAGGGTACGCGGCGCGCCTGCTATTGGGATTTTCGCGGCGTACTCCCTTGCCGTACTTGCCGAGAAAATCGAGGGCGATTTCGTGACGGAGCTGCAAAAGGTTGCGGATTACTTAAATTCTTCGCGTCCTACCGCGGTTAATTTGAGCTGGGCGCTTACGCGGATGATGAAGGCGGCCAAGGCTGACAGGCACTCGCTGTTTGCGGAAGCGGAGGAAATCCGCGCGGAGGACATACGCATGTGCAAGGCGATTTCCGAACACGGGCTTACGCTTGTGAAGGACGGCGACGGAATCCTGACGCATTGCAACGCTGGCCCGCTCGCCACTTCCGAGTACGGTACCGCACTTGGGCCTATCCTTCTCGGCAAAAAGCAAGGCATGAACTTCCGCGTCTTTGCGGACGAAACCAGACCGCTGCTGCAAGGCGCGCGCCTCACAAGCTACGAGCTGCACAAGGCGGGGGTGGATGTCACACTGATTTGCGATAACATGGCGTCCATCGTCATGAAGAACGGCTGGATAGACGCGTGCTTCGTAGGCTGCGACCGTGTCGCGGCAAACGGTGATGCCGCTAACAAGATAGGCACCTCGGGCGTGGCGGTTTTGGCAAAGCATTACGGGATTCCGTTTTACGTTCTTGGGCCAAGCTCGACCATTGACCTAAGCTGCAAATCCGGCTCGGACATAGAAATCGAGCTGCGCAAGCCCGAGGAAATCAAAAGTGATTTCTTTGCAAAGCCAACCGCGCCTAGCGGTGTGAAATGCTACAATCCTTCGTTTGATGTAACCGACAACGCGCTTATTACCGCGATTGTCACGGAAAAAGGCGTCATAAGACCGCCGTTTGATATCAACCTTCAAGCATAGTAGTGCGCCCGCTGATGAAGTCTGTAAACAACGCCTGATTGCACGGGTCGGGCGTTGTTCTCGGTATCTTCGTACCCACGCCCTCGGGCGCAGGGTAATATCCCGCGAACTCCACACGCCAGTCCCCGCGTCCGTGTGAAATCTCGTTCACCTTCACAGCAAACTGCTGACTGGTGCCTACAGGCACGATTCCGCTGATTTTGGCCATGCCGTTTTCGTAGACGATAGGCTCGTTTTGTGACCTTATCAGGCTTAGCGCGTATAGCATTGTACTTAGCCCGCTTTCAGCCACAGACGCTTCAAAGCGGTACATAGGCTCAAGCATTTGCGTACCCGCGTCCTGCAAAGCCGCGAACAGCCCAAGCGGCACCACAGGCGCAAAGTGCGAAGCTGCCCCGCCCCAAGACAGCGGCGAGCCTTCGCCCTCCACGAGCGTAACAATCACATCCGTCACAGGCCAGCCCGTCAGCCCTTCTTGCAGCGCGGGAAACACGGCCTTCTCGATGCTGCTTTGATATTTCTTCGACAGATAATCCACATGCGCTTCCGAAACAAACTTCACGCCGCTGCCCAATGCACCCGGCTCTACGCGGAAGGTAGCGCGCGCCTTCCACGGGTCTATGAACATATCGAACGAGCCTACGCCCACACCCGCGGGCGTTTCGCGGTACAGCACCTCGGGCGGCAGAAGCTCCGCGCGTATTCCGTGGTTTTCGAGAAGTGTCTGTTCCAGTACCTGCTGATGGATTTCGCCCATCGTGCGGATGTGTACAGTCCGCAGCCGCGGTTCGAACGCGGGAAACAAGTTTGCCGTCTCGTCATGCATCTGTTCCAGCGCCGCCATCAAATCGGGCAGGCCGCTCTCATGCTCGGGTACGACCTGCGCCCGCAGAACAGGCACGGCCATTTCCGCACGCCCCTTTATCTGCTTACCGAGCCACATGCCCGCGCGGAGCCCTTCGAGCCCCACAGCCACGCCAATTTCCCCCGCGTGCAGGGCGTTTGCCGGCTTCTCGCCCTCTGGTGTCTGCACGCGGATGCGGCGAATCTTGCCGAATCCTTCCACCGCCCCCACAGAAATCTCGCCGCCGAACATCCGCAGATGTACCTTCCGCTCGTCGCCTTCCTGCCGTACATGGTAGGCCGCGGCGGAAAACTCGCCCGCATCATTGGGCGGCGGCAAAAAATCCACCACCGCATCAAGCACGGCCTCCACCCCAAGCCCTTTAAGCGCAGAGCCGGAAAAAACAGGCACAGCGGCAAGCGCACGGCAAGCACGCGAAGCCGCCTCACGGATTTCCTCCCGCTTGACTTCCCCAGCTAGGGCTGCTTCGAGTAAAATATCATCACAAGCCGTCAGCTCGTCAAGTAAATCCCCTTCCATCAGCACAGGCATGGGCAAAAGCCTCGATAATTCCCCAACCACTCGTTCCGCATCGGCGCCCGCCCTGTCAACCTTGTTCACAAAAACAATGCAAGGCAGCCGTAAATTCCGCAGCACTTTGCAAATCACCGCGGTTTGTGCCTGAACGCCCTCCACGGCCGAGACGACCAGTACCGCGCCGTCCACGGCAAGCAGCGCCGTTTCCACCTCATTCGAAAAATCCACATGCCCGGGCGTGTCTATTATATTAATCTCCGTGCCGCGATGCCGTACGCAAGCGCTGCCCGAGCGTATACTTATGCCGCGCCGCCGCTCTATGGCCAGCGAATCCGTGTGCGCGGTTCCGTCGTCCACGCGCCCCGCCTTCCGAATCGTGCCCGTTTGCAAGAGCAGCTGCTCGGTCAGCGTAGTTTTCCCCGCGTCCACATGTGCGAAAATCCCTATGTTCCTGGTCAAAACAGCACTCACTCCTTAGTTAATTTTCACCATTATAACAATTTTTTTTGACAAAACCCAGTAAATGTGATAAACTATTCAGAATTATAATGCTTCAAATAAAATACGCGCCTTGTTTTTATAAGGACTACAAGGAGGGCATCATGTCAGAGTTACTACTGGACATAAAGAATCTGCGTACCAGTTTCAGGATTGAAGGCGATTACTATGCCGCTGTGGACGGCGTAAGCCTCTCGATTAACAAGAATGAGGTTTTTGCCGTAGTGGGCGAATCGGGTTCGGGAAAGAGCGCGATGGCGCTGTCCATCACCCGCCTGCACAACAGCAACTACACCCGCATAGAGGGTGAGGCGCTGTTTGGAGGCGAGAATCTTCTCAAAATGAACGATTCGCAGCTGAACAAAATCCGCGGCAGGAATATAGCGATGATTTTCCAAGACCCGCTGACCGCCCTAAACCCGCTTATACGCGTAGGCGCACAAATCGAAGAATCACTTACATATCACACAGACCTGGACTCGGAATCGCGGAAAAACCGCGCAATCGAGTTACTGGACCAAGTTGGTATTATAAATCCGCAGCTGACTTATTCTCAGCTGCCGCACGAACTATCGGGCGGGATGCGGCAGCGCGCGATGATTGCTATTGCGCTTGCGTGCAAACCCGACCTGCTTATCGCAGACGAGCCGACAACGGCGCTTGACGTTACGATTCAGGCACAAATCCTTGACCTTATGCGTGATTTGCAGAAGGAAATGCAAATGACGACCATTCTTATAACGCACGACCTGGGTGTAGTTGCCGAGATGGCTGACCGTGTTGCTGTAATGTACGCGGGTCAGATTGTGGAGCTTGCCACGGTAGAGCAGCTTTTTAACGAGCCGAAACATCCGTACACGCGGTCGCTGCTTGCGTCGATACCGGGCGCGGGCGAAGAAATGCAGCGCCTTCACGTAATCCAAGGCATGGTACCTGCTTTGAAGTACATGCCGAGGACGGGCTGCCGCTTTTCGCACAGAACGCCGTGGATGCCGGACGGCAGTCACGAGGAGCAGCCGCGCTTACGCGAGATTGCGGCGGGTCATTTCGTACTTTGCACCTGCTACAGAGATTTTCATTTTGAAGGGGAGGCAGACTAATGGCGATTTTATCCATAAGAAATTTGAAGGTCTACTACCCGATAAAAGGCGGAATATTAGGACGCACGGTGGGTCATGTAAGGGCTGTGGACGATGTCAGCTTCACGATAGAGCCGGGTCAGACGCTTGGCTTGGTGGGCGAGTCCGGGTCGGGAAAAAGCACGACAGGCGCGGCAATCCTTGGACTGGAGCCGTTAGCCGGGGGCAGTATTTTCTTTGAGGGGCAGGACATAACCCGCTACATAGGAAAAAACCGTTCCAGTTACCGGCGGGATGTGCAGATGATTTTCCAGGATGTAAACTCGTCGCTTAACCCAAGAAAGCGTGTTCTGGATATAATCGCGGAGCCTATCCGCAACTTCGACAAGCTGACCAAAGGCGAGGAACGCAAGAGGGTGGACGAACTGCTTAGCATAGTGGGTATGCCGCCGGACGCGGCTTCGCGTTATGCATATGAATTTAGCGGAGGGCAGCGTCAGCGCATAGGCATAGCGAGAGCGATTGCGCTGAAGCCTAAGCTGGTGGTGGCAGACGAGCCTGTATCGGCGCTTGACTTATCTGTGCAGGCGCAGGTGCTTAACTATTTGAAGGATATTCAGCAGGAGCTGAATTTGGCGTATTTGTTTATAAGCCATGATATGGGTGTGGTACGGCATATGTGTGAGACGCTTGCTATTATGCATAATTCGCGCTTTGTGGAGTTTGGTTCGAGGGATGATATATATAATAATGCCAAGCATATATATACGAGAAGGCTGATAGCAGCGATACCGGATACTGACCCTGCAAAACGGCAGGAAAACGCGGCAAGGCGTAAGCGGTTATCGGATGAATATGAGACGAAGTACAGTGATTACTACGGGGTAAACGGAAGCGTTTACGACCTAAGACAAATAAGCGATACGCACTATGTCGCAATGCCGGAGGAGGTTAATTAATCATGTGGAAAACGATTATACGGCGGCTTATCATAATGGTTCCGACTCTGCTTGCTCTTACTATCGTGGTATTTCTCTTAGGTAACGCGATGCCGGGCGACGCGCTTACGGGGCTTGTTGACCCGGATATGGGGCCGGAAGATATGGCAAGGCTGCGTGCGGAGTTGGGGCTTGACGGGCCTTTGCATGAGCGCTACATAACTTGGCTTGGTAACTTACTGCAAGGCGACCTTGGGCGCAGTTGGCGTTACCGTATGCCTGTAACGGAGATTATCGGCCTGCGTGCGGCTAATACGTTTAGGTTATCGCTTGTGACTATGCTGTTTACCTATTTGATTGCGGTACCTTTAGGGATTTTGGCGGCGAAGTATCAAAATACGATAATCGACCGCGGGATTATCATCTACACCTTCTTTGCTATGGCTATGCCTACCGTTATATTCGCGCTCATCAATCTGTTTTTGTTTGGATTTACGTTTGGATGGTTCCCGCTGATGGGTTCGGTTTCGGTTGAGGCGGTTCCGGGTAGCATTGGATATACTATGTCACGGTTACACCATTTAATTCTTCCTGCACTTACAGGGGCTTTGCTTTCTACTATCGGTCTTATTAACCTTTTGCGCAGCGAAGTTATTGATACAGAAAATGCTGACTATGTGACAACAGCGCGCTCGAAGGGCGTACCCACCAGAGTAGTATACTCCCGTCACATATTGAAGAATGCATCGCTTCCGATTGTCACCAGTATCGGATTTATGATAGGCGGTATGCTTACAGGAGCGATATTTATAGAAAATATCTTCATGTTTCCGGGAATGGGCAACCTTTTTGTAGGAGCTATTGTTGAGCGTGACTTTGCGGTGGTAAATGGTTTGATTATCATTTTTGCGACGGCGACTATTGTCGGTATATTGGTTTCTGACATACTTATGATGATTGTTGACCCGCGTATACGCATTAAATAGAAGGGAGCGATTAAGACATGGATGAAAAGAAAAAAAATCAGATTCAAGATACTGTGCCTGTTACCGTTATCCCTTCACCTTGGGAAGTTATGCGGCGGGAGATTGTTTCGGATAAGCTTGCGCTTGTTTCGCTTATATTCTTCTGCACGGTGATTCTTGTTTCGTTTGTTTGGGCTGCGACGTTTGACCCGGCAGAGATGGAACTCGTACATGTACGCTTACTGAACCTTTCACCGGGGTATCACGAAGGCCGCGGGAATTTTATCCTTGGCACCGACCCATTTGGGCGTGACGTACTTGGTCAGCTTGTCGTAGGAGCAAGGAACTCGTTTATTATTTCCTTTACTGTTGCGCTTGCTTCGTCCTTTATCGGGATTGTAGTCGGGCTGTTCGCCGGGTACTACGGTGGTAACTTTGATAATATCGTCATGCGTTTGGTTGACTTTTTCACAGTAGTACCTACGCTTATGTTTATCATTGTTCTGGTAGTTATCATAAATCCCACCCCCGTTGTTTTCGGACTTATAATGACTGTATTTGGGTGGGTAGGGGTCGCCCGCCAAATACGAATGAAGACCTTGCAGCAAGGTGTCATGGCTTACATAAAAGCCTCAAAGACACTTGGCACGCCGAATATCGTTATCATTTTCCGCGAGCTTCTGCCTAACATCGTTTCGTTTATGGTTATCAACTTGATTTTGACCATAGCGGGCACGATGGGCATTGAAACAGGTTTGACCTTCCTTGGCTTTGGGCTGCCGCCCGGTACTCCGAGCCTCGGTACCATGGTATCTTACGCATCCACACCCACAGTCCTGCAAAACAGACTATGGCAATGGCTACCCGCAGCTGTACTCATCTTCTTGATGATGTTAAGCATAAATTATGTCGGTCAGGCACTCAACCGCGCCGCCGACGCAAAAAGAAGGAACGTGTAATGTAGTTTTTTTGGCAAAGAACGCCAAAAACCGCTTAAAATTTAATCCTTAACCCCGGATATAAATTTTAAGCTAACCAATAAGGAGGAAAAGTATGAGTAAGAAGTTTAGAGTTTTAGCAGTTTGTCTTACACTGGTTATGGTATTCGCCGCTTGCGGTCAACCGGCAGCACCTGCCGCACCGCCGGCCGATGCCCCAGCGGGCGCACCTGCACCTGCCGCACCTGCACCTGCAGCACCAGCACCTGCCGCACCACAAGGCGAAGCACCCGCAGTAGAAGAAGCAACAGGACTCGCAGCGGAACTCCGTCAGCATATCGACGAAACCCATTCACTATGGTCAATCGTTGAAATCATGGAGCGCTTCCCAACACGTACAGACAGCGCAGATGCACCTATCCAAGGCGGACACCTCCGCTTCGGTGTCGCTTCCGACACACCCGTACCCGGTACATTTAACACCATCGACCAAAGCTCCGCTATCGACGGTAACTTCATGGACTGGTTTACAGGCGGCTCGGTGTTCAGCTGGACACCTGCGCGTACCTTCGGCCAATACGGTATCGTTAACTGGACTTACGACCAAAACGAAAGGTCCATCACGATGAACATGCAAGAAACCGTATACTGGCACGACGGTGTCGAAATGACACTCGATGACCTGGTATTCGCGATAGAAAGAATCGCTACACCCGGCTACACAGGAATCCGCTACACAGCCGCACAGCGTAACATCGTCGGCACAGAAGCGTTCCACGCCGGAGAAACCGACTCCATCGAAGGGCTTGTGCTTTCAAATAATAACAGAACTCTGAAAGTATACTTCTACGAGTTCCCGCCAAGCCTGCTTCACGGCGGTTTCTGGTCAACACCTCACCCAAGGCATATCTTCGAAGATATTCCTGTAGGTGAAGCACCAGACCATCCCGCAACACGCCTTAACCCAATCGGCTTCGGGCCGTTCATCGTAGAAAATATCGTGCCGGGCGAAAGTATGCTGCTCCGCGCAAACGATAACTTCTGGCTCGGACGCCCGTACCTCGACTACGTAACAGTACAGGTTGTGGCAACCACTCTGGTACCTTCCCTGATGCTTGCAGGTGAGCTTGATATCGTCGCCTTCCGCGCAGAGGATTTCCCCGAGTATGAGCATCAAGCAACAAACTTCCACTTCCTTGGCGACGTACAAAATAACTTCGGTATCATTAACTTCAACCTGGGCGACTGGGACCCTGAAACAGCGCGTGTAGTACCTCACGAAAACGCACGTATGGGCGATGTACGCCTGCGCCGCGCAATGGGTTACGCGCTTGATGAAAGCATACTTACGGAATATTTCTTCCACGGTCTGCGTATTCCCGCAACATCCATCATCCCGCCGGGACATTCCAGATTCCTCGACTTTAGCCTCGAAGGTTTCACGTATGACCCAGACCTTGCAAGAGCTTTGCTTGACGAAGCCGGCTTCATCGATATAGACGGCGACGGCTTCCGTGAAGACCCGGACGGAAATGAGTTCACAATCCTGTTCGCAACAAGAATCCGTGCCGACTGGGATTTCATCACACCGTTTTATATCCAGCAATGGGCTGAAGTAGGGCTGCGCGTAGAAATGTACCAAGGCCGCCAGCACGACTTCGCAGCAATGAGCGAAAACATCTGGAGCGCAGATAACTGGCCGGATGTAGACATCTTTGAAGCTGCATGGGTAGCAGGTTTCGACCCGAACCCACGCGGACTTTGGGGTCACACTGTAAACAACCGTTCCAGATTCATTAACGCTGAGCTTGAAGCTATTTTGGATAACATCAGCTCCGACAGAGCTTGGGATACCGATTGGCTGATTCAACAGTATGCAGCTTGGCAGCAAGCATTCTTCTATCACGCTGTCTCGATTCCTACAAACTGGATGATTAGCTTGACAGCGGTTAACAACAGGGTAACAAATTATCAGCTTGCTTCTGTACTGAATGAAGACGGTGACAGAACTGTAGGTGGGTTCCATAGGATTCAGGTTACGCGGGACGCGCCTTATACAAGGTAAATATTAAGCAGGGAATGGCTGCCTCGTTTTTGTTAGCGGGGCGGCTTATCTTTTTTTAGGAGGAATCCCAAATGCCAGTACCATCAGAATGCAACGAAGCCGCCCAAGGCGCCATCGCCAAAGCCGTCCTAATGCCGGGCGACCCTCTCCGCGCTAAATACGTAGCGGAAAACTATCTCGAAAATCCCGTCTGCTTCAACACAGTCCGCAACATGCTGGGCTACACCGGAACCTACAAAGGCAAAACCCTCTCCGTAATGGGCAGCGGAATGGGCATCCCATCCATGGGGCTGTACGCCTACGAGCTGTACACCTTTTTCGATGTAGAGGCAATCATCCGCATAGGCTCCGCCGGGGGCATCGGCGACGATGTGAACCTGCGCGACGTAGTCATAGCGATGGGCGCTTCCACAAACTCAAGCTTCGCCGACCAGTACCAGTTCCCCGGCACGCTGTCAGCCACAGCAAGCTACCCGCTCCTGCAAAAAGCCGTGGAAGTCAGCAAAAAAAACGGCGTAAACGCCGTAGTCGGTCAAGTCTTCACCGCAGACCAGTTCTATAACGCCAACAGCGAAGCCGGAAAAAAATACCGCGACATGGGCATCTTAGCCGTCGAGATGGAGACTTCCGGGCTGTACCATACAGCCATGGCAGCGGGCAAATCCGCGCTCAGTATTTTGACCATCTCCGACCATATCTTCACAGGCGAAGGGCTCAGCGCCGAAGACAGACAAAACAGCTTCCATGAAATGATGGAGATTGCGCTGGAAACAGCTTGGGATGCGTGTTAGCGCGCATCCCCTACCCTACTGAATCCATTCACCCCACACCTCCGGCTGATAGCCCACCGTCGCCTTCTTCCCGCTGCGCACGACCGGAGTTTTGAACATGCCCGGGTTTTCGAGCAGCCGCTCCTCTATATCAGCTTTGTCGCCAAGATACTGGATATACTGACCCGCATATTCCTTGGATTTTTCGTCAATCAGGGCTTCCATGCCGCCTACGGCGTTCTTCACGCTCTGATACTCGCCCTTGCTCATCCCGAACTTCGCGACATCGATTAGCTGATACTTGATACGGCGCTCCTTGAAGTAGCGCTCCGCTTTTTTCGTGTCAAAACACTTCGGTTTTCCGAAAATTTGAATGTTCATGTCCAGTCTTCACCCTCAAGTTTTTTATTCAGCAACCTCAACCGCGCCCGCCGCTTAGAATAATCCGGCAAAACCCCCGCCACCACCGCCCAAAACCGCGGCGAGTGGTTCATCTCAACCAAATGCGCAAGCTCGTGAACGACCACATAGTCTATGACCGCATCATCCGCCATCATAATCCGCCAAGAAAAATTCAGGCTACCCCGCGACGAACAGCTCCCCCACCGCTTCATCGCGCTGTTGATTTTCACAGCCGAAGGCTCCACGCGCATCCGCTCCGCGAAAAACGCCGCACGCCCGGCGATATGCGGCTTCGCAAGCGCCTTATAAATCCTAACGCAAGCCGCCTTGATATCCGCTCCCGCAGGGACATGAAAGACCGCGCCGCTTTCCCGGGAAATCTCATGCTCCGCACCTCGGAAAAGCAGCTTGCTGCCGTAGTCCGGTGCAAATTCCTTCTTCTTCAGCGCCACTGTCAGCCTTTGGGTAATCCAATCAGCGTTATCCATCACGAAGCGGTCAATTTCGCGCTTGGGCATCCGCAGCGGCGCACGAACCTCCACCTCGCCGTCACGGACACGGAGCGAAGCCGTCTTCCGCCGCGAGCGGCTTAAATTATAAACCATACAAACCCCGCAATGACAGCAATATTCACGGCAACAGCCAAAGGTACCAAGAGCTTAAACTTGATATGCTTAGTCTTGTGCCTAAGCAGCGACATCCCAAGCATGGCACCGGCCCCGCCCATCAGAAACGCGGCGCCTATTAAAGTCGCTTCGCTTATGCGCCACCTTCCGCTTTTTGCCCGTTCCTTATCCGCTCTGTAGAGCAGAAAAACCACAATATTCCAGACCAATATGACAGCGCCGATTATCATGAACAAGTTAATCATCTCCCTTATGTTATTTTATCAGAAGGAGGGTGGTGTGTCACTTACTGTACTTCGGCCGAAATATATGCTATTGTTAAATCAATTCGAGGTGATAACATGCCCCCATGGCAAATACCCGCGTCAGAAAAACTAACAGCTTTCCTAAAGCCCTACGGAACCACCAGTCTGAAAGGCTCCGTAACAACCCCGTCCGAACTCGACATCTACAGCGATGTGGACATAGACATCTCCACCCCGGACAACACCCCAATAGACATCAAATCCCTCATAACAAAAACAGCCGAACACTTCGGCAGCAAAGTGTTCGGCTATGAGGCCTTTATCTACGAGCGCCAGGACGTAATCCGCCTGTGCTTGGAAAACGGCTACCGCTTCGATATTACTTTCAATTACCCAAGCGCAAAGGAAATCCGTCCCGCCTGCACACCGCTTGAAGCTGTGGTTAACCAGTTCTGGTTTATGGCGGTTATGGTTCTTGTGAAGCAGGGGCGGAAAGACAACCTAATCGCCGCGCACCTTGCCCTCGAGCTGTGCCAGCTAATTATTGTTATTCAAATGCTTGCGCGGGACGAGGCTAAGGGGACTAATATCTACCGCTTTGGTGATGATGAGGATGTGCCGATTTTGCGGGCGATGGCGGGGGTTAGTGTTGATACAGACTCTTTGCTGCGGCTTGCTGTTTTGTA